>Ga0136614_10001657_pt1 | contig 13269 bp, 16 predicted proteins | sample AntDrymUQ2792106_2_FD_106643 | JGI IMG/M metagenome (GOLD analysis project Ga0136614, IMG submission 106643) | Polar desert sand microbial communities from Dry Valleys, Antarctica - metaG UQ279 (21.06) | ecosystem: Environmental > Terrestrial > Soil > Desert | place: Antarctica: Dry Valley...
AGGATCGGCGGCGGCGTGCGGGGCGTGGCGGAAGCCGGCACTTGCGCGACCGCCGTGGGCTCGACCGGCGGAGCGAGCGCGGCTGCCACGGGCACCACCGCGGCGGGCAGGACCGCGGGAGCGGGAACCGCGGGGACCGGCGCCGCGCCGGACGGAGTGGGCTGGGCGCTCTCGGCGGGCAGGGCAGGGGCGGCGTCCGTGGCCGCGGCGACGCGCTCAGCGTTCGTGCCGCGCTGGGACCGCTTCGCGTCCGCGGCGGCGATGACGTGCTCGGCGTTCGCGCCCGCCTCCCGCGGCGACCGCTTCGTGTCCGTGGCCGCGGTGACGCGCTCGGCGTTCGTGCCGCGCTGGGACCGCTTCGCGTCCGCGGCGGCGGTGACGTGCTCTGCGCGCGCCCGGCGCGCGTGGTCGCGGACGGCGTGGTCCGCGCGCGCCGCGTCGTTGCCGGCGCGGCGTTCCTCGCCGCCGCCCGTGCGCCCGCGCGGCGCCTTGTCGGCCGCGCCGAGCAGGGCGGCGAAGCCGTCGGCCGGCGTCGCTTCGGGCGCCGAGCCGCGCTGCTGCACGGTGAGGCGCAGCGAGGTCGGGAGGGTGCGGTCGAGGCTCACGGAATCCTTAGACGGTCGGGTAGGGCAGGGAAGTGGCGGGCGCCGGCGTGCCGCGGTAGGCGGCGGCGAAGGCCTGGACCTTCTGGACGTAGCTCTGCGTCTCGGCGTAGGGCGGCACGCCGCCGTAGCGCTGGACGGCGCCCGGACCGGCGTTGTACGCGGCCAGCGCCTTGGTGACGTCACCGCCGAACGCGTCGAGCTGCTGTGAGAGGTAGCGCGCACCACCGTCGAGCGCCTGGGCGGGGTCGGTCACGTCGGTCACGCCCAGCCCGGCGGCGGTGGCCGGCATGAGCTGGGTGAGCCCGCGAGCGCCTGCGGGCGAGCCGGCGGTCGGGTCGAAGTTGGACTCCTGGCGGACGAGGCCCGCGAGCAGCGCGGGGTCGATGCCGTGCTTGCGCGCGGCGGCCGTGATCTCGGCGCCGAACGGGACGCCGGCCGGCAGCGCCGAGGCGCCGATGGCCGGTGCGGCATCCGCGGCGGCCACGGGGGCCGCCGGCGGGATCGCCATCATCGCCGCGGGAAGCCCGGCGGTGGAGGCGGCTGTGAGCTGTGAAGCGAAGTCCTTTCCGTCGTTCCCTCCTGGAGCGACGGCCGCGTCGACGAGCTGCCGGAGCTGCTCGACCCGCGCGACGACTGCCTCGACTGACACTAGGCCGCTGATCCCCTCCGATGGACGGTGAGGGCGATCTCGTCGAGGGAGGCCTGCGCGCGGCGCAGGCCCTCGGCGTCGTGGTCGGCGCGGCGGCGGCGCTTGAGCCGCTCGATCGCCTCCCGCTCACGGGCGGCCTTGGTCAGCGCCTGACGGCTGCGGGCGACGTCGGCGTCACGGCGGCCGAGGTCGGTCACGGCCTCGCACCGGCGCTGTTCGGCGCGCTCCATCCACGCCTGGGCGGCGAGGAGGTCGGCACCGGAGGCGCCGGTCGTCAAGACGGTGTCGCGGCCCGCGTCGCGGGCGTGGGAGACGGCGTGCGTGGCGTCGCGCAGCAGCGACTCACCGCGGATGCGGTGCGACAGCTCGCGGGCGAGCCCCTCCCGGGCGGCATCCTCGGCGCGCTCGCGAAGCGAGCGGACCCGCTCGAGGCGGAAGGTGAAGGACGGGTGCTCCACCTTCCGGTCATCGCCCGCAGCGCGCGCGACTTGAGGGCCGATTCGTTCAAGCCGGCGCCGGGGCCGATGCGCGAGGATGCCGGCATGGAGCAGCGCATCAGCGTCATCACCCTCGGCGTCGCGGACCTCCGGCGCGCGATGGACTTCTACGCGGCCATGGACTGGCAGGGCCGCTCACCGGACGGCGACGTCGCGTTCTTCCAGGCCGGCGGCATGGTCCTCGGCCTCTGGAACCGTGCCAAGCTCGCGGAGGACAGCGGCGTCGAGACCGACGGCGGCGGCTGGGGCGGCATGACGCTGGCGCACAACGTCCGCTCGCCCGCCGAGGTCGACGCGGTGCTCGAGCACGCCGCGGCCGCCGGCGCAACGGTCGTCCGGTCGGGTGCGGAGACGTCCTGGGGCGGCTACTCCGGCGTGTTCCACGATCCGGACGGCCACGCGTGGGAGATCGCCCACAACCCCGGCTTGACGCCGGCGGACGACGGGAGCGTGCGGCTCTGACGTCAACCTGGGGCGAGCGCCGCCGGGGTGCGGCCGGCGAGCGCGGCCAGCTCGCGCGTCATGTGCGCCTGGTCGGCGTACCCGGCGGCGGCGGCGGCGGTCGCGAGCGGCTCGCCTGCGCGGATGAGCGCGAGCGCGCGGCGGAAGCGGGCCACGCGCGCGAACGTCTTCGGGCCGTAGCCCACCGCGGCGGCGAACCGGCGGCGCAGCTGGCGCTCGCCCAGCCCGACCGCGGCGGCGAGCGCCGGCACCGGCGTCTCGGGCATCCGCGCGAGCCGCGCCGCGGCCGCCAGCACGCGCGGGTCCGGCGCCGCGGCGGCGAGCCGCCCGCGCAGCGCGTCCACGAGCGCGTACGGGTCCTCCTCCGCACGCGCTGCCGCCTCCCGCCCCGCGCGGCCCCAGAGGTCCTCGAGCGCGACGCGGCGGTCGCGCACCGCGTCGGCCGGAACGTCCAGTGCCGCCCCGGCGGCGCCCGGGCGCATGCGCACCCCGGTGACGACCTCACCGGCGTCCAGCCGTACGGCGACCGGCCCGGTGTCCGGCCCGGCCACCACCGCACGACCGCCGCGCACGATCACGTCGACGCAGCCGTCGGGCGTGACGATCGTCTCCTCCGCGGTGCCGTCCCGCACCCAGAGGCAGCGCACGACGTGCGCCAGCTCGGGCGGTGCGAGCAGCTCGCGGTAGGCCACCCGCACATGGTCGCGCATGAAGAGTGCCGGGCGCTCTTGCTTGGACGACCGACTAGTTCGACTCCTGGCCAGCAGCCGACGCGAGCAACAGCCAAGCTCAAACACCGCAATAGGTCGAGCAGCGGCCCGCGCGTCGATGGTTTGGCACGATAGGTCCTGACTTCGATGACTCCAAGGGCTACGCGTGTGCTACGTTTGTCGCATGAGTGAGATCGCAGCGCGAGACCTGCGGAACCGCACCGCTGACGTTCTGGGGCGCGTGCAGGCGGGTGAGCAGGTGACGATCACCTCCCGCGGCCGCCCGGTCGCGGAACTGATTCCCGTCCGTGCGAGACGGCGCAGCCCGATCTCGCGCGCGGAGCTGGTTCGACGCCTCGGCGTCGCCCAGGCCGATCCGGGGCTCCGTGACGAACTGTCGTTGCTTGTGGGGGACACCACGGATGATCTCGGCCCGATTCGTTGACGGCGCCCGCGCCCAGAGGACTCCTGGACACGAGCGTGTTCATCGCACTTGAATCGGCCCGACCGATCGAGGCCGCCAAGTTGCCCGATCAAAGCGTCGTCTGTCCGGTGACGATCGCCGAGCTGCAGGCCGGGGTGCTGGCAGCCGCGGACATCGATACTCGCGCACGGCGCCTCGCAACGCTCGAGACCATCGCCGACATCGAGGTCCTCGTGATCGATGCCGAGGTGGCGGCCGAGTGGGCACGGCTCCGCGTGCACCTTGCAGAGACCGGCCGACGTGTCAACGTCAACGATCTGTGGATCGCCGCGACCGCGGCCGCCCACGGTCTGCCGATCGTCACGCAAGACGACCACTTCGGCCCCGTCGACGGCGTCGGTGGCCTCTCCGTGATCCGCGTTTGAGCACAGCACGGGCCGCGGCTCACACCCGCACGGCACTGCGCAGAATGCGTTGGATGATCGCGGGGACTGGCCGTCGTCGTGCACGATGGTCGCGTCGGCGAGGTTGATCGCCTCGTCGAGCCGGTCTGTCCAGACGGGCGATGGCCGGCGAGCACTCGGTCCAACAACGCAAACGGCCCTTCTTGGTCGACTTCACTTGGCCAGAACATCACCGACAGCCGCCCATCATCGTCGTCGGGCACTCCCTCGGCGCGTTCACCGCGCTGCAGCCTTCCCGATCCCGAGGCTGCGTTGACTGACTGCGGCCGGGAGACTGCGTCCGGTGCGCGGCAACCATGCGATCCACCGCGTCCGAGTAGGACGCGCCGATTGAAACGATCACCGCGGCCGTCCGATTCGACACCGCCGGTGACCTTCCGCCACCACTTCAACCGATCCATGCGGACCTCGCCATCGGCATACCGCCGGACGTTCAGGGCGATCCCGTGAACCGCGAGCTGACATCCCAGGAGATCGGTGTCAGACGGGCAGGTTCAGCGGGGGGATAGCCGCGGCCAGCGGCGTTCCGGGCGGCTCCGGCGGCGGAGCGAGAGCGCCTGCGCCGGCGCCCGGGTCCGGGATGCCGACGAGCTCGCCGTAGGCGGCGCACTCCAGCAGGCCCTGCTCGGCGTCCTCGGCGGTCGTTCGGTCGTCCACGTGCTGGCGCAGGAACTGCGCGATCGACATCCGCGCGGCGATCGCCGCGTCGGTGAGCGGATCGGTGCCCGGCTGGTAGGCCCCGACCGCGATCAGGTCCTCCTTGTCCTTGTAGGCCGCCATCAGGCGGCGCACCTCGTCGCCGGCGCCGCGCACGGCGGGCGTGGTCACCTCGCCGACGAGCCGCGAGACGCTCGCCAGCACGTCGATCGCCGGATAGTGCCCGGCGTGGGCGAGGTGGCGCGAGAGCACCACGTGGCCGTCGAGGATCGAGCGGACCGCGTCGGCGATCGGCTCGTTCATGTCGTCGCCGTCGACGAGCACCGTGTACAGGCCGGTGATCGTGCCCTTCTCCGCCGTCCCCGAGCGCTCGAGCAGCTTCGGCAGCAGCGCGAACACGCTCGGGGTGTAGCCGCGCGTGGCCGGCGGCTCGCCGATCGCGAGCCCGACCTCGCGCTGGGCCATCGCGAAGCGCGTGACCGAGTCCATCATCAGCATCACGTCGCGACCCTGGTCGCGGAAGTGCTCGGCGATCGTCGTCGCGGTGAACGCCGCCTTGATCCGGACCAGCGCGGGCTGGTCGGACGTCGCGACGACGATCACCGAGCGTGCCATGCCCTCCGGACCGAGGTCGCGCTCCATGAACTCGCGCACCTCGCGGCCACGCTCGCCGACCAGGCAGATGACGTTGACCTGCGCGGACGTCGAGCGGGCGATCATCCCCAGCAGCGAGGACTTGCCCACGCCGGAGCCGGCGAAGATCCCGAGCCGTTGCCCGCGCCCGCACGGCACCAGCGCGTCGAGAGCGCGCACGCCGAGCGAGACGCGCTGGGCGATGCGCGGGCGCGTGAGCGGATCGGGCGGCGACGCCTGCGCGGCACGCGTCCGGGTTCGCGGTCCGTCGCCGATCGGCCCGAGCCCGTCGAGCGGGCGTCCGAGCCCGTCGAGCGTGCGCCCGAGCAGCGAGTCCGAGACGTCCACGCGGAACGGCCGCCCGCTGGCGGTGACGCGCGCGCCCGGGCCGATGCCGGTCGCATCGCCCAGCGCCATCAGCAGCGTCCGGCCCGCGCGGAAGCCGACCACCTCGGCGGGCACGACGGAGCGGCCGCGGCCCGTCTCGATCGTGCAGACCTCGCCGACCTCGGCCTCCACGCCAGTCGCCTCGACGATCAGCCCGATCAGGTCGCGGACGCGGCCGTGGCGGCGGTGCAGGTCGCACTCGCGCAGCGCGGCGGTCGCGGTGTCGACGGCGGAGGCGAGCATCACGCCCCGACGAGGGCCGCCTCGACGACCTCGCGGGCGCGCTCGAGCTTCGTGTCCACGCGCGCGTCGACGTCGCCGTCGGGCGTGCGGACCACGGCGCCCCCGCGGGTGACGCGGCGCTCGGCCTGGACCTCGCAGTGCTCGATGCCCCCAAGCGCCGCCACGAGGTCGCCCATCGCGTCGCGGACCAGCTCGAGATCGTCGGGATGCACCAGCACCGTCACCCGCTCGCGCTCGACGATCCCGCGCAGCGCGCCGCGGATCGCCTCGACGACCAGACCGGGGTCGATCGCGACGGCCGCGCCGATGATCCGCTCGGCGAGGAACAGCGCCAGGTCGACGGCGTGGGACTCCAACCGGTCGGAGGCCACGGCCACGTGCTCGGACACGGCCCGCGCGGCGTCCTCGAGCGCCGCCGCGGCGGGAGCAAGCGCGGCGAGCGCCTCCTCGCGCCCGGCGGCGAGCCCCTCGGCGTGGGCGGTCGCGCGGATCATGCCGGCCTCGGCACGCGCCGTGGCCATCTGGTCGGCCGCGCCGGCCGCTGGGTCGCTGGGCGTGGCGAGCGCCACGGGGGCCTCCAGCGGCGCGAAGTCGAACTCGACGGTGTTGGGAGTGGGGGGCGCGACTCCCATCTACATCAGCTCGTCGTCGCCGCCGCCCGCACCGCGGGAGATGACCACCGCACCGGCCTCCTCGAGGCGGCGCACGACGCCGACGATCCGGCCCTGCGCCTCCTCGACCACGCGCCGGCGCTGCGGCGGCTGGAAGTCGATCTCCTCCTTGAGGAGCTCGGCGCCGCGCTCGGACATGTTGGCGAAGATCCGGTGGCGCACGTCCTCCGAGACGCCGCGCAGGGCGATCGCGAGGTCCTTCTGGTCGACCTCCTTGAGCACCATCTGGATCGAGCGGTCGTCGAGCTTGACCACGTCCTCGAACGTGAACAGGAGCAGCCGGACCTCCTCGGCCAGCTCGCCGTTGGACTGCGCGAGCTGGTCGAGCACGTTGCGCTCGGTCGAGCGGTCGGCCTGGTTGAGGATGTCGGCCAGCGACTTCACGCCGCCGGCGGAGGAATACTCCTGCGCGATCACGTTGGAGAGCTTCTGCTTCATCACCGACTCGATCTGCGAGACGACCTCCGGCCGCGTCTCGCCCATCTGCGCGACGCGCGTGGCGACGTCGGCCTGCTCATCGGGGGTGAGGAGCGAGAGCACGCTGGCGGCCAGCGCGGTATGGAGGTTGGCGACGACGAGCGCGATGGTCTGCGGCGACTCGTTGCGCAGGAAGACGTGGATCTGCTCCGGTGGCGTGCGGCGCAGGAACTCGAACGGCCGGCGCTCGATCGTGGCGGCCAGGCGCGAGATGATCTCGTCGGCCTTGTCGCCGCCGAGCGAGCGCTGCAGCAGCGCGCGCGCATAGTCGACGCCGCCCTCGGCCAGGTAGTCCTCGGCCAGGACCGTCGCGACCGCCTCGTCGAGCACGTCCTTGCAGACCTCGGAGGGCACCTTGGGCGCCTTGGCGATCTCCAGCGAGAGCGCCTCCACCTCGGCCTGGCTGAGGTGCTTGAAGATCTCCGATGCGCTCTCCTCGCCGAGCGCGACCATCAGGACGGCGCACTTCTGGATGCCGCGCAGGCTCGCGGCCTCGGCGTAGCCGCCGCGAGGGGGGGGCTTGGAACCGCCGCCCCGTGACGACTGCTGCTGCTCGGGGGCCTCGACCGCCATCAGTCGTCAGCCATCCACTGCCGTACGTGGGCGGCGACGCGCTCGGGCTCGCGCGCCATCAGCTGCTCGAGCGCCTGGGCGCTCTGGTCCTGCTCGCGTGGCGGCAGCATCACCGTGGGCCGCTCGGGCATGCGCGGGGCGCTGGGCGCCTCGAGCTCGGCCAGCGACATCGGCTGCTCGATCTCCGACAACCAGCTCGGGGAGGCGAGCGCCTCGCCCTCGCGCCGCTTGAGCTGGCGGCTCATGAAGAACATGAACGCCAGCGTGGCCAGACCGAGGCCGACCCACTTCAGCGGCCCGAGCATCGTGACCGGCACCGGGCCCGCCTTCGGCGGCGCGGGCGCCTTGGCGAACGGGATCTGGGAGGCTTGGAAGACGTCGCCGCGCTTGGCGTCGAAACCGGACGCGCCCTTGATCGCGTTCTGGATCGCCGCGAAGTCGGCCGGAGGGACGCTCTTGTCGACCACGAGTGCGACCTGCAGGCCGTTCACCGCACCGGTGGCGACATCGGTCTCGGTCACCGTCTTGGGGACGACGTTCTTGACCGTGTCGGCCTTGCGCTGGTAGTTCGAGTTCGCGTTCCCGCCGCCGGCGCCGCCCGAGTAGGTCGGGATGTTGCCGCCGGTTCCCGCGGTGCCGCTCGCCGTGGGCGAGCCGCCCTTGAGCTTCTCGGTCTCCTTGGTCTGCGTCTCCGGCACGGCCTTGCCGTCCACCGTGAGCTGCTTGCGCGTGGTCTTGTCGGCGTTGAGGTCGGCCTTTACCTGCACGCGTGCCTTTCCGGGGCCGAGCGTCTGCATCAGCAGCGCGTCGAGGCTGGCTTGCAGCTGGCGCTCGTAGCGCGTCTGGGCGGCCTGCTTGCCGCCGCCGATCGCGCCGCCGCCCATCGCGTCGTCGCCCCGCGGCCACAGCAGCTGGCCCGTGCCGTCGGTGATCGTGACGTTCTCGCTCTTGAGCCCCTTGACCGAGGAGGCCACGAGCTGGGAGATCCCCTGCACGGCGCCGGACTCGAGCGAGTCGGACGCGCCGCTCAGCATGACGGCGGCGGTCGCGGCCGTCTCCTCGTCGGCGAACAGCGAGTCCTCGGGCAGCACGAGCTGGACCTGGGCGCCGCTCACGCCGTCGACCTGCTCGACCGTCCGGCCGATCTCGCCTTCCAGCGCGCGCTGGTAGGTGACCTTCTGCTGGAAGTCCGACGCGCCGAGCTTCTGCTTGTCGAACAGCTCGAATCCCGCCTGCGAGCCCGAGCCGGCATTGACGCCGGCGCCCGCCAGCGCGATCCGCGCCGGGCCGACCTGGGCCTTCTCGACCGCGACCGACGTGCCGTTCGCGCGCAGGTCGTAGGCGATGCCCTGCTCGTCGAGCGCCGCGGTCACCTTGCCGGAGTCGGCGGGCTCCAGGCCCGACGCGAGCATCGTGTAGGAAGGCGCGGACGCCAGCCGCAGCATGAAGAACAGCACGGCGACGATGCCGAGGGCGGCGACGCCGACCGCGATCTTCGAGCGCGTCGGCATCTTCAGGAAGGTGTCTGCGAGAGTCGGCATCTACGGCTCAGATCTGGGTGTGGAAGACGTCCTGTGCAGCCTCCACGAGCTTGTTGCGCAGCTGGGAGGCGAGCTGCATCGAGAGCTGGGCGCGCTCGACGGCGACGACGACCGCCGTCGGGTCCTGCGCGGTGCCGGCGGCGAGCTGCTGCGCGGCGGTCGCGGCCTCGACCTGCGTCTTGGCGAGCGAGCCCAGCGCGTCGCCGAGCATGCCGCCGAATCCGGTGCCCGCGCCGTCCTGCTGCGCCGCCTGCGCGGCGGAGTCGACGCCGTCGATCGGCGCGATCTGCCACTCGGCGCCGCCGACGGCCATGGAGGGGTCGATCGGGAGCGCCATCAGCGCAGCAGCTCCAGCGTCTTGGCGAAGATCGACTTGGCCGCCTGCATCGCCGTCACGTTCGCCTCGTAGGCGCGCTGGGCGGAGATCAGGTCGACCATCTCGGCCACCGGGTCGACGTTGGGCATCTGCACGTAGCCGTTGGCGTCGGCGTCCGGGTGGCCGGGGTCGTAGACCTGCGCGAACGGCGTCTGGTCCTGCGCGATCGCGGCGACCTCGACCCCGCCGGGCGACGTCGCGCCCATCGCGCCCTGCAGCGCGGCGCCGAAGCTGCCGGCTCCCTGTCGCTCGGCCAGGACGACCTCCTTGCGCCGGTAGGGCTGACCGTCGGCGCCGCGGGTGGTCTGGGCGTTCGCGAGGTTCTCCGCGGTGACGTCCATCCGCAGCCGCTCGGCGGTGAGCCCGGAGGCCGAGACCTCGAGCGCGTCGAACATGCCCATCACGACACCCCCATCGCCGACTTGAGGATCGCGATGCGCGTGGCCGCCACCTGCACGGCCGCCTGATGCTCGAGCGCGTTGGCCGCCATCTTGGCCGATTCGGACTCGGCGTCGACGGAGTTGCCGTCGGCGCGGGTCACGGCCGCACCGTCGCGCTGCGCGGCGAACGTCGTGTGCTCGACCGTCGCGCGCTCGCCGCTCGCCATGGCGCTCCGCAGCGTGGAGTGGAAGTCGACGTCGACCCGCTGGTAGCCCGGGGTGTTCGCGTTGGCGAGGTTGGCCGCGAGTGCCTGCTGGCGCTGGGCAGCTCCTCCGATGGCGCGCTCGAGGGCGAGCTGGGTGGTGTCGAACAGCACGGGACGGATTCCCTTTCGAGGAGAAGTCTGCGTCCGTCCGTGGACTGCAATCCGCCGCCGGATCCGTGGCGACTGGCCGGGTTGATCGGCCCCGACGGCCGAAGCTTTAGCCGGCGCCGTCGACGCTTGCCACGACCGGCCCGGCAGCCGTGCGATAGCCCTGCACGGCGCCGCGGCCGCGGCGCAGGGCGCCCAGCTCGCGGACGACGTCCTCACGCGCGAGGGTGAGCTCCACGATGATCTGCTCCTGCACGCCGGCGAGCCGCTCCAGCACGGGGCGGGCGCTCGCGGGGGCGGGCCCGAGCGTCGCAGCCAGCCGCGCACGCTCGGCGACTGCCGCGGGCAGCGCCTCGGCGTCCCCGCCGCGAACCAGGGCGAGCTCGCGCTCGGCGAGCTCGAGCAGGTCGGTCCAGCCCGTCACGCGCCAGCGATCTGCGCCCACGACTCGCGCAGCTCGGAGAGGTAGGCGCAGACGACGTCGACCTTGTCGGCGTCGCGTTCCATCCTGGCCTCGAGCAGCAGGCGCTTGGAGAAGACGTAGATGCCCTCGAGGCGCTCGGCGATCTCGCCGGCGGACATGTCGAGCGTGACCAGCAGGTGGTCGACGATCGCCTCGCCGCGGTCCAGCCGCTCGCTCGCGGTCACGCGGGCGTCCTCGCGCATGGCGGCGGCCGCCTGGACGAAGAACCGGATCGCCCCGTCGTAGAGCATCACGACGAGCCGTTCGGGCGGAGCGGTCATGATGCTCTGCCGCTTGTAGGTGGCCGGTGAGGCCGTGGCGAATGCGGTCATGCGATCTCCGCGGGGAGGGGACGGTCGCCCAGGTGATCGGCTGACGCGCCCGCCGATTGAGCCCGGATCAACTCCGGGTCGGCAGACCCGCGAGCTGGCCCTGGAGCCAGGCCATCTGGGTCTGGGATGCGCTGAGCGCCGACTCCATCGCCGCGAACTGCGCCTTCAGGCGCTTCTCCTTGGCGGCGAGGCGGGTGTCGGTGCGCCTGAGCTCGTCGCCGATGCGGCGCGACTGCCCGTCGGTCGACTCGAGCCGCCCGTCGAGCGTCTTGGCGAGGTCGTCGGCGAGGTGCTCGACGTCCTGGGCGAATGCGGAGGTGCCGGAAACCCCGCCGAGCAGCCGGCGGACGCCCTGGGCGTCACCGTCCAGGGCGGCGGTGAGCTTCGCGTCGTCGATCGTGAGCAGGCCGGCCCGCGCCTGCTCGGTCGAGGCGCCGGGCCTGCCGGTGGAGATGCCGATGTCGCGCAGGTCGTCCAGCGCGGCGGCGTTGCCGATCGCGGTGTAGTCGGCGCCCATCCCGCTGCGGAGCTTCGACAGCATGGCGTTCAGTCCGCTGTCGCCGAAGAACTGGCCCTTGTTGGCGTCCGTCAGCGTCGTCGCGTCCTTGACCTTCTTCTCGCCCACCTTCGCGCGCGTGGCCGTGACCACCGCGTTGTAGGCGTCGACGAAGGCCTTGACCTCGCCCTTGACCGTCTCGCGGTCGATGCCGGGCGCGCCGACCACGATGCTCGCGGCGTCGGCCGTGGTGCCCTTGAAGCTGAGCCGCAGGCCGGCGATCGCGTCCTCGACGACGTTCGTCGCGCGCTCCTCCTTGGTGGCCGAGCCGTTGAGGTAGAACTCGGCGTTGCGGCCCGCGACCGCGTTGGCCGGGGCGGAGAGCTGCGACCCGGTGGCGGTGAAGTCGACCGTCGCGCCGGTCGCGCGCGAGGAGAGCACGAGCTTGTCGCCACCCACCACCGCGGCGTACACGGGCAGGTCGGCGCGGCCGTTGATCGTGGACGCCACGTCGGCGAGCTTCGCGCCGGCCGCGATGTCCACGGTGATCGGATCGGCGCCCGCCGGGCCGTCGCCGTCGATGCTCAGCGTGGTGGCCGAGGCGCTCTCGGTCCAGGTGTAGGTCTTCTGCGCAGAGGCCGCGAGCTGGGCGACCCTGACGGAGTAGCCGCCGATCGGCGCGCCGCCCGTGCGGGCGACCGCCACGCGGGCGTCGGAGCTTTCGACCGTCTGGCCCTCGCTCCAGGTGGTCGCCGCGCGCAGGTCCGCGGCGGCGGCCTTCAAGGCGTCGAGCTTGGTCTTGAGGTCGCGCAGCGTCGTCTGCTGCGAGGCGATGCCGGACTGGCGGAGCTGCAGGCGCGCCTTGCCCTGGCGCTCCAGCCCCATCAGCTGCTCGACGATCGCCGCGGTGTCGACACCGGACGCGAGTCCGGCGAGTCCGAAGTTGGGCATCGCTAGAGCGCCCCTCCGCCCATCACGTCGAGCGCATTGGAGGGCGGAATCGTCCTGAGCACCTCGCCGTCGAGCGTGCGGACCTGGATGATCATGCGGCCGCTCGCCTCGTCGCGCACGAAGTGCAGCTCGCGGTTCTCGGCTGCGAGCCGTGCGCCGCGCTCCCACGCGGCGTCGACCTCGGCGAGGACCTCGGGCGGCGGGGACGCGAGGATGACGTCGGAGAAGTCCGCCGCGTGCGCCGGCTCGGCGCGCACGGGGGCCTCCACGGAGGGTCGGGGCGCCACCGGCTGGACCGGTGCGGCCGGCTTGAGCGTCAGGTGGCCGATCTCGAAGGTCATCGTGACCCCCTCATCGACCGCTCTCGGCGGAACTTGAGCAGCTAGCCGACGGCGGAGAACAGCAGCGTGTCGTTCGAGAGCCGCTGCTTGAGCGTGCGCTTGAGCTGCGAGTGGATCTGGCAGACGCGGCTCTCGGACACGCCGAGGATGTCGCCGATCTCGCGCAGCGTCAGGTTCTTGACGTAGAGCAGTACGGCGACCTCGCGCTCGCGCTGGGGCAGCGTGTCGAACGCGCGGCGGAACTTGTCCTTGGCGTCGTTGACCGTGGCGGCCTGCTCGGGATCGAGGCGGGCGTCGGTGGCGGCGAGGGTGTCGATGCGCTCGACCGTGGTCTCGTCGTCGGAGATCACCAGCGTGTTGAGCGAGGTGACGTCGGAGACGGCGATGTCGTCCTGGCGGCGGCGCAGCTCGTCGGTGGAGACGGCGAGCAGGTCGGCGAGCTCCTGACGCGTGGGGCGGCGGCCGTGCAGCGAGCTGAACTGCTCGCGCGCCTTGTGGATGTCGCGCTCCCAGCGGCGCAGCGAGCGCGGCGCCCAGTCCTGGCGGCGCAGCTCGTCGAGCAC
>Ga0136614_10001658_pt1 | contig 13268 bp, 11 predicted proteins | sample AntDrymUQ2792106_2_FD_106643 | JGI IMG/M metagenome (GOLD analysis project Ga0136614, IMG submission 106643) | Polar desert sand microbial communities from Dry Valleys, Antarctica - metaG UQ279 (21.06) | ecosystem: Environmental > Terrestrial > Soil > Desert | place: Antarctica: Dry Valley...
GCTAATAACAGTACAACCAAATAATGAGGATTATTATCTTTCCAAATTGGCTATCTAGAAATGTTCCATCTTTCTGTCACTTCCACCATCCAATGATATTGACTGTGAACTCAACTTAACCAGCTAGCGGGGAAGTAAAGAGCTGGCTCTTTTAGACCCTGGCCTAACGGGTTCGGTATCAAAAAAATCGGAACTTGTTATTCGATAGATTAGTTGGGGAAAGAAATTTTCTGAGACAGCCGAATCCTTATAACCTTTTCTAAAGCCGCCAGCGCAAATATTTAGAAAGTAGGAAGGTCGTTTCTACAACCTTATTTTTAAATATATAACCGAAGAAGATCATTATTGTCTGCTGACCTTTGGACCATATTGACGTGCTAAAACAATATTTCGATCTAGATCTAGGACGTTCTTTGAATATAGTGCCGCAGACACTATTATTCCCACTGCAATCAAAGGTCCCAAGATGTCTGCAAAACCAAAATTCAGTTGGGGGATATCGGATGCTCCGCTCACGGCGGCTACACTTGCCCCTTGTCCTTGTGTCGGCCTTTGACCCGTAGTTCTTTCCTCGTCCTGAACGACTACAACGGGTTGCAAAGCCATATCGATAGCTCCAATAGCTGAGCCGCGCTGTTCCGCAAACCAAATTCTTCCCTGGTCATCTGGCACAAGCCACTGGACAAAAGATCCGTTGGTAGGAATTCTTACCTCAGTGAGCTCATTACTTTCTGGATCGATTAATCCAATCTTGTCGATCACATGTTGTGCAAACCATAGGTTCCCATAAGCATCTAGTGCCATCCCAAATGGCAAACCTTCTGGACTCGTTATCGGATACTTGGAAAATGTATCGAATACTGGATCTAAAACGGAGATTGCCTTCCCTTCATGTTCAGAAATATATACGCTGGAGTCTTTGGGGTCAGAAAGTATAGCGCTGGGTTCCTCTAGGCTTGTACCAAAAGGTTGATATTCAGTTATATTACCGGTGGCAGGATCAAGTTTTCCAACTTTCCCGACAGACTCTGTAAACCAAACTTGTCCTTGTCTGTCCACTGTGATGTCTGTTGTAAGTGAGTTCGCAGTCGGTATATCGTATATGGTAAACTCGTTAGAGTTAGGCGAGAATCTAACAATGCTGTTAGATTGTCCGCCTACTGTGAGCCAGATATCTTGGAGCTCGTCTACAGCCATAGCCGACGATATACCCTGCATTGGAATGGTGAACTGTAGATTGTCTTTGCTCACTGGATCGTATTTTCCTAAAATATTTTTGGTTGGATCAAGATACCAAATTTGCCCATCATTTCCAAGAGCAGTCATTGTTATCAAGCTTGTATTACTAATTGAATGAACGGTGTAGTTTTTGGATTCTATATTAAATTCCCATATCCTCCCACTCTCAGGCATTGAGTCGCCTACCCATATTGTTCGCCTTACTTGGTCATAAATTGGATAGAGGGGAAGTGATTGTTGCGGAGTCTTGTATTCCTCGACCGTGAATTGCAAATCAGAAATTCTTGGTTTTACCTGGACGTCAAAAATGGCAACCATGTTGGGCGTTCCTGGTTCGGTGGTTTCACCTAATATCTCAACTGTCCATCTTCCAGCTAGTGGGAAGGCAGCATCAGCGCTGAACCTGCCAGGGGACTGTTCTAAAGTCTCTATCACGAGCGGACCGATTCCCCTTTCAACTTGAGTCAGCTTTATTATTGAAGAATTTATGGACTCGGCAACTGAATTATTCGAATCAAAAAAAGATATTTCAAAAGTGTTTTGACCCACTGTAAATGGCTTAATTGTTAGTTGTATTTTTTGGCCATTATCAAGATAAGCAGCCCTCCAAAATTCTTTTGATTGCGATATATTTTCTATGACACTAGCCGATGCACTCGTAGAAGAGACCTCCGCGCCGTCTCTTCCATTGACACGTTCATAAGCTGGAAATTCCCCAGAAGGCAAAGCCATGTTAGCCATCAAGGATACCATTACCAGCAATCCAATTCCCAGAGCTGCCTCTGCTTTGAGAGTTTTTTCGAAACGTTTGACGTTTGTAATGAAGCCTATTTTTGGCATGGTATTTTGAGTATCATCGTAAGTATCCCCCTTGGAAGTCTGAGCGACTCTTGTTGAGGGGATGACCCACGCACTAAATTTGTTTTGACTTATAAATTGATGATATGCTCCGATAACTATCATTACTACACCGATAGATAGCTTCACAAGAAGCACTTTTCCATACAAAGAAGCTATTGTTATTCCAAGATCGCTTTCAAGAGTCCACAACAGCGATGGACCTGTTATCAAAATTACACCCAAAGCTACTACAATAATGGTCGAGAATCTGGGTATGAGAATAGATAATACAACAGCCTTTATTGTGTCGTCGAATTGGAAGGCAGCCAATTTTGGAACGGCAGCGAATGCCAAAAAGAATACTCCTCCAATCCAAATTGATGCAACTACACTATGACAAAAATCTGCAAGGATTGCTAAAGGTCGATTGCTAGCTGCAGCATGGGCTATAAGACTGTAGGTTATCAAAAGTGATAAAGCAAGAGCTAAAACTGATACAAATTCTGTTTTGTTCATTTGAGTGCCATGCTGACTATTTTTCCGATATATGCCCACTGCAAGTAAAGTTAAAGCTGAAGCTTGAATCATTCGAATAGCCCACACATTTCCGAACTTGGTTGAAATTATTTCTAAAATGGTGGCATCAACGGAGATTGATTGAACAATTATCATTGCGACCCCCGACACCAGTATTAATGAGGACCCGATAATCAGAATCATTGTGGCTATATTACTCACCCGACTACGATATTGCAACAGAGATTTCGAAAGCCATGGAACTTGATCAAATGGCTTCCATAACCACAGCATTGCAAAGGTCACACCAAATGCAATAATCTGACCTACGTAGCCTGGAAATCTGGAGGCAGATTCTTCTATCGATAGAATGTCCTTTTGAGATTGGGCACGAGTAGTGCCACTTTCATCGCTAGCATTGCTTGCAGATATCTCCGTTCCTATCCCAAAGGTGAAAATATTATCAACTACATGACCATCGACTGCAGACAGAACTTTCGTATTCACAGTATAAATTCCAGGAGGAAGATTTTCTTGTAGAGTAGCGGCGATAGATGATGTCTGTCCGTTCACATTGTGAGCATCATTTTTACTCACTACTTTTCCATCGGGTCCCAATACAGATATGTCGCTATAAGAAAGCTCAATAGGTTCGCTGAAAAATACACTTAATTCTCCTGTTGACTTGGGAATATTCTCAAACGGCTTTGGCGTAGAATCAACATAAAAAGGGTGAGCAAAAGAATCAACAGCAAGAGAAATGTGAAGGATAATACACACTAAAACGATAGTTGACATTAACGTGAAGCAATACCTTGTAGGGAAGGGCGACAAAGGAGTATTCTTACCACAAGTTATGCGCATTTCGTATATTTGATGATTTTTATTATTATTATTATTTTGTTTAGCTTATCGATTTCCTAACCCTGTGTCAGCTATTATTGGTATTACAGACGGTATCCTGCCGAAACATTATATGATAATAATGTCCATTTCTATCGATACCTGGATTGTTTGAAACTGCAAACCCTACGTCATTTATATTGATACTGCTTCTGACAAGCTCATTTTTGCTATCTGCGACTATCACTGATACTGGGAATGATATGCAGGCTTTTGCTCATCAGACCTATGATTTCGGCAATATCACATTAACAGCGGGATGGGAGATTGAACCTCCACTCGTTGATCAATTAAATTCAGTTGAGGTTAACATCACGAAAAATGGATCAGAAGGTAGTAATACACCCGTTAGAAATGCTTTTTCGGAATTAGATGCTAGTATAAAATCTGGAGGGCTTACGAAGACTTTGAATTTTGAACCTCAAGAAGAATCTGCAGGACTCTATCGAGCCCAAATCTTCCCAACTCAGGTAGGTAGTTACTCATTGTTACTAATCGGAAAAATAGAAGACCAGTCCCTAAATTCAGAAATTCAAATAGAAGATGTAGAGGATATTACCAAATATGCCTTTCCTTTACAACAAGGTCAAGAAGGATCTATTTTATCATCAGAATCATCAGGCGCTCCCGTGCCGCAAAGGCCAAGCGCTAATCTCCTAGATACGAACTCACAGTTACGGCAACTATCCCCTTTAATTTCTGATCTAACGCAGCAAATTAATGCTACTGACGACAGGGCAACAAGAGCACAAAACGCTTCGCAGGAAACTTCGGAATCGTTAGAGCAACTCAGAGGCTCTGTTGACAAGGCCTATGTATTTGCAATGATAAGTGTCGGAATAGGGACAGCGGGTATCCTAATAGGTGCTTTCGCCCTATCCAAGAAAGGGCAGCGACCGACAAGCTCTACAAGTACATAACGCAATCTGAGCGATGCATTGATTGGCTGGATGCAGATGCCTACTTAGGTCGCCAAACCTAGGAAAGTTTCTTTCATTAATTTAATCATAAAGACGCAAAGAACCTTGAAACCGCCGAGTATTCAGTTTGACTGCAAATAATATAATTCCAAGTAGTCCAGCCACGATTGCAGTAGTCGACACCGCGTCTGCAAATTCTGGAACGACTTGAATAGGTAGATCTATGCTTGCTGTGGTGTTTCCGATATTATCTATCTTGAGGGTATAGAATCCTTGCTCAGGGAATATGTATTTTTGGCTAGAAGCTTGCTGCTCCGAGCGATGGGTTTCACTAAGATGATTGCCTTCATTGAATAACATAATATCGTACTTGACATCCTGAATCTCTTCCCCGGAGCTTGAATTTAGAAATCTTATGTTGAAAGTGTTTTCGCTACCAATTGCATTTGGTGTCCATGCAATTTGAGCCTTAAATGAGCTCTGATTCAAAGCAGCTTTATCACTGCTTACAGGCTTACCACTGTAGTGAGAACTTCCTACTTCGAATAGAATAGGCTGCGAGCCATTAGTTGTGTTCCCCAAACTTGTATCATTTGTGTTTGCATCAGGCTGGGTAAGAGGCATGGTCGTCTCGTTTTGAGCACTAGCATTCAAGAAGGTAGAGGATAATAAAATTATTGACAAAATCTTAAGGGCTGAAATACTTGCGCCTATTCTTTTCGGAAATGGCATTGGTTAGAAAGATACAATCATTAGATTATAAAATGGTTTTTGTCAAGAATCATTCTGAATTCTGATTAGCTATTCCATCCAACGCTCGTGGGATGCTTGGTATATATCGATAGACTGTATCCTTACCGTCGCTCTATATATTGTGCCATCGTTGGAACCCACGTCAGTACACGACCTGACAGCTATACAGTGGATGCCAAAGCCTCCTGCATTGCGTGATATTGCCCTTAGTTCCATCCATACCTTATCGTTGAGAACGGACGTCGATTCTCGTTCCCTTACATGGAGCACTGATTGAACCCCCTACGCCCTATATAGAATTCTTGGTGATATTGGCCAAATATGTCCTGTATTTCTCGAACTGCAATGTTACTGGGTTAAAGACACTTCTATGTATACATCGTCTGGAATCTTTAGTCTCATGAGTTGTCTGATTGATCTATCGTCAGCTCCGAGGTCTATGACCCTCCTGTGGACACGCATTTCGTATTTGTCATATGTATTGGTACCCTGTCCACATGGAGACTTTCTAGTAACAATTTTCATTTTCTTCGTTGGTAAAGGGTGCGGTCCTTTCAGCTTTATACCATTCTTCTCGCCTATACCTTTAATCTCGGAGCATACTCCTTCAAGAGTAGAAAGGTTTGTGGATGTGAGTTTTATTCGTGCTTCTTGTGCCAATTTCTTTTATTCCTCTTATTCCGATTCTATCTGATGGTTACAGGTCATTGTTATTCCTACTATTTCTTGGCCGAGGGATCAAATTTCTCTGTAATTGATTTTACTACTCCTGCTGCTATTGTAGTTCCCATGTCTCTCAATGCAAATCTTCCTATCTCAGGAAATTCCTTGAAAGTTTCAATTGCTAGCGGCCTAACTGGTTTTATCCTTACAATCGCCGCATCCCCTGTTTTGAGGAATTTTGGCTTTTCTTCAACTGTTGCGCCTGTCTTGGGATCGATTTTTGCGACAAATTCACTGAGAGTAGCCGCAACCTGTGCTGTATGCGCGTGCAAAACGGGGGTGTAACCTGGAGCCATCGCAGTGGGATGGTGTATTATGATTATCTGTGCTTCAAATTCCTTTGCAACAGTGGGAGGACTACTAGAAGATCCAATGACATCCCCACGTTTTATCGCTTTTTTATCTACGCCTCTCAAATTGAAGCCTATGTTGTCGCCGGCTTCAGCAGAATCCATCTGGGTGTGATGCGTTTCAATGGTTTTAACCTCCCCTGTAACTCCTGCGGGCATTACTATAACCTTATCATTGGCCTTTATTCTCCCGGTTTCAACTCTCCCCACAGGGACCGTGCCTACTCCTGTAATTGAATAAACATCTTGTATGGGTATCCTAAGTGGCTTTCCAATTGGCTTCTCAGGAGCTTCAAACATATCCAAAGCTTCGGCTAAAGTTGGGCCCTTGTACCAGGGCATGTTTTCTGATTTCTTAGCCAAATTATCCCCCTTCCAACCGGAGACAGGGATGAAATTCACTTTAGAAGTATTATATCCTACCAGTTTCAACATTTTTTCCACGGTTTCTTTTACTTCTTTATAACGAGCTTCTGCATAGTTGGCGTCGTCCATTTTATTGAGAGCGACGACCACCTGTCCAACTCCTAATGTCCTAGCGAGAAATGCGTGTTCCCTGGCTTGGCCACCTGGATCAGTTGCTGCTTCAGTTTCTCCAGGTTTGACTGACACTACCAGAACGGCAACGTCCGCCTCGGACGCACCCGTAATCATATTCTTGATAAAGTCTCTATGTCCCGGCGCGTCAATTAACGTATAAAAGAACTTACTAGTCTCAAACTTTTGGAAAGCAAGATCTATAGTTATACCTCGGTCTCTTTCATCTTTTATACTATCTAACACCCAAGCGTACTTGAAAGTATCACCTTTCCCAGTTGCCTCAGATTCCTTTGCGAACGAGTCAATCGTTCTCTGATCAATTACACCTAAATCTACCATTAAGTGACCTACTATAGTCGATTTACCATTATCTACATGACCTGTAACCACCAAATTCATATGTGGTTTTTTGCTAGCGCTCATACACCGTAGAACGTTAGTAGGGCTTTATTTGTATTTCGACTAGCCTCAATAAATAATGAGTATATCTAGAGATTTCGAAAAGAAATTTGCACCTCAGCTGTATGAGGGCCGTGTTAGCCAAAGTGAGGATCAAATGAAACAGCCCTTTTTCTCATCTTCCTTCTTAAGGAGAGGGAGTTTTTCTTTTGTAGTCATCGTCTAGTCGTACTATATCATTTTCATCGAACGTACCATAAGATATTTCAAGAATTACGCACTTAGTTTCTTTTGCCTCAACTCTGTGTCTTGCCTTGTTAGGAATTTCTATTGACTGTCCTTCACTCAAAACAAAGGATTTGTCGTCAATTTGTAAGTGTGCCCTGCCGTAAACTATTTTCCAGAACTCAGATCTTTTATCATGATACTGGAGGCTCAATCTAGAATTTGGATTGATGTAAATTAGTTTAACCGTACACGACTTATTTTCATGGAATTTTTCGAAACTACCCCATGGTCTGGTTTCAGAATACACATCCATTTCAAAAGATTGCCTTACGACTAAATTTATTATTTACCCTCGTATATAGTTCCTCAACTCTGTTGCTTTGCTACTTGGCTCATAACCACACGAGAGCTTGATTTCTCAATAGCTTCTATCTGGTGAGGATAGAATACATGGAAATTCATGATATTACAGATACCGAATTCCTGTGGCGTATTAAGATCAACAAGCCACTCCAGACGGCTATGTTCATCTGAACTAATTCCTTTTGGAAATTAACTAAACCTTGTGGATTACTGTACTTGTTCTAAGAGCTGCTAGAAATAAATGGATTTGGTCAAGTACAATCATGTTGTCATGCAATCGCTGTAGTTATTCTGTCAAGTACGTTGCTAATATGCTGCCGCAAAAAGGAATAATATCTCTACAGCTTTTAGGAAGTATAGGAATTCTGGCCAATACATTTTTATTCGATTAATACGGTTTTAAAGGATAGGTTTCAATACTAGGGGTTTTAAAAGTTAGGTAAGAGAAAAGTACTCAATGAATCGTATCTGAAGGAATTAGTAATGCCTCAGAATGGAGAACTATTTGGTAGAGTAATTAAATTGGTAGGCGGCGATAACATAATAGTCAAAAGTTCGGACGGAAAGGTCAGGACGTGTCGAATTAGAGGCAAAATTAAAAGGAAAATGTGGATCAGAGATAATGACTTAGTTCTTATCGCCCCTTGGGATTTTCAGGCAGATAAAGCGGATATTATATGGCGTTATATTTCGGCTCATGCAGATAAATTAGAACAAGATGGCCATTTGCAAGGTCTACCGCCTAGGTAAAATAACAACCGCTTTAAGTAAAGAACATTACTGCTTCTCTTCTAGTTTGTCGGCAAATAAAAGTTGGTCTTTTATAGTCTCAAAGTATCTTGGCACCAACGACCCAAAAACTAGTGAATCAACGTTCTCAGTATTTGAGAGTACGTAACATATAGTTTCGGATAACCTGATCGTTTTTGCCTAGAAGAACAAGATCCGAAAGCCTTCAAAGTTAGTTTGGCAAAATAATATCTTATCAATATGTGTACTCATTCTGACCTTTTGGAAATTTCTCGATAGCCTTCTATCAGCTCTTCATGGGTTGAGTCCAAAATTGTTTTAAATTTGCTATCCTTTGACAAAAGAGTTTTCATATCGTTTTCGAGTTCATATACCGCAACTTTTGCATTGTCATTGGTCATATTTGCAGTCAAACGGAGAATATTCGCTTCGCTATACATCATCGCCAGTTCCAACACTAGAATCTTTGCTAGCCATATCAAGTCGAATTCTAGTTCCCTTAGTCGTTCCTTCGACTGGTCTTCGTTTCCGGAATTCTTGAATGATTCTATTCTTGAAATGGACAAAGTGCAACATTCTTTCAAATATCTTGTAATCTCCGAGTACAACCTGGCTGTGCAACGTTTAATGGTCTGCTGTTCGAAAAACTGGAAAATTAGTGTTTCCAAGACACTACTATCTGCATACCTGATTAGTAGGTCTGGGGAATATTCTTCAATTTTTGATAATACATGGAAAATCCCTCTCTCAGTCAATCTATAATTGGTGATGCCCGGAAAGAATTTCCCTTCACTTGCTTCTATGATCTGCATCTCTTGTAATCTCCGAGCAGTTAATTGATCGTTCTTCGACGCAGTAGTATGACCTTTTAGCCTAAAATATGAACTAATCCTAGGTGCAGTTCCGCTGTTAATAAGTCTGACTAGAAACGAATAGTCATCACCCGCGATAGAAGATGGTTCAAAACCACTTAGTTGAGTAATATATCGTTTATAGTCCAAGAGATCTACGAGGTATACTAAGCTACACAAGAGTGTTTTAAGCTTTATAATACGAGTTACCAAATTAATTAATAGCGTTATACCCTGACCTAGGAGGTCAGGTTTGCGGGACACACATCACAAGATGTTCTATATGATTTGCTGGTAGTCACTAGTTTAGTGTTGTCCAGGGTGGTATTATATAGACAACCAAATTTAGATTACAAAAAAACTGAATTTAGGACTTTAATTCAGATGGAGTTGGTTTTTAAGATCCTTGAATCTATTTCTTATAGTTACTTCTGTGACTCCGGAAGCATCGGCAATGTTCATCTGGGAAATTGGTTCGCCTGTATTCAAACAAGATAGATAAAGAACTGAGGCAGCAAGGCCCATAGGATCCTTCCCAGCAGACACCCCGCTTTTGGTAATAGTGCCCATAATAGTAATTGCTTGACGTTTAGTTCGTTCGCTCAGATTGGCCTTATTCGCAACCTTGGCAATGCATTTCATTGGATCAACCATGGGTATCTTCAAATCTAGCTCAAAAACAAGCAATCTATACGTTCTGGCCAATTCCTTGCGCTTGATGTTGCTGACATCTGCGATGTCCGATAAGGTTCTAGAAATTCCAGTTTCTCTACAGGAAATGTATGCGGCAGCTGCCAAGACACCGGTGATAGTTCTTCCACGAACCATTCCTCTCTCCTGTGCTTTCCTGTAAATGTACGCGGTTTTCTCAGTAGCTGCATCAGGAAGCCCGAGTTTATCCTTTAGTATATCTAATTGGCTGAAAGCATGTCTCAGGTTCCTATCAGTCGGGGTGTGCGCCTGAGTCCTAAAGTCCCAAGTCCTGAGCCTCTCCATAGTGGCCCGCATGGCCGTATCCAGGCCGCGACCGCTAGCGTCTTTGTCGCTCTTGCCAATAACTGTCGACAGACCCATATCGTGTCTAGCTAATGAAGTCGGAATTCCAGTCCTCGTTCTATTGTTAGACTCCTCGGGGTTGAAAGCACGCCACTCTGCTCGAGTCTCCTGTGCTTTATCAGAAACTACAAATCCACAACTACTACAAATAATCTCACCAGATTCAAGGTCGGTAATCATTTCATCCTTTTGACATATAGAACATAAAATTTTTGAATTCTGCATTTCTCTAGGCCAACTTTATGTGCAATACAACTATTTAAACGAAGACAGCTTGAGAATTACAAAAAATGACCCGCTATTAATCAAATTCCTTCACTTCTGAAGGACTTATTGCGAATTTCTTCCAATAAACTGATGATGCTTAGCAATCCTCATTACTCAGGATTCCTACCACCAAGGCAACATAATCTGCATATAAATTATTCTATTACTATGCCCAGCACATAACTAGAATATGAGACCTAATTCTCACTCTACTTAATATTGTACCGCATGGAAACTTCATGTTTTCTGAAGCCAGCTTTTTCATAAAAAGGAACATTTGCATCGGAGCAATCCAAAATCACTTTATAGCATTTCGCATTTTTGGCAACATCAATGCATTTTTGAACCAATGCAGAACCGACTCCTTTTCCACTGAATTCTTCTCGTGTTACCACGTCTTCTATATGACCAACCTTACCGCCATTGTGGATAAATTTTTGTTCTACAAGTAAAGTGATTGAACCTATTATTTCTCCACTCTCACTTTCGGCGACAAAGATTTTGTAGAGCTTGTTTTCCTCAATCTCATGCAAGAGCTTACTAGCTCGATCTAAGTCTTGATTAATTTGTCCAACTTGACTTAAATTCGAAAGCGTTTCAAAAAAACCTCTTTGAATGTCTGATTTTTTTAACTCCCGAACGGTGAAATTTAACTTTGAATTATCGTGTGACAATGTATTGGATAGGGCTTTCTAATATTTAGCAATAATTCGGTGCTTTTCTGAAATAAAAAGTATGCCGCGGTCTATCTCATGTTTCCAACAGCAATAGGGGAGGAATTGATCATATCAGCGAATTGAGCCAGTTAAGTGCTTAAACAACGCAGATAGCAAAAGGTTTGAAAGTCCAAATCAGTGATCTCTAGCGACTTCGTCTCAAGGGTTAAGACCCGTCATAGTGAGGTATTGCGCCAATCACTTGTTCCCAGTTATTCAAAGTGCCCATTACGATATGCTCAAGGTAATATGTGTTTCACGTAGATATCAAAGTCTAAGCGCTAATAAAATAAGAGCAAAGTGTAATACCTCTATGCGAGGTCATCGCTTTGAGTATTTCTGTATCGGACTTAACAGATAGGTTTGTCTGCTACTCCACTCTGAGTGTTTCAGCATTATTTTTTTGGCCATCTATTTTGTTCAGCTCGCTAATTAGAAATTCCTTGTACTTGCCTCTCTCTTGCACTGTCATTTTATCCAGATTTGAACTAAGTGTAGACCCTATGGTGGCGACCCTGTCAATAAGATCTAATGCCATAAATCTGCCTACATTGCCTACTCTTAACATAACGTCAAGTTGTTTTTGCATTATATGGCGCACTGATTCGATATCTGATGCAATATCCACGCCTTTATCTGTGATTGTGTATCTTCCAGTATCTGTCTCTGCTATCAGTCCTTCTTCTAGGAGCCTTCCCAGCATGGGGTAGATTAATCCAGGAGACGGGCGCCATTTACCGTCACTTTGGAGCACCGCCTTGTTAATTATTTCTTTCCCTGACATCTGCTGATCTTTAAGTAGACCTAAAATGTAATGTCTTGAGAATCCCCTCGGTATCACACTTCCTACTCTAGCTAACCAATCAGACAACATATCACTAGTAATATCACTAGTGATTAATTAAGTTTGCGGCTTCGGAGGCCCTAATTGACCAGGGTTGCACATCAACCTATACTATATTGAGCGCATGTGTACACTAACTACACGCCACATCACTGAATTGAAGTTTAAATTTTGCTTGCGAAGATGCGTTACTGAATGAATATATTTGTGTATGACTATTCATTGAGCATGCCGATGAACTGTCCTTTCTGCGGGAACTTGATGGTGTGGCTGAATGGATCTATAAGCCATGAAATCTCAACGAAGTTCTATACTTGCAGGGTTTGCAAGATAAATATAACAAAGTATCCTGATGGTTCTGAAGAACTTGAACAAATAAAAGCTTCAAGCTAGACAAATCATCGAATACGAGCCTGGAAGGTACGTGGGAAAGTCAGGTTATCAGTGGTGTGTGGGAGATTAACCCACATGAAGTAGTTTCCTGCAAAAAGTGTTAATAAATATTAATCTCGTGTGGTAATTGTCTAAAGGTTGATGTCAAAAAGAAAAACTAACCGCACCCTGAGAACCTTGTTAGACAACAAAAGAGGATTTTTAACTTTACCAGGTGTTTTTGATGCGCTAAGTGCGAGAATTGCAGAAAAGGTCGGATATCCTGCTATCTTCCAGACTGGGTATGGTTCGGCTGCGACGTTACTTGGTATGCCTGACTTTGGTCTACTAAATGCGGGAGAAACCATTGATAACGCTAGACGGATAGTTAAATCTGTAAGTATTCCAGTGATAATTGACATAGACACTGGTTACGGAAATCCATTAAATGTGTGGCGTATGGTGAAAGATCTGGAAGATATGGGTGCAGGGGGAGTTTTTTTGGAAGACCAGGTTTGGCCCAAAAGATGTGGACATTTGATGGGCAAAGATGTAATTCCCAAAGAGGAATACATAGTCAAGCTTAAGGCAGCAATTGATGCCCGTAAAAGCAAAGATTTCATCATCGTCGCTAGGAC
>Ga0136614_10001659_pt1 | contig 13267 bp, 15 predicted proteins | sample AntDrymUQ2792106_2_FD_106643 | JGI IMG/M metagenome (GOLD analysis project Ga0136614, IMG submission 106643) | Polar desert sand microbial communities from Dry Valleys, Antarctica - metaG UQ279 (21.06) | ecosystem: Environmental > Terrestrial > Soil > Desert | place: Antarctica: Dry Valley...
CAGTGGACGGGCGAATTCAAGCACTGGGTCGAGGTCGACCTCGCGAAGTGCCGGCCCGTACTGCGGGTGACGGGCAAGCTCGCGGTCGAGCACCGGCTGCGTGAGCGGACGTAACAGCAGGCAGTCGTCGGCGGTGACGAGGTGGAGTGTTGCTCGCATGACGACGATGCGAACGACCTGTCGGGACACGACCAGCTCAGCGAGATCGTGAGGCCGAAACCCTTCGAGACGCGACCACAGTCCCGTGTACGGGTTCGGGGAAGCTGCACCTGAAGGCAAACGAGATGCTCGATCGCCTCCAGGATCGACACGCCCGACCGGCGCAGCAGCAGCTGACGCTCGAGCGTCGCCCGATTCAACGCCCGCCGACACAGCGAGCGGTCTCTCAGCGGATCGCGTGGCGCGCGAAGTCGCGGGCGTAGTCGCGCCAGACGCTGTGGATGTGCGTGCCCTCGTTGCGCGAGTTGTCGAACTCGAGCAGGAAGGTCGAACCCTGCAGGCGGTAGTAATGCGGACGGCCAGGCTGGAGCGAGCCCGACCACCCGAAGTGCAGCTCGTCGAATCCCGACCTGTCGATGCCCGCCCGCAGCCGGGCCGCCTCGGCGATCGGCAGCACGCCGAGGTACGTGCCGACGATCTCTCGCGCGAGCCCCTGTTCTCGGGAGCCGAGCTCTCTCAGCTGGAGCCCGACGGGCGCAGGTGGGCGGACACGGACAGCGTTCTGAGTCACGTGGTCGGTGAGCGACTCCTGCTGAAAGATCACCGCCGCGCGCGTCGGCCCGTCGAGCCCGCGCACAAGCTCGCGGGCCGCCTCCTCCTCCCGCGCCATCGCGCGCAGCCCGCGCGGCGTCCGCGTCGGCCATGCGCCAAGGAAGAACGGCGTCGAGGTCACGCTGTTTCCGGCGATCGTGAAGTGGAGCGAGAGATGATGGCCCTCGAAGCGCCAACCCCAGCGGGGGGAGCCCGGCTGTCCGAACACAGACGCGAAATAGAGCGTCGGGTCGGCATCCAGAAAGGTCTGCAGCGACATGATCTCGCGCGCCTTCCGGAAGCCGCGGCTGGAGACGCTCGCTTCGAGCAGATCGAGCGTCGCTCGGCGCTCCCGCGCCGTCATCGCCGTCAGCGGCACGCCCCGGCGTGGAAACAGGTCGTTAATCGTCCAGTGCCAGCGGGTTCGCTCGGACGAGCTGAACGGGAAGCTCATGCGTCGGCGGGGGGCGGGACGGAGAGTGGAGAGGAGCTTCTCGGCCGCAGTCTCCATTGTGCGGCTGCGGCCGCGATCGCCCGGTGACGGTGCCCAGGGAGTCGAGCGGGCGCTCTCGGCGCGGAGCCCAGCGAGGCTGGCGAGGGCGGCCGTTGCTGCGACGACGAGGTCGCGCCTGCTCATTGGATCGAGGGCGTTCCGAGAGTCCACCTGGGCCTTCCATTATGTCGACCGTCCTCTGCTACGCTTCGTAGCAAAATGAAGGATCGTACGATTCCCCAGCGCGAGCTGCGCAACAACATCAGCGCAGTCCTGAAGGCCGCCGAGGCGGGTGAGACGTTTACCGTCACCGTTCATGGTCGGCCAGTCGCGCGCCTCATCCCCCCAGGAGAAACGGGGTTGCCGCGGCTCGACGTCGATCGCGAGACACTCCGGCGCATCCTCGCTCTGCCCGTCGACGAAGACCTCGCTCGCGAGCTCGACGCGGCTGAGGCCCCGGTTGATGATCCCTGGCCAGCGGCGTGAGCGGAGCGCTTCTCGACACGAGCGTCTTGATCGCGTCCGAGATCACAGTCGGCGAGCTTCCGCCAAGCGCGGCGATCTCGGTCGTGACGCTCGGCGAGCTCCACGCCGGCGTCCACCTCGCGCGAACTGATCAGACGAGAAAGCTTCGCCAGCGCCGGCTCGATGCGATCCGGATCGCGTTCGCGCCGATTCCCGTCGACGAGCCCGTCGCCGAGCATTACGGGAAGGTCCTTGCGCTCGCCCGGCGCGAGCGCAGGGGCGCGAAGGCCACGGACGTGCTGATCATTGCGACAGCGGCGGCCACATCGCGCACTCTGCATACGCTCGACACCGCGCAGGCGCAACTTGCGCGGAGCGCCGACGTCGTGGTCGCCGAAATGGTTTCGTTCCACACGTAGGCGCCGGCCGGCGAAGAGCTGAGCCAGATCCTGGTGGCCGCACCGGAAGCGGCCGATCCGGCAGGGAAGCGCACGTTCGAAGCGGTTTTGCCGGATGACGAGACGACAATCCGGAGCGGCCGCGCCGAACGCGGTCGGACGATCAGTTGCCTGTACAGGCGCGGGAGCAGCACGATCGTCCCGCCCGATCTCCTCAACGCGCGCGTGGCCGCCTCAAACTCGGGCCCGCTGCGGACGTAGAGCGTCTTGCCCCGGACCGCGTCGGAAAGCGGACGCGCGCGTACCTCGAGCACGGGCGCGAACGCAAATGCCACCAGGGTGCCGACAACGAAAGCGCTGGGCCGCGACGACAACCGGCGCAGAGCCTAACCGCGGCCGAATGCGCTACAAGGGTCTAACGCTTGGGCTCCGGCGAGCTGGCCTTTGCGAAGCCGATGGAGCGGGATGCTCGCCGCCGCGGCGACCATGACGATCGCGAACACGCTCGCAGCGACGATCCCTGCGTCGGTCCAGTTGAAGCCCCAGGCCGTCGGACGCTCTAGTTGACGAGCTTGCGCGTCATCGCGTAGATCGCGATCCGCCAGGTGAGCAGGGCGAAGCCGATGAGGGCCGCCACGCGAGCCAGGTCGGCCCAGCCATCCCAGCCGAACGCGGCATGGCGAACGAGCTCGACGCAGTGGTGCAGCGGATTCACGTTGCCCGCTATCTGCGCCCATTCCGGAAGCCCGCTGAGCGGAAAGAACGTGCCCGCGACGAGGAAGAGCGGCGTCAGGACGGCGCTGATCACGTAGCTGAAGTTCTCGATCGAGGATGCGAAACCGGAGATGCAGATCCCGAAGCACGCCCAGCCGAAGCCGGCGAGGAAACCGATGAATGGGACGGAGAGCATCCCCCAGGCCGGATCCAGGCCGAACAGGAGGGCGACCAGCATCGGCACGCACCCGTAGACGCCCGCACGGGTAGCGATCCACAGCGCCTCTGCCGTGACGAGCTCCTCGGTGTCGACGGGCGCGGCCAGAATGGCGTCGTAGGTTCGCTGGAACTGGTACTTGATGAACGTCCCGAACATCGCCGGGAACGCGCTCGAGAAGAGCACTGCCGTCGCGACCGTTCCGGTGCCGACAAACTCGACGTAGTCGTAGCCGGCAACCCTGCTCACGAGGGAGCCGAAGCCGAAGCCGAAGGCGAGCAGGTAGATGGTGGGCTCGACCGTCGACGAGAAGGTCGCCGAGCGCCAGTAGGACGAGTAGTTCACCAGCTCGCGCACCAGGACACCGGTCAGCGCAGGCCGCTCGAGCCGGCCCGGTTTCCCGGCTGCGGTCGCCGCCATTACTCGATCTCTTCTCCGGTGAGCAGGACGAAGACGTCCTCCAGGTTCGCGGGCCGCCGCTCGCCCTCGGGCGCGCGCCCGTCGGCCCCTTCGACGCCGAGGATCGAGATGCTCGTTCCTGTGCGTCTCGTCCGGAGGCCCGTCGCCGCGGCCGCTGCCTCGACCTCGGCGAGCTTCGCCGGCGGGCCGTAGACCTCGACCGCCTCGCGACCGGCGTGCTCGGCGACGAGCTGGGCGGGCGGGCCTGACGCCACGGCGCTGCCGTGCGACATGATCAGGACCGTATCCGCGAGGCGCTGGGCCTCCTCGATGTAGTGCGTCGACATGAGAATCGTTGTGCCGTCGGCGCGCATCGCGTCAATCAGCGCCCACAGCTCCTGCCGAACCTGGGGGTCGAGCCCCACGGTCGGCTCGTCGAGGAGCACGAGCCGGGGCCGGTGCACGAGTGCCCGTGCGATGAGCAGACGCCGGCGCATGCCGCCCGAGAGCTTGTCGACCCGCGAGTCGCGGCGGTCGGCGAGGTTCGCCACCTCCAGCGCCCGCTCGATCGCGGCATGCCGCTCGGCACGGATGATCCGGTAGAGGTGGGAGAAGACGAGCAGGTTCTGCTCGACGGTGAGCGTCACGTCCAGGTTGTCGAGCTGCGGTACGACCCCGCACTGCGCTCGGGCCGCCTTCGACTCGCCGGGCAGCCGGAACCCGAGTACCTCCAGCTCGCCCTCGTCGGCGATTGCCTGCGCCGTCAGCAGCCGCATCGTGGTCGATTTGCCGGCGCCGTTTGGGCCGAGCAAGCCGACACAGGTGCCTTCCGGGACGTCGAGATCGAGCCGATCCACGGCAGTGATCGGCCCGTACCGCTTGACGACTCCGCGCAGTCGAATCGCGAGCTCAGCCACCCGGCCAGCATGCCAGTGCGCAGTGACCCGGCGACGGCCGGAGCGCCGCGAGCGTCTTCGGGAACCGGGAGCTCGACGCGGGAGCTATCCGGGAAGCTTGGACGCGATCACGTCGATCTTCTCGATCTCTGGCTCCTTGGCGAACAGATCGGGATTGTCCGCCAGGCCCTGGGCGACGCGGCCCGAGAGGTGCGCCTAGGCAGCAAGCACAAGATCGTCGTACTCGTCAAGCGTGCCGAGGTTGTTGCCGAGCTTCGCGATCGCCTCGCTCTCCAACTGGCGGATGTGTTCGCGCGTGAGTCCGAGCTCGCGCCCGATCGCCTCGAGCGACTGTGGCTCGCCGTCGAATCCGAAGCGAAGCTCGAGAACCCTCCGTTCCCGCTCGGACAGCTCGGCGAGAGCGAGTCGGACTGCTCGATCGCGAAGCGATTGCTCGGCGAGCTCGCCCGGGTCCTCAGCGTTCGCGTCAGCGAGGATGTCCCCGAACTCGCCCTGCTCGTTGCTGCCGATCGGCTGGTTGAGTGAGACGCGCGCCTCGACAACGCCGAGCGCCTCCTCGACATGCTTCTGCGACAGCCCGGTCGCGCCGGCGAGCTCCTCATCTGTCGCCCGCCGCCCGAGCTCGACCTCGAGCTTCCGAGCCGCGCGCGAGATCTTCTGACGCCGCTCGTGCACATGCGTGGGCACGCGGATCGTCCGAGACTGACCAGCGATCGAGCGCTGAACCGCTTGACGAATCCACCACGTTGCGTAGGTCGAGAACTTGAAGCCCTTGCGATAGTCGAACTTCTCGACCGCTCGGTTAAGGCCGATCGCCCCGTCCTGGATCAGGTCAAGAAAGGAGACTCCGTGCCCGCGGTAGCGCTTCGCGATCGATACGACGAGGCGGAGGTTCGAGTTGATCATTCGCTCCTTCGCCGCACGATCTCCGCGCTCGACCCGCTTGGCGAGGGCGACCTCCTCCGCTGCGGTCAGCAGCGGGTGGCGCCCGACCTCGGTCAGAAAGAGCTGAAGCGAGTCAGGCAGGGACAGAGCCTCGTCAGGCTCGAATGCGCGCTCATCGATCTCGACGGCGTCGTCGTCGTCGTTCGCTCGCAGCTCGACGCCGCGGTCATCGAGGGCGGCGGTCAGCTCTCCGAGCGCCTCGCCGCTCAGCTCGAGGCCTTCCGCGAGCGCGTCGAGCTCGGCCGCTTCGACGAAGCCGCGCTTCTCCCCATCGTCGAGCAGTGTCTGAATTTCCTGGACGTGCAGAATCGTTGTGATTGGTACTCCTTTCGTCGGTCTCCTCGGGACGAGGCTGCTTCCGCGTGTCGTGCGCGCGCGACGCGCACGCGCGGTCGCCTTCCTCTCGTATCGTTCCAAACGTCCTGCCGGACGCGGGCATTCCCCGTTCGCTATGAGCGGAGATCGAGCCCGCTGCCCGGGATCAGCGCGCCAAAGCCTGACCCGGCCCTTCCGGGTCGGGCTCCAGATCGACGGCCAGCACGTCCATGCCGCGCACCACGAGCCGCTCGGCGATCGCGCGGCCGATGCCGCTTGCCGCTCCGGTCACGATCGCGGTCGTCAGGGCACGGGACCCCAACGAACGACCGAAGCGGCCCACGTGTAGCCGGTGCCGGCAGCGAGGAGCAGGACGAGGTCGCCGTCGGTGAGCGTGCCGGCGCGCGCCGCCCGGTCGAGCGCGAGCAGGGGATCGACCCCGCTCATGTGACCGGTGTCGTCGAGGTAGACAGTCCGGGTGGGATCAACACCTAGGCGCGCGACCAGCGCGTCGTGCATCGAGCGCTTCATGTGGATCCCGCACAAAAACGACACGTCTGGCAGCGTCGCGCCGGAGCGCTCGAGCGCACCCTCGGCGGCCGCAGCGAAGTTGTCGAGGCTCGTCGCGTCCAGACGCTCCTTCATCGCCGGCGGATCGGCGACGTCGAGGAAGCGGTAGCCGCCGTTCGGCGACACGCTGCCTCCGCCCGGCACCTTCACCTGCAGCGAGAGCGAGCCGTCGGTGAGTCCGTGGCAGCCGAGCAACTCGTTCGTCCCGCCGTTCTTGACGAGGAGACCCGCAACCGCCCCGTCCCCGAAGTTGAACATGAAGCGGGCCCGCTCGTTCGTGTAGTCGAGCAGGTACGACTCGCGGCATGCGGCCACGAGCAGCAACGACCGCAGCTCGGGCTCGGCGACGAGCATGGCGCGAGCGATCCGCAGCGCCACCGGCGTGCCGGCGGAGACGTTGTCGTACTCGACCGCGTACGCGCGAGCGCAGCCGAGGCGGTGCGCGATCCACGGCGCCGCCTGCCAGACGCAGTAATCGCGCCAGATCGAGCCGTAGTACATGACGACGTCCACCGACTCCGGGTCGACCCCGGTCTCCTCGAGCAGGCGCCCCGCCGCCGTCACCGAGAGGTCGCTGACGTGCTCGTCCTCGGCAGCGATGTGCTTGCCGCGGAGGCCGAACTTGTCGACGAGCACGCGCTCGGGAATACCGCTCGCCGCGCCGATCTCGGCCGCGGTCATCCACCGCTCGGGCAAGTACGAAGCGGTCGCCGCGAGACTGATGCGCGTCACTCCTCGGTCTCCAGGATGCGGCGGATCAGCCGTCGAAGCTCGTCGAGGACGGCCTGCGGCATCTCGCCGTCGCCCCACAGGATCCAGCGCATGCCGATCATCTCGCCCAGGCCCATCAGCGCCCATGCGGTCACCTCTGGATCGATCGCACCGGCCTCACCTTGCTCGATCGCCGCCTGCAGACCTTCGACATACCCCTCCGCGAGGCGGTCGTAGTGGTAGCGGAGCATGTCGGGCGAGACGAACTCGGCCTGCCGGATAATCCGGTACAGGGCCGTGTGCTCGGCGGTGAACCGGAAATAGGCCTCGAAGCCGTTCAGCTCGGCCTCGAGCCGTGTCCGGCCGCTCGACGAGGCCTCCTTCATCGCATGGCGCACGCGCCGGTTGAGGTCGCGGACGAGCTCGTCGAAGATCTCCCGCTTGCTGGGGAAGTAGAGGTAGAACGTGCCCTGGGCGACGCCGGCGGCCTCGGTGATCTTGACGATCGACGCGTCGTGGTAGCCGAGCTCCGCGAAGACCTGCTCGGCCGCCTCGAGCAACCGCCGGCGGGTCGCCGCTCCGCGGCTGCGAAGCGCGCGCCCGTTGGCCCCGATCGGCGCAACCTCGGTCACGCCTGCACCGCGCGCTCGAGCTCTCTGAGGTCGCTCTTCAGCACCTTGCCCATGCCCGATCGCGGCAGCACGGAGAGGAAGCGCACCGACCGCGGCACCTTGTAGCGGGCAAGCCGCGCGCGGCAGTGATCGAGCAGCTCGTCCTCGCCGGCATCGTGGCCCGCCTCGAGCACGACGAAGGCGACGCCGCTCTCGCCCCAGCGCTCGTCCGCGACGCCGACGACGGCTGCATCCGCCACTGCGGGATGCTCGTGGAGAACACTCTCGACCTCGGCGGGATAGACGTTCTCGCCGCCGGAGATGTACATGTCCTTCGAGCGCCCGACGATCCGGTAGAAGCCTTCCTCATCCCGCTCGGCGATGTCGCCGGTCAGGAGCCAGCCGTCGGCGAACGCCGCCTCGCTGGCGGCGGGATCGTTCCAGTAGCCGGCGAAGACGTTCGGTCCGCGGACAACGAGCTCGCCCGCACCGGGTCCGTCGACAAGGCGACCGGTGGCGTCGGCCCGCAACGCCACGTCGACGTGCGGATAGGGCTTTCCGGCTGAGCCCAGCTTCCGCCCAGCATCCTCGGGAGGCAGGCAGAGAACGTTCGGTGCGGCCTCGGTCAGCCCGTATCCCTGGACGATCTGGATCCCCCGGGCCTGCCAGGCGGCGAGCAGCGACTCCGGCATCGGAGCACCTCCGACGACGGCTCGCCGCAGGCTCGACAGGTCGGCCGTCGCGAAGCCGTCTTCCTGCGCCAGGAACAGGTACGTCGCGGGCACGCCCATCATCATCGTCACCCTCTTCGCGGCGATCAGATCGAGGCAGCGGGTTGGATCGAAGGAACGCTCGAGCACGACCGTCGCTCCTTTCCACCAGGCGAGGAGCGGCATCACGTTCCAGCCGCCGCAGTGGAACTGCGGCAGAAGCTGGAGGACGATGTCGTCGCACGAGACACCGGTCGTCAGGTCGAAGCTGAGGTTCGTCCAGAAGCAGTTGGCGTGGGTGAGGATCGCGCCCTTCGGCTTGCCGGTCGTCCCCGACGTGTAGACGAGCAGAAGCGGATCGCGGTCATCGACGGGCGACGGCCGGGGGTCGCCCGCCGCTGCAAGCCGGAGCGGCTCGAACGGGTGCCCGGTCGCCGCTGCCAGCCCGTCGTAGTCCTCTTCGACGAGGAAGAGCGCGGGCTCGGCATCGTCGAACTGATAGGCCAGCTCAGGTGCAGCCAGCCGCCAGCTCAGAGGCACGAGCACCAGGCCCGCCTTTGCGCACGCGAAGAAGACAGCTACGTGGTCGGGTGAGTTTCCGGTCAGGGTTGCGACTCTGTCGCCATGCTCGAGGCCGCGATCGAGCCACGAGCCGGCAAGACGTTCCGACTGGTCGTCGAGCTCCGCGTACGTGACCGTGCGGCCGAGATAGTCGATCGCCGTCCGGTCGGGTGTCGCGCGCGCCCGATCCCGGATCCACCGGCCGAGCGTAAGAGTGTCCGTCACCGGAGGAACTCGGCGACGAGCCGGGCGAATCGATCGGGCTCTTCCCAGAAGAAGAGGTGGCCGGAGCCGGGAAAGAGCTCCAGGCGCGCACCCGGAATGTGCGCCGCGAGCAACTCCGAGTTCCGATAGTCGACGACGTTGTCGGCGGTGCCGTGAAGGATCAGCGTCGGTGCCGCGATCTCTGCCGCGCGATCGAGCGCGTCGAAGCCGACCGCCCCCATCGCCTGCGCCTGCCAGCCCGAAAGCGGCGGACGGTTCGCCAGCCTGTACCGATAGATCTCGTCCACGAGCTCGGGCCTACCCTCGACAGTGGCGTCGGCCAACGCGTTCTCGACCAGCATGCGCAAGCCAGATTCGAGCGGTAGCTGCAAGAAGCGGGCGAACGCGCGCACGGTGCGATCGGGCATCGGGTGGGCGCGCGATCCGCCGGGCGTGGTGCAGGCCAGGATGAGCCGGTCGACGCGCTCGGGCCATCCGAGGGCGATCTCCTGGGCGATCATGCCGCCGAGGCTCGTGCCGAGGACGTGCGCGCGGGGGCAGCCGGCCGCGTCCAGCACCGCGACGGCGTCCGCGGCGAGGGTGCGCACCGAGTACGGGCCCGGCGGCACATCGCTGTCGCCGACGCCGCGGTTGTCGAACAGCACGACCTGGAACTCCTGGGCGAGCAGGTCGGGCGCCGGCCCCCAGCCGCGCAGGTCGTAGCCGAGGCCGTGAACGAGCAGGACCGGCTCTCCGGCGCCGCGCATCTCGTAGGCGAGCCGGACGCCGGCGTTCTCCGCTCGCTGCGTCCCCACGATCACGTGCCGACACCGGCCTTGTCCGTCAGCCCGCCCGTCTCCGGCGGCTCCTGACGCACGCTCTGCTCCAGCAGGCGCAGGCCTCGGCGCGGCCGCAGAGTCAGCAGGCCGGCGATCCCCCCGGGCAGGAAGAAGACGATCAGGATGAAGAGCGTGCCGAGCACGAACAGGGGCTCGGAGAGCGGTGTCTCGAGAACGGACGGAAGATCTCGGACCAGCTTCGAGTCCGACCAGTCGGGAAGCCGGAACTCGAGGAACGTGTAGAGCGCGCCGCCCAGGACGGCGCCCCAACGCGTTCCTGCGCCTCCGATCACAACCATCAGCAAGAGCGCAAGCGTGAAGCTCGGGGTCGTCACCTGCGGCGTTGCGCTCCCGATCAGGATCACGTAGACGACGCCGCCCGCGGTCGCGAGAAATGAGGCGAGCACGAATACGAGCAGCTTGAACCGGAACGGGTGGAAGCCAAGCACTGCGACCCGCTGTTCGTTCTCGCGAATCGCCTGCCAGACCCGGCCGGGAGACGAGTCGACGGCCCAGTTCGCCACCACGAAGACGACGGCGACGTACGCCAGCGCGAGCCAGTACAGGTTCTCCGTGTTGAGAACGCCCACGAACGACGCGGGCAGCGCCTCGAAATCGACCGGCACGCCTTCCTCGGCACCAGTCCACTTGCGCGGATTCTTGTCGACGAGCGTCGAGCCAGCCTCGGCGAAGGCAAGCGTCACCATCGCGAACGCAATCCCGCCGACCCGAAGACTCACGCTGCCGAGCACGAGGGGCAGGAGGACGCCGATCACAGCCGTGAAGGCGAGTGTCTGCGGCAGGCCCCAGCCCCATTGCGTTGTCGCGATCGCCGTCAGGTACACCCCGACGGCGAAGTAGAGGGCGTGTCCGAACGACAGCAGACCGGTGAAACCGAACAGCAGGTCGTAGCTCAGCGCGACGCCCCCGAAGACGAGCATCAGGCCGAGCAGCTGAAGCGTCCCTGGGCTGTCGAGGGGCGACGAGAAGACGCCGTGCGTGTCGAGCGAGATGAAGGGGACGGCGAAGAGCACGCTGAGGACGGCCAGGACGACGAGGATCCGGATGAGGGCTTTCATGCGTCGAGGACCGGCCGTGGTTTCAGAACCGGTTTCAATGCGCCACCGACCACTTTCCTGCCAGTCCGCTTGGCCGCACGAGGAGGACGAGCGCGAGCAGGAGGACGACCGAGAGGTCGCCGACGCCGGAGGAGTAGTAGTTCACCCACTGCTGGACGAGCCCGACGATCACGGCCGCCGCGGCTGAGCCCAGGATCGAGCCGAGGCCGCCAATGACGACGACGATGAAGGCGAAGATCAGGAGTGCCGTCCCCTGGTGCGGGTCGACCGAGCCGAAGTGGACGCCCGAAAGCACGCCGGCGGTCGCGGCTGCGACGCCGCCGATCGCGAACACGAGCGTAAACGCCTTCTTCACGTCGATCCCGAGTGCGGTCACCATCGCTCGGTTCTCGACCCCGGCTCTGACGATCAACCCGTAGCGCGTGAAGCGAAGGAACGCGAGCAGTCCCGCCAGGACGACGACGGCGGCGGCGACCTCGAGGAACGTGTTGTTCGGAATCCTGGCGTCGAGCACCGTCGTCGTGTCGTAGATCCACGTCGGCGCCGGGAACGGCTTCTCGGTCGGCCCCCAGATCGCCTGGGTAAGAGCGACGAGCGCGAGCGACAGCCCGACGGTGACCAGAACTTGCTCGATGTGTCGCAGATAGAGCGGACGGATCAACACGAGCTCGACGAGTGCGGCGACGAGCATGCCCGCCACAAGTCCGATCAGAACGCTGATGAGAAACCGCGGTGCGATCGATTCGATCCTCGCGTCGAGCTTGTCCGAGGACCACCAGGTCGCGTACGCGCCGACCGTGAGGAACGCTCCGTGGGCGAAGTTGAGGATGCCCATCAGCCCGTAGATCAGCGAGAGCCCCGACGCGATCAGGAAGTACATCGCCCCGAGCCCGAGGCCCGTGATCGTCAAGAGGACAAACGTGCTCATGGGCCAACCTCCCAGCTCTCAGCGTGTCGAGCGGTCGATTCCGACGGCCACGCGAGCAGAGTTCGCATCGCCTGAAAAAGACGCCGCCAGCGGCGACTCACGCGTGCGCTCCGTCGCCGGAAACGCCGAGGAAGCGCCGGAGCCGCGCAGGGTCGCCCAGGAACTCCTTCGCCGGACCGGTGTGGACGACCTGTCCCTGATCGAGCACGATCGCGTCCCGCGCGAGTCGCTGGACGACGCCCAGGTTCTGCTCGACGAGCAGAATCGTCGCCAGCTCGCTTGCTCGATCGAGCACCTCCGCAACCGCGCTGACGATCAGCGGCGCGAGCCCTTTCGTCGGCTCGTCGATCAGGAGCAGTCGGTTGTCGTTCAGCAACGCCCGCGCGATCGCCACCATCTGCTGCTGGCCGCCGGAGAGCGTGCCCGCTCGCTGACGACCCCTTGCGCGGAGCTCGGGGAAGAGCTCGTAGACGAGCTCGTAGCGCTGCCCGCCGTTCCGCTCCGCGAGCCGCAGATTCTCCTCGACCGTCAGGCCTGCGAAGACGTCGCGATCCTCGGGCACATAGCCAATCCCGAGCCGAACGATCGAGTGGGTCGGCAGCCTTGTGATGTCCTCGCCGCCGAGGAGCACGCGCCCGCGGCGCGGAACGAGCCCCATCAGGGCGCGGAGCGTCGTCGTCTTGCCCACGCCGTTGCGGCCGAGCAGCGCGGTGACCCCGCCTTCCGGCACGGCGAAGGAGACGCCCTGAAGGACGTGCGATTGGCCAAGGTAGACGTTAAGCCCCTCGACCGCGACCAGCGTCCGGCGCTCGGTCGTGACCGAGCTCACAATGGTTCTCCTAGATAGGCAGCCTGAACCTGCTCATTCGCCATCACCCGCTCCGGCGTGTCGCAGGCGAGGAGGGCGCCATGGTGCATGACCGCGATCCGCTCGGCGAGACCCGTGACCACCTCGATGTGGTGCTCGACCATCAGGATCGTCCTGCCCTCCTCCTGCTGAACCGACTTGATCACGGCGGTCAACTCGGGCACGTCGGCCACGCTGACCCCCGCCATCGGCTCGTCGAGCAAGATCACCCGCGGGTCGGCAGCCAGCAGCATCGCCAACTCGAGCTTGCGCTTGTTCCCGTGCGGAAGCGAGCCGGCGGGCGTCCGCTCGAGCGCCCCCAGGCCGACCCGGTCGAGGGCCCAGCGCGCGCGCTCGACCGCCGCGCGCAGTGAGGCTGCCCGCCGCCAGATCCGCAGCGCTCCTCCAAGTTTCGCCTCGGCCGCGAGCCGGACGTTCTCGAGTGCCGTCAGCCGAGGGAAGACGCTCGAGACCTGGAAAGTGCGGCCCAGGCCTGCCTGTGTGCGCCGGAACGGAGGGTCGTGCGTGATCTCTCGCCCACCGAGCTCCACGCTGCCCGACGTCGGTCGCAGCAGGCCGGAGAGCAGGTTGAAG
>Ga0136614_10001660_pt1 | contig 13266 bp, 12 predicted proteins | sample AntDrymUQ2792106_2_FD_106643 | JGI IMG/M metagenome (GOLD analysis project Ga0136614, IMG submission 106643) | Polar desert sand microbial communities from Dry Valleys, Antarctica - metaG UQ279 (21.06) | ecosystem: Environmental > Terrestrial > Soil > Desert | place: Antarctica: Dry Valley...
ACGGGAAGCAGCGCATCGAGAGCTCGGCGTCGAGACGGTCGTCCCCGGCGTTGGGCTCGGGAACAAGCAGGATAGTGCGCGACGGATGGCGCTCGGCAAGACCCGCCAGCGTCTCGGTCGCAGCCTGAAGCCAGTCGGGCGGCACCCAGGCCATGTGGGTCATCACGCTCGTGCGGAGATCAGGCCCCTCCGTCTCGGCCTCGACCGACTCTCGCAGAGCTACGAGCCGCCGCTCGATCGAGCCGACGTCGACGCCGTGCCCCGTCCACTCCTCCACCGTGGAGGCCGCGCTCGTCAGTGGTGCCTCCACTCGCGCGTGTCCCGCTCGATCAGCTCGTCCGCCGACGACGGCCCCCAGGTGCCGGCCGCGTAGTTCGGAAACGACGGCCGGTCGCGCTGCCAGGCGGCGACGATCGCATCGACGAGCTGCCACTGCTCGTCGACCTCGTCGTCACGTGTGAAGAGCGTGGCGTCGCCGAGCAGGCAGTCGAGGATGAGACGCTCGTAAGCCTCCGGCAAGCCGGTGCGGAACGCGCCGCCGTAGAGGAAGTCCATGTTCACCTATCGAATCGACATCCCCTGCCCGGGCACCTTCGCTCCGATCGCGAGCGAGACGCCCTCGTCGGGCTGGATGTGCACGTTCAGCACGTTCGGGCGCAGCCCGTCGGAGCTCATCTCCTCGAAGGGCGGATGCGGCGCCCGCTGAAACTGAATCGAGATGGTCGTGTCGCGGCGGGGCAGGCGCTTTCCGGTTCGTACGTAGAAGGGAGTGTCGGCCCAGCGCCAGTTGTCGACGTAGAGCTTGGCGGCGAGGTACGTGTCCGTCGTCGAGTCGGGTGAGACGTCGGGCTCGTCGCGGTAACCCGGAACCTCCTCGCCCTCGATCCAGCCGTGCCCGTACTGCCCGCGTACGACGCTCTTGGGCCCCGGTGTGTGCAGCGAGCGCAGCACCTTCACCTTCTCGTTGCGAACCGAATCGGCGGTGAAGTCGATCGGCGGCTCCATCGCGGTCAGGGCGACGAGTTGGAGCAGGTGGTTCTGGAAGATGTCGCGAACGGCGCCGGCCTGCTCGTAGAACCCCGCGCGGGCGCCTACGCCGATCGACTCGGCGACCGTGATCTCGACGTGGTCGATGAACTGGCGGTTCCAGATCGGCTCGAAGATCCCGTTCGCGAACCGCAGTGCGAGCATGTTCTGAACCGTTTCCTTGCCCAGGTAGTGGTCGATCCGGAAGATCTCGGGCTCACCGAAGTGCTGGGCGAGCTGCGTGTTCAGCGCCCGCGCGGAGGCAAGGTCGTGTCCGAACGGCTTCTCGATGATCAGACGCGTCCAGCCCTGCGCCTGCCGGCGCTCCCCCAACTCGCGAATGATCGTGCTCATCGCACTCGGCGGCACCGCCAGGTAGTACACGCGGTTCCCGGCCGTGCCGCGCTGCTCGTCGAGCTTCGTCAGACGCTCGGCGAGGGCGTTCTGGCCCTCCTCGTCCGAGAAGTCGGCCGCGATGTAGCTCATCCCCTCCGCGAGCCCCTCCCAGGTCTCCTGCCGGAACTCGTCCCGCGCGTGCTCCCGCACGGCCGCCTCCATGCGGGCCCGGAAGCCGTCGTCCGTCTCCTCCGTGCGGGCAACGCCAACGAGGCCGAACTCCTCGGGCAAGAGGCGCCGCAGCGCGAGCGAGTAGAGCGCCGGCATCAGCTTGCGCTGGGTGAGATCGCCCGAGGCGCCGAAGATCACCATCGCGCAGGGCTCCGGCGTCCGCCGAAGCCGAAGCCCTTCGAGCAGTGGGTTCTCCTGCGTCTGGGGTTCGACCACGGTCACGCGCGTGGGTCGAGCGGTCGTTCCATCGCCTTCTCGATCGCCCGCACCGCGTGGCCGCCGAACTGGTTGCGAAGCGCCGCAGCTACCTTGGCCGAGAAGTTGATGTCGCGCCTGGAGGAGAAGCGGGCGAATAGCGATGCAGACAGCACAGGCATCGGCACCGCGCAAGAGATCGCCTCGTTCAGCGTCCAACGGCCCTCACCCGAGTCCTCGACGTACGGTGCGATGTCCTCGAGCTCACCGCCGTGCTCCTCGAAGCCCTCGTGCAGCAGCTCGAGCAGCCAGGAGCGGATCACCGAGCCGTAGCGCCAGATACCGGCGATGCGCAGCAGGTTGAGATCGAACTCCGAGTGGTTCATCAGCTCGAACCCCTCCGCGTAGGCCTGCATGAGCCCGTACTCGATCCCGTTGTGGACCATCTTCACGTAGTGGCCGGATCCGCTCGGGCCCACGTGCGCCCAGCCCTTCTCGGGCGCGAGCGAGGCGAACACGGACTCGAGGCGTCCGACCGGCTCCTCGTCGCCGCCGACCATCAGGCAGTAGCCGACCTCGAGGCCCCAGACGCCGCCGGAGGTGCCGACGTCGACGAAGTGGACGTCGTGCTCGCGCGCGCTCGCGTAGCGTCGCTGAGAGTCGCGGAAGTACGAGTTTCCCCCGTCGACGACCGTGTCGCCCGGTTCGACCTTCGAGACGAGCTCGCGGATGGTGCGCTCGGTCACCTCGCCCGAGGGCACCATCACCCAGATCGCCCGCGGCGGCTCGAGCTGGGAGATCAGCTCGTCGACGGTCTCCGCCGTCGAGTCGACCTGCGGGTCGTAGGTCATCACCTCATGGCCGTCGCGGCGAAGGCGCTCCGTCATTCCCGACCCCATGCGGCCGAGTCCCACCATTCCGAGCTTCATAGTTCCTCCAGTCTGATGCGCGCGACGCGACGGCCGCGCTCCTTCAGCGCCTCGTAGTCGCCGGCCGCCTGGGCGCGGATGAGCTGCCTGAACCCGAACGGCCTGTCCGGAATCGGCAGCTCGTCGCCCGGATCGTCGACGACCTGGATGAAGAGGCCCGTGTTCGGCCCGCCCTTGTGCAGCTGGCCCGTCGAGTGGAGATAGCGCGGGCCGAGCCCCCGCGTGACCACGCAGCCCGTCTGCCGCGCGCGCTCCACCAGTGGCTCGAGCCGCGCCTCCTGCGCGGGATCGGTGAAAGCCAGAATTGCGATGTAGTCGCCTTCCCGCGCCTCGCTCAGGAGTTCCTCGATGGAGCCATCCGGCTCGAGGGGGGTCTCGCCGTCACGTTCGAGGATCGCCTCGGTCCGATCCTTCGCCTCCTGGACGTTCGGCTGGTCGAAGGGGTTGATGCCGATGATCGAGCCGGCAACCGCGGTCGCGAACTCCCACGCGAAGAACGTTCCGCCGAGATCGTACGGATGGGACGTCTCGACCCCGGCCAGCTGCCGGTCCGAGCCCTCCATGTGCTCGCCTGGGACGGGGACGAGACCCTTGCCCTCCTTGCCCGTGGACTCGGCCAGCAGCTGCTCGACCCACAGTCCGACGCCCGCAGGCTCGTCGGCGAAGCACACCTTGTCCCGCCCCTCTCGCCAGCTCTCGCCCATAGCGAGCCCCAACGTGAGTCCGGGGTTCCCCTCGGTCGCGCGACAGGCCTCGACCATGGCGCACGCTCGATCGAGAAGTCGCGCGAGGTCGAGTCGCATCAGCGCTGCCGGCACGAGTCCGAACGGAGAGAGCACCGAATAGCGCCCGCCGATCGTCGGCTGGCCCGAGAAGACCCGCCTGAAACCGCGCTCATGCGCGGCTCGCTCGAGCTCGGATCCCGGGTCGGTGACCGCGGCGAAGCGGGCGCCGTCGCCGCCCGAGCGCTCGAAGAAGAAATCGAGGTGCGAGCGCGTCTCCAGCGTCGTGCCCGACTTGGAGGACACGACGAAGAACGTGCGCGCGAGATCGAGTAACCCTTCGAGCGCGCGAATCGCCGAGGGGTGGGTCGTATCCAGCACGTGGAAACGCTCAGTAGCGAACGTCCGCCGGAACACCTCGGGGCCGAGGCTCGAGCCGCCCATCCCCAGCAGGACGTAGTCGTCGAACCCGGTGAGCTCAGCGGCAAAGCTGTCGAGCTCCTCGACCCGCTTGCGCATCCGCAAGGGCTCCTCCAGCCACCCGAGCCAGCGTCCCTCGCCGGCGCCGGTCCAGAGACTCGCATCCCGCTCCCAGATCCGCTCGACGAGCTCCGCCGGCTTCACGCGCCGACGAGCTCGCCCTGCTTCGAGCGCACGCCCTGAAGGAGCTCGTCGAAGGAGTCGGCGAACTTCTGGACGCCCTCCCGCTCGAGCGTGTCCGTGACGTCGTCGTAGTCGATCCCGACGCGCTCGAGGTCGGCGAGCAGGGCGTGAGCCTCGTCGAGGCCGCGCACGAGCGTCGGCTCCACGCGGCCATGATCCTGAAAGGCCTCGATCGTCTCCTGCGGCATCGTATTCACCGTCTCGGGGCCGATCAGCTCCTCCACGTAGAGGACGTCCCGGTAGGCGGGGTTCTTCGTCGAGGTCGACGCCCAGAGACAGCGCTGCCTCGTCGCGCCCTTCGAGGTGAGAGCCTCCCACCGCTCCCCGGCGAAGACCTGTCGATAATGCTCGTAGGCGAGCTTGGCGTTCGCCACCGCGAGCTTGCCTCGCAGCGCGAGCGCCTCGTCAGAGCCGATCGCCTCGAGCCGCTTGTCCGCTTCCGTGTCGACCCGCGAGACGAAGAAGCTTGCGACCGAGGCCACGCCGGTCGGATCGCCGCCGTCTGCGACGAGGCGCTCGAGCCCGCGCAGATAGGCCTCGACCACCTCCCGGTAGCGCTCCAGCGAGAAGATCAGGGTGATGTTGATCGACTTACCCCTCGCGATCGAGTCCTCGATCGCGCCGAGACCCGGCTCCGTTGCCGGGATCTTCACGAGCAGGTTCGGCCGGTCGATCCACTCGTGCAGGCGCATCGCCTCGTCGAAGGTTGCCTCACGCTTGTACGCGAGCGACGGGTCGACCTCCATTGAGACGTAGCCGTCCTGGCCCTTGCCGTGGTCCCAGACCCGGCGGAGCAGATCGCAGGCGTCCTGAATATCGGTCACTGCGAGCTTGAGGAAGATCTCTTTGGCGTCCGTCGCCCGTTCGAGGCAGGAGCGCAGCTGGTCGTCGTAGGCATTGCCCTCGGCGATCGCCTTCTGGAAGATCGTCGGGTTCGACGTCACGCCGACGACCGCGTCCTCGCGCATCATCCGCTCGAGGCCCCCCTCATGGATGAGCTTTCGTGAGAGGTAATCGATCCAGACGCTCTGGCCGTGCTCGGACAGCTCGTGCAGCTTGCTCTCAGGCATTGACTCGTGTCCTTTCCATTGCTTCGATCTTCTCCAACCGGCGGACGTAACGCTCGCCGCCGTCGAACCTCGCTTCGAGAAACGCGCGTACGAGCTCCGCCGCCAGCTCCGGGCCGACGACCTCCGATCCCAGACAGAGCACGTTCATGTCGTCGTGCTCGACGCCCTGGTGCGCGGAATAGACGTCGTGGCAGATGGCGGCGCGGATCCCGCTGAGCTTGCAGGCCGCAACGGCAGCTCCCACTCCGGACCCGCAGACGAGGACGCCTCGCTCCGCGGCGGCGGACTGGATCGCCTCACCCACCGCCCGCGCCTTGTCCGGATAGTCGACCGGCTCGTCGCTCGAATCGGTGCCCAGGTCCAGTGCGTCGTGGCCGAGAGCCGCGAGCTCGGCGAGAACTCGGTCGCGAAGCCTGACGCCCCGGTGGTCGAATGCGACCGCGACCCTCACGGCTTCCTCCGCGACACGTTCTCGACGGTGTCGGACACGCGGATCGAAAGCGCACGAGAGCGTCCCACGATGCTTACGTTACCCGGCGCCCGGGGGGCTCGAACCCGGCGCATAGAATGGCCGCGCCGTCGTCGACCCGGGAGGCCCCCCGCATGAACGAGCACGAGCGCTGGCAAGAGCTGGGACAACAGCTTCGCGTCGACTCGATCCGGTGCGTTGCGCCGACCAAATCGGGCCACCCGACCTCTTCGATGTCCGCCGCCGATCTGATGGCGGTGTTGATCTCCAAGTACCTGCACTACGACTTCGCTCAGCCGCAGAATCCGCGAAACGACCACCTCGTCTTCTCGAAGGGTCATGCGTCGCCGCTCCTGTACGCGATCTACAAGGCCGCAGGCGCGGTCTCCGACGAGGAGCTGCTCACCTTCCGGTCGTTCGGCAGCCGGCTCGAGGGCCACCCGACCCCGGCCCTGCCCTGGGTCGACGTCGCAACGGGATCGCTCGGTCAGGGGCTGCCGATCGCGGTCGGCATCGCGCTCGCCGGAAAGCGCCTCGACCGCCTCCCGTACCGGACCTGGGTCCTGTGTGGTGACAGCGAGATGGCCGAAGGGTCGATGTGGGAGGCATTCGAGCACGCGGCGCACGAGGGGCTCGACAACCTGACGGCGATCATCGACGTCAACCGCCTCGGCCAGCGCGGCGAGACGATGCACGGCTGGAATCTCGACTCCTACACCGAGCGGGCGCAGGCGTTCGGCTGGCATGCGATCGCGATCGACGGCCACGACGTGGCTCAGATCGACCGCGCCTACGCAGAAGCGGTCTCGACGAGCGGCCGACCCACCGTCATCGTCGCACGCACGCTCAAGGGCAAAGGTGTTGCCGCCGTCGAGGACCAGGCAGGAGCCCACGGCAAGGCGCTCGACGATCCGGACGGGGCGATCGCCGAGCTCGGCGGGCCCCGGAACATCCTCGTGCAGGTGTCCGCGCCCGAGGGGAACGGCGGGCCCCACCGTTTCGACGACGGCGAACTGCTCCTTCCCGAGTATCAAACCGGAGACGAAGTGGCCACCCGAAAGGCATACGGCGATGCGCTCGCCGCGCTCGGCGCAGGACGCGGGGACGTCGTCGCCCTCGACGGCGAGGTCTCGAACTCGACCTACGCCGAGATCTTCGCCAAGGCCCACCCGGAGCGGTACTTCGAGATGTACATCGCCGAGCAGCAGCTCGTGGCCGCGGCGGTCGGGATGCAGGTCCGCAAATGGGTCCCCTTCGCGTCCACCTTCGCCGCCTTCTTCTCGCGTGCGTACGACTTCATCCGCATGGCCGCGGTCAGCCGGGCGAACATCAGGCTCTCGGGTTCCCACGCGGGCGTGTCGATCGGAGAGGACGGCCCCTCGCAGATGGCGCTCGAGGACCTCGCCGCCTTCCGAGCGGTTCACGGCAGCACCGTGCTCTACCCCTCGGACGCGAACCAGACCGCAAAGCTGGTCGCGGCGATGGCGGATCGAGACGGAATCGTTTATCTACGGACGACTCGCGCAGCGACTCCCGTGATCTACGGCGCCGACGAGGACTTCGCCGTTGGCGGCAGCCGCGTCGTTCGCTCCTCCGACAGGGACGACGTGGCGATCGTCGCCGCCGGAATCACGCTGCCCGAGGCCTTGAAGGCGGCTGACCTGCTCGACGAGGCGGGCGTGAGCGCACGCGTGATCGATCTCTACTCCGTGAAGCCGGTCGACGGTGAGACCCTGCGGGCCGCCGCGGAGGCGACTGGTGGACGCCTGATCACGGTGGAGGACCACTGGCCCGAGGGCGGGCTCGGCGATGCCGTGCTCGATGCGCTCGCAGATACCGACGAGCCGCCGCGCGTGGTGAAGCTCGCCGTACGCTGGATGCCGACATCGGGAAAGCCCGCGGAACTGCTCGCGGCGGCCGGGATCGACGCCGGCCACATCGTGGAGGCAGCGAGGCAGCTCGTCGGCACGGCAACAGCAGGCGCGGCCGAGCGGTAACGCCGGTTGCCGCCCGGGGGCACGGGTCCGATCGCTGGCCCCCCTTCGCTGCGGCTCGCTCTACCCTAGGAACATGGCAGTCGTAATCGCATCCAGCCTCCGCAAGGAGCTCGCGGGGGATCCGCTCTTCGACGGTGTCTCGTTCAAGGTCGAGCGGCGAGACCGCCTCTCGCTCTCGGGGCCGAACGGGGCCGGTAAGACAACGCTCCTGCGTATCCTGGCCGGCGAGACGCCTCTGCACGGCGGCGAGCTCGCCTTCTCGAAGGGGACGCGCGTGGCGCTGCACGACCAGCGGCCGCCGCTCGTGCAGCGACTGACGCTCGGCGAGTACGTCCTCGGAGGCGCGTCCGACCTCGCCGCGACCGAGGCTGAGTTGCGCAGGCTCGAGCAGGCGATGGCCTCAGGTGACCACGGCCCCGCCACGCTCGCCCGCTATGCCAGCGGTCAAGCTCGGCTCGAGCATGCCGGCGGCTACGCCTGGCGCGAGCGGATCTCCGCCGTCGCGCGCGGCCTCGGGTTCGGAGACGCGGAGCTCGACCGGCCGCTCACGAGCTTCTCGGGCGGAGAGTTGACGCGCGCCTCGCTCGCGCGCGCGCTCGGCGGCGACCCCGACCTGCTCCTCCTGGACGAGCCGACCAACCACCTCGACATGGCGAGTCTCGAGTGGCTCGAACGCGAGCTCCAGGCAATCGATGCCGCGGTGATCCTCGTCGCTCACGACCGCTGGTTCCTGGAGGCCACGACGACCGCCGTGCTCGAGCTCGACCGTGGCCGCTCGACGTTCTTCCCCGGCCCGTGGCATCTCTGGCGGCAGGAGCGCGCGGCGCGCGCGGCGGCGGCGGCCACGACCGCCGAGCGGCAGAGCGAGGACATCGCGCGCCTCCAGCGCTTCGTCGATCGCTTCCGCTACGGCACGAAGGCCAAGCAAGCGCAGGCGAAGCTGAAGCAGATCGAGCGGATCGAGCGCGTGCGCGTGGACGCTCCCAAGGAAGGCAGGCGCACGCTCGGGTTCGAGTTCCTACGGCCCGCGCGCAGTGGCCGGACCGTGCTCGAAGCAGAGGGTCTCGAGCTGGTCGCGGGCGACAAGAAGCTGCTCTCGGGCGTCTCGCTCGCCCTCGAGCGAGGCGAGCACGTCGCGCTCGTCGGCCCGAACGGCTCGGGCAAGACGACCCTGCTCGAGACGGTGCTCGGCAACCGTCCGCCTCGCTCGGGTGAGACGAGGCTCGGGTACGGCGTCGAGACGGCGTACTTCTCGCAGCAGGAGATCGAGCTCGATGAACGCGGCAGCGTGCTCGAATGCACCCAAGGCGCGACCGGGCTCCGGCGTCCCGAGGCTCAGGCCCTGCTGGGCCGCTTCCTCTTCTCGGGCTGGGAGGAGCACGAGAAACCCGTCGCCGTCCTCTCCGGAGGCGAGCGGCGGCGCCTGGCGCTCGCGCTCGTCGTCGCCTCCGGCGCGAACTTCCTGATCCTCGACGAGCCGACGAACCACCTCGACCTGGAGAGCCGCGAAGCCCTCGAAGCGGCGCTCGAGGCGTTCCCCGGCACGATCCTGCTCGTCTCGCACGACCGAGCCGTGCTGGACGCGGTCGCCGAGCGCATCCTGGCCGTCGAGGACGGCGCTATTCGCTCCTACGACGGGAGCTGGGCCGAGTACGTGCGCGCCCGTGAGGAGCGGGCGGCCCCGATCCCCGCGATCAAGCCGAAAGCCATCCGACAGCCGAAGACGGCTGACCGCCCCCAGACGAAACGGCCGAGTCAGCTCGAGCTCCTCGAGGCCGAGATCGAGCGGCGCGAGGAGGCGCTCGCCGAGCTCGAGCAGCGGCTCGCGGCCGACTGGGCGGACGTCGATGCTCTCGCCGCCCACCGCAGGGCGCGGGACGAGCTACAGGAGCTCCTTTCCCGCTGGGAGCAGGTGTTCGATCACTCGGGCGCCTAACTCATCACGGTACGTGCTGCGATCCTGGGCGTTTCTCGTCCTCGCCGCCGGCGCGCTTCTGGCGGGCTGCTCGGACTCGAGTCTCTACGGCGGCATGAATCAGGATGAGGCGAGCGAGGAGGCGATGAACGCGGTCGGCCGCGAGGTCCGTGACGCCCAAAGCCCGCTCCATCGTCACCGCGTGGCGCTCGGCAAGCTCACACGAGGAAGGAATGCCCGCGGCAGGCAGGTCTGGGTGGCACGCTTTCGCGATCTCACCGCGGGCGGCGAGTTCTGCGTCCGCATCTGGGCCCAGCGGGCGCTGGCCATGCGCACCTACAACGCCGAGTTTGACGCGTGCGACCCGGGTATACCCCTACCAGCGGAGAAAACCTCTTCCGGACAGGAGGTCTGATGAGCCCGTTCCGCCGCCGCGAGGCGGGATCGATGGAAGAGCGCTTCCTGCGCCGCGACGCGGGCGCCGAGGTCAGACGCACGTCGCTGCACCCGACGGCGCAGATGGTTCTCCTCGGACTGGGCCGGGTCGCCCTCTACGCGGGCGCGGCGGCGGGAGCGGGGGCGGGCATCGGCGCAGGGGTTGCGCTGCTTCGGGGGTCGGACGACCCGCTCGGAGGGGCGATCCTGGGTCTCTATCTTGCCGGTGCAGCTCTCGTCGGCGTCCCGCTCGTGTCGTGGAGCGGTCGCTCCTACTCCAGCGGCGGGGGATACGAGTTCTACGAGGTCGAGACCGACCCGGCGTCGCGGCGGGCCTGGCAGGGTCAGCTCGGGGCCTATCTCCTGATCGGGATGATCGTCATCGGGATGGGCGTCCTGCTCGAGGTGCTTCGCCAGTAGAGCTCTGTTCGGCCAGCCTCAGCACTCGAGCGGCACCATCGTCAGCCCCCGCGCTCGCAACTCCTCCCAGATGTGCTCGGCGCGCTCGCGGTGGCCCGACCAGACGATCGCCTGACCTTCGTTGTGGATCCGGTCTGCGAGCCGCAGACCCTGCTCGTAGGAGACCGCCGGCACGACGCTCGCGAGCGCGAAGGCGACGCCCTGAAACGTGTTGTGGTCGTCGTTTCTGACGATCACGCGCCAGGCCTCGCCGCGACCGGCGCCGGAGTCGCGTACCGGCCGCCGCCTGGTCGGGGTCCGTGTCGTCGAGTGCATTCGCGGCTTCCTCAACCCTCGGCCGGCGGTCGCTGCATCGTGGCGACGACGGCACGGGCGACCACGCGAAGGCTTCGGCCCGACCGCTGGCTCGCCGAGCGCAGACGCGCGAAGGCCTCCTGCTCCGACAGGCCCTCCTTCTCCATCAACAGGCCTTTCGCCCGTTCGATGTCCTTTCGCGCGGCGAGCGCGTGGGCAAGCGACTCGGCCTCCTCCCGCAGCGCCCCGAGCTCCTCGTGCCGGGCATGGGCGGTCCGGATCGCCGGCAGCAGATCGGCTTCGCGAAACGGCTTGACCAGGTAGCCGAACACGCCTGCCCCGACAGCGCGGGACACCAGCTCCTCCTGCCCGTACGCGGTCAGCATCACGATCGGGATCGGGCGCTCGTCGAGGATCCTGCGCGCCGCCTCGATCCCGTCCAGGCGGGGCATCTTGACGTCCATGATCGCCAGATCCGGCTGTTCGCTACGCGCGAGCTCGACCGCCTCGATGCCGTCGCGCGCCTCGGCGCACACCTCCAAGCCCGCCCGCTCGAGCATCTGCCGCAGGTCGAGCCGGATGATCGTCTCGTCCTCGGCGACGAGGATACGCATCGAGGCGCCGGTCAGGGTGCGGCACCCGACAACGGCGTGCGCTCCCACTCCTCGAGCAGTGCTCGCGCCCACCGTGCCCAGGCGATGTTCCCCCGACGTTCGAAGATCTCGATCGCCTCGTGGACGCAGAGACTCCCCTCGTCGGCACGGCCAAGCAGGCGGAGGACGTCGGCGAGCGCGAGGAGGGACACAGTGATTCCCACGAGGTAATTGCTGCCCTTGGCGATGTCCACCGCCTCGCGGGCGAGCGCTTCTGCCCCGTGGGGGTCGTCCCGGCGTGCCAGCAGCTTCGCCCGCACGGCCCTCCAGCCGAGCTGCGCGTCAGGATCACCCGCCGAGGCCGCCTCTTCCGAGACGCGGGTCAACTCGAGCGCTTCTTCATGCCGGCCTTGCTCGTACAGCACGTCCGCAAGCCTCCAGGCCGTGCTCGTCAGCACGTTCTTGTCGCCCATCCTCGTCAGGATGTCGAGCGACTCGCGGAGCACGACCTCGGCGGCAGGAAGATCGCCGGCGAGTAACGCGATCCTCGCGGCGCCCGCCGCGCTCCCCGAATAGCGAACTTGCTGGCCGAGCTCCGAATAGATCTCCCGCGCGCGTGCGTGCAGTCGGCGACCCTCGTCCACGCGCCCGCTCTGCGTCGTCAGGATTCCCAGCATCGCTAACGCCCCTGCCTCCAGGCCGAGCTTTCCCTCCGCGGCTGCGAGCAACTCCTGGCAGCGCTCGATTCCCTCTTCCACGGTCAGCGCCGGGTTCGCGGCGAGCCCCGGGAGAAGATGGAGTGCCTCCGCTTCTTCGCGCCGTGCACCGGCCCTCCGCGCGTGCTCGAGCGCCTGCTCGACCGCGTGTTCAAGCTCGGAAAAACTGTACTCGCTGTGCGCAATCCTGAGCCAGGCCCGGGCAATCCCACGGTCGTCGCCCGCCTCCTCGAGGCTGCGGACGGCTTGTCGCAACTCGCGCTTCGTCTCGTCTGCATCGGCGTGGACATCCGTGCACATCTGGAGCCGCGCTCGCGGAATCAAGGCAAGCGCTCCCAGCGAAGCGTCGCCAAGCGCGCCCGCCCGCTCCGCCGCCTCGGCGGTGACGCGCTCCGCCTGCGCCAGGTCGCCCGCCTCGATCAGCGCCTCGCCCAGCTCGGCCAGGACCCGCACGCGCTCAGGCGCATCTTCCGGTAAAAGGGCCGCGCCCCGGGTGAGCAGACCGACGGCCGCCGAGATGTCCTGGCGGGCGTCGGCCTTCCGGCCTGCCGAGACGAGGAGCTCGGCGGCACGCGCGGCAGTCGACCGGGCGCGGTCGTCGAGCGCACCCAGCTCCTCGCGGTACCGGAAGGCGCGCTCGAGGTGATAGCCGACGATCTCCTGCAGGTCGAGCGGGCTGTCGCCGGCGCTCGCCTCCAGCCAGTCGGCGAAGCGGACGTGCAGGTCGGCCCGGAGCTCCTTTGGCAGCGACTCGTACGCGCTGTCGCGGAAGAGCTGGTGGCGGAAGCGAAAGGCGTCCTGCCCGGTGAAGGTGGCCTTGCCGGGCCGGATCAGCTCCTTGCGCACGAGCGCCATCAGACGGGAGCCCAGCTCGGGACGTGCGTCGACCGGGGAAAGCTCCGAGACAGCTTCCCGGTGGAAGAGCTTCCCCTCCACCGAGGCGCGCTCGATCACCGCGCGCTCGTCTGTTGGAAGCCGGTCCAGGCGGGCGCCGACGAGAGCCTGGATGGTCGGGGGCACGGACACCGTCGAGAGATCGTCAGAGGCCGACCACGAGCCGTTCTCCCGCCTGAGCAGACCGTCGTCGACCAGCATCGCGAGCATCTCCTCGACGAAGAGGGGATTGCCTTCCGCAGCCTCGGTGATCCGCCCTCGCGCCTCTTCGGGGAACTGGACGCTTCCCAGCAGGTGCTCGATCAGGTTGCCGCACTCGCCGTCCGTCAACGGCTCGAGCAGCATCGACGTCGCGTTCAGC
>Ga0136614_10001661_pt1 | contig 13264 bp, 6 predicted proteins | sample AntDrymUQ2792106_2_FD_106643 | JGI IMG/M metagenome (GOLD analysis project Ga0136614, IMG submission 106643) | Polar desert sand microbial communities from Dry Valleys, Antarctica - metaG UQ279 (21.06) | ecosystem: Environmental > Terrestrial > Soil > Desert | place: Antarctica: Dry Valley...
ATCTCGTTTATAAAGGCTCGGTCACGGTCGAAGGCATTAGTCTGACAATCGCCCGATTGACTGAAGAGTATTTCGAGATCGCCGTTATTCCGAAGACGTGGGCGGTCACCAATCTATCCCTTTTGCGCGCGGGCGAGGCTGTCAATCTTGAGGCAGACGTGATCGCCAAATACGTCGAGCGCATACTGACAATTAAAAACTCCCGCGCGACGCCCGAAGATTCAACTTTGACAATCGAGAAACTCACGCGCCTCGACTGACGCCTGCTGAAATTCTACCCGCCAATTAGCATTCGCCAAAAAAGCCGCTATCTTGTAACATAGCGGAGGCTTCGGTGCATCTCCCACGCCCGTGATTTTAGAGTGAATTGTAAACATGCCTTTCGCTTCGATTGAAGAAGCCGCCGCGATTATTCGCTCCGGCCGTATGATCATTATTGTTGACGACGAGGATCGTGAGAACGAAGGCGACCTCGCCTGCGCCGCCGAATGCGTCACGCCTGAGATCATCAACTTCATGGCGACCTACGCGCGCGGCCTCATCTGTATTCCCTTAACGGAAGAGCGCTGCGACGAACTGCACATCACGATGCAGGTCGCCGACAACACTTCATCGTTCAGCACGGCCTTTACCGTCTCAATCGAAGCGCGCGAAGGCGTGACGACCGGCATCTCGGCGGCTGACCGCGCGCACACGATCCGCACGGCCGTGAATCCGAAAACAAAGCCCTCTGACCTCGCGCGTCCCGGACACATTCTGCCGCTTCGCGCACGTAAAGGCGGCGTGCTCGTGCGTCCCGGCCAAACCGAAGCAATTGTTGACGTGGCGCGCATCGCGGGGTTGCAACCCGCCGGAGTCATCTGTGAGATCATGAACCCGGACGGCTCGATGGCGCGCCTGCCGGAGTTGAAAGAGTTTGCGCGCGAGCACAATCTGAAAATAATTTCGGTCGCCGATCTCATCCGCTACCGCATACGCAAAGAGACGCTTGTGCGCCGTGCGGTCGAAACCGAGATGCCGACCGTCTACGGACGCTTTCGCGCGATTGCTTTTGAGAACGTCGTCAACGGCGAAGTTCACTTGGCGATGGTGATGGGCGATGTTGCGGGGGCAACCGATCCGGTGCTCGTGCGCGTCCATACAGAGAACGTGACGGGCGATGTGTTCGGCTCGCTCGTTGACGATTCGGGACATCAACTCCACACCGCGCTCGAACGCATCGCGGACGTTGGACGCGGCATCGTGCTCTACTTGAAGCAGCGCGAACACGGGCTTGATCTCATTCACCAACTGCGCACCCACGCGCTGGCGCAAGAGCGAGGTTTGAGCTTTGATGAGGCGCGGGCGGAGACGGGCTACGGCACGGATCGTGATTACGGCGTGGGCGCGCAAATCCTGCACGAGCTTGGGCTTCGTCGCATCGTGTTGTTGACGAATCACCCGCCGAAGGTCGCCGCGCTCGAAGGCTTCGAGTTGGAGATCGTCGGCAACGTGCCGTTAGGCGCGCCAGCGAGCGATCAAGGTTTGGACGCGGCGCTACTCGAAAGCGAAGAGGCGGCAGACGCGAGCGCGAAGAATTCAAAAGTGTCGGCTTCTTGAATCACGGAGCCTGCACACCCCGACGCTTTACCTCTCCTCAGCCGAATAAAACAGTCGCCCGCAGTCTTAAGGGGCTGTGTTTCGTGAGTACACATTATGTCTTTTGACGAAGAAGACAAATCCCGCAGTCAGACGCCGCCGGACGCCGAAGAACCCGTCGTTGCTGCTGCGCCACCGCCTCCGGCTTCAAACGCGCCTGACGCGACGCCCGTGCAGCGTGCGCGTTGGCGCGCGGCCGCCCGACGCATCGTCACACGGCGCAATGCCGCGATTGCCGCGCTCGCCATCGGCGGACTGATCCTGACGCTCTTGATCCTCGCCGTAATGCTTTACCGCAGCGGCACGATTGATCGCCAACTCGCCAATCAGATTAAAGGCACGCTCGCGCAGTACGGCATCCGCGCCGAGATCGAAGATTTCCACTCAACTCTTTCCAACCGCACCGTCGAGATGCGGAACATCAAACTCTACGACGGGCAGACGGGCGCGCAACTGGGCGAAGTTGATCGCCTGCTTGCAACCGTGCGCGTCGAAGATTTGTTTGCGCTCAACCTGCGCCGCAACATTGATCTCGAAGCGCTCGAAATTGATGGACTCGAAGCATGGGTCACTTTTGACGCGGAGGGTCGCTCAAACTTCGGCAACTTGCAGCTGCCCGCGCCCGATCCGAATCGCCGCATCCTTTTCTCTTATTCAACCGCGCAGATCAAAGTAAATAACTCGGTCGTCCACTACGCCGATGAGCGTTACGAGATTTCCGGCGACGCGCGCAACATACGCCTCACCGTGCAGCCCGACGATCCGGGTCGCCCCGCCGAGAGTTGGATGAACACCGTCACGCTCGCCGTCTCCGATTCGACGTTCACTTACAACGGCCGACCCGTCGAAAACATTTCAATTGATGCGCGCGGGCGCGTAAATCAAATTCGCGCCGACATCGAAGAACTCGTTTTGCGCTCGCCCGTCGCAGAGGCGCGTCTGCAAGGGGCGATGGACGATTGGCGCAACTTGCGCTACCGCCTGAGCGTCGTGTCAAACGTCGATCTCACGCAAGCCTCTGACATTTTGCAGACGGGCACGCCGCTTCGCGGCGCGGGACGCTTTGAAGGCGTGGTGGCGGGCGAGGGCGCGCGCTACCAAGTCGAGGGGCAAATTCAGTCGGATGCGCTCGCGGCGGCGAACGTGCGGCTGCAAGGCTTAAACGTCAGCGCGCGCGCGTCGGGCGAAGGCGAGAGTTACGAAGCGCAGGGGCGCGCGGTTGCAGAGGTTTTAACGGCCGGAGATTTTCGTCTCAACCGCGTGCAACTCGCGGGGCAAGTGATGGGCACGGGCACGGATTTTCGCTGGCTCGGCGAATTACGTGCGGCCGCCGCTCGTAGCGGTTCGACAAGCATCTCCGAGTTGATCCTGCGCGATGTCGTGGCGGAAAGCCGCGGTGAAACTTTGTCTGCGACGGTTGGGCGCGCGAACGCCGGGCGCATCATGGCGTCGGGCGCAGACGTGCGCGACGTGGCGGCTTCCGGCGTGCGTCTAGGAAATCAAAACGGTGCGACGACCGTAACGGCTGCGAGCGTCAACGCCGGAAACATCACGGCTTCGGGCGCGCGCGTTAACGGCGCGACGGCGAGCGGCGTGACGGCGACGACCCAAGGCAGCGTGACAAGCGTTGTGGCTAACAATGTGCGCGTCGGCGCGGTTGCGGCGGCCGGAGCGCGCACGGGCAGCCTCAACATCGCGGGTGTGCGTTTGAGCATCCGCGACAACGGTCGCGTCGAAGGGACGGCGGGCAATGTCAACGTCGGCACGGTCGCGTTAGATAGAAGCATCGCGGGCGGCGGGCGCGTTGAGAATGTGCGCGTCGCGCGTCCCGTGTTCACAATCGAGCCATCAGGTCGGTATCGCGTCACAGCAGATTTAAGTTTAGGCGGCGGCGTGCTCGGCGAACTCAATCTCGGCGTGGCAGAGAGTCGGGTCGTAGCGACGAACAATGAAGTTCAACTTAGTGATTTCACCGCGAACATTTTAGACGGACAGGCGCGCGGCAACGCCGTTGTCAGCACCGGGCGCGGCGGAAGTTCGCGCGTCGTGGCGGATTTTACCAACCTTGATGTCGGAGGACTCGTCGCGCTCTTCGGCGGTCGCGTCACGCCCGTCTCCGGCGATGCGACAGGCAATCTTCGCCTCGCGTTTCCCGGAACGCAGTTGAGCCAAGCGACGGGCGAGATCAACGCGCGCATCAACGCGGAAACGGGCGACGCTGCTTCCGCGCGCACGCCCGTCACAGGCGACATTGCGTTGCGGGCTGATCGCGGCGTATTCAACATCGAGCGAGCCGACTTGCAAACCGGCGCGACCACTCTGCGCGCCGACGGGCAGTTTTCAATTAACGGCAACTCCGATCTCCAGATCGCGCTCGCATCCGCCGACTCAACCGAACTTCAGCGCGTGCTCGTCTCAACCGGACTCGTGCCGGAATTGGCTTCGAGTCTCGAAGAGTACGGCGTCGAGCTTGCAGGAAACCTCAACTTCAACGGCACGGTGCGCGGCAAACTAACCGATCCCGTAATCGCCGGACGCGCCACGCTCGATTCGCTTCTCATTCAAGGGCGCGATCTCGGCCAGCTCGCGGCGACGATTGACGCCGGGCCGAATCTCGTGCGCGTCATAGACGGACGCTTGATTGAACGCGACGGCGGCGGGGCACAGTTCACCGCAAACATTCCTTTGGACGGCGCAAGCAACGTCGCCGTTGATGCGACGCTTGAGCGGGTTAACGCCGGAAATTTGCTCGCCGCGTTCGGCGGGACGGGCGGTGCGTCTCTTTTGTCAAACGTCGATCTACGCTCCGATCTTTCTGGACAAATTAACGTAACGGGTTTGCCACGTAACGCGACGGGCAACGCCGACTTGCGTTTCGCGCCGGGCACGCTCAACGGTCAGCCCTTCGACAGCATGATCGCGCAGGCGACCTTCAACGGCTCGCGCATCAATCTTGAGAATTTGGACGCGCGCTTCCGCGCCGGTCGTGTCACCGCGAACGGAAACGCTGACATCGAATCGGGTGAATTTAATTTACAAGCGCGCGGCGCAGACGTGCGACTCGACTTGCTCGCTTCGCTGACAGGCAGCGCCGCCGTTCCGCAACTTTCAGGAACGGCCGATTTCACCGCGAACGGCACAGGCAACTTCAACGACTTCTCGACGTTTAAGATCAACTTGGACGGTCAAGGGCGCGACGTAACGATCAACGGTCGTCCCGCAAGCGCGCTCGCGCTCACGGGGCGCACGGAAAACGGTTTGTTTGATCTGCAACTCACCACTGGCCTCCTCGGTCAACCGCAGGTGATCGCCGCGCGCGTTGATCTTCGAGATCGAAATCTTCCGACGACGATTGAGACGACTTTAAGCGGCGCGGATTTAACTCCGCTCTTCGCCGCGCTGCTGCCGCAGGCGAACGTGCAAGTGACGGGGCGCGCGACCGGCACGTTGCGCGCGACCGGTAACCTCTTCGGCGAAAACGCGGCGGGCGAACAAGCGTTCTCGTTCGGGAGCTTGCGCGGCACGGCGCGCTTCTCCGAGTTGAGCGTGCTCATTGAAGACGTGCAACTCAACGCCGAAGATCCGCTCCTCGTACAGTTTTCGCCCGACGAAGTTTTCTTCGAACGCACAAGATTTACGGGGCCCGGAACAAATCTTCTCTTAGGCGGAACGGCCGCTTTAGGCGCAGGCGGGCGGCAAAATTTAACGGTTGACGGCGAATTGAACTTGCGTGTGTTGAACGGCATTTCGCCGAACGTCTTTCTCGCGGGCGCGGCGCGCGTCGGTGTGCGCTTAAACGGAAGTTACGAAGACCCGCGTCTGACGGGCACCGCGTCAGTCGCTGGTGCATCGTTTTCAACGCTTATCAGCGACGAGCGTTTAACTCTTTCAAGCATCAACGGGCTTGTCCGCTTCAACTCGAATCAAGCGCAGATTGACAACCTCACGGGCAGGCTCGGCGGCGGGCGTGTGTCGGTCGCGGGCGGCGCGCTCATCGAAGGATTACAGCCGACGCAGTTTCGCTTTAGCATTCAGGGCGAAGATGTCACCGTGCCGTTCCCCGAAGATTTCCGCTCAACCGCCGATGCTAACCTCGTCGTTCAGGGCACTCTTCAATCGCAGATCATCACGGGCGCGATCAACCTTCGCCGCACCGAGTACACCGAAAACATTGACCTCGCCAATCTGCTCGACCGCCGACGCGAAGGCTCGCTCACGGAAGGCGGCGGTGAAAGCGTGTTCGGCGCCACCACGCAACTCGACTTGACGATCACGGGGCGCGATGCGCTCGTCGTCCGCAACAATCTCGCTGATGCCGTCGGTTCGGTCGCGTTGCAGGTGCGCGGGCCGCTCGACGATCCGGTGATCGCCGGGCGAATCACCGTCACGCGCGGCACGCTCAACTTCCGCAACGACCGTTACGAGATCACGCGCGGCATCATTGACCTTCCCGCGCGCCGCGAAGCCGACCCGGTTTTGAATCTGCAAGCGGAATCCGAGATTCGCGGCTACCGCGTGATCGTCGGACTCACGGGCGATCTTTCGCGCCCCTCAGTCAACGTGCGATCCGATCCCTCGTTGCCGCAGGCGGATGTGGTCGCGCTCGTCACGACGGGCGATCTGGCGACGGGCGACGGAAGCGCCACGACGCTCGCACAATCGGGAGTCGGAACAGCCGCGAGTTTGTTGACCGATCAACTCATCAACGCTCCCGTGCAGCGCGCCACCGACCGCTTGTTCGGACTCAACCGTTTTGAGATCGATCCGATTGTCAGTGGTCGCGGCGGCACGAGTCCGACGGCGCGCCTCACGGTCGGGCGTCGCATTAACCGCAACCTCACCGTCACCTACTCGACGAACGTCACGGAGGATCAGAATCAAGTGATCGCCCTCGAATACCGCGTCTCCGACCGTCTCTCCTTCGTCGCGCAATACGAGCAAGGCACGACCGGAGGCTTAACGACGCGCGACAACAACTTCAACTTCGAGATTCGTTTCCGTAAAAGATTTTGAAAAAGAAGTCAGGAGACGTGAAGACAGAAGTCAGAACAAAAGCAAATTGTTTTTTCCTTCTGACTCCTGACCTCTGACTCCTGACTCCCTGATTAACAGTGATCTTCCGTCGTCTCTTTTCCATTGCTCTTCTATTGTTCGCCGCCTTGGTGTTCTTGCCGGGCGGCGGGGCGGTGCGCGCCGCCGTGCAGGACGCGAACGATTATGAGGGGCGAAGGATAGAAAGCGTGGAAGTTGTGCTGGAGGGCGCGCCGCGCAACGACGTTATCGAATCCGAGTTGTTGTCGCTCTTGCGTGTGCGGGCAAACACGGAGTACGGGGCGGTGGCGGTGCGTGAGGCGTTGCAGATGCTCTTCGATTCGGGGCGTGTGGCGAACGCGCGCGTCGAGGTGAGCGAAGCGTCGGGTGCGGCAAGCAACGCGCCTCTGCGTGTGCGCTTCGTTGTGCGCCCGCAAGCGCGCGTCGCGGAAGTTTTTCTCGAACTCGGCGTGACGACAGGGACGGGCGTCTCGGAAGACGAACTGCGTGCTCGCCTCAATATGCTTGAGCCGGGAGCGCGCGCGTCAGAGCAAATCTACCGGACGAACGCCGACCTGATTCAAGTCTACCTGCGTGATCGCGGCTTCTACCGCGCCGACGTTAACTACGAGCAGCAACTCGACCCCGGCGGCACGCGTGCCACCGTTACCTTCCGCGTTAACTTAGGGGAGCAAGCGCGCGTCGAAGCATTTAACATCAACGTCGCAAGCTTTGATGTGTCCTCCTTGCGCCCCGCGTTACGTCTGCAACCGAACGCCTTCTTCTCGCAAACTCTGCTCGGCGAAGACTTGAATCGCATTCGTCAGGCGATCATCCGCGCGGGCTTTCTCGCTCCGCAGTTGGACGACCCGCAGATCATTTACGATCCGACGACAAATAGAATTACGGTGAACTTGCGCGGCTCCACAGGGCCGAAGGTGAACGTCGCGCTTCAAGGATACGAGTTGAGTGACGCCAAGGCGCGCGAACTGCTGCCCGTCAGACGTGAGGGGAGCATTGATTTCTCGGCGATAGTCGAAGGCGAGCGGCGTCTGCGCAACCGCCTGCAAGAAGACGGTTACTTTTTCGCTGAAGTGACGGCGCGCTGCACAGTCAACCCACCGCTTGAGACGAACGGGGCGGCCATTGTTGTGCCGGGCGAAGGAGACCGATCGTGCGACAGCTTAAACCCGGAAGAGTTGAACAGTCGTACCGTGACTGTCACTTACGACGTTGCGCCGAGCAGCCGCCTCAAGCTCACGGACATTCGTCTCGAAGGCACGGATAAGCTCTCGATTGAAGAGATACGCGACGATCTACGCACGCAGGAGGCGACCGCCCTCGGCTTCATCCCGCTCTTGGGTTACGGCCGCGGTTACACGAGCCGAGAACTGCTCGAACAGGATCAGCGAACGATTGAGGCGCGGATGCGCGAGGTGGGCTATCGCAAAGCGCGCGCGACCACCCGGCAGAGCGTTTCGATTGACGGCGAGAATCTGGCAATCACGTTTGTCGTCACGGAAGGGCCTTTGACGCGCGTCGCAGATGTTGAGATACGCGGCAATCAAATTTACACGGCCGAGCGTCTGCGCGACGAGCGCTGCCGCGCGGACGAGCCGTGCACCGTCATCGGCGGTGCGTTCTCGCGCGCACAGGCGCGCTCGGACGGCGAGCGTCTGCTCGGCTTCTACGCGCGCAACGGTTACGCGGGGGCAGACGTAGACTTCGACATCGTGGAGTTGCCCGCCGCAGGGAACGGCGACGAGCGGGTGCGTATCATCTACACGATCAAAGAAGGCGGCAAAGTCTTCGTCAATCGCATCTTCGTCAACGGCAACATTCGCACACGGCGCGAAAGCGTGCTCGAAGCTTTGCCGCTTAAGGAAGGCGTTGTGTTGCGCGGCGATCAGCTCACGGAGAGCGAAAGGATTCTCTACAACACGGGCGCGTTTCGTCAGGTGATCATCCGCACCGACGCGGCGGGCGAAACGGCTTCGGGCTTTGCGAAGCGTGACATCATTATTGACGTTGAAGAACTGAAGCCGCGCGATTTAGTTTACGGCGGCGGCTTCTCGACCGACGCGGGGCCTTTGGGTATCTTTGAGTTTCGCAACAACAATCTGTTCGGCAAACTTCAGCAAGCCGCGATCAGAACGCGCGCCAGTCGCCGCCAACAGCTCGTCCAGCTCGAATTTATCGATCCGCGGTTTCGTCGCTACGGCGAACGGGGTTTTGCGCCGCTCACCATCGCCGCGCAATACCAGCGCGATACGAACGTCACGCGCTTCTTTCGCTCGACGCTTGATCGCGGCAATCTCGGCATCGTGCAACGGCTTGACGAAGGAGGGAATCCGGTTGATCTCGGCTGCCTCGCGCCGCCTTGTGAACCTGTCGGCGAACCGACGATCAACCGCTTCACCTTCAACGTCGAGACGCGCCGCGACTTCGAGTTGGATTTAGGGCCGCGCGGTCAAGTCATGCGCCGCAGCACGCTCTTTCTTCGTTACACTTACGAAGACGTGCGCCTCTACAACATCAATAGCCTCTTGCTGCGCGACATCTTGCAGCCCGACCGCACCGTGCGCCTCTCGCGTCTCGGCGCGAGCTTTGCCCGCGACACGCGCGATGACCCGACCAACACCACGCGCGGCGAATTCTTCACGCTCGACTATGCGCTCGCCCTACGGCAACTCGGCGGCAACTTGTCGTTCAACCGCTTTCTCGGAACTTACCGTCGCTTCTTCAAGTTCGACGCCGTGCGTCGCGGCACAATCTTGGCGGGAAGCACCACGCTCGGACTCGCCAACATATTTAACCCGCGCGACCGCAACGAGAACGGCGTGATTGACGAAATTGATCGCACACTGCCAATCAGCGAAAGATTTTTCTCCGGCGGCGCGGCGAGTCTGCGCGGCTTCGCGTTTGAAGAGGCGGGCCCGCGTCGCGTCATCGTCCCGCAAGGCACGTTCTTCAACCGCAACGGCGAACAGGTGACGCTGCAACCGTTCACCGTGCCCGTCGGCGGTAACGCCCTCGCCATCGTCAACCTCGAAGCTCGCGTGCCCTTGACGCAAAGATTTCAGGTCGTGCCGTTCTACGACGGCGGCAACGTCTTTCGCGGCGTGCGCGACATCTTCCGCACAAACAGCGATGAAACGATTGACCCGAATCTTCGCGCGCGTTGGACGCACACTGTCGGCGTCGGTCTTCGCCTCCGCACCCCGTTCGGCGCGCTCGGCGTTGATTACGGTTTTCTGCTCAACCCGCCCATGTTCACGGCGTTTGACCCTGCGACAGGACAGCCCATCGCGCTCCCGCAAGTTCGCCGCAGCCAAATTCACATTCGCTTCGGGCAAGCTTTTTAGAATTTTTCAGGTGAGCGGGTTTTAAGTCTTTTGAAAACTGCAACGGGAAAAGACAGATGACATCGGATGTTTTGAGTGATGCGGCGGATGATAAATCGCACGTGCGGGTGACGATTGAAGTCGGCGGACTCACGGAAGTTTGGGAGTTGCCGCTTACGGGAACCTCGTTGCAGTCCGCGCTCGTCGCCATCGAATCAATCGCCCACGAGTTACGCGCGCGCCACGAGTTAGCTCAAAAATTAGAGCGCGAACTCGGCGACGGCTCGATTGATCCTGATTACCAACCTCCAATTTCCTGAACGCATCTCCGGTTTTTCGTCACCCCTTTTTCGATTTTGGGATCAGTTGATCCCACAAGTGAAATCCGCAAACGCATCCCTTCTCCGTCCGCATCGTCGTTAATCCTAAGATTTCAAGTATTTAACTTTGCTTCCGGCTGGCACGCGGTTCGCTTTCGCTTCCAGCGAGCAGCTATGGATGTACCGCGTCAAAAAGGCAAACGCAATCGTCGTTTGCGTCGCATCTTCCTCATCGTCGGCGGCATTGTAGCCGTCGCGCTCGTCACGTTCGGCGTGTCGCGGTTAAAACCCGCCGCACCGAGTCTCGAACGCTCCACCGTCTGGACTGACACCGTGAAGCGCGGGCAGATGCTCCGTCAGGTGCGGGGCTTAGGCACGCTCGTGCCGGAAGACGTGCGCGTAATCGCGGCTTCGACGCAAGGGCGCGTCGAACGCATCTTTGTGCAACCGGGCGCGGAGGTGACGGCGGGCACGCTGCTCATCGAGTTGAGCAACCCCGAACTCGCGCAAGGGGCGATGGACGCCGAGTATCAACTGCGCGCGGCGGAAGCCGACACAAACAACTTGCGCGTGCGCCTTGAGAGCGACCGCATGACGCAGCAGGCGGGGGCGGCGAGCGTGCAAGCCGAATACCAGCAGGCGAAATTGCAATTGGACGCTGACGAAGAACTCGCCCGTCAGGGTTTAATTGCATCGCTTTCGTTAAAACTCTCGCGCGTTAAAACTCAAGACTTGGCGAACCGCTACCGCATCGAGCAGCAGCGACTTGCCACGAACTCGCGCGCTGTGCAAGCGCAAATGGCCGCGCAAGCGGCGCGCGTCGCGCAACTCCGCGCGCTCACCGATCTCAGGCGCAGCCAAGTCGGGACGCTCGGCGTGCGCGCCGGAACAAACGGTGTGCTGCAACAGATGCAAGTTGAAGTCGGGCAACAGGTGACGCCGGGCACGAATCTCGCGCGCGTCGTCGAACCGCAACGCTTGAAAGCCGAACTCAAGATCGCTGAGACGCAGGCGAAAGACATTCAGATCGGACAGATGGCGATGATTGATACGCGCACGAGCGGCACCGTGCCGGGCCACGTCACACGCATTGACCCGGCCGTGCAAGCGGGAACGGTGACGGTTGATGTCGCTTTTGACGGAGCGTTGCCGCAGGGCGCGCGACCTGATTTGAGCGTTGACGGCACGATTGAGTTGGAGCGTTTATCAAACGTGCTCTACGTCGGGCGTCCCGCCTTCGGCGGCGCGCAGTCCACGGTCGGGATGTTTAAGCTTGAACCGGACGGCGCGACGGCCGCGCGCGTGCAAGTCCGCTTGGGTCGCAGTTCCGTCAATACCGTCGAAATTCTCGAAGGACTACGCGAAGGCGATCAGGTGATTCTCTCAGACACCTCGCAGTGGGACGCTTACGACCGCATACAACTTAAGTGATGAGTCATGAGTGAAAAGTGAAAACTTGTTCCCACTCACAACTCAGCACTTCTTAGGAGAACTAATGAACGCAACTGCCTCTACGAATCAACCGTTGATTCGCCTCGAAGATGTGAAAAAGGTTTTTTACACGGACGAAGTGGAGACGCACGCCTTGTCGGGCACGCACTTGGATATTAATCGCGGTGAATACGTCTCGATCACGGGCCCCTCCGGCTGCGGCAAATCCACCTTGCTCTCCATCCTCGGTCTGCTCGACACGCCTTCCGACGGCGCTTACTGGCTTAATGGTAAGACCGTCTCCGATCTCTCGCTTTCAGAACGCGCGCGCATCCGCAACCGCGAAGTCGGCTTCATCTTCCAGAGCTTCAACTTGATCGGCGATCTCACGGTTTACGAAAACGTCGAACTCCCCTTGACCTATCGCGGCATGAGCGGTGCGGATCGCAAGAAGCGCGTGACCGACGCGCTTGAGCGCGTCGGCATGGCGCACCGCGCGAAGCATTTGCCGTCTCAACTCTCCGGCGGTCAGCAGCAGCGCGTGGCGGTTGCCCGTGCCGTCGCCGGAGAACCTTTGATCCTGCTCGCGGACGAGCCGACGGGTAATCTCGATTCGACGAACGGCGAAGCGGTGATGGAACTCCTGCACGAACTTCATCAAGGCGGCGCGACGATCTGCATGGTCACTCACGACCCGCGCTACGCGCGCCACGCCGACCGCGCCATTCATCTTTTCGACGGGCGCGTCGTGAAAGAAGAGGAGATGGCGGAGGCGGTGTGATGAAAACTTTGCGGCAAGATGTGCGTTACGGATTGCGGATGCTGGCCCGGAGTCCGGGCTTTACGGCAGTCGCCGTACTCTCAATCGCACTCGGCATCGGCGTCAATACGACGCTCTTCAGCTTCATCAACGCCGCGCTCTTTCGTCCGTTGCCTTTCCCTGATCCGCACAATCTCGTGCGCGTCTGGGACGGCATGGGTTCTTCTTATCCCGACTACGTTGCTTACCGCGACGAAAGCAAAATCTTCTCAGGGCTTGCAGCTTATGATGAGCGATCGATTAGTTTGACCGTAGGCGGCGAAACGGAACTCGTCGGCGGCGAGATCGTAAGCGGCAACTACTTTGATGTGCTCGCCGTGAAGCCCGCGATGGGGCGCGGCTTTCTCGCAGAAGAAGACCGCACAACCGGCACGCATCCGGTTGTCGTCGTCAGCCACAATTTGTGGCGGCAACAGTTCAACTCCGACCCGAACCTCGTCGGCAACAGCATCAATATTAACAATCATCCGTACACGATCATCGGCGTGATGCCAGAAAACTTCGTCGGCGCGAGCACAGGTATGCCGCCCGACTTGTGGGTGCCGATGATGATGGAGCCGTTCGCCAAGCCCGGCTCGCGCTCACTCACTTCGCCGGATGACGGATGGTTGGAAATGTTGGGCCGGTTGAAATCTGACGTTAATCTCGCCGAAGCGCAAGCCTCCGTTGAGACGATTGCA
>Ga0136614_10001662_pt1 | contig 13263 bp, 18 predicted proteins | sample AntDrymUQ2792106_2_FD_106643 | JGI IMG/M metagenome (GOLD analysis project Ga0136614, IMG submission 106643) | Polar desert sand microbial communities from Dry Valleys, Antarctica - metaG UQ279 (21.06) | ecosystem: Environmental > Terrestrial > Soil > Desert | place: Antarctica: Dry Valley...
CGCTTGAGCCTCGGGACGTGGACAGGCCGAGACGGCGAGGCGAAGTCGGGGCTCAACCTTACGGCGTGGGAGGTCCAGCCCATGGGGCAGATCGGAAGGCGGAAACCCAAGGCTCGGCTGCGCGGTGAACAGGGCGGGATGCCGTTTGATGACGAGCTGAGGTTCTGAGGTCATGAGGTGACGACATGATGAAACAAATCAACCTTGACCATTGGCCGCGGTGCGCGGCCTACGGCGGTCCTGCGCGCGCCCAGGGGGGAGCAGGACCGGCCGGGTATGGGGAAGGCATAGGGCTTTCGCCATGAGCGGCCTTGATCCACGTCCCTGGAAGCGCGGTGACAAGATCACGGCTGCCCGGCTCAACGAGCAGGTTAACCGACTGACTGCGCTCGCCGGCGGGGCGGGGCTTCCAGCCGATGTCAGGCCAGGACAGAAAGCCGGAGTCACGTTTCAACAGTTCGCCGTTCAGGAGGTGAAAGGGGACTATCTGATTTGCCACGCGATCACCTTGGACACGAACGGGGAACTCTCGGAAGGTACGCAAGACATCAAAGTCGCGAAGCCGTATTTACTGAGAACCTCGATCACGGAGCGCACGACGACCGCCGGGCTCGTGCATTACACCTACCAGTCCGATACGGAGAGGACAGCGACCCTGGGCGCACAATCGGAGACGGAGAAGATCACCCCGGACTACGCTTTAGGCGACGTGATCTTGGCCGTGCGCGGGATCGTGGGGGGAACGCTGGTGAAGGTCGACGACGTCCCGCTTCAGTTCATGGACATCACGCCGCGCGCGTGGGCGCTGGTCTAGACAATGGACTCCTTCGCTCGATCGGCGCTCGGCGATATGACGCGGTCGGCTTTAACGGAGTTTGGACAGAAGGTCCTAGGGGCGTTTTTTCAATATGACGCAACCACAGGGATACGACACGGGACCTTAAGCACTATCAAGCTGGACGAAGGTGGCGAAGAGGTGTTCGCCACAGACGGGGTGACACGCCTCGGAGCCACGCTACGGTTATCCGGGTTTCGTGGCTACGATCGATTCGATCCGCTGCCGCGGGAGGCGCGGACATTCATTACGAAAAGTGAGTATGGGCGTATTCAGAGCGCACTTACATTAGGACCTTCCGCCACGAGCGTCCCTAATGTAGTCGCGATCGGTGAGAGCCTGGTGCCAGCCTATCAGCAAATCGGCGCGCAGCTCTTTGGCGGGCGGACCTCTCTACTGCGCTACCTGTCAGGGACTCTTCAGCCTGCCGTGGCAGCGATCGATCCGGACGATGCGGAGCGCATCTATGAGGGGACCGACATGGAGTACCAGGTCTCTATCCGCCCGGAACGGATAGCGTAGAGATCGCGTTCGGGAGTTATGCGTATTCCTTTACGCCTTCCTTGACTCGTACTCCCGGAACCTACCCGATTGACCAAACCATCTCAGATGCCCCGGAGGCAGAGTTGCCCCTCTTTGGTTCCATCGAGAGCCTACAACTGACACGGATCATGGGGACGCTGGTAGTGGGGGAGAGTGGCGAGATCACTGGAACCATCGTTCCTCATTTCTTATATAGCACCGAGTTCTTCACTGCAGCAGCAACGACGAGGCGGGCTAGCAATTCAACGCTGGTCACCATCGATGAGCTTCTGGAGCCAGAAGTGCTGGAGACCGAGCCCCCCTCCTAGGCGGCAAAACGCGTGCCTCCGCTACCACGCTCTCGCGGCGGGTCATCCGCTAGACCTGCCGGCGACACATGGCTCCGACGCGTCGTCGCTTCGGGCCCGACCCGACAGAAGATGCGTTCCTCGGGCCTGGCGACGCTCGGACATCCCCGACTCGGGCCGCCGTCGTCGAGGGTTACCTCAACGACAGTTCCTCCCCAGGCTCGCCCCGACGATGCCCGGGAACAGATCCACGAGTTCGTCGCCGGGCTGCACCCCCCCAAGGCGTTGAAGAGGGAGGCGCAGAAGGCGAGGGGCTTGCGTCCGGGGAGATCTCCGCCGCCTCGCGCCGGCTGCGCGCGGAGCCAGTCGCGCACTCCAGGTCGACGCGGACGGCCGCCGACGACGATTAGTGGCTCCCAGGTCGAATGAGGGCCGTAGGTGGCTGCCGGCACACCGATGGGCTTCACCCACGCGCAGACCCGCGCACCGGCTGGGCAGAGGGGTAGTACGTTGCTCAAGGCCGACGTGAGAGTGCACATGCCGCGTAGCCGGCCGCGGAGAGCGACGCTCCCAGCCCGAACCCCCCGTTAAGAAGATTGTCGCCGCGGGCGATCGCGTGGATGGCGCGCAACTGCGGGCCGCCTTGCATCCGGCTTCTGGGTTTTGCTATGCTTCTTACTACGGCGCCTGAAAACGCCCCTACAGCGGTCACCGCACCCGTCAGACTCGCGGTTTTTTTGTGCCCTCCGGTCCCCTGCCGGGTGCGTGGTGGAATACAAGACCCCTTCGGGGGAAATACGTCACGCCGTCTGTATGCGGTTTCAGGCACCCGGCGCCCATTATCTGATGCGCGCCAACTAGAGCACTACCGCGAGGTCACATCCATGTGTAACGGTACCCTTGTCGCCATCCGCCCAGTCGAACGTGAGCCCCATAGCTTCTACTCGCTGCGGGAGCGGCTCATCTCGGTAATGTATCGTTTGCAGCTTGCCGCTGACAACTTCGGTGATTTAACCGACGTGTCCCAAAAGAACGTCCCCGGCGCCTACGTCGTCGCAGAGGTGCCGCGGGAGCTGGAGAATCTTTACGACGATTTCGGCGAGTGGTACGAGGCCTACGAGCACAGCCCGAAGCTCCCGAAGGCGGCGCAATCATGAGCAACGCCATGGCTAGTGCGGATTCTACGCCAGCAAGCTCTGACGAACAGCCATCAAGAGCGTGGAACTTGACCAACGAGATCGGCAAAAAGCTCGCGCAGGCTAATGGTATTCTGCAATTAATCGGCGAGGGCCAGAACGGTTTAGATAGGCCAATAGCGAATTCCGTGTGGGCCGCATGTGATCTTATCGACGAAGCGGAAAAAGCGTTCGGGGAACTCCAAACAGTCATCAACGAGCGCAATCGTGCCGCAGGAGTTGGCGCCAGCTAATATCAGGGACCGGTTATCCCAAGGGACCGGTCCACGCAATAGGCCGAAGCTGGAGCTCGTACGCTGATGGCGGGGGCGGACCCTCTCAGGAGGTCAAGATGATGAAACACATCAACACCCGAGGCCAGCGTACCATGCGCGCCGTATCCGTCAACCGGCCGGATCCCGAGGTTGCCGCGGCCCTCGCCGTACCCTTCCTTCTGGCTTGGCTGCAGTCGTCGGAGAGAACGGGGAGAAGGGAACCACTGGAGGAGAGGGAAAGGATGGGAAGCAGTTCAACGGCAAGGCCCCGGGGCCAAGATGAAACCTATCACATAAGGCTGAGGGCGCCCCAAAGGGCCCGACCGAGAGATGATACTGTTCGGGACGGTCGCTTGGACATCATCCCCCGACTCGGCCGGTGTCGTCGAGGACCTGGACGATAGAGGCTCGCCCCGGTCGGCCCGGCTCTCGGGCACAAAAAACTGCGGTTCCTGCACGGAAGCTTGCTCCCGAGGCCGGGCTGGAACATCACCAAACTGGGCGCGCTCCTTTGGCTTGGGCTCCTTTTTCGGGAGCCGGCGCCGGGCGGGGTGTTTCCGTGCGGATGATTCAGTACCGGGGCACCGGCCGCACCGAGACGCTGAAGGAGCAGGAAGACATCAAGGGCTACGCCTGCGGCTTCGAAGGTCTGATCGGCTATGTCAACGGGCTCCTGCCCGCCAACGAGGTGATCGAGCAGGCCCTGCGCAAAACGGTTTCCATGTTCCCCGAACTGGCGGTCCGCGAGCTGGTGGCCAATGCGATCATCCACCAGGACTTCTTCGTCACCGGCGCCGGGCCAATGGTTGAAATCTTCGACGACCGGATCGGGATCACCAACCCTGGTGAATCGTTGGTGGACACCGAGCGCTTCGTGGACACGCCGCCGAGGTCACGCAACGAGTCGCTCGCCTCGCTGATGCGCCGCTTTCGGATCTGCGAGGAGCGCGGCAGCGGGATCGACAAGGTGGTCTTCGAGGTGGAGCTGTTCCAGCTCCCGGCCCCACTCTTCGAGAAGCCGGACGGGTTCACGAGGACGGTCCTGTTCGCCCACAAGCCCTTCTCTGCGATGGATAAGGCGGACCGGGTGCGGGCATGCTATCTGCACGCGTGCCTGCGCTATGTGACTCGCAAGCCCATGACCAACACGTCGGTCCGGGAGCGATTCGGGATCGCCGAGAAGAACGCATCAATGGCTTCACGCCTGCTCAGCGAGGCGGTGAAGGCGGGCCTCATCGTTGTGGAGGACCCAGAGGCCGGAACTCGGATCCGCAGCTACCTGCCATTCTGGGCGGCTCCGCGGCCGAGCCCGCGCGGATCGTCGACCCCGGCGCATGGGGCGCCGGTCGCGCGCGAGCTCGGTGACGATCCCGTGGAACGCCTTGCCGGTGTAGACCGGATCGAGGATGACGCCGTCGCGGCGCGCGAGGTCACGGATCGTCGCGAGCTCCTCGGGGCGCCTCTTCGCGTAGCCGCGGCCGACGTGGCCGTCGACGATCTCGATGTCGTCGGGCGCGACCGTCGCGCCGACCGGCCAGCGCTCGAGGAAGTCGGCGCAGATGCGGCCGATCACGCGCAGGGAAATAGTCGCGGTCGTTGACGCCGGCGACGCGGATGCCGCGCGGGGCGAGGCCGGCCAGCTTGGCGCCGAGCACGAGCCCGGCGCCGGTGCCGCCCCGAGCCGCAGGCCGTATACGATCGTCGTCGGGCGCTCCGGCGGCGTCGCGAGATCGTCGGCGAGTTCCTGTGCGGCCATCACGTAGCCCCACGAGCCGAGCGCGTTCGAGCCGCCCTCGGGGATCACGTACGGATGGCGGCCGGCGGCGCGCAGCCGGTCGGCCCGCAGCGGCGAGCAGTTCGCCGCGCCGCGCCCAGTCACCGCGCGAGATTCATCGGCACCGGCCAGGCGGTCAAGGAACGACCGGCAAGGTCCTCGACCTGCTCGCCGCGCGGTGCCAGCTTACGGGCGGTCCTGGCGGAACTACCCCGTGTTCTTGTCCCGGATGCCGGACAGGCCTGGCCCGTAGATTCCCTACCCTTCGGCACGGCCAAGGGGCGCCGCGCGGTGCGGCAGGGGGGCGTTTACCGGCCCTTCGGGGGGCGGCTCTCTCAGGTGAGATCGGGGTAATGGATTGCGGGGAAGACGCTGCCGGAGAGCTGGCGATGGGTGAAGCTGAAGGGGGGTAGCACCATTAGAATGACGGTAGCTTTGACGGTAACTGCAAAACGAGGTGCGCAAGAATTATAGGCACATCATGCTGTTACTAATATTATTCGAGAGACCCCGGCTCCACCAAATAATTATCCGAGGGAATCCAACACCGTCCGCAAACCCGCGTAACTGCGGTTTTTTTTGCGCCTGCCTCATCCGCAGTAGTCCTCCAAGGTCCATGGGAGGCCCGCGACCGTTGCGACGAGGCCCGTAGGCTCCTAGCAGGGGGCATCGACCCTTAGCGCAGTCCTCAGTAAGGCTCAGAAGGCCGCCGAGGCCGACGCTGCCTCCGCGGCCACCACCACCGATGGCTCCCGTGGCCGAAGGAAGGCGCGTGATGAGCGACATAGAAAGGATCCGCTGTGCACAAAGCTCATTCGCTTATTTTTTCTTCCTTCCCTCCGGCCGACGCTGCGGAAGCCGTTCGCACCCTCGGTTCCAGTTTTCCTTCCGGCCGCCGGTACGGATACGTGAGCAAAGACAGCTCCGCCATCTCGTGCATTCTGTCATGGAGGAAAATGCCCGGATCCTGGTGTTTGTCGTAGTACGCCGTTTTTCCGATTCGGATGAAGACATGCGTTCTGATGAAGCCTTTCTTATAACGAAAACCCAGAGAGTTCACGGCAAGCGGCTGAGAAGGTCTTCCGGCAATGAAGCGAAAACCGGGGGTGCGTCCCTTCCCCATTTTGGCGGGAACGTACGTCTGTTCCGGAAACATGACGACCGCATTGCCGTCATACAGAACACGACGGGCAAGCATCAGAAATTTCTTGCTCTTTTCCGGATTCTTTCTGTTGATCGGAATCCCGCCGCATTTGATAAAAAAACCAAAGAAATACCACTCTGCCAGAGAATCTTTCATCACACACCAGATATCGTTTCGACAGCGGCCGTGGACTACGGCAAGCCCCAGCGGGATATCGTCGTATCTCTGGTGTTTCGCGAGCAGAAGGACCGGACCCATTTTGTTCATGTGATCCGCGCCTTCATAATGAATTTTATAAAAAAGCCTCATGAAATAATTGCCGAACAAATACAGAAGAGAGGAACTGAATCGGCTCTTTCCAGGATGGTCGTCGTACTTCTTTCGGCTCATGAAGTCATGCCCGCGCCGGCGTAAATCGCAGCTAAGCCCGCAGAACTCATCGCTTATTCTCCGTCCTTCCCTCCGGCCGAAGCTGCGGAATCCGCCCGCACCCTCGGTTCCAGCCTCCCTTCCGGCCGCCGGTACGGATACGCGAGCAAAGACAGGTCCGCCATCTCGTGCATTCTGTCGTGTAGGAAAAGGTCCGGATCCTGGTGTTTGTCGTAGTACGCCGTTTTTCCGATTCGGATGAAGACATGCGTTCTGATGAAGCCTTTCTTGTAACGAAAACCCAGAGAGTTCACGGCAAGAGGCTGAGAAGGTTTGCCGGCAATGAAGCGAAAACCGGGGGTGCGTGCCTCCCCCATTCTGGCGGGAACGCGCGTCTGTTCCGGAAACATGACGACGGCATTGCCGTCATACAGAACATGACGGGCAAGCATCAGAAATTTCCTGCTCTTTTCCGGGTTCTCTCTGTTGATCGGAATCCCGCCGCATTTGAGAAAAAAACCAAAGAAATACCACTCTGCCAGAGAATCTTTCATCACACACCAGACATCGTTTCGGCAGCGGCCATGGATCACGGCAAGTCCCAGCGGGATATCGTCGTATCTCTGGTGTTTCACGAGCAGAAGGACCGGACCCATTTTGTTCATGCGATCCGCGCCTTCATAATGAATTTTATAAAAAAGCCTCATGAAATAATTGCCGAACAAATACAGAAGAGAGGAATTGAATCGGCTCTTTCCAGGATGATCGTGGTACTTCTTTCGGCTCATGAAGTCATGCCTGGAGACTTGCGTCGAACGATCAAGCGGCAATTGAAGCGGTCGAATAGGTTACATGTGACAGGAGAGCGGCCCGGCCTGAAATGTCGACCGCGTGAGGTCCGGCGTGTAGAAAAAACCCTGGGGCGTTGTAAAGCCCAACGGAGGCTGCCGCCGTGCCGAACAGGAATCCGGCGGCTTCCGAGGTCCGCAGGAATTCTGCGCACCCAGGCAGGACAGATAAGATGGCTGCGAAGACCATGGAAACAGTAGAATTGGATACAGTCATGACACCCTCACGTGTTATGGCTAGGACTCGGACCGCACCGAGTGCGCCATTATACCATCATAGGAACCCCGTGTGGCTGACGAAAATATTGTCATCCCCGGCCCGCTTGGCCTAGCCGATCGCCATCGCCTCTTCGGCGGTCGTGGCCTGGTGAGCTTCGAGGCGCTCCGGCCCGCGCTGAAGATCGGATCCCTGCCCACCCGCGACCAAGCCACCGTCAGGCGGTTGTTGATTCGTTTGTTAAATCGGCCCCACCCCCGGGGGCTTCGAGCTGACATTGAACGCCGCGACACCTAGCCCTACGGGGCGAAAACGCCGGTCACCCATTGATCACGGTTCCTGTGTCGTTTGACGATATATAGCTGCATCTTATGGCACCCATGCATCTTTTACAAAAAAGAAGACCGCCAGGCACAACGCCATAGAATAGATGAGATACAGGGCCCATGGCACGTTCGAAGTTCCGACGCTCGGAGGCAGGTCCCTCGTCGGGATGTCCGGAAGTTCTCTATTAAGGAAAGTAACCCAGTTATGCGTCATGTGCCCCGTCTCGAAGTACTCGCTGTGAGAATACAGGAACCGCTTCTGCTCCAGTCTCTCGTGAGCGCAGGTGAATCCATGGATTCCCGACGGGCCCGCCCCTCGAACGAACCAACTTACGATACCCGTCCAAAGATCACGCGTCCCGTACTCGTTTCGTACCGCCGGTACCTGGCCCCGATCGATCAACTCGTGCCACGGAAAGTTGGTTGGTAGGATAGATCCACAAAGAATGATCTTGTCGAAGCGCAAGTAGTCATACGAAAGCAGCGCATTGCCGAGGATATAGGTGCCAAACTATGCGCAACGATGCATGGCCGGTTGTTGTCGTCAAGCTGCAGGTCCCTGTCTTTGACCTCATCGCGGTCGGAGAAACCCCATGAACGGCTAGACACCGGAACGCCGGGCGCGGCAGTCGACGCTGATACACACCTGGCGGCCGTGGGGAAAACGACCGGACCGAAGACGCCGCAAGGTAAGGCCAAGGCCAGCCGGAACGCATACAAGGGCGCACGCGGGCAATACTGCGGGAACTGGCGCGACTGCTGCGGGAGCAAGGCGAAGCATTGAAGCGCATCGGGTGAGGCCAGGAAGATGCCAGGCTTTTGGGCGATGCCATTCTGGGCGGCCCCGCGGCCGAGCCCGGAGGAGATTGCTTGATGCGCTACCCCTGACCTTGGGCCGGCGGCAGTGAGGGCGGACACTCGCTGAAAATCAGAAGGGTATGGCACTGGAGGTTGCTTGACGGGTGCATAGAGGTCGTGCCATGGATCCGGCAGCGCCCATTGTACGGCGCTCTCCCAGCCCACGCCGCCCTAGCCCGGCACGCATGCCCGTCGCGGCAGCGGGCGCTACATAGAGGGCAGCTCCCTCTTGAGCACCGGGCTACTGGGGTGTAGCAGCAGCTCCCGCAGTGTCGGAATCTGACGGGTCGTAGGACCCGTGCCGCGCGCGCGTAATGTGTCGGAACCCATTCGTCGTCACTGAGCCCGAGGCCCCCTTTGGCCTGCATTCGCGTGAGAGGCCAAAACGCCCCGGATCCGGGTGCCTCGGACCGGTGAATCGCCCTAAAAATCCCTGATCCTGGACCGACGGCTCGCGTACTTGACAACCCACAGGTCCTTCCGTACTCTTCCTCTCGCCGAAAACAGGGCCTTTGAAATTCTTATACCCCCTCCACTTGCTCCGCCCACTCCTCCTCAACAGATTATGGGACCGCCACCATCATCGACCACCGTAATCAGCGAAACTCCTACCGTGCCTTTTGTTGAACCACCAGTTACGGGAGAAACCCTGCGTCAAAGAGTCAAAGGTTTAGGCAATCGGCTGACCGTGCTTTATCGCTTCCTGTTTCCGGCTGGGGTCGTCTCCAAAGTGCGCTCGCCTTTTGCTAGCGGACACACATATGAAGCCGCGGTGCCCTTGACAAAGAAATTCCGCTTCGTTCACGAACCAGTTGACGGCACCACGTCGACGCGCTTCGTCGGAAGAGAGATCGAGATGCAATCGTTGGCCCAGCGGATACTGTTTTCCAAAGGAGGTTCTTTTCTAGTTACCGGGTATAGAGGCGTGGGCAAGACTTCATTCGTGAACCAGGTTGTGAGAACACTTGAACTAGCGTTGCCCTGGGCGGAAGGAGCGCTTGGCAAAACGGAAATTGTGGACATCTATCTCAACGTCGCGCGCCCGGTTGAGCCAAGCGAGATTATGCATCATATCATTCGCAGACTTCGCGAGCGGCTTATTGAAAAGGACTTCTACCGGTTACTCGATAAGAAACTGCGAGAGGATCTGACACTGCCCTATGATCGAACTTCAGTAAACATGGCTCGCAAGCTGGCGGAATCGTCTGAGCGAACCTTTGGTTTCGACGAAGCCAGCATCGGCTCGGATTGGATGAAAGCTGCTGTCAAACTGGGATGGTCATCGAAACGCAGCAAAACCCAGAACTATGAGATGTCTTACCTGGGCTGCGACGACAAAGCCGCGGAGCACGACATCATCAGAATCTCCCGTCAATTGGCCGATGGAGGTTACTCTCAACCGACGCCCGGATGGCGAAGACACGGACTAATCTTCTGGCCGAGAGAGCCGCAAATGGTCCGTCTGAAAATAGTATTCGTGTTTGATGAACTGGATAAGTTGGAGGAGTTTAATCCAAAAGGTGGCAAAGGAAAGAAGCCCGTTATCGATGAGATTTTGGGTGCACTAAAGAACCTGTTCACCACATCGGGTGTCACCTTTGTTTTCGTTGCAGGCAAAGATTTGCAGGAGCGCTGGCTTGATGACGTTGGCAAAGGTGACAGCGTGTATGAAAGCGTTTTCTCATATGACAAGTATCTGCCCTGCTTGTGGAGCGATGTCGATCCAATCTGCAATGCTCTCCTGGCAGATTCCGTCACACTGCCCTCATACGACAAGCAAGTTTATGAAGAGTTCAAGAAGTATCTTGTATTTAAAGGTCGTGGTATTCCTCGCCGTATTATCAGGACGTTTAATGACTTTGTAGGTTGGAATGGCGAACAGCCGGTACTGGCGTTTACACGGCAGGCAGTGCGACAGATCCGTTTCTTTGCGGGCTTGCAAGAGGTTCTAACTACGAATGAAAAGCTCTTGTTTGGAGAATCTCACGAGGAGGTTCCAGGCGCTCAAAGCGACAAGAGACGTTTACTACCTCATCGACTGGATCCTGCGCCAGTCGACGTCAGAGTTCACGTTGAAAGACGTTTTGAACGCTTCCAAACGACTAAGTGCCAGGATTGCGCTGGCTGAAGAGATTGCGCCCCATGTCGCCGAGGAGATTATTAGAATTCTGGTCCATGCAGAATATCTACAGGAGATTGGGAAGGCGCTCCATCGAGTCCGAATCGAAGGACCCGATCCCATTGCCCGCGCAAATATCGTCGCGGAGAAGCGGTATAAGATCGCGCCGCGGCGTTTGGGGGAAATGGTGGCGGTGGCAGCCGAGCTGGAAGCAGATTTGCCAAGCGGCCCAGGATCGGGTTCGACTCTTGTCGGCGGCAAACCTACCAGCATCGGGAAATTCAAAATTATTCGCGTTATTGGACGCGGAGGAATGGGAACGGCTTATGAGGCCACCGACGAGCACACAGGGCTCAAGGTCGCCGTAAAAGTATCTCTTGATAGTGCGAATGATGAACTGTTGGGAAGGTTCGAGCGCGAGGCGCTGATTATGAAGAAACTGAATCATCCCAACATCGTTCGCTTGTTGGATTTTGGGAGAGACAACGGACGCCTCTATATCGCGATGGAATATCTCGACGGCATCACTCTCGAAGGCATACTTAATCAGCGAGGAAGGCTCCGCGTCGAATTGGCAGTCGCAATCGCGAAGCCTGTGGCCGAGGCTGCAGACTACGTTCACGGTCAAGGCATCGTTCGCAACGACATTAAACCCGGCAACATCATACTGACTACGGCTGGAAGAGTATGTCTGTTGGATTTCGGAATTAGCCGGCCCATGAATCCAGACACTTATCTCCTGTCCAAGTTTGATACTAAGGCCGACATCATCATAGGCACCCCGCAGTTTATGGCTCCGGAGCAACTGGAGCACCATACGGCCGACGTCCGTTCGGATATCTATTCGCTGGGAGTCATGTTGTACAAGATGCTCACGGGAGTCTTTCCTTTCGAAGGTCCAAACATTGTTGCCGTCGTGCGAGCGCAGATTCAGGATGTTCCCGTACCACCCTCGCGACATGTCAAATCGTTGCCACATTCGATCGATGACGTAGTGATGAAGTGTTTGGAGAAAGATCCGAACAATCGTTTTCAAAAAATGGAAGAGTTGAGCGTTGAGCTAAGCAACATCGTAAAGGGCTTTCCGCAGGTGGATCTGAAGTCTGAGGTCAATGTAGTTGCTAAAAAAGCAATAGCGGTTGCGAAAATGGACGAGGTCGTCACACTGGAGCCCAGCCTGATCGTCCCTGTGAGTCCACCTACGATGGGAAGCGCGATTCCGAGCCCTATTGCAGCGAAGGGCCCGCCGTCGTGGGTCTCTGCTCCAAGTCGAGCAGCAGCTTCAATGCCAGCGGCGCCAATCGACGCATCAGGGCCACTTTTCTACAGTCTCGACGACTTCAAGCCGATCGATAATCAGCCGCGGCTCACGTTACTTAGGGGGGATCCGAATGCCGTAATGTCCAACATCACTCACATTAGCAGCGAACATCCCACCTACGTCTTGGACCCGGAGGCCACAATAGGACGGGGTAGCGATAATTCCATCAGCCTGCATGACGCCAGGGTCTCCCGCTACCAAGCCGCGCTCAAGCTTCAGAATGGGCTCTGGTTTATCGAGGACTTCAATGCGAATCTTGGCACGCGGGTGAATGGTGAAAGAATCATTGTTCCGCGTCTGCTCCGGGATCGCCGACCGAATTACGATTAGTGAATTTGTCTTTATCTTCACCCACCAGGTCGCGCCGTCCCCAGTCGGCTGAGTCCCCTTAAATAGTTGTTACCGTCGTAGATGAAGTTGTAGAGGGTCGCGATATTCGAATGGTTGAGCTTGGCCAGGACGACCGCTTCCTTGCGGAAACGCTGGAGGATCTCGGGCCGGCGCGCGAGCTCGGTACGCATGACCTTGATGGCGACATCGCGATCGAGGTTGATGTCCACGCCCCGGAACACCTCCCCAATGGTGTCGAGGGCGCGGAAACAAGCCTTGACCGCCGCCGATCCGCGCAGCGGAAAGCCCGCAAGGGGTTTCCGTCCTACGCGGGTCTATTCCGGCGTCAAGGGATGAACGCTGAGCCGCGATGCCTGGATGGCGCGCCACAAGTCCCATTGCAGCTGATTTCCGGTCAGCGTCCCGACCCGGATCGCCATCTCTGCCGTCATCGCGGCGCGGCCATTCAGGAGCCGGGACAGTTCAACGCGCGAGACTTAAGTCGTCGGACTGCTTCCGTAACGGTCATGTCCGCCGGCAAGAACTCCCGTAATACTTCCCCCGGATGGGCCGGATCAAACATGCGCTTCATAAAATCTCCTCAGTGATAGTCGTGGTAGGGTCCACAAGCACTGCGTCCTGTCCCTCGAAAGCAAACTCAATCGCCCGTTCGCGTTCACGCGGATTGCCCAGTGGCCGGCGAGGGCACCGCTGAGCGGATGCAGTGCCGAGCCCGGTGCGTTCATGTCCTGTGGCCCACGGGCAGTGTCGAGACGCGTCAACTGGAGCCGGAGACGCGCTACGTGGCTCGCTTGGATCGCCGACTTGGAACCTGTCTCGAA
>Ga0136614_10001663_pt1 | contig 13251 bp, 11 predicted proteins | sample AntDrymUQ2792106_2_FD_106643 | JGI IMG/M metagenome (GOLD analysis project Ga0136614, IMG submission 106643) | Polar desert sand microbial communities from Dry Valleys, Antarctica - metaG UQ279 (21.06) | ecosystem: Environmental > Terrestrial > Soil > Desert | place: Antarctica: Dry Valley...
CCTGGGCCGTGCCACCCTCCGAAGAAAAGGCTCACCGCTACTGCCGAGATGACCACGACGTGGATGTACTCGCCGAGGTAGAACATCGCAAAGCGGATCCCGGAGTACTCGGTGTGATAACCGGCGATCAGCTCGGTCTCGGCTTCGGGGAGGTCGAAGGGCGCCCGGTTGGTCTCGGCGATTCCGGCCACGAAGAAGATCGCAAACGCCGGCCATTGTGACCAGATGTACCAGTTGGGCACGATCGAGAAGACGTCCTGCAACTGTTCCAGTACCGGGATGCCGTCGAAGAAGGTGACGTTCCCGACGGTGCCTGCTTGCGCCGCGACGATATCGCTCAGGGAAAGGCTACCCGCCACCAGGGCAATAGGCACCAAAGACAGGCCCAGCGCGATCTCATAAGAGATGAGCTGTGCGGTCGAGCGCACGCCGCCGAGGAGAGGATACTTCGAGCCGGACGCCCAACCCGCCAGCACGACGCCATAGACACCCAACGAGCCCATCGCCAGGAAGTAGAGGATTCCGATGTTGATGTCTGCGATGACGAAGTCGACGCGCCTGTCGCCGACGGTGACGTGGTCCCCAAGCGGGACTACGGCGATGGCGAGAAAGGATGGCACCATCGCCGCGGCGGGAGCGATCGCATAGGTCCAGCGATCTGCGGCCGCGGGTCGAAAGTCCTCCTTGAAGAAGAGCTTGATGCCGTCGGCAATCGCTTGCAGCAACCCGTACGGCCCCCATCGGTTTGGACCCACGCGCGCTTGCATGTCGGCGATGACCTTGCGCTCCATATAGGTCACGAGCGCCGCCGTCAGCAGCAAGGCGACGAACACGACCACGACTTTGATGAGGGCGATGAGCGCGACCGCTCCAACGAGATCGACTACTCCGCTCACGCCTTTTTGACCTCTACTCGGGCGTCGAGCCCGGACATCAGCCGGTTGGCCTTGAGCCCCTTCTGGTCGTAGGGAACGAATACGGCACCCCTCGAGATGTCGGACAAGAACACCTCGAGCTCTGCCTCGACGCCCGAGCCGGACACGATCGCTCTCTCCCCTCCGGACAAGCCCAGTTCTGCCGCGTCCTCGGGGTTCATCTCGACGAAGGCCGGGCGTGCAATCCCGCGCAGGGCCATGGACTTCGACACCATCGTGCCTTCGTCGTAGATGAGCCGGCCGCTGTAGAGCGCAAAGCCGTCGCCCTCGGCCGGACGCGGCGTGAGGGGCCGGTCTCCGTCGAACCCACCGTTCGAGGCCGGCGCGGGCGCGATGATCCCGGGCCGCTGTCGCGCCTCGAAGGCTCGCAGCTCCCACGACAAGGGCCAGTTCTGACCGGTCTGGAACGGGCTCCCCGAGCGAAAGCCTTTGGGGTATTGGCCTCCCGGACCGGCCACGACCGCATGAGGAGGGGCGTGATCGGGCCCCGACGCATAGCCCGACTCCTGCGCGGGATGGGGAGCGAGCGAAGCCTGACTGAGATGAGAGACCTCGATAGAAGCGTGAGTGGCTACGTTGGCGCGAATGTCCGACCACACATCCTCGAAGGAATTCCAACCCCAGTCCTCGCCCAGGGCGCTCGCCAGCGACGCGCATGTGCGCCACGGTTCGAGGGCCGCGCCCGGTGGCGTCAACAACGGCTCGAGCTTCTGCAGTCGCCGCTCGAGGTTGGTGAACGTGGCTTCTCGTTCCGCGTAAGCCGCGCTCGGCAGCACCACATCGGCATGCGTTGCCGTCTCGGTGGCGAAAAGCTCGATCACGACCGTGAACACACCGCTCTCGAGCGCCCGCTTCGCCAAAGCGGCGTCCGGAAAGTCCGAGATCAGGTCTGCGCCAAAGATCACAAGAGCATCCAGCTCCGAGGCCGCCGCAGCTTCGAGCATCTCCCTCGTTCCCATGCCTGGCTGGGCGGCCGGAGCATGGCCCGCATCCAGCAGCGGGTGACAACCCATGTCGAGCATGCCTTGCGACCCCGCGTGCGGTGGGCACATCAACAGCTTGGCATTCCGCTCGTGGGCGAGCTGCACGACGGCAGCAAGGATGGGACTCTCGTCGCGCCCAGCCGCGGCCGGCCCCCATGCCACTATGAACGGGTCACCGATATCGTTGACCGCTTCGGCCGGTTGTGCGGTGGCTCGCACCAGTCCGGCAACGGCCCGGGCCTCTGCTCCCGGCTCGCAGCGGATCACGTGGGTGGCAAAGACATCGAGCGAGATGCGCCGCGGAGAGCACACGATCAGCTTGGCGCCCTTGTCCAGCACGGCCTTGCGCAGTCTGAGGTAGAGGACAGGCAGTGTCTCCTTGGGATCCGGACCCACCCACAGAATCGTGCGAGCGCTCTCGAGGTCGTTGAGCGTCGCATTCGAACCCGCCGTTCCGGACAGACCCAGTGCCAGCTCGTAGGGCGCACCCGCATCTTGGATGCGAGCATCCACGTGGGGCGTGGCGAGCACGGTCTTCGACAACTTGGAGATCGCCCACGCGTCCTCTGTGGTGAGGTGCCCAGAGGCAATGACGCCTATTCTCCTGGCGTCCCGCAAGCGCGAAACGATGGCATCAAGCGCGTGGCCCCAGGAGGCCTGCTCGAAGTCGTCCCCCTTGCGCAGCAGCGGTGCCTGCAGCCGCTCCTCGGAGCCCACGTAGTGATAGCCGAAGCGGCCCTTGTCGCAGGTCCAAAAGTCGTTGACGTTCTCGTTGGGAAGCGCCTGCGTCCTCACGAGCTTGTCTGAACGCGCTTCGTTGGTCATCGGGCAGCCGACCGAGCAGTAGGCGCACACGCTTGGGGCACTGGTGAGATCCCATGGACGCGACACAAACCGATAGGGCTTCGAAGTCAGAGCTCCGACCGGACAGATCTGAATGGTGTTGCCCGAGAAGTAGCTGTCGAAGGGCTCGTCCTTGAAGGTCAGGATCTGGGTTCCGGACCCGCGGTCGACGAGCTGGATGAAGCGGTCGCCAGCCACTTCGTCGGAGAAACGGACGCAACGCCAGCACAACACACAGCGCTCGCGGTCGAGCACGACGAGGTCCGAGATCTCGAGTGCCTTCTCGTAGGTGCGCTTGGCTTCAACGTAGCGGCTGGAGCCGGGGCCGTGCTTGAAGGTCTGGTCCTGAAGCGGGCATTCCCCGCCCCGATCGCAGATAGGGCAGTCGAGCGGATGATTGATGAGCAGGAACTCGAGCATCCCCCTCTGGGCATCGACCGCAGTCTCATCGACGGTGTCGACCTTCATACCGTCCGCGACCGGAGTTGCACATGCCGGCAGCAGCTTGTTCTGGCCTTCCACCTTGACGAGGCACATCCGGCACACCGCCACCGAGCGCATGCCCGGGTGATAGCAGAAGCGCGGCACGAACACGCCCATCTCCTCGGCAACGTCGATCAGGATGCGGCCCGGTTCGGTCGAAACCTCCTGACCGTTGATCGTGAGGTCGATGCGCCCGTTGTCCGAGCTCACGGCTCTTCGTCCGAAGCGATACCAGCCGAAGGCTGCGCTGCGACGCCAGCATCTCCAAGACCGGTCTGCTTGGTGCGCGATCCAGACACCGTGGTGAGCTCACCTTCGAAGGGGCACCGGCCCTCTGTGACGTGACGCTCGAACTCTGAGCGAAAGAGCTGAACATTGGAGCGCAACGCCCACGACGCCGCGTCCCCGAGCGGGCAGAACGACCTTCCGTCGATGCCGTTGGCGATGTCGACAAGCAGGTCCATGTCCTCTTTTCGTCCCTCGCCGTGCTCGATGCGCTCGAGCACTTTCACCGCCCACCAGGTTCCTTCGCGACACGGTGTGCACTTGCCGCAGGATTCGTGTTCGAAGAACTCGAGCGTCACCAGCGCGTTCCTCACCATGCAGGTGGTCTCGTCCATGAACACGATCGAGCCCGAGCCCAGCATTGTGCCCGCCTCCTTCAATGCATCGAAGTCGACGGCGATCTCGGTCGAGGTAAGCAGTGGCGCGCTTGCCCCTCCCGGAATGATGGCCTTGAGCTCGCGGCCGCCCAGCATCCCGCCCGCCAGCTCGAGGACGTCCTTCAGCGGAGTCCCCAGGGGCACCTCGTAATTTGCGGGTCGCTCGACGTGGCCCGAAACCGACAGCACCTTGGTTCCCGGCGATCGCTCGGTCCCCCACTGCCGGAACCAGTCGGCTCCGCGCTCGATGATGTGAGGCAGCGCGGACAGAGTCTCCGTGTTGTTCACCACGGTTGGGCGCCCGTAGAGGCCTTTGACCGCAGGAAACGGGGGCCTCAACCGAGGTTGGCCTCTAAATCCTTCGAGCGAGTCCAGGAGTGCCGACTCCTCTCCGCAGATGTAGGCACCGGCGCCGCGATGCAAGACGATGTCGAGGTCGAACTTGGACCCGTAAATGCCCTGGCCCAGCAGGCCTCTGTCGTAGGCGTCGTTGATGGCGCGATCGAGCCGCCTGGATCCAAGGGCAAACTCTCCTCTGCAGTAGATGAACGCCTTGGTGGCTTGGTTTGCCCACGCCGCGATAGTGATGCCCTCGAGCAGCTGATGAGGATCGGACTCGGCGAGCTCGCGGTCCTTGTAGGTGCACGGCTCGCCTTCGTCGTGGTTGACCACGATGTACTTGGGAAACACGTCCTTGGGCACGAACGACCACTTCATCCCGGTGGGAAAGCCTGCGCCACCGCGACCTCTGAGTCCCGACTCCTTGAGCAGCGCGATGCAGTCGTCTGCGGACATTTTCGTAACGGCCTTGCGAGAGGCCTCATAAGCGCCGTCGTCGAGGGCGCGCTCCACGGTCCAGGAGTCTTCGGGGAACTCGCGCAGCCTGCGCGTCACCATGCGGACCTCGTCGATCACTTGGTGCGGCCCTCGTCATTTTTCGGAGCTCTCTCTTGTCCCTTTTCCTTGGGCCTGATGCCGGGAGCGGTGTCGGCACGCGGAGACTCGCCGCCTATGGTGCGTTCTTGCTGGTCCCCGGCGGTGCCGGGGACGCGCAAGCCGGAAGTGGCGATCTCGCGCGCAATCTCCTTTGAGCTCTTAACCTTCTGCCCGCGAAAGCTCGTCGTCTCCCGGCCCTCTTCGAGCCGGTCGATCAACGCGCGGGCACCGTCCGGGGTCACGTTGTAGAAGTCCTCGTAGTTGATCTGCAGGCTGGGGGCGCCATCGCAAGTGGCGAGGCACTCGGCCGACTCGAGCGAGAAGCGGCCGTCGCCGGTGGTCCCCCCGATCTCTACCCCCAGCCTGTCCTCGAGCGCGCTCGCTATCTCTCGCGCCCCTCGATGTGTGCAGGCGATATTGCGGCACACCGAAACGAGGTACTCGCCCTGGGGCTTCTTCTTCAGCATCGTATAGAAGCTCGACGTGGCAAGAACCTCGGCGGGTTCCAAACCGACGATCTCGGCCACCTCACGCATCCCGTTCTCGGTCACATGTCCTTCCACCGACTGCACCAGGAACAACAGCGGAAGGATCGCGGAACGAGAGTTCGGGTACTTGCCGACGATCTCAGCGGCCGTTCGCCGCAAATCGTCGGATAGAACCCCTGCAGAAGTGCTCATCGGTCGACGCCCCCCATCACCGGATCGATCGACGCGATAGAGGCAATCAGATCGGCCACGAGTCCTCCGGTCGCCATCGCCGGCAGCGCCTGGAGGTTGACGAAGGACGGATCGCGCACATGCAGCCGGTAGGGAGAGGTGCCGCCGTCGGAGATCGCCATCACGCCGAGCTCGCCGCGTGGTGACTCGACTGCGGTGTAGATCTCTCCCGCGGGGACTGTGTAGCCCTGGGTGACGAGCTTGAAGTGGTGGATCACGGCTTCCATCGAGCGATTCAGCTCGGAGCGAGAGGGAGGAGTGAGCTTGGGATCCATGCTCTTGTAGTCGCCGGAGGGCATCTGGTCGATCACCTGCTCGAGGATCCCGCACGACTCGCGCATCTCTTGCATGCGCACCTTGTAGCGGGCGTAAACATCCCCGGCGTCGGCCACAGGCACATCGAACTCGAGCTCATCGTAGATCTCATAGGGCATATCCCTGCGGATGTCCCAATCGATGCCCGAGGCGCGCGCGATCGGGCCGGTCGCCCCTGCAGCTTCGGCGTCCTCGGGGCTCAACACTCCAACCCCCGTAGTGCGCTCGAGGAAGATGGGATTAAGGGACAAGAGCTCCTCGTACTCGTCAATGCGAGAGCGCATCGTGGCCACGATGTTGCGGCACACGGGCTCCCAACCATCGGGCAGGTCTTGCCACACGCCGCCGGGAATGATGTAGCCATGGTTCATTCGCAGCCCGGTCACCATCTCGTAGAAGTCGATGATGATCTCGCGCTCACGAAAGCCGTAGAAGACAACCGAGATCGCACCCATGTCGAGGCCTTGGGTTCCGAACCAAACGAGGTGAGAGGAGAGGCGGTTCATCTCGGCCATTAGCGTTCGGATGAACTGGCCGCGCCGGGGTACCTCGACCCCCAGCAAGCTCTCGACCGCAAGCGAATAAGCTTGCTCGTTGAACAAGGGCGCTAGGTAATCCATGCGTGTAACAATCGTCACCGCACTGCGCCAGTTCTGGTCCTCACACTCCTTCTCCATCCCTGTGTGGAGGTAACCGATGATCGGCTTGCAGTGAACGACCGTCTCCCCGTCAAGCTCCACCAGCAAGCGCAACACGCCGTGGGTGGCGGGATGAACGGGACCCATGTTGAGAACCATGCGATTCTCGTCCGCGCTCTCGACGTAGGCACCCTTGCCCACAGCTTCGATCTCAGCGATGGTCTGCGTGTTCATGCCTGCTCGCGGTCTTCCTCGGGCCACACTCTCTCACCAGGGCCCGACTGCCCCAGGCGATCCACATCACGCCCGGCCTCCACCTTTTCCGGGGCCTGCCCGGGAGCATCGATCTGCAGGAACGGCTGCGGCACGAACTCGACCGGCACCTTGCCGACGCCGTAGTCCTTGCGCAGCGGATGGCCCTCCCAGTCATCGGGCATGAGGATCCTGGTGAGGTTCGGATGTCCGTCGAAGCGAATGCCGAAGAGATCGAAGGCCTCGCGCTCCATGAAGTCCGCGGTGGGCCACACCTCCGCCACCGAAGGCATGGCCGGTGGATCGCCGGGCGCCGTGACGTGGATCGTCCGGCGTTCTTTTCTTACATCGTGGAGCAGCTGAACCACGATCTCGAAGCGGTCGTCCGCGTCCTGCGCGAACCCCGCGCCGCTCGTCGTGCCTGCGGCCGCCCGCGCCAGACCAGAGCGATCCACCCCGCACAGGTCCCGCAGCCACCAACCTTCTTCTTGAAGAGAAAGGGCCTCGCGAGGCCAGTCTTCAGCAGGGATCAGTGTTCTGTCGCTCACCCGGCCACTCGCCCCGCCTGATAGCGACCTTGCGAGATCGTTTCGTGCAGCAACATGATCCCGTCGATGAGCATCTCCGGACGAGGTGGGCAGCCGGGCACATAGATGTCCACGGGGACGATCTGATCGACTCCCTGCACCAGCGCATAGTTGTTGAAGACGCCACCCGAAGAGGCGCACGCTCCCATTGACACTACCCATTTCGGCTCGGTCATCTGGTCGTAGACATGACGAAGGACGGGGGCCATCTTCTGCGACACGCGGCCCGCAACGATCATCAAGTCGGCTTGGCGCGGGGACGCACTGAAGCGTTCCATACCGAAACGAGCCAGGTCGTGCCGGGGCATGGTCGTTGCAATCATCTCGATTGCGCAACAAGCAAGCCCGAACGTGGCGGGCCAGAGCGAGGACCGCCGCGCCCAATCGACAACCTTGTCGAGCTTCGTGGTTATGAAGTTGGCGCCGACGGCGTCGCTCAACCCTCCCACTCGAGGCCTCCTCGCTTGAGAACGTAGACATAGGCGGCAAGCAGTATCCCGATGAACACCAACATCTCGATGAGTCCGAACAACGCCAGATCGCGAAAGGCGACCGCCCACGGATACAAGAACACGGTCTCGATATCGAAGATGATGAAGAGCATCGCAACAACATAGAACTTCACCGAGAAGCGGTCACTGTCGTTGTCCGACTCGGGCACGATCCCGCTCTCGTAGGGACCGAGCTTGGCGGCCGTCCACTTCCGAGGCGACAGCTTCGAAGCCGCTATCATCGAGCCGGCCGCAAAGATCGTCGACAGGACCACGAGAAAGAGAATGGGAAGGTAAGAGCCAATGGTCACGCCTTCATCTCCGCCAGTCTCTTGAGCGCTCTGAGGGCGAACTTGTGTGAACCCTTTGACCTGATGTCCTCGAGGTTTCCCAAGAACGTGAGCGCAAAGCTCATCGCCGAGCGAGAAGTCATCCCCACCGAAACCAGTCTCTCCATAACGACCGGATTTCCTATCACCTTCACGAACCTCCGCCCGAGGCGGTAGTAGGGCCCGTAGGTCTCCTTGAGCTCATCTGTGTAGCCGCCGAGCTCAGGGGAGCTGCCTGATCTCAACGCTTCATCGATATGGCGGCCCGCGATGCGCCCTGTCTCGTATCCGTAGGCGATGCCTTCCCCATTGCAGGGGTTGATCATGCCCGCAGCGTCGCCTGTAAGCAGGAAGCCGGGGCCGTGCGGTGGCCACACGCTCTGGCCCATGAACAGCCGTCCCCCGCGCTCCTTGGAGCAGACCGAGTCGTAGTCGACTCCCCACTCTTTGGGCAGTCCGGAGACGAAGCCCTGCTGTAGGTGATGGAGGTTTAGCGAACGCCAGCCCCCGAATGTGGACAACAAGCCGACGCCCACGTTGACGGTGCCGTCGCCTACGGGGAAGACCCAGCCGTAGCCGGGAAGGACCTCTTCCTTGGTGCGCACCTCGAGGTAGGCGTCGAACCAATCGGAATGATCCATGGGCGAACGAAAGTACTGTCGGACCGCCAGTCCCAGGGGATAGTCGAGGCGGCGCTCGCGGCCCAGCGAACGGGTGAATTTGGTCGCCGCTCCCTCGGCGCAAACGACCCACTTGGCCCGCACCTCTTCGAGCTGGTCGTCCCGCTTGGCAACCACACCGGCACAGATCCCGTCCTCGAACAGCGGCTCCTTGACGTGAGTCTCGTAGAGGACCTTTGCTCCGGCATTCTCGGCCTGAGACAGGACGATCTGATCGAGGTCCTTGCGCGCCTTGACCAGTCCGTAGTCGGGCCAGCGTTCGAGCTTGGGAAACGGCAGCTCGATGGTCTTGCCGGCGCCGTGGATCCGCAGTCCTCGAACCCGCTCCCAGGAGCCCAGCTCTTCGCCGAGCCCCATGTCCGCCAGGACCTTGACCGCCCTGGGGGTGAGGCCGTCCCCGCAGGTCTTCTCGCGCGGGAAGGCCTTCTTCTCGCACACGAGCACGGAGTGGCCGCGTGAAGCCAGGTAGTGGGCGGTGGCGGCTCCCGACGGCCCGCCGCCGACTACTGCGACGTCGACGTCGATCGGCACCGTCGCTTCTCCTCTCGGTCGTTCCGGGCGATCATCGGGGTCAGTGACTGGCTTAATTCTTCGGTTGGTCGTGATTTCACTGCGCGCCAGGCTAGGCGAGAGCCGGCTATTCGGCCCTCCTTGTGAAAACTTTCACGAGCATACCCCTGCTGGTGCCTGAGCGGGACACTCCGGTCCGCGGATTCTGTCGGGTACCAAAACGCGCACAGAGCGCTCGTGGGTAACGGACTCGGTACCGGAAGGCGCTTTACGCGCGAATCGACTTGGGGCCTTGCCCCGGGCCGACCGTAAGGACGGCCGCTTCAGCCGACCTCGACGGTGCCGTTCATATTCGAGTGATAGGCGCAGTTGAAGAAGTACTCGCCCTTCTTCAACGGGTCTATCGGGAAGCTCTCGGTGGCCCCTGCGGGAATGTCCGGGCCCTTGAACAAGAAGCTGCTCGGATCGGTGGTGTCCTCCTCGGTCTGGAAGATGACGAGGTTGTGCACCACCGTGTCGCGATTCTCGATCTCGAAATCGGTCTCCTTCTTGGGCGCCAGCGTGATCGTGTCGGCGTCGAACTCGGTGCCCTCGGCCACCATGCTGTCGGTGGCAACGCCACCCCCGCCGCCACCGCTTGCGGGCGGGGGCTCGGTCGTGGTTCCGGTGTCCGTGGGCCCGTTGGCAATCAGGAAGGCGACCACGATGAGCGGAATAAGGAGATAGAGAACCGACAGCCACGGCGCCCTCGCCCGGCCGGAGTCGGCTGCGGCCACTGAGGGAACGCCGGTCGCAATGAGCTCGTCGATAAGCTTGCGGCGGTCGTACATCGCCCGCTGGCCCTCGAACTGGGCCTCCGTGGAGACGCCGTCCTCGGGCCTGAGACGATTGCCTGAGGCGGTGCCGTGGCTGACGCCGGTGGTGGGTCTGGTGGCCACCGCCACGCCGCCCTGGGCTGCTGGTTGCTCCGCGGGGGCTTGGGCTGCAGGTTGTTCTGCAGGGGCCTGGGCTGCAGGTTGCTCCGCGGGGGCTTGGGCTGCAGGTTGTTCTGCAGGGGCCTGGGCGGCCGGTTGCTCCGCGGGGGCCTGGGCCGCGGGCTGCTCTGCGGCTTCGGCGGCCGGTTGCTCCGCGGGGACCGGCTCCTGGGCGGGCTCCTCTTCAGCCTCGGCGGCAGGCTCCTCCTCGGCCGGCGCGGCCCCGTTTCCACCCTCGAGATGAGGCTGGGAGCCGGGCCACCACTTGGGCTCCTTGGGGTGCGGGGACCCGGCCTCGGCTCTGGCGCGGGCTGATTTGGCGCGGCCCTCGGCCACGGGGGCCGAGCTGCCCTTTTGCTGCTCCTCCTGAAGGACTTCCTTGTACAGCTGTTCTGGATCGGCCAAGTTCTGTGCTCCTGCGTCGAGGTAAGTGGGGCGCCTCTAAGTATCGGCCTGGCGTCCCCACTCTGGATTGCCGAGTCTAAGCGAGAGGGCGGGCCCGCCCGCTTGGTTTGAGTGGCGACCGACCAGGTTTGGCCCATAAACGGCCTCTGCGGGCCGTTTCGGGCCAAAGTCCCTCGGAGCCCACCGCTCGGTCACACGCCGCGGGCCGTCGAGAGCTCCAAGAGGGCCTCGAGCGCGTTCGCCACCTCATCGCCCACCTCGATCTGCTCGAGAGCGGTGCGCGCCCGGCTCACGAGCTCCTGAAGGAGCTCCTCGGTCGCGGCCCGGGCGCCGGAGGACTCGACCAGTGCGCGCAAGGATTCGACCTCGTCTTCACGGAGACCGGAACCGCCCCAGCGAGTTTCGAAGAAGGCACGCTCGGCCCCCTGGAGTGCAGTCCGGGTCTTGGCGTAGAGCACGTTGTGCTTGCCCTCGCGGATGTCCGAATCGATGGGCTTGCCGGTCTCCGCCCGGTCGCCGAAGAGGCCGAGAAGGTCGTCTCGGAGCTGGAACGCCTCTCCCAGGGGCGCCCCGAAGGCTGCCAGTCGGCCCAGTAGCTCCTCCGAGCCCCCGGCGAGGCAGGCTCCGATCGCCAGCGGCTCCTCTACCGAATAGCGCCCCGACTTGAGCCTCGCCACCAGCCGGGCCTGCTCCTCACTCGTTTCTTTGTTGAAAGCGGCCTCGAGGTCGAGCCACTGCCCCACAATGACCTCTTGCCGCATCCGGGAGTAGGCCTGGAACGCATGCGTCAGAGCGGCAGGCTCGAAGCCCGAAGCCATGAACATGTCGTCCGCGAGGACCAATGCCAGGTCGCCCACCAGCAACGCCGTGTTCACGCCGTAGAGGGCGTGGACGGTCGGGTTTCCCCTGCGCTCGTCGGACTGATCCATGATGTCGTCGTGGACGATGGCGAACGTGTGCAGCAGCTCGAGGCTGGCGGCGGCGCGCCTGATGTGGGGGCCGTGGGGGGCCGTGGCCGCACGGTAGCCCCAGTAGCAGAAGGACGGCCGGAGTCGTTTACCGCCGGCGGCCAAGAGGCGCGACATCTCGGCTAAGAGGGGGCCGGAGTGGGACAGGCGCAGCTCTCTGTCCTCGAGCCACTGCGAGAGTTCGGCGTCGACAGCGGCACGGAACTCTGCGATCGTCGGCCGAAAGCCCCTCATGGACAACTACCCTAGTGGCGTGCGGTCCCTGTGCCTGCTGTTGTGCCTGGCGCTGGTGGGCTTGGCCTCCTGCTCGTCCCAGGAGGGCTCTCGTCGAGTGACAGGCGTTGTCGTCGAGATTGAATCGAGGGGGCTGGCGCGGGTGGAGCAGTTCACCCTCCAGAACGAGGGAAAACGCACCACGATCCTCGTGGACGACGATACCGAGTTCGCCTTCGCGCCGAGCCACCTGAACGAGCACCGGGCAACGGGGCAGCCGGTGGCCGTGGAGGTGGAGAAGCGAGAGGGAGGGCTCTACGCGGTGTCGGTGGACGACGCTTAGACTTAGAGGCCGAGTGGAATCAGTCGGTTGCTTTCCACCAACTTTCGCTTACCAACCACCCCCCAGGTGGTTGCAGCGACAATGTTCGAGCCCCGGCCCGAGAATCCTGCTACTCCTGCCACCAGCCCCGGTCGAGCAGGCCGAGCTTCAGAGTCCTCTGAGGGCCTGAATCAGCTCCCGGGCCGAGACTATGCCCTCGTACTTCTCCTGCAGGCGCCCCGAGGAGTCCATCACGAACACCCACGGCTCGGTAGGAAGCCCCCACTCCAGGGCCGAGGGCACCGGCTTGAGATTGCCGGGGTCGGCCGGCAGCTGGTAGGGCTCGACGTGGACGAAGTTCACGCCCGGCCACTCCGCCGCTACCCCCTCGACCACATCCAGGGTGGGCCCGCAGGTCTGTGAGGAGCAGAACTTCGGCGTCGCGAACACGACGACCGATGGGCTCCCTGCCCTCAATGCCTGGGCGATCGAGAGCTCGTAGAAGCGGGGGGTGGGGTCATTGTCGGTCGAGATCTTGTTGATCTGTGCCGCTGAACTTGCGATCGGCGAGTCGGAGGCCGGGGGCCGCTCGCCCAGGGGAGGGGTGCTGGGCTTGTTGCGAACCTCGAAGCCCGCCTTGACCTGCTCGTCGATGCCGGCCCCGCGGATGCTTACCTCGGCCCCCCACTTGCCCGCTTGATCGAAGCTCACTTCTGCCCCATAGAGCCCCACGTAGGGCTTGTCGACCCAGATGAAGCGCATGCCGGTGTGACCGACCGGTTCGGAGGCCGACTCGTCGAGGTCGAAGAAGGTGATGTCCATGTCGATCTTCGGCGAGCCGATGGGCGCATCGTGGTCGTCGAGCAAGCCCACCAGAAAGCGGTTTGGGCCGACAACGATTTCCGAGGATGCGAACACGGGGTAGGCCTTGACGTCGGTGAACGGCTGACTGAAGGCCGCGGCCCCCTTTTTGCGCGCGCCCCCCGAGTCGCCCTCCCCTCCAGAG
>Ga0136614_10001664_pt1 | contig 13250 bp, 11 predicted proteins | sample AntDrymUQ2792106_2_FD_106643 | JGI IMG/M metagenome (GOLD analysis project Ga0136614, IMG submission 106643) | Polar desert sand microbial communities from Dry Valleys, Antarctica - metaG UQ279 (21.06) | ecosystem: Environmental > Terrestrial > Soil > Desert | place: Antarctica: Dry Valley...
ACAATCGAGGCTTGCACTTCCGGCACCTGCGTCAGAACTACCTGCAAAGTCTGATTTTCTTCATCAGCTTCTTTGACTTCAAACTCCGCCAGATACCCGATTTTTAATTCGTCTTTCGGACGCTTGCCGCTTCTGCCCATTTCTTTAGCGGTGACGGTCGCCGTATATTTACCGAAACGAACGGTCACTTCATCTTTCGCCGGATTTGCTTTCGTCACCAGACCTTTGATAAATTCGCCTTTCTCGTATTCGTCGCCATACCAGTCGGCGTGTTTGAAAGTTTCGAGTTTACGTGTTATCTCTTTGGCGTCGGTCAGCGGCTGCTCGTTTTCGCCCAATAAAATATTTTGATACTCGGAACGCCAGCCGCGTCCATTATCGTATCTGCGCAAGCCTTCGCGGATGGCTTTGGTCGCCAGCTTTTGCGCGTCAACGTTAATCGTCGTGTACACTTTCAACCCGCCCTGCGCGACGCGTGTCGTATATTTTTCTTCGAGATATTTGCGAACTTCTTCGACCGGATAATCCCACGCCGTTGATTTCGGCAGCGATTGGTAATAAGCCGTATCCGCCAGTTTAATATCCTTGGCTTTGGCGGCGTTTATCTCGGCTGGCGAATAAGTTTCAGGATAATATTTCCCCATCTGATCAAGCACGATATTGCGCCTGTCCTTCGCTTTTTCGCGGTTGCGGGTCGGTGAATATTCGGGCGATTTCGGAATCGCCGCGAGCAGCGCGGCTTCTTCCAAAGTCAAATCTTTCAGCGATTTACCGAAATACGTTCGCGCGCCGGCTTCAAAACCGTATGAACCCGCGCCGAGGAAAACGTAGTTCATATACATTTCCAGAATCTGCCGCTTCGTATAAAGCCGCTCGATTTGCAGCGCGACCGCCCATTCGTTAATTTTGCGCGTGTAAGTTTGGTCTTTATAGAGAAAAAGATTTTTGGCGAGCTGCTGCGTGATGGTCGAACCGCCTTCGGTGCTGCCGGTCGTAATATTTTTATAAACCACACCGGCGATACGATACGGGTCAATGCCGATATGTTTGTAGAACCGATAATCTTCAACCGCGATCAGGGCGTTTTCGACGTTTTTCGGAATGTCCTGTTCTTTAATCGGAATGCGTTTTTCAATCGCAAACTCCGCCAGAATCGTTTCGCCGTCGTCGGCGTAAATCGTCGTTACCTGCGGCGGGCGATATGTGGCGAGCGCGGAAACTTCCGTCGTATAACGCGAATTATTCAAATAATAAGAACCCAGCACACCCGTCAATCCACCCGCCGAAAGCGCCAGCAGCAACGCTACCGGAAACCAGACGAAACTCCAAAACCTGCGCTTTTTCGCCGGGATTGAATTTATCTCCCGCTCAACTATTTTTCTTTCTCGTGCCATTTTTGAAACCTCTTCAATTTATCGTCATAAAGTTTGAATGTATGATTTATCAAACTTTCTAAGATTACATATTACCAAAATACGGCTTCGATTAATTAACAAACCTTCTCATTTTCACGCTAATCACGAAACCGATGGCGATAAATGTTGTCAGCACCGCAGAAAGTCCCGCGCTCATTAGCGGCAGCGGAACGCCGATGACCGGCAGAAAGCCTAAAGCCATTCCGACGTTGATAAAAATCTGAAACGTCAGGGAACCGACAATCGCCATAATCACGAGCATACCGGCGCGGTCGGGCGCTTGACGCGCTCCGGCAACCAGGCGCGATAAAAGCATCGCATAAGCCAAAAGCAGTGAGATGCAGCCGATAAAGCCGGTGTTTTCCGCCGTCACCGCGAAAATAAAATCGGTGTGCGGTTCCGGCAGAAATTTAAGTTTCGCCTGCGACGTTTCCGTGTCGCCTTTGATGCCGCTGACGCCGCCTTTGCCGACCGTAATCATTGACTGAACCGTGTGGTAACCGTAACCGCGCGGGTCGGCGTTTTCCGGGTCGAGAATAACGTTGATGCGTTCCTGCTGGTAGTTTTTGATTTTTCCTGTCTGAACGCCGACGTAATAAGCGAGGGGCATAAAAATTAAACCCGCGGCAATCATTAGCACCAGGTAGCGAACTTTAATCGCCGACAGAAAAAGAATAGTGGCGATAATCGGGAAATAAGTCATCGCCTGCCCCGCGTCCGGTTCGAGCATAATCAAACCGACGGGCGCGGCTAAAATTAACCCACCGATAATTATTTCCTTTAATTGCAAAGAGCTTAATTTTCGCGTGCCGAAATACTTCGCCAGCATCAAAATCGTCGGAATCTTAACAAACTCCGCCGGCTGAAATTGTCCGATAACAGGCAGTTTCAGCCACGCCTGCTGCCCGTTGACCTTCACACCGAGTCCGGGAACCAAAACCAGCGCCAGCAAAATCAAACCCAAGCCGTAAAAAACCGGCGCGGCGTCAATCACGCGCCGATAATCCATTGCCGCAATAACGACGAGCGCGACGAGCGCGATAAACAATCCGATGATTTGTTTCGACCAGTAAGTTTCCGTCGGTTGCGCGTTGTAAATCTGCCACACGCCGAACGAAACGATAGCGACGGCAAGCACCGCCGTCAGCCAATCAAAATCTCTTATATTACGTTTTTCGAGAACTGCAACCATAAATCAATTACGAATTACGAACTTCAAATTTCAAATTACAAGCTGATTTACAATTCATAATTCGTTCTCTGAAATTCGTAATTGATTTCATTTTTTCGCTATTTGCTGACCTTCTAACAAATTCGCGTGATTTTTCAAAATATACGCGTCATACACGCCTCTCACGGCAGGACCGGCGTGCGTGCCGCCGAAACCGGAATTTTCGATTAAAGCGATGACGGCAAGCTCCGGTTTGTATGCGGGCGCGAAGCTGACAAACCACGAATGGTCTTGCGCGCCGCCGGAACCCAAAGATGAATTTTGCGCCGTTCCGGTTTTTCCGGCAATCTCAAAATTTTCGAGCTTTAACCGCGCCGCCGTGCCGCCCGCGTTGACCACGCCCCACATTCCGTCGAGCACTATTTTATTTTGTTCGGGCTTCATCTCGATAATTTTCGGTTCCGGACGGTCAAATCCGAAACTTGGTTTCGCCGCAACGTAACCCGGCTCGCCTTCGGTGTTGACCGAGCCGACTGTCTTAAATTCTTTCAAAAGATGCGGCACGAACATTTTACCCTGCACGCCAACCACCGATATGGCGCGGAGCAGCGAAATCGGCGTGACGACGACCGTATCCTGTCCGATTGACGCATAGACGGTGCGAATGTCGTTCCATTTGCCTTCGCGTTTAACGACGCTTGGCATCCATGATTTCGGCGTCTGGCTGATTTTTTCGTTCGGCAGATCAATGCCCGAACGCTTGTCGAACTCGAACTGTTCAATCATCTCGATGACGCCTTCGATTTTCATCTTCAGCGCGAGACGATAATAATAACCGTCGCACGATTTGGTAATCGCGTAACTGAGCGGCGGTGAGCCGTGGTTGCCCATACAGCGCGTAAACTTGTTGCCGATGGTAATTCCGCCGCCGCAGGCGAGGTTAGAATTTTTGACGGTAATCGCGCCCTGCTGCAGCGCGCCGATTGATTCGGGAATTTTCCAGGTCGAGCCGGGATGGTAACGTCCCTGAATCGCGCGATTCAAAAGCGGTCGTTCCTCGTTCGTGTAATAAGTGGCGATTTCCCGGCGTCCTTCCGGCGTGGCGATGCGCGTGACAAACGCGTTCGGGTCGAACGACGGCGCGCTCGCCATTACCAACACCTCGCCGTTGTTCGGATCCATCGCCATAACAGTTCCGCGCTTGGTTGCCGAATCTGCCAGTTGCTTTTCCGCCGCAAGCTGTAAATCCAGGTCTATCGTCGAAACCAAATCCTGCCCGGCTTGCGGCTGGACGACTTCGATTTCGCTTTGGACGCGCCCGCGACTGTCAACGATAACTTTTCGGTAGCCCGGTTTGCCGCGCAGGAATTCGTCGTAAAATTGTTCGAGTCCGCCTTTGCCGATAATATCGCCGGGACGAAAACCTTTTTCCATCACCTCCGGCTTTTCAAGCTGTTTCGGGCTGATTTCGCCGACGTAGCCGAGCACGTGCGCCAGGGTTTTGCCAAGCGGATAAAAACGCTGCGGCTGTAGCTCGACGCTCAGTTCGGGATATTCTTCGGCATGTGCTTTAACCCATGTGATGTCCTGAATCGAGGCGTTTTCCTTTAGCACCATCGTTTCAAAGCCCGGCTGTTTTTTAATCAGATTGATGCGCTCGACCAGATATTGACGGTCAACATCCAAACCGCCCGCATAATCCTCGAAACGGTCGGTAACGTCAATTTTCTTAATCGGCTCGTTTGATAAAGTGATATTATAAGTCGGGCGCGAAGCAACCAGCAGTTTTCCGTTGCGGTCGAAAATCGTTCCGCGCGGCGCGGGAATTGGAATCAGGCGAATGCGCTGGTTTTCGGCTTTGTCGCTGTAATACTCGCCACGGACGAGCTGCAAATAGTAAAGGCGAACGCCCAGAATCGCCAGCAATACAAAAGCGATAACCTGAATCGCCCCGACTCTGACACCCAAATTCTGCGTCTGATCGTTTAATTTCATCTTTCCTCTTTATATTTTTTAACACTTGCCTGAACTCTGTGTGAAGTCGCTCAAAATCTGTGCAGCCTCGCTTAAAATTCGCGCGATGTCTCATCAACCCTGAGTAAACCGTTAAAATTAACTCAGAATGATTGTTCCAATCTGAATTTTGGATTTATCTTCTGTTGCCTAAACGAATCGGATTGCGCCGACGGGTTTGACGGCGCGATGTAAAAACTTCGCGCCTTCTGTTTTTTACATTTTCCGCGAAGAAGCTGTCTAAAAGCAAGTAAATAATCGTTCCCGCGATAGTCGTTCCGATTAGCGTATATGCGAGCGTCGTCGCAAATGGCGCGGTCGGTTCCTGACCGAGCAGCCGGTGCATCCCGTAATAAACCAAATCATCCAACAAACACGCACCTGCTATGACTGGAATTCTTAAAAGAAGGTTGTCCACATAGACCCGGCGAACAATTTCCGAAACGATGAAGGCGATCAGAGTTTTTGAAAAACCATTCGCGCCCAAAAGCCCGCCGCTCAAAGCGTCAACCGCGATGCCAGCCACGGTGCCGTAAAACAAAGCTTTGATTGAGCTTCCCTGAAGCGCGGCATAAACGACGATAATTAGCGGAAAATCAATAAAGGCGAGAGGCTCAAAGATATTGCGAAGCGTCCATTGCAGCAGAACGGCGACGATTAAGGCGATTGTGATTTTTACCTGTTCCATTTTCAGCAGTGAGCAGCAAGCGTTAAGCAGTCGTAATTTTTGAGTTGAAAGATAAAATCTCGAAACAAACTGCTCACTTCTTACCGCTTACCTTCTTCTCATCTTTCTTGGCGTTCGGCAGCGATTTATCAAATTCGGGACGCGGCGGCGGCTCGTAAAGCAGCACGGCGACTTCCTGCATCGAGGAAAGTTTCGCGCTCGGCTGAATAAAAATCTTCAACGCCTCGGATGCCGTACCCGCGCGAACTTCCGCGACTTCGCCCAGTTTCAATCCTGCCGGATAAATCCCGTCCTGTCCCGTCGTATAGACGCTTTCGCCGACTTTGACTTCGACGCTGCCCGGCACGTACCCCATTTCCAAAATTTCTTTTTTCCCCGTCCCGCTGACCACGCCGAGCGCGTTCGACGATCCGACCGCGCCGACGACCGCGCCGAGACCCGATTTGTCTTTAGTGATTAAAGCTACCTGCGCCGTCAATGGACTAACCATCGTGATCCTGCCGACCAGACCGCCGTTGGTGACTACCGGCATATTCAATTTCACGCCGTCAAGACTGCCGCGATTGATTATCGAGCTGTCGAACCAGACGGAAGTATCGCGCCCGATAATCTGGGCGGGCAAGAATTTATAATTGATTTCTGATCTTAAGTTGAGAAGCGAGTTAAGACGCTCGTTTTCAGCCGCCAGACTTCTGCTGTTCTGAACTTCGACTTCTAATTCTTGAACGCGCTGCTTGAGCGCGTCGTTTTCGCTTTGCGCCGTGCGCATCGAGGAGATGGAAGAAAAATAATTCGTCACGCCGGAGCCGACGAAAGTGACCGGCGATTGAACGAAATCGGCGATGGTCTGTGACCAAACGCGAATGACGCGCTGCTGTGAATTCACCTCACGCGCGTCAATCGCCATTAATACAAAATTGCCCAGCAGCAAAAAAAGCATCACCCACGGCGTTATCTTCCAAACTTCTTTCTGATTTCGCTCAGCCATCTTCTCAATTACGAATTACGAATTACCAATTACGAATTACCTAATACTTCTGACATTCGTAATTCGTAATTTGAAATTCGTAATTGCTATCATCCACCCGTCATCATCGTGTTGTCCCATTTCACGCGCTTGAGCAGTTCAAAGTCCGAAAGCATTTTGCCCGTTCCCAAAACGACGCTTGAAAGCGGGTCGTCGGAGACGACGACCGGCAAACCGGTTTCAATCATCAAACGCTTGTCGAGATTTTTCAGTAATGCGCCGCCGCCGGTCAGAACGATTCCGCGCTCAACGATGTCGGCGGAAAGTTCAGGCGGCGTGCGTTCGAGCGCGACGCGCACGGCGTTGATAATCGTCGCCACCGAATCCGACAGCGCTTCGCGGATTTCTTCGTCGGAAATTGTGATTGTTTTCGGAATACCTTCGATTAAATTTCGTCCCCGAACTTCCATTGAAAGCGGCTCTTCGAGCGGAAACGCCGAACCCAAAGCGATTTTGATGGCTTCGGCGGTTCGCTCGCCGATAAGCAGATTGTATTTGCGTTTGATAAACTGCGTAATGGCTTCGTCCATCTCGTTTCCGGCGACGCGCACGGCGCGCGAGTAAACGATGCCCGACAAAGAGATAACCGCGATGTCGGTTGTTCCGCCGCCGATGTCAACAACCATATTTCCGTGCGGTTCGGTAATCGGAAGACCCGCGCCGATTGCCGCCGCCATCGCTTCTTCAACCAGGTAGACTTCCGACGCTTTGGCGCGATATGCCGAATCTTCGACGGCGCGGCGCTCAACCTGCGTAATTTCCGACGGGATGCCGATAACAACGCGCGGGCGCACCCAACTTTTTCCGTTGTGCGCTTTGCGTATAAAATGCTGGAGCATTTTTTCCGTCACTTCAAAATTCGCAATCACGCCGTCTTTCATCGGGCGAATAGCGACGATATTGCCCGGCGTTCTGCCGAGCATCTCCTTGGCGTCGCGTCCGACTGCTTCGACTTGATTGGTAACTTTGTTGATGGCGACAATCGAAGGTTCGCTCACGACAATGCCGCGCCCTTTCGCATAAACGAGCGTGTTCGCCGTGCCGAGATCAATCGCCAAATCGCTAGAAAATAAACTGAATAAAGATTTAAATGCCATTTTGAAAAATACCCGTATAGAAAATAAAGATTTTAAGTGATTTTGTCCGGCAAGAAGATGCCTCTTCGAGAAGTATCAAAGTGCTTTCGTGGAGAGAATCGCCTGTGCCAGACCTGAACATTCAAGCATACAACGATTTTATTGGATTATGCTATTTCCGATACGATTTTGCAATTTTTTTTTAACATTCATCAATTTTAAGCCAATGACGGTTGTCCGTAAGCTGAAAAAATAAAAAGGCGAGCCTGATACTCGCCTTTTTATTTTTTCGGCGCTAATTTTTTTTCGCAATTAGCGGCTCGTTCGCTCCGTCAGACCTTTCAACCGTCGGAATAACGTAATTTTCGGTTTTCGGAACTGATTGCTTCTCTTCCAGAGCGGCATTTAATACATCATCAATCCTGACGGCGGGAATAATTTCCAATTCTTTGCGCACGTCTTCTGGAATTTCTTCCGTATCGGCTTCATTTCGGTCTGGCAGTATAATACGCCGAATGCCGGCGCGATGCGCCGCGAGAACTTTTTCTTTAATTCCGCCGACGGGAAACACAAGACCCGATAACGTAATTTCGCCGGTCATCGCCGTGTCGCTGCGGACGCGTCTGCCCGTGTAGAGTGACGCGAGAGCCGACGCCATCGTCACGCCCGCGCTCGGACCGTCTTTCGGAATCGCGCCCGCCGGAACATGCAGGTGAACGCCGTTTTCTTTAATCGCGCTCGATTCGATGCCGAGTTCCGCCGCGTGCGACCATAGATAACTGCGCGCCGCCTGTGCTGATTCCTTCATCACGTCGCCGAGTTGTCCGGTCAAAGTCAGACCGCTGCCGCCCGGTAATGCAGTCGCTTCGATAAACAAAACTTCGCCGCCCATTTCCGTCCAAGCCATTCCGGTCGCCACGCCCGCCGGATTTTGTTCGCGTGCTTTTTCCGGGTAAAACCTGGGCGCGCCGAGGTAACCCTTCACGTCGTTAGCCGAAATAGCTACTTTTTCCGTTAATCCCTGCGCGACTTTAAGCGCGACTTTGCGGGCGAGATTTCCGATGGTTCTTTCCAGCTGTCGAACGCCGGCTTCACGCGTATAACGCGCCGTTAAAAGATTTATCGTATCATCATTGATTTCAACCTGTTCTTCGGTCAAACCATTTTCTTTAATTTGTCGCGGAATCAAATACTGCTTGGCGATATTAAGTTTCTCTGCATCCGAATATCCCGCCAGTTGAATGATTTCCATTCTATCGCGCAGCGGCGCGGGAATCGGCGCGAGTTGATTTGCCGTGGCGATAAAAAACACCTTCGATAAATCGAACGGTAAATCGAGATAATGGTCGCGGAACGAAAAATTTTGCTGCGGGTCAAGAATTTCAAGCAGCGCCGAAGCCGGATCGCCGCGATAATCGTTGCCGAGTTTGTCAATTTCATCGAGCATCATCACCGGATTATTGACGCCTACGCGCCTGAGCGATTGGATAACTCTGCCCGGCATCGCGCCGACGTAAGTCCGGCGATGTCCGCGCAGTTCGGCTTCGTCGCGCATTCCGCCTAAGCTCATTCTTTCAAATTCGCGCCCCAATGCGCGGGCAATCGAACGTCCCAGAGAAGTTTTGCCGACGCCTGGTGGTCCGACAAATAAAATAATCGGACTTTTTGAATCAGGACGTAATTTAACAACCGCCAGTGATTCCAAAATCCTCTCTTTGATGTCTTCCAAACCGTAATGATCTTCGTCGAGAATTTTCGCCGCCTCGTTCAAATCAAGTTTTTCTTCGCTCGATTTTTTCCACGGTAAATCAAGAACATATTCGAGATAAGTTCGGATCACATGATAATCCGGCGCGGCTTGCGGCAGTTGTTCCATCCGGCGCAATTCGCGCTCGGCTTCCTTGCGAACTTCTTCGGGTAAATCGGCTTGGTCTAATCTTTCGCGTAATTGCGCGGCTTCCGCCTTCTCGCCCGTTTCGTCGTCGCCGAGTTCCTTTTGAATCGCCTTCATTTGTTGACGAAGAATGTAATCACGCTGTGCCTTGTCCATTTCGCCTTGCGCTTCGGTCGCGATTTTCGAGCGGATTTGCATAATCTCGACTTCTTTGGCGAGAGCCGCGTGCGTCAGCGTCAGCAGTTCGTCAGTCGTCGCCGCTTCGAGCATTTTCTGTTCGGTTTCCACGCCCAAATCAAGCACCGAGGCGAGAAAATAAGAAAGCTGAACCGGATTGGTCTGCGAGATAACAGCCATCCGAATTTCCGGCGGAACCTGCGGCAGCATCGCCAACGCTTCCTGAACGAGACCTTGTATATTTCGTTTTAACGCCTCGACTTCTTCATTATCGGAAATCGTCAGAACGGGCAAAACCTCAACTTTCACTTTGAGAAACGGCTGTTCCTGCAACCAATCCAAAACTTTCACGCGGTCAACGCCCTGCACGATTAACTGCATCGAGCCGTCGGCGCGCATCATTCGCTTGATGTTGACGATGGTCCCGACTTCATAAAGATCGCTCGGTTTCGCTTCCTGTCCCGTCACGTCCGGCGTTTTCAAAGTGACGCAGCAGATAAGTTTTTCTTCGGTCGAAAGCGCGTACTCGACCGCTTTGACCGAACGCTCGCGCCCGACCGACAGCGGCACCACGGTTTCGGGAAACAGCGTCGTATTCTGCAAAGGCAAAACCGCAATTTCAGATTGTCGCGCAGCGTCTGTTTGTGTGTTTTGTGTGATTTTTTCAGCCATAAAATTTAAGTATTAGTCAGATGTCTTTTTAATGCTTACGGTTTTGTTTTTTCTTCCTTCCACAAACGAATAATTAGCAAGCCGTTGTCAAAGTTATGCTCGATACTCGCGCCGTCAATCGTGTCGGGAAATTCCAGAGACTTTTCAAAACGGCTGTATGTGATTTCCATCTGATGATAGGAACCGCCGACCGCGCACGTCTTGTCGCGCCGACAGCCCGCAATGTAAAGCGATTTGCCTTGAATATCAATTTCGATTTCTTCAGCCGAAACGCCCGCCAGCTCGACTTTCACGAGCCAGCCGTCCGGCGTTTGATAAACGTCCGCCGACGGATACCAAAGCCTGCCCGAAGGTCGCACTTCCTTTGACGAGGCGAGAAATTGAAAATAACGATTGATTGATTTAGCCATAAAGTCTACTTCGGTAGATTATTTTTTTCGTTAATGATTTTCTCATTAACAATCTGAAAAGTTTTATCGAAATACAATTTGGATGATGTTCTTACTCCATTACCAACGCATTCTAAAACCGTGTTTTCTGGTTTTACGTCACCCCAAATGTCAGCCAAGTAAAGTCTTCCATTGAGAACTTCTTGATTATCCTTTTTAATTTCTAGTCTGTTGTCTGTGCCAATCAAAAAATCCAGAATCATCTTTCGACGGTAAACTTTCGCTTCAATCCCGTTTTGACAATTGACCGTTTGTATAGTTCTTGGATAGGTATCAAGAGGACCTAAACCGATGTAATTACTGATGACCGTAAGCAGACAATAAGTAATTATGATTGATGGAACAGATATTAAAAGTAGTTTTTTCATCTATCCCTTTCTCCAAAACGAACTTCCGCTTGAAATTTCTTCCAGAGTTTCGGCAATCTCGCGCTCATCTTCCATTTCGAGCGCGACATCAGCCATCGAAACGATGCCCTGCAAAACTCCCGCGTCGTCAACAATCGGAATGCGGCGCACTTGCCGCTCGCCCATCGTGCGAATCGCTTCAAAGGCGAAATCATCCGGTTCAGCGGTGAAAAGTTCGGTCGTCATCGCTTCCGCCACGGTCGCGTCCGCGCCTTTACCAACAGCGACGACGCGCACGACAATATCGCGGTCGGTCACGATGCCGACGAGTTTATTCGTTTCCCGTTCGACAACCGGCAGCACGCCGATGTCGCCGTCCTTCATCATTTGCGCCGCATCGCGCAGAGACATCTCGCCGGTCGTTGTCAGCACATTGCTCGTCATTATTTCCCGGCACCGCAGACGCGATTTTGCCGAAGCCGATTCTTCATTCATCTTGCGAACTCCAAAGCTACACACAAGTTTTCTATTATTTTGTTTGACGGCTGACAATAAAGCAAGCGCCCGAGATTTTCGATTTTAGATTTGCGATTTGCGATTGGTTTAAGCAACATTAAATTTGAATCTGAAACTTGAAATTTTTAGAATTAACGAATGGGGAAAATTTTCGAAAACAAACGCAAGCCGACGCGGACGGGGAAAAAAATCACGGTCGGACCAATAGAAGCCGTTCCCGCAGGACGCGGCGCGACCGTCAAACTAAAAGACGGCACGGAAGTCGCGCTTTTTAATGTGAACGGCAGCTTTCACGCGATAGAAAATTTCTGCCCGCACAAAGCCTATCCGCTCGCCGACTCAAGGCTTTACGGCAACATCGTCGAATGCGACCTTCACGGCTGGCGTTTCGACGTGCGAAACGGCGAATGTTTCACGAAGAAAGGCTGCTCGCTGGAATGCTACGAGGTTGTAATTGAAGACGAGATGATAAAAATTTTGGTTTAGATTTTTCACAAAGAAATGATTTTTTGGTAACTCTCCAGTAAATCCGACGGGTCTTGATAAACTGCCAGACAGCCTTTTTCGCGCAAATCCTTTTCGGGAAAATCGCCGCACAAAACGCCGACGATTTTGAGTTTCGCCGCTCTTGCCGCTTCCGCGTCGTAAGGCGTATCGCCGATGACGAGAACGATTTCGGGCGCGGGATTTCCCAAAAGCTTGAGCGCGGCTTGGAAAATATCCGGTTCGGGTTTCGAGGCTTTGGCGTCGTCCGCCGAAGTTGATTTTTCGACTAAATCTTCAATGTTCGCAATTTTTTGATACGCGGCGACTTCATCTTCGTTTGCCGAGGACGCGAGCGCGATACGCCCGCCGCCGTCTTTTATTTTCTGGAAAAGGTCGCGCACTTTCGGAAACGGTTTGACGCGCGAAAGATATTCCTTTTTAAAAATCTCGCCCCGTAAATCGGCTATATCGTCGCCGAATTCTTCGATTTCCTTTTCGCTTAAGAACTCGGGCAAAAGCGTATCCGCGCCTTTGCCGATATGCGGGCGAATTTTCTCGAACAAGATTTTCTTGCCGTATTTCGTAAACGCTTTTTGCCACGCTTCGGCGTGAAAATCGTTTGAGTCAATCAGTGTTCCATCAATGTCAAAAATAAAAGCTTTAATCATATTTTAGAGATTTTAAGGTTACATTCGCTCAATTGACAATCAATAACCTGAATTCAACTTTGGTAAATATAGCATTTTACCAACCTTTAGATTTCGTTTTACCATGCGAATCGAAAATCCGTTGACTTTTCCCCCGCGAAGCGAGAGAATACACCAACTTTTCATTCAGAAAATTAATTTTAAATTTAGCCGACGAATATCGTAGCAATCGCTTCTCCCAAGTAGGCGATTATCAAAGGCTGCCGAATTGGAAAACGGCTTTTCGTTAATTTCCCGACGTTTCCGAATGAAAATCAAAATCCATCATTCAAATTTTAGGAGGATTCAGTCATGTTGAAAAAATCAATTTACGTTGTGTTTTTTCTGCTAATTTTTTCGCTGCAATTTGCCAACGCCGCGACGCGGGTTGCGCCGGTTGATCTGGCAGGCGATATATTCGGTGCGCCGTATCGCATCCGCGTTCCCGCTAACTGGAACGGAACTTTGCTCGTCTATGCTCACGGCTACCGCGACCGAGCCGATCACCCCGGCGAAGTTGACAATCGCGCCGCCGACATTGCGCCGAGCGCGGCACTCGAACCCGTCCTTCTCGCCCAGGGCTACGCGCTCGCCGGTTCGGCTTATCGCAACAACGGTTGGGCGGTCGAAGAA
>Ga0136614_10001665_pt1 | contig 13249 bp, 7 predicted proteins | sample AntDrymUQ2792106_2_FD_106643 | JGI IMG/M metagenome (GOLD analysis project Ga0136614, IMG submission 106643) | Polar desert sand microbial communities from Dry Valleys, Antarctica - metaG UQ279 (21.06) | ecosystem: Environmental > Terrestrial > Soil > Desert | place: Antarctica: Dry Valley...
CTACGCTCCGTGGTCGTCTTCCCGCCGATGACTTCGCGTTCCGTTTCCAACATCGCTATCGAACGCAGTCCCGACCAGTCATCTTTCTCCCTGATCCAGTCAATATCCTCAGTCACTACCAAGTGCCGCGCCTCCATCCGCCCGTGCATTTTCTCCAACGTCTGGCACTCGTCAAGCCCTGTTTCGCTCGACCCTTGCGCGCACCACGTCAAGGTGCGGCTCGCTCAGCCCGTTACTCGTGTTGAAGGCAATAATCACAGTGCCGACCATCGTCGCGTCAGCCACGCCATTGAGTTTGGATTGCAGCGACCGGCCGACGGTCGCGGCTGACGCGGTGATAGTAAGCGCGAGGCACAGAAGCAACGGGGCGATTAACGTGGCAGAGATTCTTCACGTCATCTGACAGGGTCTCATTAAAAGAGTTTCCGTAAAGTTCGGCGGTTAAAGTTCAGTAGTCCCTCGTGTTTGAACGCCGAGGTTGGCTTACGTCTGCTTGATTGAAATCATCGCGCAAAGATTACCGGGAGAGACTTGAGAAAAACTTGAGCGTTCATGTTGAAGGCTGACGGCGACCTTAAGGAATGGGAGTGGCTGGCCGGAAAGGAGTCCTAGCGATTCCGCTCTCCGGCGGATGAAGTGGGTGCGGCCAATCTGCCCGGTGCAAAAGTGTAAGTGCCAGATAACGCTCTTTTTAAGCTTCGCCGATGAAAGTTGACGGCTAGCCCTCGCGAATGTCGCCCACCATTCACGCGGGTAAAAAAGCAGTCCTTCCAGCATAAAAATTTTCACCTCAAGAACTACTCAAGTGATGTCGGTAATCTGGTAAGCAAGAAGGGGGAAGTAAAACAGTGAAAGGGAATGCACACAGACAATACCGACAGGGATTCTACTCGTTCCTGAATGCCGAAAAACTTTTTACGGAGTGCTTACTAAAGCCTACTGGGGATTTGGAGGTGGAAGAAATGGGACTAACCCTCGAAAAAATCACAGCCCCCTCGAAGCTGCCGCGAGTCACACGCGGGCGCTTGCTCGAAAAACTTCATAAAAGCCTTTACTCCTGTACCGCCAGCATCATCAACGGTCGTGCCGGAACAGGGAAGACACTGCTAGCCGCAGATTTCGCGTGGGGTTGTGGCCGGAATGTCGCTTGGTTTAAGGTTGATTCTTCGGATGCGAATCTGGAGAATTTTATTGAGTACCTGACTGAGAGCATCAGCAGGCAGCGTCCTGTGTTCAACGGTCAAGCTGCCAGGTGTTTGGCCGAGACGGTGACGCTCGAAGACGTTCCCGTTCTCGCCGAAAGGTTCGCCTACGACCTGCAGGAGCACAGCGTTGAGCCTTTGCTGATCGTCATCGAAGATTTGCATCTCATCTGCGACGCCGATTGGGTCGCGCCATTCTTCACCCGGCTGCTTCCGCTGCTTCCTACAGACGTGCACATGTTGATTACGTGCCGCAGCACGTTGCCTTTTCCGCTGTGGCGCATGCGATCCAAGCAGATGCTCTTCGTGATTGATGAAGCGGAGTTGGCTTTCACGCGAGAGGAGGCCGAAGATTTATTGTTGAGTTACGGCCCCGGGGTATAAAGTGCGAGTTCGGTTTAAGTCAAGCACGCGGGCGCGCTACGGCGCTGGACGAATTCGCACACCACCTCAACACAGCGGGTCACGCAAAGGTGAGCGTCCTTCAGGACTATACGAAGCGAGGATGCAGAAACTGTGGCTCGTAAGTCGGCAGGGCAATAATAAATTTTCGCCGCAGCAAGCTGCGGAGTATTGCGGATAGCAGGCGAACATTCGCAGCAAGCTGCGGGGCATTTACCCGCTAAGAGTAAAAAGGCACAAGCGTAAAGCCACAAGGACGATAATTCTTGTCACCCTCTTGCCGGGCGCTTATGGCTGAGTGTTTAGTGTGCGTGTTTTTCGCCGAGTCTTGAGCGCCGGCGCGTGGAAAACAGAATGGACAAAACGCCGGCACTATGTCGCCGGCGTTTTGCTGTGTTAATCTGCACGCGAGTTACGAAAACACGCGAGTCACATGCCGATGGCACCACGGCCACGCCGTCAGAACACAGCCCAGCCTACGCCAAATCGAGTTGCGAAGGAGATTTCGCAACAGCCGTCATTTTTTCTGCGAACCAAGTTGCTGCCGCCGCGCGCCGCGCCGGATATGCTTTCACGCCCGCGCCTCACGGAGCGTTTGCTCGCGAACCTCGCGCACCCTGTCACGCTCGTCGCCGCCAACGCCGGGTCGGGTAAAACCACGCTGGTGGCGGATTTTGTGCGCACCCACGCGCGCCAGTTCGTCTGGTATCAACTCGACCACACCGACGCCGACCCCTTCGTGTTCCTCGGCTACGTGGCGCACGGAATCAAACAATTGGTGCCGAGCTTCGGCGAGGTCTTTTTTTCATATTTGCAGCAGGCGGCGGACGAGTTGGCCCGACAACCGGAGCGCGCGGTTGATGTGCTGCTCAACGAAGTGCTGGAGAAGGTCGAGCGGCAACTGATTCTCGTGCTCGACGACTACCACCACCTCGGCACTGAGACGACGGTGCACCGCGTCGTTGATCGTCTGCTTTCGTACCTACCCGACGTGATGCACGTCATCATCGTTTCGCGCGACGTGCCGCCGCTCGCGCTCGCGCGCCTGCGCTCACAGTCCTCGCTCGCCATCATTGATCGAGCCGATCTGCTTTTCACGGATGAGGAAACGCAGCAGCTTTTTCGCCGGGTGTTTGATACTGAGTTGACGGTGGCGCAACTCGCCGAATACCGCGAGCGCACGCACGGGTGGATCACCGCGCTGCAACTCGTTCGACAAGTGGCGCAACGTCAGGCGTTAACTCGCCCGGACGGCGGAAACGGCGCAGACGCCCCCAACCTCGTCGAGATTCTCCGGCAGTCCGAACACGATATTTTCGACTACTTCGCCGAAGAGGTCTTCGGCGACGAGCCGGAAGACGTGCGGCATCTTCTGTTGCGCATCTCGCTTCTCGACCGCATCGAAGTCGAGGTGTGCTCGCGTCTGTTCCCCGAAGCGAACTGCTCGTCGGCACTGCCCGCCCTCGTCCGCCGCAACGTGTTCATCACCGTCGCGAGCGACGAGCGCGGCGAAGAGTACCGCCTGCAACCGCTGTTTCAGAGTTTCCTGCGCCGCCGCGTGCGCGCCGAGGCCGGACGTGCCGGGGTGGCCGCCGAACACGCGCGCTACGCCGATACGTTCCTCCGACACGGAGCGTGGGAGCAGGCCACGCGCCACCTGCTCGCGGCGGAAGATTTCGCCCGCGCCGCCGAGGTGATTGCTGATAAAGGCGGAGAGCTGATTGACGGCGGCGCGCTGGCTTCGCTCTCCTCAATCGTGGACGCGCTTCCATCGCCGGTCGTCGAAGAGCACCCGCGCGTTCTCTCGCACCGCGCCGAGGTGATGCGTTTGCGCGGCGAATACGACGAGGCACAGGCGATGTTCAGCCGCGCCGCCGCGCTGCTTCACGAGGCGGGCGACGGCGAAGCCGAGGCCGACGCTCTACACTCGCTAGCGACCATCGCGCGGCGACGCGGCGACTTCGAGGCGGCCTTCGCCTACCTTGATCGCGCCGTGGCGTTGACGGACGAAAGCTCCCCAGTGCGCGTCAAATGCGGAAACACGCGGGGCTTATGCCTCGTTGCGACCGGCGAATGGACGCGGGCCGAAGCGGAGTTTCGCTCGGCGTTACAGTCCGCCGAGGAGCGGAAAGACGCTCGCTTCGCCCGCCTCATCGCGCACAATCTCGGACTGCCGGCGCTTATTCGCGGCAATTTCAGCGAGGCGTTGCGTTGGTTGCGGCGCATGCTTCGTGACGACCAAAAATTGCCGCCGATGCCGCAGGAGGCGACCGCACATTTGAACATCGCGCGCTGCCACCTTTATCGCGGGGAGACGGAGGCCTGTGAGCAGCACCTCAATAGTGCGCTCGAACACTGCCAGCTTTTCAATCTCGTCGCGCTGCGCGGCGAAGTCTTTGAGACTTATGGCAACCTTCACCGCGAGCGCGGCGACCCGGCTCGCGCCTACGAATTTTACGAACGCGCCGCGCGCGCCTATGACGAGGCCGGGATTGACCTCACGCGCCGCGAATTGATGGAAGAGCAGGCGGTGCTTTATCAGCAGGCTGGGGATTTGATAGCGGCGCGCGCTCTGCTTGATCGGCTGATCACGGCGCGCTCCGCGGCGAAAGACGAGATGGGCTTTTACACCGCGACGCTCACCCGGGCGTCAATAACGCTCGCGCAGGGTGACAGTCAAACCGTACGCGCCGAACTCGAACCCGCGCTCAAGTATTTCCGCGCGCACGGACTTTATTATTACGAGGCGCAGTCGTCGATGGCGCTCGCCGCGTGCTGTCTGGCGCTCGGCGACGAGGGCGCGATGCTGGAGCACCTGCGCCGAGCGCTCGACCTCGCGGCGCGCTTCGATTACGAATACTGGCTCCACAGAGAGGCCGCGCGTCGGGCGGAATTATTCGCCCACCCGGACGCCTCCGAACTCCTGCCCGCCGACATGCACGAACAACTTGCGGCGATGCCGTCCCGGGAAGCTGAGACCGCCCCGCCGCCCGCTTCGCCTGTTGTGCGCAACGTCGCCACCGACCTGACGATCAATATGCTCGGTCCGGTCGAGATTTGCCGCGACCACGCGCGCCCGCTCGCGGCTGACGCTTGGACTACGAAGCGCGCGCGCGAAATCCTGTGCTTCATCGCATCGCGTCGCCACCGCCGCGCGCCAAAGGATGTCATCATTGACACGTTCTGGGGCGAGGCCGACTTCGAGGCCGTCGAGAAGAATTTTCACCCGACGGTCTCCCACATCCGCAAAGCGCTCAACAGCAACCATCCGCTCAAACAAAATTTCCTGCTTTACCGCGACGGCGACTACCAACTCAACTCAGATTTCACTTACCGCATAGACATCGAAGAGTTTGACCGCTTGGTGACGGAGGGTGAGGCGGCGCGCCACGCCCGCGAGTTCGAGCGGTATCGCGTCGCCTATGAGGAAGCTGTCGCTCTCTATCGCGGAGACTTCATGCACGGTAGCTACTACGAATGGGTGGAGGAACAACGCTCCTACTACCGCGAGCAGTATCTGCGCATGCTCGAAGCTCTCGCGGCGGTGGCACAGAAGATGCTGGAATGGCCGCGTTCGCTCAACCTCACGCAGCAGATTTTACACAACGACCCTTTCCGCGAGGACATTCACTGTATGGTCATGCGCGCTCATGCAGCGCTCGGTAATCGTGTCGCGGTCAAAGAACAGTACGAAAATCTGCGGCGCCTGCTTCGAAAAGAGCTTGGCGTCGAGCCAGCCGCCGAGACACAAAGGATCTGTCGAGAGCTGACAAGTTGATTGAGTCTGTGTGTTGAAACAGCAAAACGGGTTGTGTCTCGGAGAGGTGGCAGACTAACAAATAGAGTTCGATGAGTTGTCGTTGCATACAAGGATTCTACAACTCTTGGTTAGTCTGTCACTTCTACCCTTGATTCGCATATAGAATTAAGCCATAGTACGACGTTCTGCCCCTAAACCTCACTTAACATCCTAGTGATTTAAGCATCACCGCCATCGCTTCCGAGGCGCCGAAAACACCTGCCAAATTCTTGATGTGTTCGATTATGAGTAACAAAATGCACCAGAAGTCTCGCCAAGTCGTCGCCTTGTCCCTTGTTTTCATGCTTTGCGTGAGTTCTATAAACGCGGGCATCACGATCACGGGCGCCGACGGCATTACTGCGACCGGTGCTGACGGCGTGAACTACGTCAACACTTCCGGCATTACGGCGACCGGCGCCGACGGCTTCCTTTCCTACGGGGTCAACGGCATCACCGCGACGGGTGCGGATGGCATCACGGCGACCGGTGCCGACGGGATTACAGCCACAGGCGCGGACGGGGCGACCTACACTGGAACGAACGGCATCACGGCGACCGGCGCCGACGGCATCACGATCACCGGCGCCGACGGCATCACCGCGACCGGCGCCGACGGGATTACGATCACCGGGGCCGACGGTACGGTTTACTCCGCAGACTCAATTCTGATCAGACAACCGAGTGGGATTACAGCCACTGGTGCCGACGGAATCACCGCCACCGGCGCCGATGGCATTACGATTACGGGCGCCGACGGCATTACGGCGACCGGCGCCGACGGGATTACGATTACGGGCGCCGACGGCATTACCATCACAGGTGCCGACGGAATCACCGCGACCGGCGCCGACGGCCAAATCTTTTCCGTCTCGCCGAACGGCATTACGATCACGGGCGCCGACGGAATCACCGCGACCGGCGCCGACGGGATTACGATTACGGGCGCCGACGGCATTACCATCACAGGTGCCGACGGAATCACCGCGACCGGCGCCGACGGGCAGTTGATCGGTTTGCGGAGCCTCGATCCTGAACTGGCCGTCAACCTCAACCGACTCACTGACGACAGCAATGTCAACGCGATTGTCGTCTTCCACCGGCTTCCGACCGAGAGTGACATTGCCGACCTGCAAAACATCGGCGTCGCCGGCGGCACACGCTACCGCAAGCTTCCGATGATCGCGCTCACTGCCACGAAGCAGCAGATCATAAACATCTCGCGCCTCGACGCGGTGCGCTCGATCTATGGCAACCGCACGTTGCAGTTGATGATGGATCGCAGCCACGCGATGACCGGCGTTGACAGGGCGCGAGAGGACGCGGACGTAGCAAGCCACAACGGAGGTTTGGCGTTGACGGGGCGCGGCGTCAACGTCGCGGTGCTCGACACGGGGTTGGACGGCACGCACGGCGATCTCGCCGGGCGCGTCGTGCGCAACGTCAAGCTCGCCGACACACAGAGCGCGAGTGTCGGCTTTACTTATCCCGTTAACGTCGAGGGACTGGCGAACACCGATCAGGCGAACGGGCACGGGACGTTCGTCGGCGGTGTCATCGCCGGGAGCGGAGCGCGGTCGAACGGAAAGTTCAAAGGCGTCGCGCCGGGCGCGGGCCTCGTCGGCCTGAGCGCGGGTGACCTGAATCTTTTTTACGTCTTGGCGGGGTTCGACTATTTGCTCGAACGCGGCGAGGCGCTCGGCGTGCGCGTGCTCAATTGCAGCTTCTCCGCCAACACGGTCTTCGACACGCACGATCCGGTCAACATCTCCACGAAAATGTTGTTCGACAGAGGCATTAACGTCGTCTTTTCGGCGGGCAACACCGGTCCCGGTTTGCACACGCTGAATCCCTACGCGGTCGCCCCGTGGGTCGTCAGCGTGGGTGCGACCGACGAGCGCGGGCGGCGGGCGGATTTCTCCGCGCGCGGGCATTTCGGCAGCACACTATTCCGCCCGACGCTCGTTGCGCCCGGAGTCAACATCGTCAGTCTGCGCGGCGCCGGCACGCCGTTGACGACAGCGTTCGGCGTCGGCACGGTCACCGACGGCGGGCGGATTTCCGCGACGCAGAGACCCTATTACACCGCCGCGAGCGGCACCAGTTTTTCGGCCCCGCAGGTGGCCGGGACTATCGCCATGATGATCGAAGCCAATCCGGCGCTCGCGCCCGCCGAGATTCGCGACATCTTGCAGCGCGCCGCAACGCCGCTGCCTCCTTATTACCAGCACGAAGTCGGCGCCGGGATGCTGAACGCACGCGCGGCGGTACTCGAAGCTGCTTTCCCGCAGCGCCGCATGGGCCGCTGGCGCGCGACGCTGGATCGTCAACAGGTGCGCTTCGTCAACAACCAAGCGCACACCTTCTCCGGCGTCGTTCAACCCGGAGGCACTTCGGAAACAGCAGTACCGATCCCGGCGAACGCGCTACTGGCTTCGGCACAAATCGCCTGGGGGCCGTTGTGGAGTGTTAACGACTTGTCGCTCGCGCTCCACGACACGGGCGGGGTGCGGCGCGCGGAGGCGAACACAATCAACATTCTCGGACTCAAGGGCAAGCGTGAGCGCACGCTGGTGGAGATGCCCGCCGCCGGCTCTTGGAGCGTCCGTGTCGCCAATACGCTCGGCTTAGGCGTCACCGCCCAGGCATACTCCGGTGCGCTCGAAGTGACGCGCGTGGAGTACCCGACGCTGACAGACCTCGGCAGCTTAAGCTCCGCCGCGCGAGACGTGATTATAAAAACCTCAGATCCTTCGTGATGTGGCCTTACGGCAAGCGTTTCCGCCCCGAGTTCGGTGTGACGCGTGTCGACTTGGCCGCCGCTCTGGTGTTCGGCGGGCGCGTCCCGCAGTATCTGCCCGCGCAGTCCGGCTTTGCAGACGTGCGTGACGAGATGACGATGATTTTCGTCGAGAGCGCGCAGGCCGCAACCGGCGGACCGCTCTTCCACGACGCCGCGCGGGGCGGGAACTTCCGTCCCGACGAAATGACGAATCGGCTCACGGCGGCAATCGCCCTCGTGCGCGCCGCCGGATTGCGCGCGGAAGCGGAGGCGCTGGCGGGGGCGCCGTTGACCGTGACGGACGCGAACGACATTCCGGCCCAGTGGCGCGGTTACGTCTCGGTCGCGCTCTCGCGGGGGATTCTCACCGCCGACGGAGCATACTTCCGCCCGCAAAACTCTCTGACGCGCGCCGCCCTCGCGCATGCAACGGTCAGGCTGGCGACCATTGCGACGGAGTAGGGGTTGAGCCAACCGTTTTGCTTGCTTGCGCGTCATCTCTGCACGAACAGTTCCTCGGCGTTCCAGAGGGCGTACGGGAAGATCGGACTCGGACGGTAATTGCCGACGCGCGTGTTGGCGGCAGAAGTGACGTGGCGCGCGACAATCGGGACAACGGGAAGATGCTCCGCGAGTAAAAGTTGTATGTCGCGGAAGATCGCGTGGCGGCGCTGTTCATCCGTTTCGTGCGCCTGTGCGGTCATGAGTTGATCAATGCGCGCTTCCCAGTCCGTCGCCGGCGTAGTTTGTTTCGGGTGCCACTGGTGTGTCGGGCTGCTGCTGCGCAGAAAGTTATTGTAGGACGAAGGATCGGGTTCGGTGACGGACACGCCTAAGAGCACAGCGTCATAGTCGTAACTTTGCGTCGTGCGTCGTGACAGTTCCCCGGCCTCGATAGGTGCGACATGCATCTTGATACCTAGTCGGGCGAGGTCTTCCTGAATGATCGTCGCCATCGCCACACGCGGTTGGCTCTCGATGGGTACGATCATTGTCAACTCGACGCGGTTGCCATGCGCGTCAAACAGTTCCGGCGCATCAGGCGTCCCGCGTGCGGTGAAGCCCGCTTCGCGCAACAAAGCCCGCGCTTGTTCCGGATCATAATTGATTCGCGGAAGGTCGTGCGCCGCCCACGCGCGGTTTCCGGGCGAGACGAAACCGTAGAGCGACGTCGCCAGGCCCTGCATCGTCGAAGAGGCGATTGCTTCGCGTTCAATCGCGTGCGAGATCGCGCGCCGAAAACGCACGTCGCCGAACCACGCGCGTTTGATCGGATTTACAGTAGGCTGGCCATCTCGTTCGCCTTCGTTGAGATTGAACCACATGTGATCGGTGACGAGTCCGGGGCCGAGGTCGAAGGCGCGCACCGGCCCTTGCTGCTGACGGAGAGCGGCGTAATCGGTCGGGCGAATGCGGTCAACAATGTCGAGCGTGCCTCCTTCGAGGCGCGCCATCGCGTTGTTCGCCTCGCTGATGACTTCAATAACAATTGTGTCAAGATACGGGAGCGGCGTACCTGCCCCGTCCTTCTTCCAGTAATGTGGGTTGCGCTGTAGCGTAACTCGCTCGCCGGGGGAGGCCGCTTGCACCATGAACGCTCCCGACGTGACGATGCGTTTCGGGTCGGCCGTAATGCCGTAAGCCTCGCGCAGCTTCCCGTTGTTCAAACTCTCTTCGAGCATGTGGCGCGGCAGCACGGCAACATTAGACAGATAATTCTCCGGCGTCGCGATTGTTTCAGGGAAGACGAATCGCAGGCGGCGCGGATCAACTTCGGACACCTCGATTTGACGATCACCAATCGTCATCGCGTCTCGGAAAACTGGCGAGGCGGTGCGTTCGTCGTAGATCGCGCGGAAGGTGAACAGCACGTCCTCGGCCGTCAACGGATTACCGTCAGAGAATCGCAAACCGTCGCGTAAAGTGAGTTCGATAGTTCTCCCGTCCTCGGCCAGCTTCCACGTCTCGGCCAATGCGGGGACGTAGCGTTGCGTGTCGTGATCCAACTCGGCCAGCCGCCCGCCCATGAGAAGAAAGGAGACCGCGAGCGAATCCACGTCTGAGGCAAGCAAGTAGTTGAATGTCTTCGGCGGGGAGATGATGCGGTAAGTGAGTGAGCCGCCGCGCGAGCCTATCACTCGTTCGTGCGGCGGCGATTGATTCTGCGAAGGTTGGCGCGGAGTTTCGCGCTGTTGCTGACAGGCGCTTGAAGCCAGCCACGAGACAAGAAGTAAGAGTAAGACGAAACATTTTAGCGGGATGTGCCGCATGCTTTTCAGAAGAATCGTTGCGTGCGAAGGTAAGATCAATTTAACTTGTAAACGAAAGTTGAATGAGGAGATGGATTCAATCACGGATTAAACGGGATGTCCAGAAGCACTGTCTCTGGCTCACGTCAGCACACCTGAGACAACCGGTTAGTACAAAATGGTAGACCTTTGGTTACGAGCTTTTCCGCAGATCGTTGAATCAGGATTCACCCGTCGAGAACATGCCGTTGCTTAGACTAATTTTTCATCGCCTATTGCAGGAAGTCTTTGTCTTACTGATTGTCTCGGCGTTGACGTTCGTGTTGCTCGCCGCCGCCGGTGGTGATGCGTTGGCGACGCTCGGTGACGACCCGCGCCTCTCGGAAGAAATGATCAACGTGCTGCGCGGGATGTTTGGGCTCGATCAACCGCTTCATGTCCGCTTCCTGAGATGGCTCTCAGAAATCTTGCGGGGCCGGATGGGTTATTCGTTTTTCTATCAGGCTCCGGTCGGAAGCATCGTTTGGCCACGCCTGCTCAACACGCTCGCGCTCGCGGTATCCTCATTATTTATCGCGTGGTCATTCGCGCTCCCCTTCGGGGCGCTCGCGGCGCGCCACGCCGGCGCGTTGACGGATCGACTGTGCGGAATTGTGATACTGATTGCCGCTTCGACGCCGCGCATTGTGTTGGCGCTCGGCGCGCTCGCCGTCACGGCGCGCTACTCTCTCTTCTCCGCCGGCGTCGCTTTGAGCGCTCTTCCCGCATATCAAAGGGCGGCAGGAATTATTCAGCCGGCGCTCGTCCTGAGCGTGCCGCTCATCGGTCTGTTTCTCGCGCACACCCGCGACGCACTGAGGTCGGCGCTCCGCGAGGAGTTCGTACGGGCGGCGCGGGCAAAGGGCTTACCCGAAAGCGTCGTCATCCGACGCCATGCGCTACGCGCCGCGCTTAATCCGCTGATTACTATCTTTGGCCTCTCGTTGGGCGGCGTGATGAGCAGTTCGGTAATTGTTGAGACGGTACTCGGCTGGCCGGGTCTGGGGCAGTTGTGCGTCGTCGCTGTGCGCGCTCGCGACGTGCCTCTGTTGATGGGCGTCGTCCTCGTGACGGCGACGGCGGTGCTGGTGGGGAACCTTATGGCCGACATTCTGCTGCGGCTCAACGACCCTCGCCTGCGTCTTGACGAAGCAAATCAACCACGACAGTAGATTTACTCGCCACGCGTTTCGCGTGAAGCCACATGGTGATGTTGGAAACTCCACAGCTTGAGGCATGTTCGTTACCCGACGCCGAAGATGTGATCGTCAAACGGTCTCGCTTACGCTGGCATCGCCACTGGAGGTTCGTGCGGCGGCGCGGTAAGTTCATCGCGGGACTCTGCATCATTTGTCTGTTTTACTTCACGGCGATCTTCGCCGACTTTCTCGCACCTTATGACTACCGCACGCAATCCCGCCGCGAGCCGCTCGCCCCGTCGACGGCGGTCCGGTTCCGCGACGCGGGCGGAAACATACATCCGCGTCCTTTCATCTACGAGCGGCGCGTCGTCAATGCGTTCGAGCGTCGCTACGTCGAAAGCACGGAGCGCGTCTTTCCGATCTGCTTCTTCGCACGAGGTTATTCATACCGGCTGTTCGGCCTGTTCAAGACCGACGTTCATCTGTTCGGCGTGAGCGGCGTCGGGCGCATTGATGTTCCTCGCGTTAACCTGTTAGGAACCGATGCGTCAGGGCGCGACCGCCTGTCGCGCCTTATCGTTTCGACACGTTTCTCGCTCATCGTCGGCCCGGCGGGGATGCTGTTAGCGAGCGCGCTCGGCATCTTCCTCGGTTGCATCTCCGGCTACGTCGGGCGCCGCACGGACGCCCTGCTGATGCGCGCCGCCGACACGATGATAGCGCTGCCGATGCTGGTGCTGATTCTGGCCGCGCGCGCCGCCTTTCCGCTGGCTTTACCGCCGGCACGAGCCGTCCTCCTGCTCGTTACGATCTTTACCGTCGTCGGCTGGGCAGAGATGTCGCGCCTTGCACGCGGGCAAGTTTTGGCTCTGCGCCAGCGAGAGTTTGTCCTCGCCGCCGTCGGACTCGGCCTCTCGCCCGCTCGCATTTTGTTTCGTCATATTCTGCCCAATGCATCGCGGCCTTTGGTCGTGCAGGCATCGCTCATGCTGCCGACATTTCTTCTCGCCGAAACGGCGCTCTCATTTCTCGGCGTCGGGCTACAAGAGCCCGAGGCGAGTTGGGGCAACATGCTGGCTGCGGCGGGCGACATCAACCTTCTCCGCGAAAGCGGATTCGTCCTTCTTACGCCGGCAATCGCCTTATTACTATTTGTACTTGGCGCGCGCCTTTTGAGCGACGGCTCCAACTAGCTTTGCCTTTCCAGACGCCATCGACACTGACCCGATGGAGCGGGAAGTCAACTCCGTACCTTCACAGTTGAACTGGCTCTAAGGCTCCCGTCGTGGACGCGCACGGCGACGGTGGCACAAGGGTATCAACTGAGACGCGCATCTTTGCGACCGACGGGGTCACACGAGAGAAGATTGCCTGGTACTTGCGAGTAGTTCATCGCGGAAGTGAGTTGATCCGCAGGATGTGGCACAGGGAGATCAAGCGGCGAGCAGAGGAGGGGTGACGCAAAGCTGTTGGGGTCCAATAACCGGTCTTGAACTGTAATAGACAGCACTTGACGTGCGTCCAGCGAAGGCTGGCGTGTTCAGCGGGAGGTGAGCCCCGCCAAGGTAACAGTCAGAAACCTTGTAGCTTGGATGGCAGGCTGGAGGGAAACCGAAAGTCTGAAGCCCATCGAC
>Ga0136614_10001666_pt1 | contig 13244 bp, 16 predicted proteins | sample AntDrymUQ2792106_2_FD_106643 | JGI IMG/M metagenome (GOLD analysis project Ga0136614, IMG submission 106643) | Polar desert sand microbial communities from Dry Valleys, Antarctica - metaG UQ279 (21.06) | ecosystem: Environmental > Terrestrial > Soil > Desert | place: Antarctica: Dry Valley...
CGGAGCGGCGCGTCACCGACGCCGTGCGGAACCTGCTGATCCAGAACCTCACGCTGACGTGGCGCTACTCGATCGGCAATCCGTACGAGCAGTTCTCGTTCCCTGAAGGCTCGGACGTCGCGCAGGTGCTGGCGGAGCTCGGCCACTCCGACGTGGCGCGCTCGATCCTGCGCACCTCGCTGACGCGCAAGCCGACGCCCTATCCGAACTGGAAGATGGGCGAGAAGCTCGTCGGCTCGGCCGCGCTCTACCGCCTCGCCCGCGATCGCACCTACCTGGTGCAGGCGACTCCCTCGCTCCGCAGGTACGTCGACGCGCTCGGACGGCAGATCCGGCGCAACCCGACCGGCCTGCTCGACCGCGAGCGCTACTCGTCCGACATCCCTCACTCCGTACTCGGGCTGCACTCGCAGGCGATCGTCTGGCAGGGACTCCGCGAGATGGCACACGTGTGGGCGGAGACCGGAAACGCGGCTCTCGCGAGCCGGTGCCGCGCACTCGCGGCGCGCCTCGAGCAGGGGCTCCGGCGGGCCGTCCGACGCTCACAGAGGCGACTCGCAGACGGCTCGCTCTTCCTGCCCGCGCGCCTCCTCGACGGCGAGCGGCCGTACGGCTCACTCACCGAGGAGCGGCTCGGCAGCTACTGGAACCTCGTGGTGCCCTACGCGCTCGCGTCCGGGCTCTTCGCCCCGGCCAGCCCGGAGGCGCGGGGCGCGCTGCGGTACGCGCTCCGTCACGGGTCGCGCCTGCTCGGAGTCGTGCGCGCGGGCGCATACGCGCTCTACCCGAATCCGTCCTTCCCGACCGGCGGCACCGACGGCGTCTACGGAATCAACGTCGCCCGCTTCCTCGCGGACGCCGACGAGGCCGACCAGCTCGTGCTGAGCCTCTACGGGACGCTTGCGATCGCGATGACGCCGGACACCTTCGTCTCGGGCGAGGCAGCGAGCGTCACGCCGCTCGACGACCGGTACTACCGCTCGATGTATCTGCCGCCGAACGGCGCCAGCAATGCCGCGTTCCTCGAGACGCTCCGTGCGCTGCTCGTGCACGAGACCCGTGACGCCCGCGGGGCTCCGCGCGGCCTCGAGCTCGCCTTCGCGACGCCGCGCCCGTGGCTTCGCCCGGGCAAGCGAATCGCGGTGCGCAGGGCCGCGACGAGCTTCGGACCGCTCTCCTACTCCCTCGAGCGCGGCGCCGAGGCGGTTCGCGCGACCGTCGAGGTGCCGGCGCGCCTACCGGCGACCCTGAAGCTCCGCCTGCGGCTGCCGCGGGGCACCGCGATCGCCGGCGTCACGCTCGGCGGCCGCCCGTTCCGGCGGTACCGCGGCGAGACGCTGGACCTCTCCGGCCGGAGCGGCAAGGTGGAGCTCGTGGTGCGCACCCGCAGCGGGCCGATCCGCCAGACCGCAGGCACGCGGACGGTGCTCGCGACGACGAAGCGAGTCGTGATTCGCTACCGCTCCCACAACGGCCAGAGGAACCGGGCGGTCGTGCTGATGCCGTCCTGGTACGGCCCCCGCAACAACCCGCCGATCCCGCTGATCATCTCGCCGCACGGACGCGGGCTGAACGGCCGCGTCAACGCCGCGAACTGGGGGAACCTGCCTGCCCGCGGCGGTTTCGCGGTCGTCAACCCGGATGCGCGGGGCCGTCGCCTGTTCAGGCATTCGTGGGGTTTCCCGAAGCACGTCGACGAGCTTGCGAAGATGCCGCAGATCCTCCGGCGCACGCTCCCCTGGCTCCGGGTCGACAGCGAGCGGATCTATGCCTTCGGAGGCAGCATGGGCGGCCAGGAGTCATTGCTGCTCGTCGCCCGGCACCCGCGGCTGCTCGCCGGCGCCGCGGCGTTCGACGCTGTCGCCGACTTCGCGCTCCAGTACCGGAACTTCAACAGGCTCCAGTGCAGCAGAGCCTGCCTGCGGGCGTGGGGAATGCCGATCGGACAGGGGCTGCGCGAGCTCGCCCGCAAGGAGATCGGCGGGACGCCGAAGACGGCCCCGCGGGCCTACGCGAGGCGGAGCCCGCTGACGTACGCCCGCGCGATCGCTGCCTCGTGCGTCCCGCTCCAGCTCTGGTGGAGCGTCGCCGACCGTGTCGTCGTCGATCAGGGCCGGCAGTCGGCGAGACTCTTCTGGGAGCTCCGACGGCTCAACCGTGGCGCGCCCGTGGAGGCGTTCGTCGGCTTCTGGATCCACTCGACGGAGATGCAAGCACGCACGCGGCTTCCCCTGGCGCTCGCGACGTTCGGGCTCCTGCCCGAGATCGTCTCGGCCGACGGGCTGCGCTGGGTACCGCAGGCCTCGACCGCACCCTGCTCCGGCACGGGCTAGTCGGGTGAGCCCAGCCAGCGGCGGCGCCTCGGGCGCGTCTCCGGGAGCTCGCCGAGGGAATGCGCCGCCTCGATCAGGTCGTCCGCTGTCAGCGTGATCACCGCCTCGCGATCGAGCTCCTCCAGCGCCTGTCCGTCGAGCTGCGCGAGCCGCAGCGCCTGACGGTTGAGCGCCTGCTCGAAGATCGTCCGGGCATAGCGGGCGTTCCCGAAGCCCTCGCCGCGCTCGGCACCGGTGAAGATCCGCGCCAGCGCCTCCTCCGCCCCCGGCCCGAGCTCGTACTCCGCTTCCGCGGCCAGCTTCAGCGTGATCTCGAGCAACTCCGGGGTCGAGTAGTCCGGGAAGAAGATCTCGCGCGCGAAGCGCGAGCGCAGCCCCGGGTTCGAGTCGAGGAAGCCGCGCATCAGGCGCGGGTAGCCCGCGACGATCACGACGAGCCGGTGCCGGTGGTCCTCCATCCGCTTCAGCAACGTCTCGACCGCCTCCGCGCCGAAGTCGAGGCGGCCGTCGCCTTCCCCGGGAGTGAGCGCGTAGGCCTCGTCCACGAAGAGCACGCCGTCGAGCGCGCGCCTGATCGCGCGGTCGGTCTTGATCGCCGTCTGGCCGACGTACTGCCCCACGAGCGAGGCGCGGTCGACCTCGACGAGGTGGCCCTTTGCGAGCAGGCCCATCGAGCGATACATCTGCGCGAGCAGCCGGGCGACCGTCGTCTTGCCGGTGCCGGGATTACCCAGGAAGACGAGGTGCTGCGACGTCGCCACCTCCGGGAGCCCGTGTTCCTTGCGCCGCGCCTGCACCTGGAGGAAGGCGACGAGCGCACGCACCTGCTCCTTGACGGTCTCGAGCCCGACGAGCGCGTCGAGCTCGGTCTGGAGCTCGGCGAGCGGCCGCGCCTGCTCGGGCCGCGCGAGGCGATCGGCGATGAACTCCTCCACCTCGGGCGCGGCCTTGCGACGCAGCTCGCGCAGGTTCCTGCCCAGGGTGCCGAACGTAGCGCGGAGGTCGTCGAGCGGCGTCACGCGCGCACGGTAGCGCGCAGACGGCGTGGCGACCGGGGCACACGCGTGTCGTCTGCGTGGACGATCACGCCAGGCGGTCGAGCAGCTCGGCGACCTGCTGCTCGAGCTTCGCGACCCGTTCCTCGAGACCGGTCGCTGGAGCGTGGAGCGGCGGCGGCTCGGACTCGTCGCCGGCGCCGCCGAGCAGCTGCTCGTACCGGTCCTGGCTCTGCCCGGGCCGACGCGGGAGGCGCCGCACGAGCTCGTTCTCCGCGAGCGCGTCGAGCGCCTTCTGGACGTCCTCGAGCGTTCCGAACGGATACAGCCGCTCGACCCTCGTCTTGAGCTCGCCGGGAGTCTGCGGCCCGCGCAGCATCAGCACGGCCAGAAGGGCGATTTGCGACGGCACGCGGCCAAGTGCCTCGTCCAGCAGGTGGCGATACTTGGCCGCCCGGCTGCCGGGGCCGCTCGCGAGCCGCGTCCAGCCCCTGCGCGAGAGCCGTTCGAGCGCATCGCGAACCGTAGCCTCGTCGTAGTCGACCACCGGGTCGCGGTTCGTGGCCTGGTTGCAGGCGAGCCGCAGCGCGTTCAGCGAGAGCGGGTAGACGTCCGGCGTCGTCCGCTGCTTCTCGATCAGGCAGCCGAGCACCCGGATCTCGACCGCGTCCGCCTCCACGCGCGGACCCTACCCGGTGAGATCGAAGGGTTGTGCGGTCTCCGCGGCCGTCCTAGGATCGGATGCGTCGTGCGAGCCCGGCGCCCCCGACTTTCTCGCGAAATTGGAATGCTGCTGGTTGCAGTCGCCCTCGCGGGGTGCGGCGGTGACGACCATCCCGAGGCGCCTTCGGTGGGTGCCGAACCCCCAAGGGCAACAAGCCGGTGTGAAGCGGCCACCTCGGATCTGATGACACCGCTCAGCAACAAGATGACTCTCGAGGGCGCCCGGCTCCGGAACGGTCAGATCCTCGAGTCCACGAACAGCCCCGGTCTCTACTTCGTCTCCGCAGAGCTCTACGGCGACGGCATCGAGTCCCGGGTCGGCACGTGGGCGACCGAGAATCGCTTCGGCGGAGGCGCGATCTACGCCGTGGACGACGTCGCTCGCGAGACGTCCAGCTGGGGCGACGGAGCAGCCGAGGGAATCGCTCTGGACGACGACGCCGGAGCTTCGCGCAAGTGCGTGGAGGGCTAGCCGCGTCAGGCCGGTCTGATCGGGCGCGACGTCGCGAGTGCGCATCGGCAACGGACCAGAGCTGTCCGTCGAGGTCGTAGGCTCAGCCGTACAGCTCGTCCGTCTTCGCCGCCATGATGAAGTCGTTTCGGTGCAGACCCTTGATCTTGTGCGTCCACCACGTGACGGTCGTCCGGCCCCATTCCGTCAGGAGCGCGGGGTGATGACCCTCCTCCTCGGCCAGCGCCCCGACCTTCGTCGTGAACTCGAGGGCCTGGGAGAAATCGGCGCACGAGAAGACCCGCCTGAGCCGCTTGATCCCGTCGAGCTCGAGGAGCTCCCACTGCGAGACCTGCTGATGCAGCTCGGCGATCACGGCATCCGTCACAGCCGGCGCGTCCTTGCGACACGCCACGCACCTCATTTGCGTCAGAGCTTCCATCTCGTTGTCCACAGTACCGTCCGCAGCTCGCCCTCACGACGTGTCGCTGCAGTCGCGTCGGCGGGCGGACATTTTCGGACATTCAGTTGCCCCTCGGTAACGGATCTCTAGCGCTGAGCCGTCTCGCGCTGGCGCCCTTCGTACACGGAGACGAAGACGAAGGCGAGGACGACCGCGAGGACGGCGAGCAACATCTCGAACCCGATCATCACCGAGGCGGCCCGCTCGCGGTCGCCTGCGAGCGAGATGCCGCCTGGCGGCGAGGCGCCCGCGGGATGTAAGCGGTGTCGCTTGCGAGCCAGATCGCGATCGCGGGCGGGAGCATCGCCAGCCTGGTGGACATGGCGTAGATATGCCGTGCCCACCAGGGAAGGCCGCCGCGGAGAAGCCCCCCCTTTGCCAGTCGCGCGTCGGACGCGGGCGAACGCGCCGAGCCAGATGAGCAGGCCGAAGGCGAGAAAGGAGACGTGGTCGAGAGCATGGACGAGGCCGTCCGGGACGGCGAGCCTGTGCAGCGGAGGAAACAGCCAGACATAGGTCGCGACGGCCCACGAGATGAGGGCGCCCAGGGGCGATACCTCACCCGTCAGAGCTCGCGCGGCAGACGTGTCCCGCTGAGCTGCTCGCTCGAGCGTCCGACTGACGGCCCGTCGTGCCCCCGGCGGTAGACCGAGCAGGAGAAAAGGCGCTGCGAGGTCGCCGAGCAGCACGTGCTGGACGGCGTGGGCGGTGAGCGAGCCCTTCTCCCCCATGCCGTCGAGCGGCGACAGACCGACCCGACTGCGACCGCGATTCCACTCAGGAACGCGAGCGGTCGCCACCACGACCAGCCCGCGAAACGACTTCGCAGTCCGGCGCCAAGCCAGACGACCTCCGACAGCGCGACCAGCGCAGCGAAGATGCCGCTCCAGACGTGAACCTCCATCCGAGGAGGATCGCAGCCCCTGTGCCATCAACGTCATGCCGGTCGTGGGGTGTGGTGGCCACGCACCCACCGCTGTCCAGAGAAACCCGGACTAGGGTTGGAGGATGTACCTCCTGCTCAAAAGCGATCCTCTCCGGCGCAATCATCGCTGCCGCAAGCGAGATCGCCAGCCGCTCCTCACTTTTGGGAGCCGTACTCATCTCCTTGCCGCTCACCTCGATCCTGGCCGCGATCTGGCTCTACCGCGACACAGGGGACACGGACGAGGTCGCCGCACTCTCCTGGGCAATTCTGTGGGCGATTGTGCCCTCGCTCGTGTTCTTCGTCGTGCTGCCGCTCGCGCTGCGCAGCCTCGCGTTTTGGCCAGCCATCTTGCTCGCCTGCGCGACGACCGCTCTCAGCTACGCGGCCTGGATCTGGACGGCTCGGCAGATTGCTTCGACCCGTGATCGACGACGACTGCGCTAACTGACCGCCTTCACCGCGGCCTCCAGCTCCTCGACCGACGCCGACCCCTCGAAGCGGGAGGTGATGACGCCGGCTCCGTCGACGACGAAGATCCACGGCTCGCTCGGGAGCCTCCACTCGGTCATCCACCGGTTGGCGCCCTTGGCCGGATCGTTGTCCTTGTAGACCTCGACGTGGATGAAGCGCACGTTGGCACCCGTCGAGCGGCGGCGCACCTCGTCGACGATCTCGACGGTGGGGCCGCAGGTGCGACTCGTGCAGTATTTCGGCGTCGCGAAGACGACGACGAAGGGCACCCTGTCATCGAGCGCTTGCTTCACGGAGGATCGAAGAAGCTCACGGTCGGGCGGGCGTGCTGTCGTGATCTCCTCTGCTGGTGCGTCGGCGAGCGTCGGGTTCTCGGAGGGAGGCGCCTTCTCACCCACTGCAGGCGCGGCAGATTCTTCCTTCACGTCCAGTGCGAAGAGCCCCTGCGTTGTCTCGCCGGGCAGGTCGACAACGAGCCAATACCGGCCGGCTTCCGGGAACGTGAGGCGAGTGACGAAGAGCGCCTCCGTGTCCGGCTCCGCATGCTTCTGGGTGTGAGATCCTTCGCCGTGCGGATCGAGCTTCAAGAGCTTCGCCGCGGCGGTCGACTCCGGTGCCTCCTCGAGTGATCGCGCCACGTAGACCTTCGCGGTCGGCGTCTCCACGACTTGGCCGTTGTTGCCGACCACGAGAAAGCTGAGCCGGTTCTCGCCGACCGCGAAGTCGGACGTGCCGAGGATGAGGCCGACGTCCTCGCCGGGCTGGGCGTCGAGGCGCGCCTGCAGCGATCCGGCTGGTGCCGGCCCGGCTGTGGTGCCCGTCCCCTCGGAAGACGACCCGCCGCCGCAGCCGACCAGAATCGAGGCTAGGGCGGCCGCACCTATCAGCAGCGTCATTGATCGAGCCAGCGGTCTCATCACGGGTTCCTCTCTCCTCCCTTGCGGGCCCGGCGCTCCCGGAGCCATACGGCCAGAAACAGCGGCAGGATTGCCACGATCATCCCGACCTCGACGATCGCGCCGCCCACGCCGCCTTGGGCGACGATTCTCATTCCTGCGAGAGCAGCCACAGACCCCCCGTCCTGTAGACGACCATCGGCGCGAGCACTGCGTACTGCGAGCGCAAGGCGCCGCGCTCGGGCAGGATCGCGAAGGCGCGGTCGTGGGCCACCGTCAGCCCCGCGACGTGTCCGGTCACGAGCGCAGCGACCTCCGCGTACCAGATCGTGTTCGGCGGCAGCGGAGCGAGGTTCGGCTGGTAGTCGGCGAGGCCAAGCAGGTCCCAGTCATACCCGAACGGATCGGAGGCGAGCGGCAGCGCGTACTGGCGCTGGACGAGCAGGAGCGTGAAGTAGTGCGCGGCCGCGTAGACGAGCGCGATCGGGACGACGCTGCGCAGGAACTCAGCGGCGAGCGAACGACGGGCCTCGGCCATCCCCCGAGCGGCCCAATCATCACAACTCTCGTTCTTGCCGGGACAGCCGCTGCGTCGACGTACGCACATGGGACGCCGGTGCCCAAGCGTGCGACGACCCCCGCGAAGCAGGTTCTCTTCCCGGTCCTCGGCGAGACGCACTACATCGACGACTTCGGAGCAGCCCGTGGGCAGGGCGGTCACCAAGGCACGGACATCATGGGCGACTGGCGGGCTCCGCTCGTAGCGGTCGAGTCGGGTCGCATCAATCTCTGGACGAGCTCGGCTCGAGCCGGTTGCATGCTCTATCTCTACGGCCGCGAGCGGCAACACCTACCTCTACATCCACCTGAAGAACGATCTGACCTCACGCAAGGACAACCGCGGAGGCTGCAAGCAGGGGGTCGCGTTCGCTCCGGGGCTCGTCGACGGCCAAAAGGTGGAAGCCGGTCAGCTACTCGGATTCGTCGGAGACTCCGGAGACGCGGTGGGCATGCACCCGCACGACCACTTCGAGCTCCATCCCGGTGGCCGCTAGCCGATCTCGCCGTACGCCACGCTCCGAGAAGCAGTTCACCCTCTGTTCGCGCTCCCGCCCGCCGCTGCCCGAGCCGTGGCCGTTCCGCTCGCACTCACCGGGCGGGTGCAGGCAGTCAACAAGTTGGCGACAGGCGAGCAACGACTTCTCCTCGACGTGGAGACGGTCGGGCTACCAGGTGAGCGACCGCAGCCCGCAGACCGCCTCGTCTCGCTCGCCCTGACGGAGGGCGCGAAGTGGACTTCCGGTCGAGCGGTGCGGGTCGTGACCGAACCCGTCGCGCTCGACGCGACCAGCCAACTGGCAAAGCCGGGGACACTTGTCGTCGCCCGGATCGTCTCGCTTTGAACCACGGCGCCTAGCCTTCGCCCTGCAGCGCCTGACCGAGCACCCAAAGCCCGCTGAACGTGTAGCGCACCATCAAGGACAGGAGCGGGAGTTGCGCCCTGAGCGTCTCTCGCACGCCGCTGTGGAGAGGCGCTGCCGGGGATTCCCGTCCAGGATCTGTACTCGGGGATCCAGCCCGAACCGGTCGGGTCGAGCACCACACGCGGGGTCAGCTGCGAGGTAGAAAAGGTAGAGCGCATAGTGGGCGATGAAGTAGACGGCCGCGATCGGGATCAGCGTCGACGCGTAGCGCCGGGCGATCTCGAGCGCAACCCTTTCTCCAGCAGCGAGGCGAAGGCCGACGCAGGCAGAAAGATCGCCACGAAAGTGGGCGACGATCAAGATCATCATGATCGTCCAGCGCGTCTGCATCAGGTCGTCCAGGCGCGGCAACAGCCCGATCAAGTCGGCTTCGAGGCGCGCGTAGTGAATCGTGCTTCGTAGACCGTCGAAGACGACGGTCGCAAGCAGAGCCAGCACGAACGCGTGCCCGCCGGCACCCAGTCCCGGCTCACGGTGGATGCCCGACCGAACGCTCGCAGCCGCACAGACATCGGCGCCGTATCACGCCATCCCCGCCAGCTCCAGGAGGCAGTAGCCGAGGATGACCGCGGCGAGCACCGGCGGCTCACGCGCGTCGCGCCAGACGAGCTCGGCCCACGAGAACACGAGCAGCAGCGCAACCGCCGGCCAGACACCGAGCTCCTCCGGGTAGTGCCGCTGGGTACGTCACGCCGCGCGAGGAAGGTGTCGAGCGACCGACCGAGGTTCGCCAGCGGACTGACGAAGTCCCAGACGTTGCCGACGAGCGCCGAGAGGAGGCCGAGCCCGACCCAGAAGTCGACCCAGAAGAGCAGGACGGCCGGGTTCTCGACCCCGAGCGCCGGAGAGAAGAAGCCGCCGACGATCGCGAGTGCCAGCGGCGCCATCGTGAGAGCTCGCAGGAAGGCGCCGGGGAAGAAGCGTGCGAGCGCCGGATAGAGGTTGCGGCGGCCGACGCGCGGCTCCCTGCGGAGAGCGAGCGCCGCCGCGGGTGCCGAGGCAAGGACCACGAGCGCCCCCGCAAGCCCGTACAGCCAGACGGGGAGCGGGAAGCGATACTCAACGTTGGCTACGTGGGCGAACGCGGCAGCTGGGAGGGCGAGCGCGGCGAGAGCCACGACGGTGCCGACACCCGAGCTTCGAACCCACCGGCGAGTCACCGTCGCGACGCAAGCGGCTCCGGGGGTGGAGACGGTGTCGCTCGGTATCGTCGTCCCCCATGAGCGTCGGCCTCACTCACGATCACGCGCACGGCGCCAGGACGAGCAGCGCCCGCGCTCTCCTCGTCACGCTCGCCCTGACCGCGGCCTACACCGTCGCTGAGGTCATCGGCGGGTTGATCACCGGCAGCCTCGCGCTGCTCGCGGATGCGGGCCACATGCTCTCGGACACGGGCTCGATCGCCGTCGCTCTCGTCGCGATCGGGCTGGCGCGGCGCCCGGCGACCGCCCAACGCAGCTTCGGCTTCAAGCGAGCGGAGATCCTCGCCGCGCTCCTGAACGGGATCACGCTCGTCGCGATCGCGATCTGGATCTTCATCGAGGCCGGGCGGCGACTCTCGGATCCACCCGAGATTCTGGGCGGCTGGATGCTCGTGATCGCCCTCGGAGGCGTCGTGATCAACATCGCCGCCGCCCTGATCCTCGCTCGAGGCGAGCGCTCGAGCCTCAACCTGCAGGCGGCGCTGCGACACGTCATCGCTGACCTGCTCGGCTCCGTCGGCGTGATCGCCGCGGCGGTCGTGATCCTCACCACCGGGTGGGTGTACGCGGACCCGCTGATCAGCGTCCTGATCGGCATCCTCGTCGCCGGAAGCTCCTGGAGCGTGCTCAGAGAATCGGTTTCGATCCTGCTCGAGTCGACGCCGCGTGGGATCGACGCCGCCGACGTGCAGACGAGAATGAATGCGGTCGACGGCGTCGCGAACGTTCACGACCTCCACATCTGGACGATCACCTCGGGGTTTCCCGCGCTCTCGGCACACGTCCTCGTCGAGCGCGGCGAGGACTGCCACGCCAAGCGGCGTGAGCTGGAGCGAGTGCTCGATGCCGAGTACGAGATCGACCACACGACCCTGCAGGTCGACCACGTCAACGAGGGGCTCCTGCACATCGAGCGCGGATGATCGACCGCCTCCGCGCCGAGGACACCGTTTCGCCATCGGCGAAGGTCCGCCGTGAAGCGCGATACCATCCTCACCGCATGATCAAGCTGAGAGCGTTCATCGACAACGCCCGGCGCAGGCCGTTCCTCGGCCTGCTCGTCGTGCTTCTGCTCGTCGCTGCGCTGACGCTCGTTGCGCTCCATCCGGCGATCGATGCCCTCGAAGTCGCCGCCACGTGTCTCGCGGTCCTCGCACTCGTCATCTCACTGCGGCTCGTCTGGCGTCCGCAGCGGGTGGCGCTTCGGATGCGGCGGATCACGCCGCTCCTACCGCGGCCTCTGTCTCCGCTACCGGAAAGCCGCAGCGCAGAGACGCTCGCTCCGGTTCGGCTGTAGCAAACCGGGCTCACCTCCTCCGCCCGCTGCACCCGAACAAGAGTCTCGTCTTGCGCCGATCCTGGCTCCTGGCGTCGCCTCGAGGATGTCGTCTTCCTCGCCGGGTCGGGCTGGGCGCCGCCGCTCCGGCGAGCGCAGAGGCGCCCCAGCCGGGTGCGTTCCTGCTCGAGTCGACGGATATCTCCTCCGCGAGTGGGCTCGAGCCGGGCGGGCTCGAGCGCGCCTCGAACCGATCAGCGTCCCGAGCGGCTCCCGCGACGGGTGCGCTGAATGCGGACACCGTGAGCAGCGGAAGCGGGATCAGCAAGATGCACAGCAACCCTCGCCGCGCCAGCTCTCACGGCCTTCCTTCAGGGCGACGGCGGCGATGAGAAGTGCCGCCGCGGGGTCGAGCCACCAGAATCCGAGTAGCGCGTTTCCTAACAGGCCGACCAGCACCGCGGCAGCGAGATAGGCGCAGAGCAGGTTCTGATTTCCCTCGCCTCGCGTCGCCGCGGACCCGAGCTGGTTTGCGAGCCGCCGCTTGGCGATTCCGAGGAGCGGCATACCGATCAGACTCGAGGTCGCCAGCGCGACGCCGAGCCAGCTCACCGACGGCTCGTCGCTCGTGACGAGCGTATGAATCGCCTCGTAGGTCACGTAGGGCGCCAGAAGGAAGAACTGGATCGCGACGAGCTTCTGCGCACGCCGCTCGGCTGCCTCGGAGTGGATGCGCGCGCCGGTGAAGCGCCAGATGATGATCACGCTCGCGAAGCCTTCGATCGCGCTGTCGATCCCGAAGCCGATGAGGGCGATCGAGCCGGCGAGGACGCCGGCCGTAATCGCGATCACGCCTTCGGCGCCCATCCAGACGAGGCTCACCCAGGAGAGAATGCGGACGCGTCGTGCAGCCGCGATCCAGCGGGCATCAGGAGCTGGAGTCACGCGAGGAAGCAGCCTCAGCTCGAGCTCGCGAGTCGTGCTCATCGGGTCACTGCGTCCTCGTCGAAGAGTGACCGGACAAGAGCCGCGCCACGCGAAGCGATGGAGTAGAACACGATCTTGCCCTCTCTCCGAGCGGTGACGAGGCCGGCCGCACGGAGTTTGCGCAGGTGGTGCGAGCTAAGGCTCTGCGAGGCGCCTACGATCCAGCCGAGATCGCAGACGCAAAGCTCGTCTGCCTGATCGAGTGCCAGCAGAACCCGAAGCCGCGTTGGGTCGCCGAGGGACCGTGCGACCTCGGAGAGCCATCCCAGCTCCTCGGCCGAGGGTGCCGCCGAGCGGATCCGTTCGGCGGTGTCGAGGTCGAGACAGAGCAAGTCGCAAGCATCGAGGCTCATACGAACATATTAACGGCTGTTTATGTTGACCGGGCGCGGCTAACCTCTCGGCGTGCCCTCACGCGTACCGAACCACCTCGCGCTGATCGCGGTATGTGCGATCGCGCTCACCGGCTGTGGCGGAGGCGACGAGCCACCGCAGTTCCAGGGTGTTCCCGCCGCAGAACAGGATCCCGGGCCGATCCACGTTCACGGATTGGGCGTCGATGCCCGGACGGAGACGCTGTTCATCGCGACCCACACCGGGCTCTGGCAGCTGCCGAAGGGCGCCACACGGGCCCGTCGCGTCGGCGATCGGCGGCAGGACACGATGGGCTTCACGGCGGCCGAGCCCGGCGTCTTCCTCGGCTCGGGACATCCCGACCTGCGCGAAGACCTGCCGCCGCTCCTCGGCCTCATCCGCTCGACAGACGACGGACGTTCCTGGCAGCCGGTCTCCCTGCTGGGCGAAGTTGACTTCCACGTCCTGAAGACGGCAGGCGACCGAATCTACGGCTTCGACGCCACGGGCGGCACGCTCCGCGTAAGCAACGACCGAGGCAGAACGTGGGTGAAGAACACTGTGCCCGAGCCGCTTGTCGACCTTGTCGTCGATCCGACCGACGCCGACCATGTCGTTGCGTCCGGCGGAGCTGCGCTCTACGAATCACTCGACCGCGGCGCCACGTGGCGCACCCTCAAC
>Ga0136614_10001667_pt1 | contig 13240 bp, 9 predicted proteins | sample AntDrymUQ2792106_2_FD_106643 | JGI IMG/M metagenome (GOLD analysis project Ga0136614, IMG submission 106643) | Polar desert sand microbial communities from Dry Valleys, Antarctica - metaG UQ279 (21.06) | ecosystem: Environmental > Terrestrial > Soil > Desert | place: Antarctica: Dry Valley...
GCTGAAGTCCCCAGCACAGTATGAGAAGCGCGCTCTGAGCTATGACTCGCAGACTGGTCTGCCGAGCAAGAGCTATGACCACAAGCCGCGAATCGAAGTCGTCGATGAGAAAGCAGGCAAGTACGCCTTCAAGTGGATCGGCTACGACGGCGAAGAGAAAATCGTCGAGTACCAGCGTGCCGACGCGATTGATGTAGTTATCAGCGCGTCAGTGACGAAGACACCTGATGGGCAGTACCTGTACGTCTACAAGGTGGACAATTTGCCGTCGAGTGGAACGTATCTTTCAAGGTTTATACCGCAAAACTTCGCAACTGACACAAAGCCTGTAGAGGTCGATGGCAAAGCTACAACCATTCGAGACATCAGCTCGCTAAAGGCATTCAGAGAAGCGCCATCAGATGGCAAGCCCAGAAGTCTTGAGGGTATACACATTGGGCAGATGTCCAGTGACATCCAGCAGTTCAAGGACGGTAATTGGATTAACTTTGCTACTCTGCCACGTTTCCAACCACAAGTTGTTCCAGGACGAAGCTTTGAGGTGAAGCTAGTATCGGCTGCTCCACCAGGCTTAGTTGGCTGTCGCATCACGGGCGGAGAGATGACGCTGCAAGGCGTGGGCGAAGGCATCCCCTCGGAACTCGACAACTTGATACCAGGCTATGAAGAGCTGCCGCGCGGTTATACGGTTGGCCCAAGAGACAACCTCAAGGTTCTTACTGCAACCGAGCACGCTAAGTACCTGCTTGATCTGTTGCCGCAGATGCAGAAGTTTGGCTGGATCACCGATGCCTCGCTGCGCTGGTACAAACAACATTTAGAACGCAATGACTTCAATGCAGTGTTGAAGCGCGCCGAGCAAGACCTCAAATCGGAGCAGATCACCACCGAAGTCTTCGCGATGATTCAGGCCATGAATCATTAGCAGACGTTCTGCTTCATCATCACGTCGCGCAGTCACAGTAACTAAAGTCTCAACATTTGAGCGCGTTACCTAACAGGAATTCTCCCTGTCGGGACCCTTTGCGCTCAAATCTCGAAAAACGTTAACCGTTTCTCTCCTTAACAGAGAGCAATCCTAACCTCTAACGCAGCCCTCACCACATGAAAGGAGCGGGAGAACCAGAAGATATTCTTGCCCAAAAGCAAAGGTCTCTCGGACTCCCAATGTGTGAAAATGAAAACTTCTCTACTCTGTTGCATCCTACTCGCAGGCTTATGCCTCTTCCTGTCGTCGCAACCGGTACAAGCTCAGACGGCTTACGGCATATCTGCCATCAGCTATGACACCGAGGCACGCCAGGTTTACGGCTATTCGGCGACCTACCTGGATTACTACGCCGGCTTCTACTATGACCCGGGCGTACAGGGCGAACTCTACTGGCAGTTTAATAACGAAGCTCCGCTCGATAGCGGGTACAGCGAAGGATACGCCGACTTGATCCCCGCGCAGGTGTGGACGGCGACATCTTCTTACCGGCCTGTGACAACGTACTCTGTTTACAGTAACCACTTTGTCAGGGCGTACTATTATTACAGCGCCTGCTCCGGTTTCATCTCCGGGTGCTACTCCGACCCTTATGGATTCAGTAACTTCTTCACGAGTACAGGTGGAGGGTCTTCAGGGTTCCCCGGCTTCGGGTTTAATTCAAACTACTATGTTTCGTCTCGGCGTTATTACCTGGGATCAACCGGTGTGAGCATCACCACGCCGAACGATGCGTCTTGCTCAACCGCTGGCACACAGTTCGACTCGAATGGCATTGCCTGTCCTCAGCCAACGCCGACCCCAACACCGGCACCACAAGGTTCGACTTTTTACATCAATACCAGTGCGAATACCATCCGGCCTTCTAAAACCGGTGGCGTACTTGGAGCAAACGGTGAGGTAGACCTTACGAAAACAGGAGCTGGTGGTGCGAACACCGCAACGATAACAGTCCACACAGTACCTGCTACTACTAATCTGGCCGTAACACTTAGCTTAGGCTCAGAAGTGATACATGATGGGGGCCACAAAAATCACCCGCCCAATCGTCCGCGAGGAACCCTCAGCGGTAGTAGGGTAGAAAGAACAGAGATATCAGGAAGGACAGATGCAAGCGGAGCTTTTCGCGCCACATTCACTGCGCCTGAGTTTGGCGGATCAGTAAGGATAGAGGCGCAAATACCGTCAATTAGCCAATCAAACGTGGCTTTCATAGACATCGAAATCGCTGTGCCTGGCTTGACAGAGTTAGGGGCTGGCACTAACTACGTGCTAACGGGTTTCACAAACCCACTGCCCGCACGCTTTCATCCACAAGGAACTAACCATTGGGGCACGCAACAAGCCAACACCGGGCTTATAGAAATTGCAAACGATTACAAGAATGAATACTACCAAAATGATCCGATCACGGGAGAGGAGAGGCTTATCCCGGAAAGCGAGAAGCTTCAGTATAACGACCAGAGCCTTCCACGTGGTGGGAAGTTTGAAGTCCCCGGCAACTGGTCAACAGCCAATGAAAACCACGGTGAGCATCGCATCGGAATTAACTGCGATGTTCCTTCCGCCGTTGTTCCCGGAGACCGCTTTGATCGTACTCCAGAAAGCAGGTGGGGAAAATTGAACGAAATTTTTTTCCAAAATGGCTCGACACGCACCTACGATGAGACTTACAGCAGAAGAACAGGAGGAGCGGTTTCAGGCCCTCACTGGCATTTGCGGTTTGAGTTTAACACCGTGCTACCAAACAGTTACATCAGCGATGCAGGTAATTTCGTCCCAACTGTTCTGTGGGCGTCCCTCAACCGCGAGCCGAGCGAAGAAGAGTGGTCATACTGGACGAATAGGCTCGCGATCGCGCAGGCGCAAAGCCCGGCACAACTGCTCATCGAAGCAAAAGCCTTTGAGCGCTCGCAATTCTACTCGGCTGAGTACATCAATCGTAATCGGAGCGATGAGGACTTCATCTCCGACTTGTACTCGGCATATCTGCAACGCGACCTGGATGAAGGCGGCTTCAATGGCTGGCTCGGCGCTCTGCGTGACATCAATGCTCAGGGAGGGAACGGGCGCGAGGTCGTCTTGCGTGGCTTTGACGAATCCATCGAGTTTGCGTACTTGGTTAGCAATATAGCTCCGAGCGAAGGAGTCAGCGGAACTGATCCCGGCTCAGTAAGAAGAGCAACCGCAATACGTCAGTCCGTACCCGCCACAATGATCGCGGGCCAAACCTACAACGTCTCGGTGACGATGAGAAACGACGGCGACACCACCTGGACAGAAGGTGGTTTATACCGACTCGGCTCGCAGAACCCGCAAGATAACACCAACTGGAACAACGGGCGCGTCTACTTGCCTGCCGGTGTCGCGGTTGCGCCCGGCGCTGAGCACACCTTCAACTTCCCCGTCACCGCGCCCACAACGCCCGACACCTTCAACTTCCAGTGGCGAATGGTGCAGGATGCGGTCGAGTGGTTCGGCGACTACACGCCCAACGTCGCGGTGAGTGTTAGCGCACCCGCACCGCCCCCATCTGGTTCTACTACCAACCTGGCGCTTGGCAAATTAGCCACACAGTCAAGCACCGGCTGGGACGCGCCCGCTAGTCGTGCCGTAGATGGCAACACGAGCGGTGCGTGGGCAGATGGCTCCGTATCGCACACCAACTACGATGCGCAAGCCTGGTGGCAAGTCGACCTCGGTGGCATTCAGCAGATCAGCAGTATCAACTTTTGGTTGATGACTGAATGCTGTTCAAGCCACAGCGACTTCGATGTGAAAGTATCAAATGATGGAAGCACTTGGACGAACTACTATGTCGCTGGGTATGTCGATAACGGCAGTGTCACAGTCAATCGGAGTGGACGCTACGTGCGGATTCAACTGCGCGGAGCGGATCACCTAGCGGTAGCTGAAGTGCAAGTGATGGGTCAGCAGCCACCGACTAATCTGGCGCTCGGTCAACCGGCCACGCAGTCGAGCACCGGGTGGGACGCCCCCGCTAGTCGTGCCGTGGATGGCAATACGAGCGGCGCATGGGTAGATGGCTCCATCGCCCACACGGATTACGAGGCACAAGCCTGGTGGCAAGTCGATCTTGGAGGCGTCCGGCAGATTAACAACATCGACTTTTGGTTGATGACCGAGTGTTGTTCAAGCCACGGCAACTTCGACGTGATGGTGTCGGATGATGGAAGCACCTGGACGAGCTACTATGTTGCCGGGTATGTCGATAACGGCAGTGTCACAGTCAATCGGAGTGGACGCTACGTGCGGATTCAACTGCGCGGAGCGGATCCCCTGGCGGTGGCTGAAGTGCAAGTGATGGGTTGGTAGAAATGTAAAAGTCAGGATGTGACCTATCAGACACTGCCAGACTAAATCATCCCTATCCGTGTTCTCCCTCTACTCTCAGTGAAGGGAGAACACGGATAGGGATGATCTTCATCGCCGGGGGTTGGTGAGAGAAAGTCAGCACTTCATCCAACATTGTGACGAGTATTTACTTCACCCACTCGTCGGCAATCTCCGTCTCGACCTTGACGGGCACGCGCGTGACGAACTCTTCGCCCGCCGCGCACATTGCGTCCTCGACTGTCTTCGCCACCGCCTCCGCTTCGCCGGCGTCCACTTCGACGACGATCTCATCGTGAACGATGTTAACGATGCGCGCGCTCGTGTCTTTGATTTTGTCGTGCAGCAGACGAAGCGCGCGCTTCAGGATGTCGGCACTCAGCCCCTGCACCGGCATGTTTTTACCGTTGCGCTGCACCAGCGACGCGGCCTGCCTATCCTCCGGATCGAACTTGAATCTGGCGAGACGACCCGACATCGTGCGCGCCGTGCGCTCGCGGACGGCGCGTTGCGCGGCGGCGCGCAGCCATGCGTCGAGCGCGCGGTAAGTTGCGAAGTAGCGCCGGAGAATCTCTTCGGAGTCGGCGAGCGAAATTCCCGTCATCATCGAGAAACGTTGCGCGCCGATGCCATAGACGACGCCGAAGTTGAGCCGCTTGGCGAAATCACGCTGCTCTTTAGTGACTTGATCGAGCGACGTCTTGAACACCTGCGCGGCGGTGACGCGATGCAAGTCTGCTCCCGAATTAAATGCGTCTATGAAGCCCTGATCCTCTGTGATGTGCGCGAGGATGCGTAACTCGATCTGCGAGTAATCAGCAATCAGGAGCTTACGACCCTCCGGCGCGCGAAAGCAGCGACGATACTCGACGGCGTGTGGCACCTGTTGGATGTTGGGATTATTGCAACTAAATCTCCCCGTCGGCGCGCCGATCTGGTGAAAGTTGGCGTGGATGCGGCCCGTCACGGGGTTGATTTCGTCGAGGATGTTCGCGCCGTAACTCGTCAGAGATTTCTGCACGGTGCGGTATTCGAGCAGCGTCGCAACGACCGGATATTGCGCCGCGAGCGGTTGCAGCTTCCAGTTGCGCGTCGAGTCCGGGACGGGAACGTTCAAACGTTTCAGCGCCGCCGTCAACTGCGTGTGTGAATCGAGGTTGACGTCCGTGCGCACGTTCTCAAACAGTGACCCCTGCGCGGTGCCTTCGGAGAGCATGTTCTGTAATTCTTCGGCGAGCACCGCGCGCTTCTTTTCGACGATGGCCATTTGTTCGCGCCAGCGCCCGGCGTCGAGAAAGACGCCCGCCAGTTCGAGCGCCGCGACCGGCATCACGCACTCGAATTCGAGCGCGGCGCAGCGCACCAGGTCGTTCGCCTTCAGTCGCTCGATTAATTTCTCGCGCAGCGGGAGCATCACGGCGGCGTCGCGCGCGGCGTACTCCAATTGCTTGGCGGAGAGTTCGCCCGACCAATCGCTCAACTGCTCGGACTTATCAACTCTTTCGTCGAGATAACGCGCGGCAACTGCTTCGAGGCCGTGGCGGTCATCCGCGTCGCCCGCCGACACGATCTGGCTGGCGAGCAGCGTGTCGAAGACGCCTCCCAGTTCCACGCCGAGATGGTGCTTCACCCACTTCGCGTCGAACTTCGCGTTGTGCGCGATCTTCACTGGACGCGGCGCAGCGAGCAGGCGGCGAAGTGGTTCGAGCGCTTCTTCTTGCGCGGCGTTGCCATTCGCGAATTGGTCGATGTCGATCACGCGCACGCCATCCGGCGCGCTCAGCTGCACGAGCCGCACGCGCCCGCCGTACGGATCGAGCGAAGTCGTCTCCGTGTCGAAGCCGACGGCCACGTGTGGCGACAGATTCTCGACCTCACGTCGAAGCTCATCCGCTGTGCGAATTAGAAAGTAATCGTTCGGTTCCATTCAGTTTTTATGGGTGTGTATCAAATTGCTCAAAAGTGACAGGTAAATGGTGACAGGTGACAGGTGACAGGACAGCACTAAGCGATTGCGGATTAGCAAACCTACTCACGATGCTTGTGTTCACTTCTTCCATTCCGCAATCCGCAATCACCAATCCGCAATCATCTTGTCACCCGTCACCTGTCACTTTTGAGGAAATAAAGAATGCATCATTCGAGTCGATCAAGCATGCGCGACTGAATCGACGCGCGCGCGGGTGTCAATCGTCGATAACAGCAAGGCCGCGACGACGCCAATCGCGGCGCTCACCAAAAACGCCGTCGTCGCGCCCCGCCAGTCCCACAGCGCGCCCATCAGCAGCGACGCCGGCAATACCGTAATGCCAAAAGCGAGATTATACATGCCATAGGCCGCGCCGCGCCGCGCGGGGCTGACGAGGTCGGCGACCAGTGCCTTCTCTGCTCCCTCCGCCAGCCCGAAATAAATACCGTAGACGAGGAACAGCGCCCACGCCACGCCGACCGATGAGACGAACGCAAAGCCCGCGTACACGGCGGCGTACAGCAGCCACCCGGAGACAATCAATCGTTTGCGCCCGAGGTGGTCAGAGAGGTCTCCGCCGACGAATGAACTGACGACTTTGCTGACGTGCAATGCTGCCCACAGCAGCGGAATCGTCGAGGTCGAGACTCCGGCCTCGCGCGCCCGCAATAGCAGAAATGCGTCGGAAGAATTTGAAAGTGTGAAGAGGGCGACGACCGCCAGAAAGCGTTTGAAATTTCCGTCGAAGCCACTGAGCGATAGGCGGAGCGGAGGCGCGGGCGGAGCGGCATCCGCCGGGGCTGCCGGCGCGGCACGCTTCTTTTCGCGCACCACGAACGCCGCGACCAACACCGCCGCGAGCGCCGGGACCGAGGCGATGAGAAAAAGCGTGCGGTAGTCTGAGGCCGTCGGCGCGTTCCGATTTGCGGCAATCAGCGTCAGGATGCCGTAGCCGAGCAACGGGCCGACGACCGCCCCGGCATGATCCATCGCGCGGTGAAAGCCGAAGGCGAGGCCGCGTTCCGCCGGCGCTGCCGAGTCCGCGATCATCGCGTCGCGCGGCGCGCTGCGGATGCCTTTGCCGATGCGGTCGGTGACGCGGATGCCGAGCGCCTGCGGCCACGTCGCCACGAACCCGAGCAGCGGTCGTGTGAAACTCGCCAGCGCGTAGCCGAACACGACCAAGCCTTTGCGCCGCCCGTGCCGGTCGCTGAAGTGCCCGGCGAACAATTTCAACAGGCTCGAAACGGATTCCGCCGTGCCCTCGATGACGCCGATCACACGCGGCGTTGCGCCGAGCGTCACCGAAAGAAAGAGCGGCAGGAACGGATAGATGATCTCGCTTGATGCGTCGTTAAGAAAGCTGACGAAGCTTAAGGCAAGGACGTTCTGTGGCAGGCGGCGTGCGCGGCTCAACAGGCCGGGCTTCGATTCGTCGAGTTTTCCGGGGTCGATGCGCGCATCGAATTGGTCGGCGGGGTCGGTGTCGGTCTCGGCCATGAAATGGTTTCGCGACGATCAACGCGCGCGCGCAGGACGTGTGGAGGACGGGCGGTTCTGATTACCCGTGACATCGCCCGGCAGATACCACCAGATGACGAGCGCGCCGATGGCCATCATCAGCACGACGACACCGAACAGCGCGAGCCTGAGCGCCATCCGCACCGTGCGCCGGATGACCGCAAAGATTAAGAAGGCCGCCATCAGCCCGGCGACGACGATGGCAATAATGACTTCCGTGCTCATGTCTATTTACAGTTGTGAGGACGATACGTGTGCGCGCTCTCAAGTCAGATTTTACGCGACTGGCACTCAGCCTCTTCCTTGTTCATACTCGACTGTATCCGTCATCACATAATCCCTTGCTTTAATCTTAAAGTACCTGAGCAAAAGTTTTCCAGGATGAGGGTTGAACACATCTACCGTCTTTAATGACTTTCACTTTTGCCTTTTACCTTTTTACATTTGCCTTGCTACTCATTTACTCGGCTTGCCCTGATGATGCGACGAATTCTTGTAGTGCTCGCGTAGCAGGTCGGCGCCCCAGTCGCCGTCGAAGTCGCGCCAGACGGTGTGGGCGTGGTTAGCGTCGTTCTGCGTGTTGTCGTATTCGATTAGAAACGTCGGCCCCTGCACGCGGTAGTAGTGCGGGTCGCCGCGCTCCATGCCGCCGGCCCAGCCGAAGCGAATCTTTTCCATTCCGGCACGACGCAGTTTTTCCATCCGCTCCGCCGCGATGTCGGCCGGCATCGTAGCGGCGTACTCGTTCAGCAAATTGTTGAGTAGCTTTTTCTGCTGCTCGTTAAAGCTGCTGACGGCGACGCCGGCGGGTTGGAGCGGGTCGACTTTCTTCACCACCATCGTGATGATGTCGGGGAACGCTTTCTGCTCGAAGATGGCTTCGCCCCGTTGCTTCTCGTCGAGCGCGCGTAGCAACTCGCGGGCGATGTCCTCTTCCGCGCCGAGCACGCGCAGGCCCTTGCGCGGCCCCTCGACCCTGACCTCTGCCGGATTGGTGCCCATGAAAGCCGGTGTCGTCGCGACGAACTGGCCGTTGACGACCGTGTAGTTAAGCGACAGGTGATGCCCCTCGACGCGCCAGCCCCAGCGCTCTTTCGTCGACGGCGCGCCGAAGACCGAAAAGTAGTAAAGCTCCGGGTCGCGACGAACCGGGTTTTTCTCCAACTCGCGCAGCACCAGTTCGAGGTCGATGATCCCCGTCGCCTTCGTCAACCCGCGCTGGCTGAGGCCCGTCTTCATAAAGTCGAGCGCGAGCCGACGCTGCTTTTCGTCCATCTCTTTGAACGGGAGTCCTTTGCGCGGGCGCGGGGTAAAATGAAAGTCATAGCGTTGTTCGTCGGCGAAATCGAAAACCGTTTTCGCGCGCTGCTCAGGCGTCAGCGCGGCGAGGAAGCTTTGCGCACCGGCGGCCATCGCCGACGCGGAGCGGCGGCGCGCCACACCGTCGATGATCTTTGCCGTCGCGAGGATCGCCCCGCCTGCGATTAACAGAGTGAGCAGTATCGTTTTCAGGTGTTCCATAATTGGTGTGGCTCAAGCGTCAAAGGCATCGTGTGACCGACCACGCCGGAGGGTTGCAGAGTTAGTGGAGAAAGCGTCACAGTCGATGTCGGTCTGGTTGACGATTGGCTGATGACCGACTGTTGTTGACCGGCTCATCGACTGGCACAGTCGACGCCCGGATGCCGCCCGTCGTTAGTCTGGTCTCGGCTTCCAGTCGCCGCGCTGATAGCTGGCGCGCACGACTGTTTTGATGTTGCCGCGGATGTTGAAATCGCCTTCGATCTCGACCCGGAGCGGGTCACATGCGCGGACGAAATCTTCGAGGATGACGTTGATGACGTGTTCGTGGAAAATCTTCACCGGACGGAACGAGTTGATGTAGAGCTTGAGACTCTTTAACTCGATGCACTGCTCGTGCGGCACGTACTCGACGCGGATGGTGGCAAAATCGGGAAAGTCAGAGAACGGGCAGATCGCGGTGAACTCCGGAATCTCGAACTTGATCCGTACCTCGCGACCGACGAACTCGTACGAGAAAGTGTCGAGCGGACAGAGGTTCATCTCAGCGCGCGAAGTCGAGCGGATGTCGAGGCCCTGCTGGTTCGCGGGCGGCAGAATGGTTTCGGAAACTGACATGATGATTGCTCCTCGCGGAATGCGAAAAGCAATCTTACCTGAGCGGGCGGCGCGTCATCAACCGGAACAGTCGTTCGGTTGAACTTTCGTGTGACAGCCCTGACGGAAACAGCACTTGACCGATCCATCATTGCGTGTATGAGACACAGGTTGTGATCGCTTGCGCCCGCTGCCCAACGCAATCGTCGGTGCTCGCCGTCGGCAGCTTGATCGAGTAAGCGAAAGATAAGGCGACGCGCTCATTCGAGTCGGTGCGAGGACGTACAGACTTCACAACTCCACTCTGGCAATCTGTTTCTTTCTCACTCAAAATTATGGAATGCGACAACAAATTGAACTGCGCGTCGCGCGGCAAAAGTTTAAGAAATTATCGGCAGGCGGGTGTCCCGGCGCGATCAGTAGGAAAAACTAGACTGTTCACCGCCTACTCTGCTCACCACTTACTGCTCACTTTCAAAGGAGGATGTGATGAAAGCTCTCTGCTGGCAAGGCACAAATAGCGTTAGTGTCGAAAACGTTCCCGATCCGAAGATTCTCAACCCGCGCGATGCAATTATTAAAATCACTTCAACGGCGATCTGCGGCTCCGACCTGCACCTCTACGACGGCTACATCCCGACGATGCAGAAAGGCGACATTCTCGGTCATGAAAATATGGGCGAGGTGGTCGAGGTCGGGAGTGAAGTCAAGAACTTGAAAATTGGCGACCGCATCGTCGTGCCGTTCACGATCTCATGCGGCAGTTGCTTCTTTTGTCAAAAACAGTTGTGGTCGTGCTGCGACAACTCGAACCCGAACGCCTGGATGGCGGAGAAGCTCTACGGTCATTCGCCGTCAGGTCTCTTTGGTTATTCTCACATGCTCGGCGGCTACGCGGGTGGACAAGCCGAATACTTGCGCGTGCCGTTCGCCGATGTCGGCCACGTCAAGATCCCCGAAGGAATGCCGGACGAAAAGGTTCTGTTCCTTTCCGACATCTTCCCGACGGCGTGGATGGCGGCGGAGAATTGTCAGATTGAACCGGGCGATACGGTCGCGATTTGGGGCGCAGGTCCCGTCGGGCTTTTAGCGATCAAGTCGGCTTACCTGCAAGGAGCGGAGCGCGTGATTTCGATTGACTCGGTTGAAGACCGCATGAAGCTGGCGCGCGAAGCCGGAGCCGAGACGATTGACTTCAACGACGAAAAAGGCGTGCTCGAATTATTGAATGAGATGACCGGCGGCAGAGGTCCCGATTCTTGCATGGACGCTGTCGGGATGGAGGCGCACGGCACATCTTTGGGCGCGATTTATGACCGTGTGAAAGCGGCGGCGTTCATGGCCACCGACCGCCCCAACGCGCTACGGCAAGCGATCATCGCGTGTCGCAAGGGCGGCACGGTTTCAGTTCCGGGCGTTTATGGCGGCTTCCTCGACAAGATTCCGTTCGGTGCAGTAGTCAACAAAGCCTTAACAGTTAAGTCTGGGCAGACGCATGTGCATCGTTATCTGAAACCACTGCTTAATCTCATTCAAGAAGACAAGATCGACCCCAGCTTCATCATCACGCACCGCATGACGTTGGACGAAGCGCCAAACGGCTATGAGACGTTCAAGCACCGCGTGGACAACTGCATCAAGATCGTCCTCAAGCCGAACGGCGCAAGCGCGTGAACACAAACTTATGTGCGATACATCAAGAAACTAATTGCCCTGTCAGGATCGCCTGATTCTTTTCGCCAAGATCAAAGACAGTCCGTTCCGCGAGAATTTCAAGGTGATCGGCGGCTCCGGTGGTTGGCGGACCATCCAGACTAACTCGTTCGAATAGTTGAGCGTCGATTGCGTCGTCGAAGGCAGAAGCGAATTGGTAGCGCGTGAGTTGGGGTGGCGCACAAAAAAGGGAGCGGTCGCCATTGAAGCGCCGCTCCCCTTATGTTTTTCGTGACCACGAGTTTACGGTTTCGGCTTGGTGCTCGTGCCGGTCGTGGTACCTGAACCCGATGTTGTGCCCGATCCCGAAGTCGTCCCGGAGCCCGATGTTGTGCTTGAACCCGAAGTCGAGCTAGAGCCCGGTGTTGTGCCAGAGGTCGCGCCCGAGCCTGACGTGCTGGGCATGCTTGATGATGAATCCTTTGACCCGCCCATCATGCTTGAATGGGCGCTCTCGATCTCGCGCGTATGGCCCTGAAGCACCGGCAGCGTCTTGGCAGCGAACGCCTTCAAGTCCGCATCCCGACCACGCTCTGACTGCTTCTGAAACATCGCTACGTCTTTCTTGTGATCCTTCTGCATCTCCATGATGTACATGCGATCAAACTCAGCGCCGGAGAGATTAGAAAGTTTCGTAATCATCGCCCGGTGCTTGGCGTCCAACTCTTTCGGCAGCGTGACGCCCTTCGTAGCGGCCAACTGCATTAACTCGTCATTCGCCTTTGTATGATCGTCAACAAGCTGTTGACCAATACGCTTGACCGCTTCGCTCGAACCCTTCTCAGCCGCTAAACGGCCAGCTTCAACTTCCGTCATACCACCCATCGCTGCGTTCATGATGAATTTCCGGTCGTCGGATGACAGCATCGACTGACCCGCGCTCGTTGAACCGCTCTGGCTCGTACCAGACCCTGTGCTCTGGCCCGTCGTGCTGCTTCCTGTACTGCGATCAGTACCCGTACTGCTGCCCTGGCCGGTGCCCTGTGACGTGCTACGGTTACTGTCTCGATTTGTGTCCTGACCCTGTGGGGTGGTTTGGTTCTGAGTGGTGGTTTGGTTTTGAGTGGTGCTCGTACCCGTGTTCTGCTGGGCTGTCGCCAAGCTCCCGCCCGCCACAAACATTCCCGTGGCCATCCCCGCCGCCATCAGCGTCAATGTCACTTTACCTCTATTCTTTCCCATGATCTTTTCCTTTTCTTTGTATGTTAAAGCACTCGTTGATTTTCTTATTAGCGATTGTCACGGGACACCGTGAGGGGGTGAGTGCTTACCCCTCGTGCCACCCCGTGACTCGTAAAGGCAAAACTTTATGCGCCGGCGCTGCCAGCCTTGTCGAGCGCGCGAATGCGGTCGTGCGCCTCCTGAACTTTTGCGTACTGCCGCTCAATGACTGAACGAACGTCAGCGGGAACTTTGTTCTCCAGTGCGTCTTTATAGTTACTGACCGCTGAATCTTCACCGCGCTCGCACTCGGCAATCACGGCGGCATCGTCTTTGCCGGTCACAGCGGACTTGATGTTGATCCAACCACGGTGCAGAGAAGCGGCGACGCTGCCGGTCTTTTCCGGATCACCGCC
>Ga0136614_10001668_pt1 | contig 13230 bp, 14 predicted proteins | sample AntDrymUQ2792106_2_FD_106643 | JGI IMG/M metagenome (GOLD analysis project Ga0136614, IMG submission 106643) | Polar desert sand microbial communities from Dry Valleys, Antarctica - metaG UQ279 (21.06) | ecosystem: Environmental > Terrestrial > Soil > Desert | place: Antarctica: Dry Valley...
CAGGGCTGGTTTACGGCGCGCGGCCGTCCGCTCCGTGTGGTGGCGGTCGAGCGGGGTTCGGCCAATGTCATCCTCGTCCGACACCCGTCGAACGACGCGGCCGTCGCGAAGCTGGGCAGCGGCAGGGGCACGGTCCGCCTCGGCCCGGGCGCGCGGTATCCCGCGGACCTCACACGGCACGAGATGCGCCTGGACAAGAGGGATCGCGTCAACGTCATGTGGCCGATCGCCCGCCGTTTCGTCGCTTCCAACGCGATCGCCGAGCTCTTCGACATGTCCCGCGAGTACACGGCGAAAGACGGAGGGTTCCACTGGCTGCTGACCCGGCTCTACTACCCGATCGCCGCGGAGACGCCCCTGCGCTTTGCCGACTCCGTCGCGGTGGCGGGCCTCCAGGCGTTCGGCGGCTGCTCGCGCCGCGCCGTCATCCTCGTGCTCGAGGGGATCCGGACCGACGCGAGCCGGTACGTCCCCGACGCCGTGCGGCGGTACCTCGACAAGATCCACGTACCGCTGTACGTCTGGAGCCTCGATCCGGAACCGCGGGAGGGCGCGGACTGGGGCGCCGCCGAGGACATCTCGTCGGTCCCGAAGCTCCGCAAGGCGGTGGCGCGGCTCAAGAAGGACCTCGAGGCCCAGGAGGTCGTCTGGATCGAAGGGCGCCACCTGCCGCAGGAGATCGCGCTGACCGACCTCGCGCGGGGGATCGAGCTCCTGCGATGAACGCTCCGGGCGACGCCGTGAAGCCTCTCGGGCCGCATCCCATTGCCTCCCTGGGAAAGCGCGCGGTCGCCGAGGGCGTCGGGACGGCGTTCCTGCTCGCCACCGTGGTCGGTTCCGGGATCATGGGTGCCAACCTCTCGGAGGGCATTCCCGCCCTGGCTCTGCTCGCCAACAGTCTGGCGACGGGCGCCGGACTCACTGTGCTGATCGTGAGCCTCGGCCCCGTCTCCGGGGCGCACTTCAACCCGGTGGTCACGCTCGCCGACACGGTCACGGGCAACCGGCCGTGGTCGGAGGTGCCTGCCTATGTCGGCGCCCAGCTGCTCGGTGCGGTCGCGGGCGTCGGGCTGGCTCACGGGATGTTCGGCGAAGCCCTCTTCTCGGTCTCTCGCCAGGCGCGGGGAGGCGCCGGCTCTTTCCTGAGCGAGTTCATAGCGACCTTCGGGCTCCTCGTGGTCATCGGCAGCTGCTCCCGCCGCCGGCCGGAAGCGGTGCCGTAGGCGGTGGGCGCCTTCATCATGGCGGCATACTGGTTTACGGCCTCGACCTCGTTTGCGAATCCGGCCGTCACGCTCGCCCGGACGCTGACCGACAGCTTCACGGGGATTCGGCCGGCCGACGCCGGGCCCTTCGTCATCTCCGAGCTTCTGGGAGGCGCTGCCGCGACCGTCTTTTCTCGCTGGCTGTCGTCGCCAGGAGACCGGTAGCGGACGCCCGGTCGGCCGGAGCCGCCGATCGGTATGGGCGCTGTTTGTTCCGATGGCCCGCGACTAGGGTGGGAGAGGCCTCCCGAAGACCTGCACCCAGTAGGTGGCCGGTCCGGACTCGTTGATCCCGTGCGCGAACCCGAGGCCGATCCCCGCGTAGTCGCGGCCGAGGATGTTGACGCGATGGACCTTGCTGTCCATCCAGCCGTCCATGACCTCCTCGACGGAGTACTGTCCGCGGGCGACGTTCTCCGCGACGGCGGCGGGCTCGTAGCCGGCCGCCTTGACGCGATGGAGAGGCGTCCGGCCCTCGGGGGTCTCGTGGCCGTAGAAGGACCGCGCCAGCATGTCATCCGCGTGCTTCTGCGCCGCCGCGGTCAGCGCGGGATCGAGGCGCAGGGGGGACAGGCGCGCCGTGCGGCGCTCGGCGTTGACGCGCCCCAGCATCGCCTGCGTCAGCGCCTCGCGGTCCGCGAGCCCCTCGGAGCGCTTCCGGAAGTCGCCCTCCTGGGAGACACCGAAGAAGAGCGCGTAGAGGGGGTCCCCGTCGAGCCGCCCGCTGCCGATGCCGAGATCCGTGATCTCCGGCTCGAGTGCCGAGTCGCGTGCGTTGCGGGGCCAGGTCTCGACGACGTGTTCGATCCCACCCTCGGCCTGGATCACGAGCTCCGAGAGGAGCCGCGGCTTGTATCCCACGGCGCGGGCCCGCCGAAACAGCTCGTGGTCCGAGAGCAGGTCGAACTCCACTTCGCGCGCCGCGGTGAGCTCCCGGGCGCGCTCGCGGGCGATCGCGCAGAGGGCCTCGTGCAGGGCGACCGGCGTCAGCCCCCGCGCCGCCCGCAGTCCGTTGACCTCACGCAAAAACTGGGAGGCGATGACTCCGGCGCGCCCGGCCCCGCAGGGAGTGACGGCGGGAGGCGCGGGGGTCGGTGCCGCGCCGACGACCAGGAACGCGGCGAGTGTCAGGTATCTCATCGCCGAGGCGTCCCGTTGCTCGATTCCCAGATTCTCGATTCCCGGTCCCGGCTCAGCCCGCAAGCGCCTGCTCGAGGTCCGCGAGCAGATCCTCCACGTCCTCGATCCCGACTGAGATGCGCACGAGGCCCGGCGAGATCCCGAGCTTGTCGCGTTCCTCCTCGGGGATCGAGCCGTGGGTCATGGTCGCCGGATGGGAGATGAGCGTCTCGACCCCGCCGAGGCTTTCGCCGAGCGAGCAGAGCTTCACGCGGTCGAGGCAGGACTTCGCGGCCTCGTAGGAGCCGAGGTCGAAGGAGATCATCGCCCCGAAGCCACGCATCTGGCGCTTCGCGAGGTCGTGCTGCGGGTGGTCGGGCAGGCCGGGGTAGAAGGTCTTGCGGATGCGCGGGTGCGCGGCCAGGTACTTCGCGATCGCGCGGCCGTTGGCCTCGTGCCGCTCCATCCGCACGGCGAGCGTCTTGATGCCGCGCAGGACGAGCCAGGAGTCGAACGGCGAGAGGATGGCCCCCGAGCTGTTCTGCACGAAGGAGAGCCACTCCACGTGCTCGTCCCGGGCCGCGACGGCCACGCCGCCCACGGAGTCCGAATGGCCATTCAGGAACTTGGTCGTCGAATGCACGACGATGTCCGCGCCGAGCGCGAGCGGGCGCTGGAGGTAGGGGGACGCGAACGTGTTGTCTACGACGACGAGCGCGCCGGCCTCGTGCGCGTACTCGGACAGGAGCGCGATGTCGCACAGCGTCATCATCGGGTTCGTCGGCGTCTCGAGGTGGAGCATCCGGGTGTTGCTGCGGATCGCCGCCCGGACGCAATCCGGCCGCGCGGTATCCACGAAGGAGAACTCCACGCCGTACCGCGCAAGGATCTTCGTGAAGTAGCGGTACGTCCCGCCGTACGTGAGGTTCGAGCAGACGATGTGCTCGCCCGCCTTGACCAGGGTGGAGACCGCCGTGATGGCGGCCATCCCGGAAGCGAAGGCGCGAGCGCCCGCCCCGCGCTCGAGCACGGCCAGGTTCTCCTCGAGGGCGTGCCGGGTCGGGTTCTGCGTCCGGGCGTACTCGTACCCTTTGTTCACCCCCAGCGCCTCCAGGACGTAGGTGGAGGTCTGATAGATCGGGACGGCGACGGCGCCCGTCAGGGGGTCGGGCGCGTTGCCGGCGTGGATCGCGTCGGTGGAAAAGCCCATGTGGTGTCTCCTGAGAATGCCCCTCGGGAAGAAATAGCCCGATTCAGCGGGCGAAGATTCCCTGGTCGGGATAGCGTTCCGCGCCGTCCGGGAGGACGGTGACGACGGTCTTGCCGGGCCCTAACCGCCGGGCGACCTGCAGGGAGGCCACGGCGGCGACGCCGGATGAGCCGCCCACAAGCAGCCCCTCCGTCCGGGCGAGCGCGCGGCACGCACCGAAGGCCTCCGCATCGGTCACGGTGATCACCTCGTCGATGAGCGCGCGGTCGAGGATCGGCGGGAAGAAGGAGAGGCCGATCCCTTCGACCTCGTGGCGCCCCCGCTCGCCGCCACCGAGGATCGAGCCCTGCGGCTCGGCCGCGACCCGCAGGAATGGGGGAATCCGCTCCGAGAGGAACCGCGTGACGCCTGTGAACGTGCCGCTCGTCCCGATGCCGACGACGAAGGCGTCGACCGCGTCTCCGAGCACGGCATAGATCTCCGGCCCGGTCGTCTCGTAATGGATGCGCGGATTGACCGGGTTGGCGAACTGGTTGGGAAGGTAAGCGCCGGGCGTCTCGCGGGCGATCTCTTCGGCGCGGGCAATCGCCCCGGTCATGTACTCCCCGGCCGGGGTCCGCACGACCTCCGCGCCGAGGGCCTCCATGATCCGGGCCTTCAGATGCGCGGCCCCTTCCGGCATCACGATCACGCAGCGGTAGCCGCGGGCGGCCGACAGCATCGCGAGCGCGATCCCCGTGTTGCCCGACGTCGGCTCGACGATCGTGCCGCCGGGTTTCAGGAGACCGCGCGCCTCGGCGTCCGCGATCATCGCGCGCGCGATCCGGTCCTTGACGCTGCCGCCGGGGTTGAGCCACTCGAGCTTGGCGACGATGCGCGCGGCCCCCTCGGCGTAACGGGTCAGCTCGACGAGCGGGGTGTGCCCGATGACGTCCGGCAGACGAGGCGCGGGCCGGACGAGCGTCTCCGGCGGATGGCTCACGGCGGCTCTCCTCCGTTCTGCACTGAGGCGCGGGCAAGATAACAAAAAAGCCCCGGCGCCGCCGGGGCTCTCGGAAGATTACGGGTTACGGCTCAGTACGCTTGCTGTGCACGTCGAGCCGAGTAGCACTCGCGGCAATAGACGGGCTTGCCATTGGTCGGATTGAACGGAACCTGGGTCTGCTTGCCGCAGCCGTCGCACGTCACGTCGTAAAAGGTGCGCTCGCGCCCCTCGCCCGACGACGCCTTGCGCTTGTCGCGGCACAGCTTGCATCGTTTCGGCTCATTGGTGAATCCCTTGCGGGCGTAGAACTCCTGGTCGTCCGCCGAAAAGAGGAACGTGGATCCGCAATCGACGCAGGTGAGATTCTTGTCGGTGTATTGCTGCATCATGGACGTTGACGATCTCCTGGGTTTTCGTACCCTCCCGGGCGTTGTCGCTCCGGGTCAAAAAAGAAACGTTGTCTACTGGTGGTTGGCTGCCCACTCCCCGCGGGTGCGGAAGAGCGGAAGGAAGGTCTCTCTCTAGCTAGGAGGGCCTCCTTTCGCGATCGCGCACGTTTCCCGCAAAGACGTACGGATGGGGAAAAGGGCAAACATAAGTGTGGCGCCGGATGTGCGGGTTCGTAAAGTTGGCGCAACGTAGCATGCGCCGCAACCGGGGCGCAAGCGGTAATTGGTGCCGCTCGCCCGGCCCGGATCGGGCGGTCCGAGCCGGACGGTCGAGGGCCGCGCGCGGCGTTTAAGTCCCGCGCACCCGAACCTTTACCGGGGGCCGGGCGTCCCGATGCGGCCCTCCTCGGGCGAGGAGGCCGTGGCGTAGCGGCGTTTGGGGATCCGTCCCGCGCGATAGGCGTCCCGGCCCGCCCGGACGGCGTCTCGCATCGCGCGGGCCATCCGCACGGGGTCGCGCGCGCCGGCGATGCCCGTGTTCATCAGGACGCCGGCGGCGCCGAGCTCCATCGCGACACAGGCGTCCGAGGCGGTGCCGACGCCGGCGTCCACGATGACGGGCACCGTCGCCTGCTCGAGGATGATCGAGAGGTTGTTCGGGTTCTGGATGCCGAGCCCCGACCCGATCGGCGCGCCGAGAGGCATCACCGCGGCCGCGCCCGCGTCCTCCAGCTTCCGGCAGACGATGGGGTCGTCCGACGTGTAGGGGAAAACGGTGAATCCTTCCCCGACCAGGGTGCGCGTCGCGGCGAGCAACGCCTCGTTATCCGGCCAGAGCGTCCGCTCGTCCCCGAGGACCTCCAGCTTCACCCACGCGGAGAGGCCCACCTCGCGGCCGAGCCGCGCCGCGCGGACCGCGTCCTCCGCGCTGTAGCAGCCCGCGGTGTTGGGGAGCAGGGTCATCCCCTTCGGGACGTAGTCGAGGAGCGACTCGCGGCCGCGGTCGGTCAGGTTGACGCGCCGCACCGCGACCGTGACGATCTCGGCGCCCGACTCCTCGAGCGCCCGGCGCATCAGCTCGAACGTCGCGTACTTGCCGGTCCCGACGATGAGTCGCGAGGCGAACGTCCGCCCCCCGAACGTGAAGGGGTCGGCCGCGTCCGCGGCGGTGGCGCTCTCGAGGGTCGTGGTGCTCATCCGAGGTCCTATCTAGTCCCTTTGCGGGCCGGCGCGCAAGAGAACGTTGTCGATGAGGCGCGTCTTCCCCGCCCGGACGGCGGCGGCGAGCGCGGCGCCGCGAGAGACCTGCGCCAGACGCCGCATCGTTTCGGGCTCCACGACGTCCACGTAGTCCACGGAAAGCCCCGCGGCCTCCAGTTCCCGCCGTGTGGCCTCCTCGACGGAGCGCGCGTCGGCGCCCTCCGCGGCGGACTCTGCCGCGACCGCGAGGATCCGGGGGAACGCCGCCGCGCGGGCCCGTTCCTCCGGTTCGAGGTACGCGTTGCGCGAAGACATCGCGAGCCCGTCCGGCTCGCGAACGGTGTCTCCGACGACCAGGCGGACCGGGAAGTCGAGGTCCCGGATCATGCGGCGCACGACGGCGACCTGCTGCAGATCCTTGCGCCCGAAGTAGGCGGCGTCCGGCGCTACGTGGAGGAACAGCTTGGCGACGACGGTCGCCACGCCGCGAAAGTGTCCCGGGCGGGCCGCGCCCTCGCCCCCTTCCGACACCGCCCCCACCTCGACAGCGGTCGAGAACCCGGCAGGGTAAAAGCCGCGCGCGTCGGGACGGTACACGACGTCTGCCGCCGCCGACTCGAGCAGGGCCTCGTCCCTCTCCGGTGTGCGCGGATACCTTCCGAGGTCCTCGCCGGCGGCGAACTGGAGCGGGTTGACGAAGATGGAGACGACGGCGAAATCGTTTTCCCGCCGTGCCATACGGACGAGCGACAGGTGTCCCTCGTGCAGCGCCCCCATCGTCGGAACGAGCGCGATGGTCTTGCCGGTGGCGCGCGCCTGTGCGACGAGCGCGCGGAGCGACGAAAGCTCGGTGACGGTCTTCACGGGTGAGAGGTGAAAGGTGAGAGGTGAAAGGAGTGTCTCTTAGGCCCCTTTCACCTTCCACCCTCCACCTTTCACCTCCTCGTCAGTAGACGCGCCTCAGGGCCGGCGCCTTCGCCGATGAGAAGGACTCCTCCGCGGTCGGAAAAGCGCCCGTCCGCACGTCGCGGGTGAACGCCCGCGCCGCCTCCTCGATGGCGGAGGAGAGGTCCGCGTACCGCCGGACGAACCGCGGGGAAAGGTCCCGCGTGAGGCCCACGACGTCGTGGAAGACGAGAACCTGGCCGTCGCAGGAAGGGCCGGCGCCGATACCGATCGTGGGCACGGGTATGGAGGCCGTGATCTCCCCTCCGAGGTCGGCCGGCACGCATTCGACGACGACCGCGAAGCAGCCCGCGGCGGCGAGCGCGCGGGCATCCTCCACGATTTCCTGCGCGGCGGCCGAGCCTTTCCCCTGGACCTTGAAGCCGCCGAGCTTCCGGTAGGACTGCGGCGTGAGCCCGACGTGGCCCATCACGGGGATGTCCGCGGCGAGGATCGCGTCCACGGCGGGGAGCATGCGCCGCCCCCCCTCGATCTTCACGGCCCCGCACCCGGCCTCCGAGAGGAAGCGCCCCGCGTTGCGGACCGCCTCCGCCGGGTCGGCCTGGTAAGACAGGAACGGCATGTCGCCGACGACGAGCGCCCTCTTCGCCGCGCCGGCCACCGCCTGCGCGTGGCGCAGCATCGTCTCCATGGTGGCGGAGAGCGTGTTGGGCTTCCCGTACACGGCCATCTCGACAGAATCGCCAACGAGCAGGACGTCGAGGCCCGCGGTGTCGAGCAGCGCCGCGCTCGATGCGTCGTACGCGGTCATCATCGCGATGCGGTCCTTCCCCTTGGCGGCGAGGAGGTGGGGGACCGTGACGGGAGAGGCTTCGAGCAGAGATTTCATGGCGCGCTCCTATCCTCTCGGTCGACGTCCGTATGATCCGGATCGCCGCCGATCAGGGCGACGGCTGAATTATACGGCGTCAAAGGAGGAGGCGCGGGCCGGCCGCGCCTCCTCGACTCCGGGGGTCTTGCCGCTAGGGCGCGACTGGCTCGATCGGCTCGCGGCGGCCCGGCGCCGGGTCGATTCGGGGGGTCGCGTAGAGAAAGATGACGTCCACGATGTCGATGTCCCCCCGGTCGCTCCAGGCCCGTCCTTCCAGCCAGAGGACGTTCCCATGGGCGTCGCGGGTGTCCTTGAGCCCGTAACCGTAGTCGATCGAATGGATGCCGGCGGCTGCCAGTGTCACGAGCTCGTCCGGCGCGGAGCGGCCGTCGTGGTCGCGGTCGACCCAGATCCGCAAATGGGCGAATATCGCGTCGTCCGACTCGACGGTGAAGTTCTCGTTCCCGCCGAAGCCCTTCGCATCGTAGTCGGCCAGGGGACGGAAGCCGTGGCTCCCCCCGGCCGCTCCGCTGGAGGGCAGGAGCATCTGACTCCCGAAGAGCTCGCGGCCGCCGTCGATGCGGCCGTTGCCGTTCAGGTCGATCGCCAGAAACCCGTCGTTGGCCCCGGCGGCCGTCCAGGTGATGAGCTCGGGCTCCCCGTCGCCGGTCAGGTCGAAGAGCACGGGATCCTCGTTGCCCGACAGCGTCAGGCCGTCGCCGTCCAGATCGACGACGAGGGGGGTCTCGCACCAGGGTTGGACGGTTCCCGGGCCGCCCTCTGGGGACCCGTGCCCTCCCGTCGGCGGCGGAGGCGGGTCGACGCACGCCTGGTGGCTCCCCCAGGCATTCGAGCCGGTACTCATGTTCGCCGTCACGCGCGCCCGATAGCAGGCGCCCGGCTCGCCGTTGCCCTCGATGTACTGCTCGTAGTCGCGCGTCTCTGAGATGTACTGATATGCGATCAAGCCACCGGGCCAAATTCCGTCATAGCTGATCATGTGTTTGCCGGTGATCTGGTTGGTCGAGTTGTCGTGGGCCGGGGGATGGATCTCGTACTTCGCCCAACCGAACGATCGCAGGACCGTTCCGAGGCCGCTCTCGATGTTTACGCCACCGGACAGGTGACCCGCGAAAGCCGTGCCGGTGAGCAGAAGCGTAGCGCTTGTGAACAGGCACATGCGTTTCATCGGCATCCTTTCTCGACGGCGAGCAGCGCGCTCGCCGTCATGTCGGTTACCACGTTGATGTCCGGAGCGACGGCCTCGTAGAGGAAGCGGTCGAGCGCTTTTCCGTAGCGCTCCCGGAGCGCCGCGAGGGCGCGTGTCCTGCGGTCGCATTGGATGAGCTTCGACGCCGTCTCCGCGGCGGCTCCCGCCCTGGCGTCCTCTCTGGAGGCTCGGCGGAGGCGCTCCTCCTCGGTCACGTAGTCGCGGGCGGCCTCTTCGAGGACGGCGAGGAAGTTTTCGCCGAGCCCCAGGGCCTTCGCCCGGACGCGGTACCTCTCTCGAAAGTGCGCGCGGAGCTCCTTTCCCTCGGGCAGGAGCGTCAGCCGGACGAGACCCTGGAAGATCTCGAAGGGGAGCAACAGCTCGGGGTGCTCGCGCCCGACCACGGAGCTCTGCTCGCCGGCGGATTGCTTCCCGGTGAACCTGTCGTCCAGCCGTTCTTCGAGTGTCCAATCCCAGGGAGGTTGCTGCTGTTTCGGGGCCGGCTGCTCCAGGGTGAGGGTGGAAAACAGAAGCACTGCGGATAATCCGTCCATCTCTACCTCCTTCTCATGTCTGCCCGAGGGCAGCGAGTGTCGTGTCTAGAGATGTATTGCCGCGAGAGTGACGGGCACCGTCGGCTCGCGGCGACGGATTACGCGCGCGCGGCCGGGACGTAGTACTGAACGCCCTTCCGGGCGCGCTGGACCTGCGCGACGAGGTCGTCGAACTCCGCGGATCGGTTCACGAAGTCGATCTCGTTGGTGTCCACCACGAGGAGCGGGGTCTCCTCGTAATGGTAGAAGTAGAAGTTGTAGGCCTCGATGAGCTGCGCCAGGTACTCGGGCGTGATTCCCTTCTCGATCGACCACGCGCGCTTCTTGATTCGCTTCATGCACGTCTCGAGGGAGCCCTGCAGGTAGATCACGAGGTCCGGCTTGGGGATCGACTCGGCGAGCAGCGAATACAGACGGTCGTAGAGCATCAACTCCGAGTCGTCGAGGTTGAGGCAGGCGAAGATCTTGTTCTTGGGGAAGTGGTAATCCGCGACGACGAGGTTCGAGAAAAGGTCGATCTGAGCGATCTCGCGCTGCTGCTGGTATCGGGAGAGGAGGAAGAAGAGCTCCGTCTGGAATGTCGCGCCCTTCTTGCGCTTGTAGAAGTCCGCGAGGAAGGGGTTGTCGATGTCCTCGAGCATCTTGGTCCCGTGGAACCGGTGGGCGAGCATCTCCACGAGCGACGTCTTCCCGACGCCTATGGGGCCGTCCACCGCGACGTGGCGGAGCGGGACGTCCCCTTCCGACGGGATCGCCATCGGCGCGGATTCTAACGTGAGGGGTCGCGCGGGCCGCCGGGGCGCGCGAGAATCTCGCGATGGCCCCCGAGGACTTATACGCCGCCGACGCCGGCACGCTGTACGACGCCGCATACGAACGGCTCCGTGGGCCGTCCGGTGACGTGGCCTTCTATCGGGCGCTCGCCAGGACGCACGGAGGCCCCGTTCTCGAGCTCGGATGCGGGTCGGGCCGCGTCCTTCTTCCGATCGCGCGCGACGGAGTTCCCTGCGTCGGGCTCGACGCGAGCGAGGCCATGCTGGACGCCCTCCGGGCCAAGAGCCCGCCGCCGAACCTGCGGCTCGTGCAGGGGTCGATGCAGGATCTCGACATGGGTCCCCAGCGCTTCCCCTTTATCTTTTCGGCCTTCCGCGCCTTCCAGCACCTCCTGACGGTCGGGGATCAGCTCGCGTGTCTGGAACGCGTGCGCCGTCACCTCGCGCCCGGCGGCCTGTTCGCCTTCGACGTCTTCGCCCCCCGGTTCGAGCGCGTCGCCCTCGCCGAGGAGCCCGAGACCGAGGACGTCCGCTTTCCGCTCGACGCGGACGAGGTCGTACGGTACGCCCGCGTGCGGCGGGACCGGGCGACGCAGACGCAGGAGGTCGTTTTTCGCTACGAGCGGAGGCATCAGGGCGTTGCTGTCGGCTCGACCGAGGCGCGGGTCTTCATGCGGTACTTCTTCCGTTACGAGCTCGAACACCTGCTCGGCCGCGCGGGCTTCTCCCGTCTCGAGTTCCTCGGCGGCTTCGACGGCAGGCCGTACGACTACGTTTCGGGAGAGATCATCGTGCTCGCGAGAGCTGAGAGCTGGTTTGAAACCTAACCGAGGACCACGTCGGCGATCCCGAATCCTCCCAGCACGATCGAGACGAACCCGTTCGCCTGAAAGAACGCCGCGTTCACGCGGGACAGGTCGCCCGGGCGGACGATCGCGTGCTGGTACACGAGAGCCGCGGCCGTCAGGACGATGCCGGCGCCGAAGAGGACTCCGGAGCCCACGAGCCGCCACACGAGGACCAGCAGCGCGAGCATCGCGACGTGGAACGCCGCCGACACGAGGAGGGCGCGTCCGCTCCCGAGGCGCGCCGGAATCGATCGAAGTCCCGCGCCGCGGTCGAAGGCCTCGTCCTGCAGCGCGTAGATGACGTCGAACCCGGCCGTCCAGAAGAGGACGGCGAGCCCCAGCAGCACCGGCAGGAGCTCGAGCGACCCGCGGACCGCGATCCACGCTCCGGCGGGAGCGAGCGCGAGGCAGAGCCCCAGGACGAGGTGCGACAGGGCGGTGAACCGCTTCGTGTACGCGTAGAGGAACAGGAGGGCCAGGGCGACGGGGCAGAGGAGCAGCGTCGCCCGGTTGAGCGCGGCCGCTGCGAGGACGAAGAGCGCGACCGAGGCGACGAGGAACGCCCGCGCAAAGCCGACCGAGAGCGCGCCGGAAGGCAGGGCACGCGACGCCGTCCGCGGGTTCGCGGCGTCGATCGCGCGGTCGGCCAGCCGGTTGTGCGCCATGGCGGCGCTGCGGGCCGCGACCATCGCGAGGAGGATCTTCCCGCCGGTCGCCGGATCGGGCCAGCCGCCGGCGGCCAGCACCGCCGACAGGAAAGCGAAGGGAAGCGCGAAGACGGTGTGCGAGAACTTGACCATCTCCAGCGTCGCCCCGAAGGAGCGGAGGAATCCGGAGGCGCTCACCGCCGGGTCCGGCGCGGGGGGGACGGCGCGGCGCGGCGCCCGGTCCAGCGAAACGTGTCCCCTCCGAGCTCGAAGCCCAGCATGCGTGCCGCGCGCTGGCAGAAGGCGTCCAGGAAGCGATCCATGTCGGGCGCGTCCACGTAGAACGCCGGCACGGGCGGAGCGACGATGGCCCCGGCGAGGGTCACGCGCCGCATGTTCTCCACGTGGACGAGTGAGTACGGCGTCTCGCGGAAGACCAGGACGAGGCGTCGCCGCTCCTTGAGGCACACGTCTGCGGCGCGCTGCAGCAGGTCGCGGGAGATCCCGTTTGCGATCGCTCCGAGAGTACCGCCGCTGCACGGGATGACGATCATGCCGCTGGCCGGGTAGGAACCGGACGCGATCGAAGCGCCGACGTTGTCGTTGCGATGGATCTCGAGCCGACGGGTGGCGGCTCGCGGGAGCCGCAGCGCTGCGATCCAGTCTTCGGGGCTCTCGATGTCGCCGTCGAGCTCGTTCCGCGCAACCTCGAGGCCCGCTTCCGAGAAGACGAGGTGAAGACGCGCCACCGACCGCGCGGAGAGCGCCCGCTCGACGAAACGACGCGCGAGGAGCGCTCCGGAGCCCCCGGAGACGCCGACGATGATCTCGAGACCCGGCATCGGGCCGAGATTATCCACGCGGCGTCACCCGGTTCCCGATGACAAACGTTCGGGCGGGGTAGCAGAGGACCTTGTCAGCGGTCGAAGCCCCGGCGCGCCAAGGGCTTCGACGCCGAACACCCTCTCCGGAGCAGAAATCCTTTGCGGGCCCGTGCTGCTCGGCCGCGGCCGCGCGGCGCGTAACCCACCTGCAGAGAGTGCTTGGCGCTCCGCACGGTGCGCGGCACGGCTTTCGCCCTATCGGCAACCAGAAATCAAGGAGGTGCCGATGGAGAACGCCTGATGCGGGACCCGATGAGGACACGCCACGAATCGATCCCTCAGAAAGTCATCGGACGGGTGAGAACCCGAATTAGACGAAAGGAAGCCTATCGATGAGTCAACGATCTCGATCTCTCGCCGCGGCCGCGG
>Ga0136614_10001669_pt1 | contig 13229 bp, 10 predicted proteins | sample AntDrymUQ2792106_2_FD_106643 | JGI IMG/M metagenome (GOLD analysis project Ga0136614, IMG submission 106643) | Polar desert sand microbial communities from Dry Valleys, Antarctica - metaG UQ279 (21.06) | ecosystem: Environmental > Terrestrial > Soil > Desert | place: Antarctica: Dry Valley...
GCCCGGCCATGCGCTCGATTCCGTCGCCCGCTCGCGCATGTCGACCGTCTATGCGCCGGGCCTGAAGTACACGATGTTGCCGGACCCATGGATCGACGCATTTTCTTTGCGGGAAGGACGCGAGGCGCCGGTGCTGTCGCTGTATGCGGACATCGATCCGCAGACGTTCGACATCGTCGCAACGGAGTCGAAACTGGAGCGGTTGCACATCGAAAGCAATGTGCGCCACGACCGGCTCGATGATGTAGTGAGCGAGACCGCCATTGCGCACGGCAAATTCGACGCGCCGTTTGCGGAGCAGCTGAGCTTTCTGTGGCACGTCGCGCGCAAGCTTCTGGCAGGTCGTGAGCAGGTGCGCGGCCGTCCCGAGCCGATCGGTCGCGTCGACTACTCGTTTGAGCTCGAAGGCGTGGGTGAAGACGCGTGCGTGATGATTCGTCAGCGCCGTCGCGGCTCTCCACTCAACCTGATCGTGGCCGAGCTAATGATCTTTGCCAACAGCACTTGGGGCGGCTTGCTTGCCGAGCGGCGAGTGGCGGGAATCTACCGCTCGCAATCGCTCGGACGCGTAAAAATGGGAACGGCGCCGGCGCCGCACGATGGCATTGGCGCCACGCGCTACGCATGGTGCACGTCGCCGCTGCGCCGCTATGTCGATCTGGTCAATCAGCGGCAGCTTCTCGCGTGCGTGTGCGGAGAGCCGGCGCCGTACGCGCCGAACGACGCGGAGCTCTTTGGCATCGTCTCGGGCTTTGAATCTGCCTACGGGGCGTACGCAGAATTCCAGCAGAAAATGGAGCGCTATTGGTCGCTGCGCTGGTTCGAACAGGAAGGGCTGGCGCGCATCGATGCGACCGTGCTCAGGGGCGATGTGTTGCGCATCGACGGCGTGCCGTTCATCACACGCCTGCCCGGATTGGCCGACTTGCCGCGCGGCCAACGGCTCGAGCTCGACGTCGTTTCGACCGACACAGTCGATCTGACGCTCGAAATGCGAGTGCAGCGCGTGTTGACAGCGCAAACCGTCGTCGATGTCGACGAGGAAGAACTCGAGGTCGAAATGATCGACGCTTCGGCACAGGCCGTTGCCGAGCAAAGCGCAGAAATGGCGACCAATCACCCGGCAGACGACGCGCTCGACCTTTCGACCGTTGCACCCTCAGCGCCATTGGGCTAGAAGGTGTTGGCGCAAGCGCTGGCGACGAGACTAGCGCGATCGTGTCACACGCGTCCTTGATTGTGCTGGCTACAATCGTTTGACGCTGTCGGCAACTTAATGCGAACTATGACGTGGCTAGCGAACGTTAAATGGACGTGGGTCAATGGACGTGGTTGAATGGACGTGGCTGAATGGACTTGGCTGAGTTGAGCCTCGCCGCACCCGTGGTCGGACTGCGTTCGTTTCTGGGCGACAAAGTGCTCGTGATGGCCATGACGGTGTCGATCGGCCTGCACATCACCGCGTTGGCGGTCCGCTTCGTCGACCCCGATCTTTTCCGAGTGCGCTCGACCGATCCACCGGTCGAGATCATCCTGGTCAATGCCAAGAGCGCAAGTGCGCCCGGCACCGTCGAAGCGTTCGCGCAAAACAATCTCGACGGCGGTGGCGCCAACGATGCGGGACGTCGCACATCGCCGCTGCCCAACAGCTTTGAGATGCGCGACGGCGATTCGCTCGAGTCCGCGCGCAAAAACGTGCAGCAGCTCGAGGAAGAGCAGAAAGCGCTGTTGGCGACGCTGCACGAGTCGCTGCAGTTGCGTCCGACGCCGTTAAGGGACACTTCGACCGAGCAGCCGCAAAGCGGCAGCACCGATGAAGAAACGACCCAGCAACTGGCGCGGGCGCAGGCCGAGATCGCGAAGCAGATTTCGGATTATCAAAAGCGTCCGCGCAAGCATCACTTCATGCCGAGTGCGTCCGAGTATCGCTACGCGCGCTACGTCGAAGACTGGCGCGCCCGTGTCGAGAGAATCGGCAATGAAAATTACCCAAACGATGCGCGTGGGCGTTTTTATGGCGCGTTGCGCATGACGGTCGCCATCCGCAAAGATGGTTCAGTCGCCGACGCGATGATCGATCAGACCTCGGGCTTGCAGATACTCGACCGCGCTGCACGGCGAATCGTGCAAATGGCGGGGCCGTACCCGCCTTTTCCACCGGATATTGCGCGCGACACGGATATCCTCGAAATAACGCGCACCTGGATTTTCACCAACGACCAGCTTGCCACCCGCAGCGCAAAGCCATAACACGCAGAGATGACCGCCGTCGACAAGTACGGAGTTGTCGGTAACCCGATCGCGCATAGCCGTTCGCCGGAGATTCATCAACGCTTCGCGCAGCAGGTCAAGCAGCAGCTTTCGTACGAACGCATCGAGGCGCCGCTCGACGGCTTCGAAGACAAGGCGCTGTCCCTGCGCGAAGCCGGCTATGGCGGACTCAACGTCACGCTGCCGTTCAAGATCGACGCCGCCAAGCTGGCGGACGATCTGACGCCGCGCGCGCGGATCGCCGGCGCAGTGAATACGTTGAAGTTCGACGGCGATACGATCGTCGGCGACAACACCGACGGCATCGGCTTCGTGCGCGATCTGCGCGAGCGCCTGAAGTTTTCGTTCTCCAAATGTTCGGTGCTCGTGCTCGGCTCCGGCGGAGCGGTGCGCGGCCTGTTAGGTTCGATGCTCGATGAAAGCCCGCGCTGGCTCGCCGTGGCCAATCGATCGCACAAGCGCGCCGAAGAACTGGCCGAAGAATTCGGCGTCGAAGCGATTCACTTCGACGAGATTCCCGCCGAGCACTTCGATCTGATCATCAACGGGACCACGACGAGCTTGAATCACCAGGCGCCGCCGATCGATCCGGACACGTTCAACGATTGCGCCCTGGCATACGACCTTGCGTACGCCGCCGAACCGACGCCCTTCATGCAGCTCGCAACATCCGGCGGCGCCAAACATGTGGTCGATGGCCTGGGAATGCTGATCGAGCAGGCGGCCGAGTCTTTTCTGCTGTGGCGCGGAGTGCGCCCGGACACCGGTGCGGTGTACCGCGAATTGCGAGATCTTTTGAAGCGTCAGTCGGCCGAGCACGTCGTCGCAAGGTAGTAATGCGCGTGACTTTGCGCTGGCTGCTGCGGGCGGCGCTGCTCGCTCTTACTGTTTTACTGCTGATTCAAGTGTGGTATTTCGGATGGGTCGCGTGGTGGAAATGGAACGACCCGGGCGAAACCTCGTTCATGAGCCGCGAACTGGCGACGCTGCGCGAAAAGAGACCGCAAGCCGAGCTGAAACATCGCTGGATCGAGTACGAGCGCATCTCGAGCCAGCTGAAGCGCGCTGTCATTGCCTCTGAAGACGCCAACTTCACCGAGCACGAAGGCGTCGATTGGTTAGCGATCGAGAAGGCGTACAAGGAAAATGTTCGCAAGGGGAAAGTCGCGCGCGGCGGCTCGACGATCACGCAGCAGCTCGCTAAAAATCTTTTCCTGTCGTCGGAGCGAAGTTATTGGCGCAAGGCGCAGGAGTTCGTTATCACTTACATGATCGAGGCGCTATGGGACAAGCGCCGCATTCTCGAGGTGTATCTGAATGTGGTCGAGTGGGGTGACGGCGTGTTCGGCGCCGAAGCCGCGGCGCGCCAGTATTTCAACATCAGCGCCTCGCAGCTGAGCGCCGAACAAGCGGCGCGCCTGGCCGCGTACCTGCCGAATCCGAAGCGCTACGGTCGCATTCGGTCGGGTCCCTATCTCGATCGCCGAACGGCCGCGATTCAACGCTTCATGGCCGACGCTCCAGTTCCTTAGGTGCGCCGCATACAATCCGTGCGCCGCTAGACGGCACCACACGCTCGGCTCTGACATGGATCAAAAGCAACTCGAACTCGAACAGCGTGATGCTGCGCAGGCGCACGATCCGGAAGCCGCGCAGCGCGCGCTGGCGCGCGTCGAGCAGCTGCTGGAAAAGCAACACCGCGTCGAAGCGCTCGTGCAGCGTGAGCAAACACCGGGCGAGGAAAAGAAGGCGCTGGTCGAACAGTTGGTGCACCGGCAACACTTGAACGAGTTGAAGTCGATTCTTGATCGACTGCACCCGGCGGATATCGCCTACATCCTTGAGTCGTTGCCGCTCGAAGACCGGCTCACGGTGTGGGACGGCGTCAAGGCTGATCGCGACGGCGAAATTCTGATCGAAGTCAGCGACGCGGTGCGCGAGACGCTGATCGCGTCGATGAACCGCGAAGAGCTGGTCGATGCCGTCGAGAGCCTCGAAACCGATGAGATCGCTGCGATTGCGGACGATCTGCCCGCCGACGTCGTCGACGAGGTTCGAGAGAGCCTCACGAGCGAAGAGCGTGCGCAGTTGCGCGTGTCGATGTCGTACCCGGACGATTCAGTCGGTGCACTGATGGATTTCGAGATGATCTCGATTCGCGAGGACGTCACGCTCGAAGTCGTGCTGCGCTACCTGCGACGCTTCGATGCGCTGCCCAACCACACGGACCAGATATTCGTCGTCGATCGGCACGACGTGTTGAAGGGCGGCCTGCCGCTCGACCGGTTACTGTTGAATGAGCCGGACATCGAAGTTGCGTCGGTAATGAACACCGACTTGATGACGCTCTCACCGCTCGATGAAACAGGTGAGGCGGCACAGGCGTTCGAACGTTACGACCTGGTGTCGGCACCGGTTGTCGATGAAGCCGGCCGGCTGGTGGGCAGGCTTACGATCGACGAGGTGGTTGACGTTATTCGCGAGGAGGGCGAGGACGCGGCACTGGCACAAGCCGGCCTGCGCGAAGACGAAGATCTGTTCGCATCGGTCTGGAATTCGGCGCGCAATCGCTGGTCATGGCTGGCGCTTAATCTTTGCACGGCGTTTTTCGCGTCGCGCGTGATCGGCGCATTTGAAACCACGATCGAGAGAGTCGTCGCGCTGGCGACGTTGATGACGATCGTAATGGGGATCGCCGGCAATTCCGGTAATCAGACGATGACGCTGATGATCCGTTCGCTCGCGCTCGGCCATGTGACCGGCGGCAACACAAGGCGGCTGATAATGAAGGAGTTGGTCATCGCCGGGTTAAACGGCCTGGTGTGGGGCAGCATCGCCGGTCTGGTCGCGTGGTGGATTTATGTGGACAGCCCGCGCGGAGGGTTGATCGGCTTGACGTTGTTGCTGGCGATGTTTCTCAACATGCTGATTGCCGCGCTGGTGGGCACGTTCGTTCCGCTGGTGCTGGAGCGCGCCGGCCGCGATCCGGCGTTGGGCTCTTCGGTACTTTTGACGTTCACGACCGACAGCATGGGCGTGTTCATCTTTCTCGGTCTGGCTACGGTGTTCTTCTTGTAGCGATCACTTCATGCGCTTGATCGTGAACTCTTCCTGAATCGTGTCCTTGTAAACGCTCGCCGGCGACGAGCTCGCAATGAACCGCCGCGCGATCTCTTCACCGACGGCGGTGTGTTGAATGATCGATCCATTGTCGAATTCGATTTCCAGCACGCGGTTGTTGCGGTCGTAGCCGGCGGACTTGATGCCGCCGCGTCGAATCGCCTTGCGTTCCATTCGCTAGATTCCCAGTTCGTTCCACATTGCATCGACTCGCGCCTTGACTGCCGGGTCCATCGCAATCGGTCGCCCCCATTCGCGCTGAGTCTCGCCCGGCCACTTGTTGGTGGCATCGATACCCATCTTGCCGCCGAGCCCCGCGACCGGCGATGCAAAGTCGAGATAGTCGATCGGCGTGTTGTCGACCAGCAGCGTATCGCGCACCGGATCGACGCGCGTCGTGATCGCCCAGATCACTTCCTTCCAGTCGCGCACGTTGATGTCGTCGTCGGTCACGACGATGAATTTGGTGTACATAAACTGGCGTAGGAAACTCCACACGCCGAACATCACGCGCTTTGCATGCCCCGCGTATTGCTTGCGTATCGAGACGATCGCCATCCGGTAGCTGCATCCTTCGGGCGGCAGATAAAAATCGCTGATCTCCGGAAACGTGCGGCGCAGTAGCGGGACGAACACTTCGTTGAGCGCAACGCCCAGCACCGCCGGCTCGTCGGGCGGCTTGCCGGTATAGGTCGAGTGATAAATCGGATCGCGTCGCATCGTAATGCGGTCGATGGTGAAGACTGGAAACCTCTCGCGCTCGTTGTAGTAGCCGGTGTGGTCTCCGAACGGACCCTCGAGAGCCGTTTCGTATCCACTCGGGTTGCCGGCATCCGGCTGGATATGACCTTCAAGCACTATCTCGGCAGTGGCGGGGACGCTCAAGTCATGGCCGATGCACTTCGTGATGTCGGTGCGTGCCCCGCGCAGCAGGCCTGCGAACTGATATTCAGACAAACTGTCTGGCACCGGAGTGACCGCGCCCAGCATCGTCGCCGGATCGGCGCCCAGCGCGACTGCGATCGGAAATGGCTCGCCGGAATGCGCTAGCAAATGGTCACGAAAGTCAAGTGCCCCGCCGCGATGTGGTAGCCAGCGCATAATGGCCTTGTCACGACTTAGCACCTGTTGGCGGTAGATACCTAGGTTTTGTCGCTTTTTATGGGGACCTCGCGTGATGACAAGACCCCAGGTAATAAGCGGGCCCGCATCCCCCGGCCAGCAAGTCTGGATGGGCAGGCGGCCCAGATCGACGTCGCTGCCTTCCCAGATCACCGTTTGGCAGGGCGCACTGCGCACGTCGCGCGGCGCCATGTCCCACAGCGCGCTCTTCAGCTGGGTCACTTTGCCCAGCGCGTCACGCAGGCCTTTCGGCGCCTCCGGCTCTTTTAATGCGGCCAGTAGCTCGCCGACCTCGCGCAACGCGCCGACGTCGGCGGCGCCCATCGCCCGCGCGACGCGGCTGACTGTTCCGAACAAGTTGCCCAGTACCGGAATTTGCGAGCCGGTCGGGCGCTCGAACAACAGCGCCGGGCCGGACGAGCGCAGGGTTCGATCGCAGATTTCCGTCATTTCGAGGCAAGGCGAAACCTCGGCTGAAATCCGCTTTAGATCGCCGGAGCTTTCCAGCTGCCTCAAAAAGTCCCGCAGGTCGGCGTATTTCATGCGTCCGAAGAAGCTCTGCGACGAGCGGCATGATGGGAAGTGAGCGCAAACATCGGTCTAAAAACCTACCGTTAAGCTATTGAGTAGTAAGGAATTTCGGTTGTGGGTTCTCGAGGACTGCGGTCCGCCTAGCGGCTCGACGTGGCAAATACTCGTTTATTTAGAGTGAATGCCGGCTTGACCGAGGCTCCCGGGTACCTAGAATCCGCCCAGCCGTTTGGCTACCCTGTAGCGCGTGCGCTGCAACACTGCGCGCTGGACACAGTCGAAGTGACGGCGTTGGGGCCCCAAGGTTGCTCTAAGGATCACTGTGAAAGATGAGCCCCCACGCCTGCCGGGTCCCGGCGAGGGAAATTGAATGGCCGGTGAAGCAGTCGGACGATCCGGGCAACGTTCCAACCTGTGAATGGCGACCCCCAGAGATTAATGGGTGGCCGATCGGCATAAGGAGGTACGAGTGGCAAACCCTGCGAATTATGCTCTGCGCAAGATCGGTGCAATCGGGCCGGTCGTGGCAGTTGCGTGCATCACTTTTTTCAGAGACATCACCGCCGGCGCAATGTCGACGGCGAAGCTGGTCGTGATGCTTTCCGGCTGCGCGGCCCTGCTCGCTGCCGGCGTGCTGGCGAGCAGTCAAGATGCACGCTCAGCGCTGGAAGTCCGATTGTTGGGCCCGGAAGCGGTGGCGATAGTGTCGACTGATGAACCCGATGCCGAATCCGTCCAGATTCGCGCGCCGATCACCGCGGACGATCCGCAGCAGAAGCGCGTCGTCCAGTACCTGGCGCGCCGCTATCGAGTGGCCGACGGTGCAGTTCGCTTGCTGGTGTCGACCGCGTTTCAGATCGGCAGAGAAAAGAATCTGGATCCGCTGCTGATTCTTTCGGTCGTTGCGATCGAGTCCAGCCTCAACCCGTTTGCCGAAAGCTCAATGGGCGCGCAAGGCTTGATGCAGGTGATGACGCGCGTCCATGCGCAGCGCTTCGAACCGCACGGCGGCGAGACCGCTGCGTTGGATCCAATTGCCAACATGAAAGTGGGCTCATCGATACTGCACGAGTTGATTTCGCGCGGCGGCTCGGTCGAGCGTGGGCTGCAGCTCTACGTCGGCGCCGGCAATATGCCCGACGATGGTGGCTACGGCGTGCGCGTGCTCGGCGAGCGGGCGCGGCTGCAGTTGGCGGCAACCGGCCGAGTCGATGCGGCGCTTTCGGCCGCGATTCGTGCAGCCGCCGCGCCGGCACCCGTTCCCGAGTTGAAGCCGGTGGCGCTCCCCGTCAATGCCGACGAGCCGACGCTGTTGCTGCCTCCTCCGAACTCGACCACTGAGGCGCAGCAGCTTCCTTCAGCGCGCGAACAGTCGGTTTGATTTTTTCCGCACGTTAGCGGCGTCGCACCGCGCCCGCGGCGCACGAGGATAATCGCGGCATCATTTCGTGGTTGTCCACGCGTTGTTGCCCATGCCGACCGCCGATCAGGAAGACCAAGCGCGCGATTTGAAGAGCGCCGCTCTCGAGTATCACGAGAAGCCAACGCCCGGAAAGATCTCGGTCACACCGACCAAGCAATTGGTCAATCAGCGCGACCTTGCGCTGGCGTATTCACCGGGTGTCGCAGCCGCCTGCGAAGCGATCAAGGACGACCCGGCCGCCGCGTTCCGCTACACCGCGCGCGGCAATCTGGTCGGCGTCGTCACCAACGGCACTGCCGTGTTGGGACTGGGCGCGATCGGCCCGTTGGCCGCCAAGCCGGTGATGGAAGGCAAGGCGGTGCTGTTCAAGAAGTTTGCCGGCATCGACGTGTTCGATATCGAATTAAACGAACTCGATCCGGACAAGCTTATCGAAATCATCGCGGCGCTTGAGCCGACCTTCGGCGGCATCAATCTGGAGGACATCAAGGCGCCCGAATGCTTCTACATCGAGCGCACTCTGCGCGAGCGGATGAACATTCCGGTGTTTCATGATGATCAGCACGGCACTGCGATCATCGTCGGCGCCGCAGTGCTCAACGGCTTGAGCGTCGTCGGCAAAGACATCAAGAAAGTCAAGCTCGTGACCAGCGGTGCCGGCGCGGCGGCGCTTGCGTGCTTGCAGTTGCTGGTAGAGCTTGGCCTGCCGCGCGAAAACATCTGGGTCACCGACATCGAGGGCGTCGTCTATCAGGGCCGCAAGGTGTTGATGGACGAGGACAAGACGCGCTTTGCGCAAGCCACGCCGCTGCGCAAGTTAAGCGATGTAATCGACGGTGCCGACATTTTTCTGGGCCTGTCCGCGGCCGGTGTGCTCAAACCCGAGATGGTCAAGAAAATGGCGGCGCGCCCGCTGATTCTCGCGCTCGCGAATCCCACGCCGGAGATCATGCCCGAGCAAGTGAAGGCCGTGCGCGACGACGCGATTATCGCCACCGGCCGCTCCGACTACGTCAACCAGGTCAATAACGTGTTGTGCTTTCCGTTTATCTTTCGCGGCGCGCTCGACGTTGGCGCAACGACGATTACGACGGCGATGGAAACCGCGGCGGTGCGTGCGCTGGCCGGACTGGCGCGCGAAGAGCAGAGCGATATCGTGGCCTCCGCGTACGGCGTTGCCGACGTCAGCTTTGGCCCGGAGTATCTGATCCCGAAGCCGTTTGATCCGCGGCTGATCACGCGCATCGCACCCGCGGTGGCGCAGGCTGCGATGGCGAGCGGAGTGGCCACGCGACCGATCGACGACATCCAGGCGTATCGCGATCAGCTGCAGCAGTTCGTCTATCACTCCGGCACCTTCATGAAGCCGATCTTCGCAATCGCGAAGAACGCTTTTGCCGGCGGCGGCAAAGCACGCATCGTATTTGCAGAAGGCGAAGAAGAAAGAGTGCTGCGCGCGGTGCAGGTGGTGATCGACGAAAAATTGGCGAAGCCGATTCTGATCGGGCGGCCGGCGGTCATCGGCAAGCGACTCGAGCGCTTCGGGTTGCGCATGCGCCCGGAGGCGGACTTCGATCTGATCAATCCGGAGTTCGACAATCGCTATCGCGACTATTGGGAAACCTATCACCGCCTCGCGGCGCGCAAGGGAGTGACGCAGCAGTACGCAAAAATCGAGATGCGCCGGCGGCTGACGCTGATCGGCGCGATGATGATGCACAAGGGCGAGGCCGACGGCATGTTGTGCGGCACGTTCGGCACGCACGGGCCGCATTTGACGTACATCGATCAGGTGCTCGGCCGGCGCGCCGGTGCCAACGTTTACGCCGCGATGAACATCCTGATGGTGCCGGGGCGTCAGCTGGCGCTGGTCGACACGATGGTCAATCTCGATCCGACTGCGGAGCAGGTCGCCGAAATCACCGTGCTGGCTGCCGAGCAATTGCGACGTCTCGGAATCGTGCCGCGTGCCGCGCTGGTCTCGCATTCCAACTTCGGCTCGAGTAATGCGCCGTCTGCGGTGAAGATGCGCCGGGCGCTGGGGCTGATTCGTGAACTCGCGCCGGACCTCGAGGTTGACGGCGAAATGCACGCCGACGGCGCGGTCGATGACGCGATCCGCAAATCGATCATGCCGTTCTCATCGCTGACCGGCGATGCAAACCTGCTCGTGTGCCCGACTCTCGACGCAGCCAACATCTCGTACAACCTGCTGAAGGCGACTGCCGGTAACAACATCGCGATCGGCCCGCTGCTGCTCGGCGTGGCGAAGCCGGCGAATATTCTTACCCCTGCGGCGACGGTGCGGCGCATTGTCAACATGGCGGCACTGACGGTGTTGGAAGCGAATTCGGTCAGGCAGCCCGAACTGCTTTAGGCAAAGTCGCCGGCCACTACCTGCAGCGCCGCCAGTGCGGCGAGGCCGGCGGTTTCGGTCCGCAGCACCCGCGGCCCCAGGCGATACTCGCGATAACCCAGGCGCTGTGCAAGCGCGAGTTCGTCATCATCGAATCCGCCTTCCGGACCCACCGCAACTGCCACGCGACGGCTAAGCAAAGGTGCTTTCACGAGTGGCAACTCGGCATGTGGCTGCAGTAAGAAGCCATGCGCGTCATCGTCCAGGCCTGTCTGCAACGCGGCTGCCAGCGTCGAGCTCGCCGCGATCGGCGGAATGCGATTCCGCCCGCACTGCGCGCACGCGGTGATGATCGATTCGCGTAGCCGCTCGAGTCTTCTTGCCAGTCGGTCGTTTGCCAGGCGAACGACCGAGCGCTGCGCCGGTGCCAGCAAGATCGAGTGGACTCCGAGCTCGACCGCTTTTTCAATCACCCAATCGAGCATTTCGGTTGCGATGAAAGATTGCACGAGCATGATCGATAGTGGCGCTTCGCGTTCTACCGGGTCGAAAGCTCCGATCGTGGCGAACGCGCGTCGGTCGTCGACCGTCAACCGAGCAGCGAATTCGCCGCCCAGGCCGTTGAATACGACAATGGACTCACCATCGCGCAGACGCAGCACGCGCGCTGCGTGATGCGCAACGCGCGCTGGCAATTCGATTTGAGTAAGCGAAGCAAGCGGCGCGTCGATATAAAAACGCGCCGCTCGCATCTTCAGCGCTAGCGAGCGACGCTATGCCGCTTGCAACTGAGCCACGCGCGCAGCTTCCTTGGCCGAAGGCTTGGGCTGCACCAGGTCCTGCACAAAAACCGGCAGCGTGAAGAGGGCAGCGTGCAGCGCGGGATGGTAGTAGCGTAATTCGCTAATACGCCGCTCGTTAATGCGCTGACTTACCACGTCGACCGAAGTCGTGCGTGGATCAATCGTGTCGCTGGCCACCGCCAGGCACCACAATGAACCGTACAGCGGCACGAATAGCGACAGCGGTGCTACGTGGCGAAATACCTTGCGCAAATTGGCCGCGTTCTTGCGCACCGTTTCAGCCTGATAGACCGGCGACCCTAGATGCAGCGTTAGCATGCCGCCCGGTCGCAATATGCGCTGGCACATGCGGAAGAATTGCTCGGAGTACAGGTGAAACGCCGGTGTATCCGGGTCGGTTAGATCGAGCACGATCATGTCGAAGCGCTCTGCAGTCGTCTTCACGAACTCGAACCCATCGCTGATCTTCACTTCGAGCCGCGGATCGTCGAACGCGCCGTTGTGAATCGACCCGAGCCACTTCTTCGAAATGTCGATCACCACGGGGTCTAACTCGGCCATCACGATGCGCTTTACGCTCGGATGCTTCAGCAGTTCTTCCGATGAGCCGCCATCGCCGCCGCCGATCACGAGAATCGATTCGGGATTCGGATGCGCCAGCGCGGCCGGATGCGTCATGCACTCGTGATAGAAAAACTCGTCGCCTTCGGAGGTCATCAAGCGGCCGTCAAGGCGAAACAGCTTGCCGAATTGCTGCGTGTCGTACACCTCGACTCTCTGGTACGGCGACTGTATTTCGGCGAGCACCTTGTTGGCAGTGGTGCCGTAACCGGAATGCGCGTTGAGCCAGTCGAAAATCAACTGGCCTTTTTCGGCTTGGCCCGTTCCACTTTCAACCGTGCCTTCCGCGCCGGCAGCTAGATCACCGCGCGTAATACGATTGACAACCTGGTTTTTGGGCCGAAACGCGAGCGTCAGGGCCTCGAACAATTGCTCGGCTTTACCCGTGTTGTCGTCGGTGAAGTTGCAGACGTACACGTCGAGCGTAACGCCGCGCCGCTCAGGCCACGTATGAATCGCTAGATGCGATTCGGCGAGCAGAAGCGTTCCGGTGATTCCACCGGCTTCGCCCTGCCATTCAGGGAATCGATGCCACGCCTGATCAACGATGGTCAGTGACGACTCATTGGTCGCGTCGCGGCAAGTTTTCGAGAGTGTTTCAAGATCCGTAAAAAGCGCTGCACTACAGCTGCAGTCGAACAGATCGCCAGTCAGGTGAAGGCCATTCATCTTCGTCCCCCAGCAGGTCCGCCCTAATCGACCTGAAGCGCGACTTGCGTCGCAACCCCACGATACGGGACTCACGCACTGTGGCGCGGCGTGTGAGTCATGCAACGCAAGGAATTCCCTGGGTTGCCCTTCTGGCTCTGACGGGAGTGCTGCCTAACCTAACGGCTCGTTGCCTTCGCTCGTTCGCAAACAAACCCCTGCGCTTATTTGCGTAACAATAGTCTGGCGCCCGTTGCTTCCTTTTGGTTCCGGATCGAATTTGGAAAAGCGGCGAATAGTATATGAAATCGCCGCGGATTAACCACCAGCCGCA
>Ga0136614_10001670_pt1 | contig 13224 bp, 12 predicted proteins | sample AntDrymUQ2792106_2_FD_106643 | JGI IMG/M metagenome (GOLD analysis project Ga0136614, IMG submission 106643) | Polar desert sand microbial communities from Dry Valleys, Antarctica - metaG UQ279 (21.06) | ecosystem: Environmental > Terrestrial > Soil > Desert | place: Antarctica: Dry Valley...
CACCGTCTCCGGCTCCGCATCGATCGCCACGTCACACTCGATCGCGTACCAGCCGGATGAGAGCTCGGTGACCGGGAACTCGAACGGCACGAAGAGATCGCGGTTCGGCGCGACCTCCAGCGTCGCGGGCTGGACGCCCATCGACACGGAGCCGTGGCCCGCGAGCTCGACAGCGCGAGCGTCCTCGAGCCGAACCTGATGCGGGTTGCCGTCGGCCCCCCGCATCACGAACGAACCCTTGAGCGACGCCGGGAAGCGCTCGAAGTGCGCCCGGATGCTGACGGGGTCTTGCAGGGTTACGTACCCTCCTCCCAGCTACGGAGATAGGCGTCCTGCTCGGGCGTGAGGTTGTCGATGTCCACGCCCATGCCCCGCAGCTTGAGGCGAGCGACCTCCTCGTCGATCTCGGTCGGGACCGGATACACCTTCGCTTCGAGGTCGCCGTGGTTCTTCACGAGCCATTCCGTGCAGAGCGCCTGGTTGGCGAACGACATGTCCATCACCGCGGCAGGGTGGCCCTCGGCAGCGGAGAGGTTCACCAGGCGGCCCTCGCCCAGCAGGTTCAGCCGGCGGCCGTCGGCGAGCGTGTGCTCGTCGACGAAGTCGCGGATGCGACGGACCCGCCCTTCCGAGAGCGCGGCGAGGGCGTTCTTGTCGATCTCCACGTCGAAGTGCCCGGAGTTCGCAAGGATCGCGCCGTCCTTCATGCGCTCCATGTGCTCACTGCGGATCACGCCCTTGTCGCCGGTCACCGTCACGAACACGTCGCCGACCCGGGCGGCCTCGAGCAGCGGCATGACGCGGAAGCCTTCCATCACGGCCTCGAGAGCAGCGGTCGGATCGACCTCGGTCACGATCACGTGGGCGCCCATCCCGCGCGCGCGAGACGCCACCCCGCGGCCGCACATCCCGTAGCCGCAGACCACGAACGCCCGTCCGGCGAGCAGCCGGTTGGTCGCGCGCATGATCGCGTCGATCGTCGACTGGCCCGTACCGAATCGGTTATCGAACAGATGCTTCGTGTTCGCGTCGTTCACGCTGACGATCGGGTACTTGAGGGCGCCGTCGGAGGCCATCGCGCGGAGGCGGATCACACCCGTCGTCGTCTCCTCCGTGCCACCCATGATCTCGGTGATCTGATCGACGCGTTGCTTGTGCAGGACGCTCACCATGTCCGCGCCGTCGTCCATCGTGACGTGGGGGCGGATGTCGAGGCACGCGTTGATGTGCTTGAAGAACATGTCGGTGTCCTCGCCCTTGATCGCGTAGACATCGATCCCGCTCTGCTCGACCAGCGCGGCGGCCACGTCATCCTGGGTCGAGAGCGGATTGGAGGCACAGAGCGCGACCTCCGCGCCGCCGGCGGCCAGCGTCTCCATGAGGTTGGCCGTCTCCGTCGTCACGTGCAGGCACGCGGCGATGCGCACACCCTCCAGCGGCTTCTCCTTCTCGAAGCGCTCGCGGACCTGCCCGATCACCGGCATCTCGCCGGCGGCCCAGTCGATCCGCCCTCGCCCCGGGTCGGCGAGCCCGTTGTCTCTGATGTCGTATCCCATCGGTTCCTCTCGGTCAGAAGGAGTCGGCGAGTCCGGCCACCACCCGGCCGATCGCCTCCGCCGCCGTCTTCGACGCGAGCAGGACCTCCTCGTGAGAGACGGCACCCCCCGCGGTGTTCGTGACGAAGCTTAGTCCCAGCACGCGCATGCCCAACGCTCGGGCCGCGACCGCCTCGGGCACCGTCGACATGCCGACGACCGTCGCGCCCATCCGTCGGAGCATCTCCGTCTCCGCCGGGGTCTCGTAGGCGGGTCCCGCCATCGCGGCATAGACGCCCTCCGTGACGGCGGTTCCGTGGTCGCGCAGGATCCCCAGCGCGGCGGCCGACAGCTCGGCGTCGTAGACCTGCGAGACGTCGACGAAGGCGGGTGAGTCGTCCGGATAACGCCAGCCCGCGAGCGCGTTGGTTCCCATCAGGTTGAGGTGATCGCGGACGATCACCATCGACCCACCCGCGAGCGACGGGTCGAGACCGCCGACCGCCGCGGACAGCACCATCGTCCGGGCCCCGAGCGCGTGCGAGACCCGGGTCGTGATCGATGCGAGCGGCATCGGGTGACCCTCGTAGAAGTGGATCCGGCCCTGGAACATCGCCACTGGACGCTCCCCGATCGTCCCCAGCCAGAGTTTCCCCGCATGTCCCGGCACGGTTGGCGGCGGGAAGCCGGGTAGCTCGCCGTAGGGGATCTCGAGGGGCTCCCCCGAGCCGGCGCGCTCCCAGGCGACCGCGATCGCGTCACCGAGCCCGGAGCCCAACACGACGCCGGCAACCGGCTGGATGTCCGTGCGCTCTCGGATCGCGCGCACGATCCTTTCCTCGATACCGTCCCCGGGCGAGGGGACCTGCGGTTCGGTCACGACACGAGGGCGGCCTTCAGCCGCTCGATCACGACGACGGGCGTGGGATCGACACCCTTGCGGATCGCCAGGTAGGCGCTCACGAAGTCCCCCAGCGCGATCAGCGAGACCAGCCGAGCGAGCGCGCTCCGGCCCGTGGCCCACACCTCATGGGTGTCGGCACCCGAGTCCGCCGCGATCCGGAGCGAGAGCGGAAAGCGCGCCGCGATCTCGGGATCCTCGGCCTCGTGGCGAAGGGCGATCACGCTGTGCGCGCGTCCGAACGGCTCGGTCCATCCGACCACCTCGTTGTGATCGAGCTCGGACATCGATGCCCACCACGCAGGGGCCTTCCCGTTCTCGTTGCACTGGGTCTTCCACCGGGCTGCGGCGACGGCCCCGATGCCCTCGGCGCCCCAGATCACGGGGATCCGCTCCTCGATCTCCTCGGCCAGGCGCTTCGCCGGATTCTCACCGGCCGGCGTGTCGGGGCCGCACGAGGCGGCCCGCGCGTCGGCCTCTCCCGCCGCCTCGGCCACGTCTTCGGCCAACGGCGGGAGGAGCCCCGCCGCTTCGAGCGCGCCGAGAGCGGTCGAAGCCAACCACCCCAGCGCGGCGCGCGGCTGGAAACCGCCGGGCACACGCACGACGGGCACGCCGGCCTCCACCGCCTCGTCCACGATCGTCCCACCCGAGCTCACCACGATCGCCCGGCATCCGCGCTTGGTGGCTTCACGGAACGACGCGAGCGTCTCCGACGTGTTCCCGGAGTAGGACGAGGCGATCACGAGAGAGTGCGGTCCCGCGTGCTCCGGGAGCTCCGGCGACCGATTCACCTCGACCGGGACGCCGAGGCGGTCGCGGAACACCGACCGCAAGACGTCTCCGGCGACCGCGGACCCTCCCATGCCGCAGAAGACCACGCTGCGCACGTCGACGAGGTCCGGAAGGCCGCTCGCGGCCGCTCCGTTCGAATACCCCTCGCGGAAGTGCGCGCCGAGTGCCGCGACCGCCGCGAGCATGTCGCCCGGATCCTGGTCACGCACCGCTCGGACGTCGTCGAGGTCGATCGTCACTTCTTGCCCTTCGGCTTGGCCGCAGGCTTCGCGCCCGGCCCGCCATCCGGCTTCTCAGCCTCGTCGATCAGCATCACCGGGATCCCGTCACGGACCGGATACCGATAGCCGCAGGTGCGGCACACGATCACCTGTTCGTCCTCGTGATAGTCCACGTCACCGCGATCGTTGGGGCACACGAGGATCTCCAGCAGCTCTGCGTCGAGCGTCACGACCCGTCCCTCTCTTCCTGTCTCTCGGCCCCTCGTTGAGCCTCTCCCCTGATCAACGCGAGGAGCTCCTCGGTCTTGGCGGCGAGGACTTCCGCCGTCTTCGCCTCTACGTTCAACCGAAGCAACGGCTCGGTGTTGGAAGGCCGCACGTTGCACCACCAGTCGTCGAACTCTACCGTCAGGCCGTCGAGCCGATCCTGACGGCCGTCGCGGAGCGCCGCAGCGATCTCCTCGATCTTGGCCTGCGGATCGGCGATGCGGGAGTTGATCTCCCCGGACGAGAAGTACCGGCGGTACGGGTGCAGGACCTGCGACAAGCTCCGCTCCGACTTCGAGAGCTCACCCAGCGTGATCACGGCCGCGATCAGGCCTGAATCAGCGCCGTAGTTGTCCCGGAAGTAGTAGTGGCCCGAATGTTCGCCACCGAAGATCGCCGCCGTCTCGGCCATCACCTGCTTGATGAACGAATGGCCGACACGCGCTCGGATCGGCTCGCCGCCGTGTTCGCGGATGACCTCCGGAACGGTCCACGAGCAGATCACGTTGTGCACGACCTTGCCGCCCGGCTCTCGGTCCAGCATCGAGGCCGCGATGAGCGCCGTGAGGATGGATCCGCTCACGTCCTCCGCGCGTTCGTCCACGAGGAACACCCGATCCGCGTCACCGTCGAACGCCATGCCCACGTCCGCTCCGTGTTCGAGGACCACCCTCTTCAGATCTCGCTGATTCGCGGGATCGATCGGATCCGCGGGGTGGTTCGGAAACGTGCCGTCAAGCTCGGCGTAGAGATGGTGCAGCGTGACGGGGAGCCGCTGCATGACCGCCGGCACCACGAGACCACCCATGCCGTTGGCGGTATCGACCGCGACCGTCAGCGGTCGCATCCGCCCTACATCGGTGAACGAGAGGACGTGGTCCACGTAGGCGTCCAGGACGTCTTGCCTGCGGACCGACCCGTGCCCGGTCCCGAGGATCTCGTCACCCTTCTCCGTGAGGGCCCTGATCTCGCCGAGGCCCGAGTCCTCCCCGACGGGCTTCGCGCCCGCCAGGCAGAATTTCAGCCCGTTGTACTCCTTCGGGTTGTGGCTGGCGGTGATCATGACGCCGGGCCGGTCCAGGGAGCCGGACGCGAAGTACAGGAGGTCGGTCGAGGCGAGACCGAGGTCGATAACGTCGACTCCGAGCGACGTCGCCCCTTCGGTCAGCGCCGCGGCAAGTTCCGGGGAGGACAAACGACAGTCTCGCCCGACGAGGATCTCCGATGCGCCGCTCCACGCCGCGAACGCGGCGCCGATCAGTCGGACGAGGTCCGCATCCAGCTCGTCGGGGACGACACCGCGAACGTCATAGGCCTTGAAGACGCGGGAAGGGTCCACCGCCGCCCATCCTACGGAGGGGCTGCGGAGGACGTCAGGCTACGTCCGGACGACGGTGTCGATGACCTCCGCCAGTACGACCTGCTCGCCGTCGCGGTGCCACCATTTCGCCTCACAGGCGTGGCACGTCGAGAAGGAGAGGTCGCGGCCGCTCACGTTCATCGAGATCGAGATCACGTCGCCCTGATGGCATTCCGGGCAGTTGTTCGGATCGGGCATCTCAACCTCCGTTCGGGTGACCGACCGTAACAGGGCGATACGCCGGGGCTTCAGACACCTGGGAGTCATTCTTTACTCCCCCGCGCCAGAGCCGCGGGACGCCGAACGCCCTCCGGACTGGCCCGAAATAGCTAGTCAGTGGCGGTCGGCCGTGAGGCCTGCCAGCCGGGAATCGTCCACCAGCCATCCCACCGGCGGGGTCATCGCCGCCAGGTGCCGGGTGCATAGATCGAGCAGGCGGGGATCGCGTTCGGGCCGCAGCTCGCCGATCACGATCCGGCGATCTGCGTAGCGGAGGGCGATCGTGGCGACGGGCTCGACCGGACAACTCATGCGGGCGCAATGTCGCATGCCACGAAGGCTATGCGTGGACCAGCCCGATGCAAGCACCCGCCGCGGAGTGAACCGTCCGGTTCAGCCGCCAGAATCGAGCGCCAGAGGTGACGCACCCAAGGTCACGCGATCGTGTCGGATCCGTCGGGAGTGTCTGGGAAGTCTCCCTCCGCGGCAGACGACGGTCGCGACCCCATGATGATGACCTTCGCCCCGACGGGTACCAGGTCGTACAGCGCCTCGACCTGCTCGTTGTGCATCCGGATGCAGCCGTGCGAGGCGTAGCGCCCGATCGAGTCCGGGGAGGTCGTCCCGTGGATCCTGATCAGACCGGGCGCCGTGATGTAGAGAGCCCGCGTGCCCATCGGGTTGCCGGGTCCGCCCGGAACCACCGCCGGCATGCTCGCACCCCAGCTGTCCAGCGCCGGGTTGTACCACGTGGGGTTCTCTCGCTTCTGATAGAGCGACCACTCGCCGACCGGTGTGACCCACCCCGGCTTCGCCGTCGCGACGTCCCAGCTGCGCGTCACCTGGAATCCCTCGTACAGATCCAGACGGTTCGTGTCCACGTGCACCACGATCGTAGGCAGCATCGATCCTTCACTGACCTTCGCGGCCACCGGATGCACGGACAGCCGGACGATCGAGGAGCCACCGTTGAGCGCCTTGGACAAGAGGCGCTGGGCACGGCGGGCGTCGAGCGCCGACCCTGCCTCGGACTCGCGGAACGTCAGCCCTCCGTCCTCCCCGATGCCGATGGATGCGTTGCGCGGCTCGACGGCAACCTTCCGCGCGGCTCGGCGGACGAACCGCTGCACACCGCTGTCTCCCCCGAGTGAAAGCTCGATGTCGACGTCGAGCGGATCGTCCTGGAATCTTCGCCAGGCCCGTTCGACCCAGGCCACGTCATCCGACGCCTTCATCGCTTCGTTGACGGCACGACCGACCCGCGCGCGCCGGCCGAGGTGTCGGGGGGTCGTGATGAAGCGTTCCCCTTTGACGAAGATGACGATCTCGCGATCGAGATCCTCCCTGGCGCGAGCCCGCACGGCGTCGATCGCCTCGGCCCGCGTCATCTCGGAAACGTCGACTCCGGCGATCGTGATGCCGGGAAGGATCTGCGTTGCGTTGGCTTGTTCGAAGCGGTAGGCGGCGAAGGCGACCCCGCCCAGGGCGAGGACGAGGACGCCGGCTGCGAGTCCGACGATCAGCGGCCATCTTCTGCGGGCCGCGCGCCCGGTGTGACGTCCTTTGGCCATGGGGATGAGGGTTCAGCCGGGAGAGGTATCCCGGGACGGAAATGATACGTCAAGGCGCAACCCCTTCCCCCCTTCGGCACGCCTGCCCTGATGGCTCCCGCTGAGGGCCGTCGGCCCTTAGCGCTCGCGCGGCAGCGCCACGCCCATGCTCAGAGCGAACGCTTGGGCGTCTCCCGTCCCTCGCGACGTGGAGGCGGCGAGGGCGACCACGGCACCCCCCTCGGTCCGGATCAGCAGGGCCGCGCCGGGTGCGGAGGCCCAGAACTCAGGCGGCACGGCGGCCGCCGAGTGGGCGGGCACCTGCATCGTCACGGGCGCGGCCGCCGTGACCTCGATCGGCGGGAGGAGCTCGACCGTTGCGACCACGTCCGCGTCGCCATCGTTCACCACGACGGCGCCAGGCGTGGGTGAGACGCCGGATGTCGCCGGGAGGACCAACCAGGTATCCGAAGCCGTGACGGCCCCCGCGGTCGCGCCGAAGTCCTCCCCCGGTCCGAGTGCGCGCAGGGCGCCCGCCACCGGGGCCCCCTCCAGCGTGAAGAGCTGGATCGCCGCCGGCCCGGAGTCCACCGGGATCGCGTAGGCACCCGCCGAGGCAGGACCATGCTCCTGCTCGGTGAGCCCGCCCGCCGGGCGGGGCTGCTCCTCACTCAACACCGTGGCACCGAACCGGATCGATCGCTGCGCGGCGGAAAGCAGGATGAGCTCGGTCTGACCCGACCCCTGCATCAGGGGGAACGTCGCGCCCGTCGCCGACTCGGTCCAGCCGAGGGTGCTCCTGACCTGGGTTCCATCACCCATGCCCAGTGCCGACGCGGCGACGCGGCCAACGGACACCTCGAGCACGACCGCGACCACCGGCTCTCCTTTGATCCTCGAGTTGAGATGCAGCGAGATGCTTCGGCGAGCGGGGACGACGAGGTCGGTCCACGCAGAGTCCCGGATCGGAGCCTGGTCGGCCGTGTAGATGACGACGTCCATCACGGCGCCGGCGGCGAACGGGTTGGCGACGATCACGAACGCCTCCTCACCGAGCTGCGTCGTCCCGTCTGGGAGGTACCAGGTCCGTGCCGCGTCCGCCGTACAGGGTTCGGCGGCAACGCCCGCTTCGGTGGAGGAGACCCACCCGGCCCCGATCCAACCTCCGAAGTACTCGACATAGATCGCCGCTCCCCTGTCCGGGGGCACCTGGTCGATCCGCAGGGTCCTTCCCGCCTCGACCTCGTGACTCTCCGGAGGGCCGGCCTGTTCCGACCCCAGCCGGGTGATCCTCGCCGTCACCGTCTCGGGGCCGGGGTTCGCCAGATACAGATGAACCGACAGATCGGACGCACCACCGTGGGGGCAGAGCCATGCCCCCGAGGGCTCCCCGCCCCGCGCGAGCGGTGCCGGCGCTCGCGCCCCGGTCCGATCGAGCAGCACCATCGCCGCGACGAGGATCAGGACCGATGCCGCTGCGAAGACGACCTGCCCTCGGGCGGGGAGCTCGCGGGCACCGCTCACCGAGCCACCGGCTTCCGCGTGACCCAGAGCGCGGCGAGCCACAGCAGTGCGAGCAGCGCGACCTGGATGAGAGCCGGCAGCTGGCCCTCGTGCCGGATCTGCATCGCGTCCCCGGTGGCAGCGAACCTCGTCGCCCACCCGAATGCAGCCTCCGGGCGGACAGCGTGTCCCTGGGGCGCCCACTGAGCGTCGTGCTCGATGGAGAGGAAGACGGTTCCCTCGGGCGCCGCCCCGTTCCAGCCGCCGGACACGCGTTCGAGAGGGACGGCCGGAACCGGCCTCCACATCGCGATCGTGGAGGGGTCGCCCGAGCCCATGATCTCGTCCTCGGCGGGGCCGGTCGTGAGGATCGCCGCAGGTGGGATCGCCGACGCGTTCCGGTAGATCGTGAATCCGGTCGCGGGCAGGAGATCCACGTCCAGCTGCGCATCGAGCGCCTCTTCAGCAGCCGAAGGCAGCACCCCTCTCTCCGCCACCACGAAGCGGATCCCGAAGGGCGAGAGGAGAGCACCGCCGTGCCGTGTGGTTCCCCCGAGGATCCCTCCCAGCGCGCGCTCCAGGTGATCAGCACCCGGCCCGGAGAGTGGCCGCCCGGTGTCGAGCACGCTCGCGCCGCCCCGGTCGGTGAGCGCGTACCGGATCGTCGCGTCGCCTGCCTCGAGGCGTCGCTGCGGGTCACCCGCCGGCGGCGGGAGGCCGTCGCCACGATCGCCGGTGAGCCACAGGACGCGGAACGAGCCCCCGGCCGCTCCGCTCACGACCGCCCACGCGGGTGGGATCCGCTCCTCCGGCGGGCCGACGCCCCACGTGCCCGCCATGGCAGCCAACGACTGCAGCAGGAGTCCCGCACCGAGGACGAGCGCGAGCGCTGCTCCGCTGACCTGTCGGAGCCCGAAGGACTCGAACCGAAGGGAGCCGGTGAACGAGGTGAGGCCGAATCCGATCAGGCTCGCCATCGAGACCGCCGCCAGCGCGGCGTAGGCGGCAGGGTTCGCGAACCCGAGGGGCAGGTAGTTCGCCGCGGCGAGCCACGAAAGGATGAGGCCCGCCCCGCCGGCGACGGCGGCTCGCACAGCGGGGCCACGCAGCTCGCCGCGGACGAGGCCCAGGCCCAGGGCGGCCCCGATCGGGAGGAAGGCCGCGACGGGCCATGTTCCCGGCCCCGGTCCGAGCGACAGCCGCGCCAGGCGAACCGGCTCGGTCGTGCCGACCAAAGAAGAGAGCGCGCGACCGCCGTCGGCGAGCAACGTCGGGACGAAGGGGAAGAGGAGTACCGCGGCGCCCACGGCTCCGGCCGCGGTCAGAAGGAGCCCTCGGCCCCGGGCCGGACCCGAGACCAAGCGGATCGCGATCAGGACGGCGATCGCGAGGAGGATCCCCGGATAGCAAGCGGCACCCACCGCGATCGTGACGGCCGATCCGGCGACGAACCGGGGTCTCCCCCCGGGTGGCTCCTCGCGGGCGAAGGCGGCCTCGATACGTTCCGCCGCCGCGGGCAACACAGCGAGCGCGATGAGCAGCCCAAGCCGGCCTTCCGAGAACGCCCAGAGCGTGAGCGCTCCGAGACCGTACGCGGCGGCGGCCAGGACGGCCGGCCCCGGGCGAACGGACAAGCGGATCGTCGCGCGATACATCAGGATCGCCGCCAGGGGCGGCCCTGCGAGCAGGATGGCCAACTGCGCGAGTCGCGGATCCCCGAGCCATGCGAAGGAGATCGCTCCGAGGGCACCCACGACCGGACTCGGCGCGAGCGGCCCACCCAGGGGCGTCGACCGCACGGTCGAGGCCGATTCGGCGAACAGGTCCCCCATCCGAGCGGGGAACGCCGGGAGCGCCCCGCCCACCAGCGCCTCCGATCCGATCAGCTCACGTCCCGCGACGGCACCCACGATCACCGCCAGGAACGATCCGACGATCACGGGGTGGGTGCCCACCAACGATGCGGTCCTGTCTCGGAGTCGTCGCTGGATCGGTTCTCCTTCATCGGCCTGTTCGATCGCGCGCTGCTCCTCGAGGATCCGTTCGGCCGTCGCGAACCATCGTGGCGAGCGCAGACCGGCAGACTCCATGAAGCGCCGCAGCGCGCGATCGCGGACCCTCCGCGCCTTCTGTGCATGTCGGCGACGTGACAGGGTGCCGGGGAGATGGGCGAGGTTCCAACCCCACGCCGCCGCGATGTCGAGCGCCTCCTCGAAGCGCCGGCTGAGGGTGAGATAGATGAAGCGAAGAGCCCCCAACACGAGCGCGGCCGGCAGCGCCCACACGAGAGAGAGCAGCGAGTAGTTCTTGAGCATCGCCGCGACCGCCGCACGATCCTCCTCGTACCGGGGACTGCGCCGCGGCGTCGCTTCCCGAGACCTCTCCTCTTCCGCTCCACCGCCGAGCCGCACGCGGGCGAGCGGCGTCATCAAGATCCGGTAGCCGGCCACGCGTGTTCGCCAACAGAAGTCCAGATCCCGATGCGCCGGAGCGAGCCGCTCGTCGAACAGGTCTGAGCGCTCGAGGGCGTCGCGAGCGATCAACATCGCAGCCGAGGACACGCACAAGACCTCGAGCACCCGATCGAACTGTCCTTGGTCGATCTCGCCGGCTTGCAGCGACGAGGAGGGGTGACCGAATCGGTCCGACGAACGGCCGATGTCCCGGAGCGATCGGGGATCGTCGCGGTCGACGATCTTGGCACCGACGATCCCGACGTCCTCGACGCCGATCCCCACGGCGGCCTCCACGAGCCGGGCAACGGCGTCCTTGTCGAGCGATGCGCGAGGATCGACGATCAGCACGAAATCCGCGCCCTTGGCGACCGGACGACCGAGCGCGGCACGGACCGAGCGAGCGGATCCCAGACGCTCTTCGTTCGTCAGCACCCGCCGCGAGCCGAGCGAGCCGAGCAGCATCTCTCGAGAGGCGTCATCGGCACCGTCATCCACCGCGAGGATGCCGACGCGCGGATACGACTGGTGCGCGAGCGACAGCAGGCAATCCCGCAACCAGGGTGACGATCCCGGGCCGACCACGAGCAACGCGAGCACGCTTGGAGAAGACGTGTCGGTCGACGCGACGGTTGCGGTGGCGGGCGAGGTCATCCGGTAGGGCGCCTGGGCGCTGCGGGAGCCTAGCAGTGGGTGTTAGCAAGATCGAAGGGGGGCGTTTCCGCCCCCCTTGGTGATACGACGAACCCGGAGCTCAGCGCTTCTTGGCTGTGCTCTTCCTGCGGGCCGGCTTGCGAGCCGCCGTCTTCCTGCGCGCGGTCGCCTTCTTGCGCGTGGTCGCAGCCTTGCGGGTACCGCGCTTCCTGGTCGCAGCGGCCTTCTTGCCCGCGGCGACCCGCTTGGTCGACTTCCTCCGTGCCGGCTTGCGAGCTGCCGACTTCTTTGCGGTGCTCTTCCTGCGGGCCGGCTTGCGAGCGGCGGTCTTCTTGCGCCCCGTCGTCCGCTTCCTGGTCGCCGCAGCCTTCTTGCCGGCGGTCTTCCTGCGTGCCGTCGTCCTCTTCCGCGTGGCGGCGGCCTTCCTACCGGCGGCGGACCGCTTCGCGGCTGTCCGCTTCCGGGTCGCGGCAGACTTCTTCGCTGACGCGGACCGCTTCGCCGCGGGCCTCTTCCGTGCGGCTGTCTTCCGTGCTGCCATCCCGTCCCCCTTTCCTTCGTGGACTACGAAGGATCCTGTTTACGACGCCATCCGTTTGAGGCGCCGCCGTTCCCGTTCGCTCATCCCGCCCCACACGCCGTACCGCTCGTCGCGGCGAAGCGCGTAGTTGAGGCACTCGATCCGAACAGGACACTCCGAGCAGATCCGTTTGGCCTCCCTCGACGATCCCCCCTTCTCGGGGAAGAAGACCTCAGGGTCGTGGTCTCGACACCTCGCCCGTTCCTGCCATGGGATGTAGTGATGCATGCACCTCTCCCCCCCAAATCACATACTTGTGATTCTGAGGGAAGAACCGCCTCCCTGGCAAGAGGGAATCTCAGGTGATTCTCTGCCTCGACCCTCATCGGATGTAATCGTCCCCAAGCGAGAGCGCGAGTGCAACCCTTTCCGCGAAGAAACTCTGTCGTCAGTCGGGATGACCAATTCCGTCAGGCGGCCTGACCTGTTCGGCTCAGAACGCGGCTTTGGTCTCGATCCGATCGTACGTCGTCGTTCGCACGGCGGGTGTTCTGCCGATCGCGCGGATCGCGTCATCGAACTCTTCCGGCGCCATCCGGATCCCCCACCCGGCGCCCGCCATCCGACTGATCGTCTCCTCCATCAACGTGCCACCGAAGTCGTTCGCCCCGGACCGAAGGATCTCCGACGATGCCTCCACCCCGAGTTTCACCCACGACACCTGCACGTTGTGGATAACTCTGTCGAGGAGGATCCGCGCGACCGCGTGCACGCGGACGCTGTCGTCGAAGGAGGGGCCGGGCCTCGCGTGGCCCGCCAGGTAGATCGGTGCGTTCCGGTGGATGAACGGCAGCGGCACGAACTCCGTGAAGCCGCCCGTGTCCTGCTGTATCCGGGTGATCCGTCGCAGGTGGCCGACCCAATGCGGCGGGGCGTCCACGTGCCCGAACATGATCGTCGAGGAGCTCCGGAGCCCGACGTCGTGCGCCGTCCGGACGACCTCCTCCCAGGTGTCGGCCGGGAGCTTGCCCTTCGTCAGCAACCACCGGACGTCGTCGTCCAAGATCTCGGCGGCTGTTCCGGGGATCGTCCCCAGACCGTGCTCCTTGCAGGCGCTGAGGAACTCACGGAAGGACACGCCCATCTTCGTCGCCCCGTTCAGGATCTCCATCGGGCTGAACGCGTGCACGTGGATCCCCGGGACGCGCGCCTTCACCGCGTCGAGGAGGTCAAGATAGAAGGAGCC
>Ga0136614_10001671_pt1 | contig 13223 bp, 10 predicted proteins | sample AntDrymUQ2792106_2_FD_106643 | JGI IMG/M metagenome (GOLD analysis project Ga0136614, IMG submission 106643) | Polar desert sand microbial communities from Dry Valleys, Antarctica - metaG UQ279 (21.06) | ecosystem: Environmental > Terrestrial > Soil > Desert | place: Antarctica: Dry Valley...
ACGCGGCAGAAGATTTACGGACTCGCCGATTTACGAGTGGACGCGGGGCGAGGCAGAAGCGTCGAGCAGATTGTTGAAGAGGTAAATAGCAAGGCAAAAGTAAAAAGGTAAAAGTGGAAGTCGATAAAGACGGTACATTTGTTCAACCCTGATCCTGATTGCGATGCTACGTGCCTCTTCGTCCTGACAGTGACGCTTGATAATAGTTCGGTTTAGTCATAGGAGAAGTCATGGCGAAACACAACACCGACGCGAAAGCATTGAAGGTCGCGAAGGAGCTGAAAAACAAAGACAACTGGAAGCACCTCGCGAGGCCGTCTGGCTTCGGCTACTACACGCTTCAGACGGAAGACACGGGCGACGTGCCGGTGAGGTTGTTCCTCTCTCAATCACTGCTCAACGACGCCGAAGATATTCTCTATCGTCAGATCGTCAACGCGACGCGCTTCCCCGGCGTGCGGATGGTCGTGATTACGCCCGACACGCACTACGGTTACGGCGTGCCCGTCGGCTGCGTGTTGATTACCGATGCTGAGCGTGGCGCGGTCGCGATGGGGCCGGTGGGCTACGACATCGGGTGCTTCTCCGCCGACACCCTGGTGCCGCTCGCCGACGGACGGGTGTACCCAATCGGCGAGTTGGCGAAGTCGAACGAGGAGATGTTTGTCTTCGCGATTTCCGAGGAACAGAAGATCGTCATCGCGAAAGCGACGGCGAAGATGACGCGGACGAATGCGCCGCTCGTCAAAGTGACGCTGGACAACGGGCGCGAGATTCGCTGCACGCCGGATCATCAATTCATGCTGCGCGACGGCTCGTACCGGGTGGCTGAAGAGTTAACGCCGGACACTTCGTTGATGCCGTTCGACGCTTCGCATTACGGGCGAGAGCTTGAGCAGTACAACAAACTCTTAACCGGCGAGTTTGATATTCACCGTCATCAACGATGGTCACACGGCGACAACCACAAAGTCGTTTCCGTTGAATCTCTGAACGAGACGGCGGACGTTTACTGTCTGACCGTTCCCCGTCACGGCAACTTCGCGATTGACGCCGGCGTGTTCGTTCACAACTGCGGGATGATGAGCGCCCGGTCAAACGTCGATGTCGAACGGGCGACGCCGGAGAAGCGTCTCCACTTCAACCGCGCGGTGATGGAGCGCGTGCGGATGGGCGCGGGCGGCAAGAGCGTCAAACTCGGCGGCGTGTCAAAGCCGGAGTTCAATAATCTGGTGCGCGGCGGCGCAGAGTATTACGTCGAGAAGTATGGCGCGACGTTCGACCGTAGCAGCGCCGAGCGTCACCGCATCCCGGTTGACGACGATTGGCAGATTCCGTGGGGCGGCAAGGGTCAGCCGGAGCGCGGCGTCAATCAACTGGGCAGCCTCGGCGGCGGCAACCACTTCATCGAGTTGCAGCGTGCCGAAGAGACTGGGACGCTCTTCGTGCAGGTCCATACCGGCAGCCGCGGCTTCGGCCACGGACTCGCGACCAACTACTTCGAGATGACGCGCGCCGAACGCCCCGACGTGATCACCGACATTGACCTCGGCTACTTCACACCCGACTCGTTGCACTACCAGGACTACCTGAACGCGGTCGCGGCGGGCGGCAACTACGCGATTCTCAACCGGCTGGTCATCTTCGAGCAGGTCGCCGAAGCCTTCCGCGAAGTCTTCAAGGAAGACCTCGAACTGATTTACGAGATCAGCCACAATCTGGTGCAGAGGGAACAGCACCCGGAGTTCGGCGACGTGTGGGTGCATCGCAAAGGCGCGACGCGGGCGTTCCCCGCCGGTCACCCGGCGCTCGAAGGGACGAAGTGGGAAGCGACGGGGCATCCGGTTCTGATTCCCGGCAGCAACAAGGATTGGAGCTACATCCTGCGCCCGCTCGCCGGAGCGGAGCGGAGCGGCTATTCAGTTAATCACGGCGCAGGGCGCAGGATGTCGCGCGGCGAGGCGATACGCACGCTGTCGCAGCGCGCGATTGACGACGAGTACGCCGCCGCCGGAATCCTCGTCAACACCGACGGGCGCGTGCCGCTCGACGAAGCTGCGCCGTGCTACAAGTCTTCGGAAGAAGTGGTCGCCGCCGTGATTGATGCGGGACTCGCCGAAGTCGAGTATCGTCTGTGGCCGCTCGCGTCGCTGAAAGGCGCTGACGAACGCCGAGGGAAGAAGAGAAACAAGGCGGGCAAGAAGACGGGCCAGCACTACTGAGTAGGAAGGCAAAAGTAAAAAGGCCAAAGGCAAAAGTAACAATCAACCGGAACCGTCGCACCGGAGAGAAGCGTTTCTCCTCATCAGAAAACAGCGTCGATGGCACAAATTTTATTCGACGCCGGCATCCCCCAACACGCCGGCGGCGATGGCCGTTTGGCCGTACAACGGACGCCGCCCCGGTCACATCCAAAGTCTCGCCGCACACAGAGAGAACCGCTGCATCAGTATCACCGGCCCGGTTTTGGCTGTCGCACTTAAGATGTTTTGATCGAGACACACGCGGCATTGACTGGTCGGCGGGGGCAACCTTTGGCTTCGCTCCGTTGGCTCGGAATGTATAATCATCGGGCGGGCAATCCAGACTCCCCGGACAAAGCTTTTATGACAAACCTTAAATCTCGCTTTCGCCTGTGGCCGGCGGCGCTCGCCGGCATCTTCGCCTGTCTGACAATTCAATCTTTCGCACAACAGCCGCAGGCGCCGGGTCGCGCACGTTTCGACGTCACGCACTACCGGATCGAGGCCGAGCTACAGCCCGCCGAGCACTTCCTGCGCGCCATCGGCGACGTGACCTTTACGCCGCTCGACCCGACGCGCTCGGTCGTCTTCGAGTTGAACGGCTCGCTGAAGGTCGAATCCATCGAGCGCAACGGCAAGCCACTGACCAGCTTCGTGCAGGACGCCGCCGGCTATGACACGACGGGGCCGAGCGTGCGCGTCGACCTCGGCGAAGTCGTCACGGCGAACCAGCCGGTGACCTTGCGCTTCCGTTGGAGCGGCGCGCTGGTGACGCCGGAAGGCGGGCCACTCGCGACCAAGCGTCTCGCTTACATCGGCCCGGAAGGCTCGTACCTGATGTATGCCTCGCGATGGTTCCCGTTCCACGACTACGCCGCCGACCGCGCCACCGCCGACATCACCATCACCGCGCCCGCCGGCACCGAGGTCGTCGGCTACAGCGACGAGCCGACGACGCAACTCTCAAGTGAAGGCTCGTTGAGCACCGCCAGTGGCGCAACGGCCACTACCGCGGCGCGCGCGAGCGGTGCCGCCGGGACGAATCGCGCAGTCGCTCGCCCGCCGGCAAGCGCGTCGTCAGCGTCCGCCGGGGGTGGTGTCGTGCGCCGCCGCTTCGTCAACCGCCAGCCGACGCTCGTCGGCAGCATCGCCGCCGGGCGGTACATCGCGCGCAATATGCGGTTCGGCAATTACGAAGTCCAGTTCTATGTGCAGCCCGGCGGCGAAGGGCGCATCGACCGTTACGGCGAAGTGATCGGTAACGCGCTTCAGTTTTACACGAAGCAATACGGCGCACCCGCATTCGGCACACGCTTCGTCGTCGCGCAGATTGACGATGCGAGCCTCGACGCTTACGCCGCGCCGGGGATGCAGTTTCTGTCGGCCCGGTTCTTCGACCCGGCGCGCCAGGCGGGACTCGAAGAGCGCGTCCAGCGCGAAACGGCCATTCAGTGGTGGGGCATGACGGTCGGGCTGAAGTCTTTCGATGATGCCTGGCTGTCGCAAGGTCTGGCGGAGTGGAGCGCGTTCGCGCTACGCGAAACGACGCTGTCAGGTGGTGCTGTGGAAACGGCGCAACGCGACATGCAGGAGCGCGCTCTGATGTTCGAGACCACGGCGTCGATTCTGCGCGCCCCGTCGACTCTCGACGACACATCCGCGGCCTATCAGGCCATCGTCTATTACAAAGGCGCGATGGTCTTTCGCATGCTGCGCGAGACGATGGGCAAGGAGAAGTTCGATCAATTACTGCGGAGCTACCTCGCGCAGTTCCGCGGGCGCAACGCTTCGGTCGACGAGTTCGAGCGCCTCGCGACTGAAACCAACGGCGACAACCTGCGCTACTTTTTCGCACGCTGGGTCGAGGGTACCGGCGTTCCCGAATTCACCGCCGATTACCAGATCATCCGGACGCGCGCGGGCAAGTTTCGTGCGCGCGGTACGGTGAAGCAGAATTTCGAGAACCTGCGGTTGCCCGTCGAGGTGGCGCTGCGCTCCGAGGGAGAGAACGACGCGACGCTGACGACGCTCTTCATTCAGGACAAGAGCGAGGATTTCGACTTTGAGTCGACGGGCAAGCCGGTTGAAGTGGTCGTCGACCCGAACAACAAGGTTCTACGCACCTCGGAGGATTTGCGCATTGCCGTCGTCGCGCGACGCGGGCTTGAACTGTTCCGCGAGGGGCAGTACCTCGAAGCGCAGCGGCAGTTGGAAGAGGCGCTGAAGCTCGATAAGTCTAACTCATGGGTCTACTACAACCTCGGTCTGCTGTTCCTTGAGCAGCGCAATTATCAACAGGCCCTCGATAATTTCCAAGCGGCGCTTGACGGCAATTTGCGGCCGTCGTGGATCGAGGCGTGGGCGCGCATCAAACGTGGCAACGCCTACGACGCGCAGGGTGACCGCGCGCGCGCCGTCAACGAATACAAGCGGGCGGGCGATTCGGGCATCGACTTCGATAATGCGCAGCGAGCCGTTAAGCAATATCTGGCGACGCCCTACGACCCGCGCACGCAGGAGCAACAGCAATCGGCCACCGGCTCGAACGAGTAACCGGGGGCGACGGTTGTTGAGTCAACATTCGAACGTCGAAGATCAAAGCGGCGAAGGCGGCGTGGATGCGCATCCACGCCGCCTTCGCTTTTGTTGTTGTCGCCTTCGTGACGTCCGGCGTCGAACATAGAGCGGATTACGATTGCCTGTCGCTGGAAGCGCGGGCATCCTGCCCGCCATGAGTGCTCGGAGCGCGAACAGTGTCGACTCGCCTTTGGCTCGTTGGCGGGCAGGCTGCCCGCGCTCCCAGCCATGAGCGGGCGCTCTCATCTGCAAATCGCTATAGTGGGGTGGACGCCTGCTTTGTAATGCAAAGTACTTGACAGAAATTCATGGAAACTGTATTGTCCGCCGCATGACGGTCATTCACCCGGCCAATCCCGAACAGATTATTGACGAGCCGCCCGCGCTGCACGACCGTGCGATGGACAATCTGCGCTTCATCCGCGAGACGATGGAGGGTGCGTCGTCGTTTACGGCGGTGCCGGGATGGGGGCAGGTGGTGATTGGCGCCACCGCCGGCGTGGCGGCGCTAATCGCGGCGCGGCAGTCGACGGCCGGCGCGTGGGTCAGGACGTGGGTCGTCGAAGCCTGTGTGTCGTTTCTGATTGCCGGATGGGCGATGCGCCGCAAAGCGCGCGCGGCGGAAACCTCCGTGCTGTCGCGCCCCGGCAGGAAGTTGGTCATCAACTTTTCGCCGCCGGTCTTCGTCGGCGTGCTGCTCACCGTCGTGCTGCACCGCGCCGGGTTGACAAGCCTTTTGCCGGGCGTGTGGCTGTTGCTGTACGGTGCGGGCGTCATCACGGGCGGGGCTTTTTCGGTCAGTGCGGTGCCGGTGATGGGGCTGTGTTTCATGACGCTCGGCGCCATCGCGCTGTTGAGCCCGGCGGCGTGGGGAAACGCTTTGATGGCGGTCGGCTTCGGCGGGCTGCACGCCATCTTCGGCGTATACATCGCAAGGAAATACGGTGGCTAAACAGAGCACTCTGAAGAAAGAAACCGGGCGTAAGAGGAACACGGAAGCACACGCCGCCGCTACAGCGCCTCCTCAGCGCGGCGTCACGCGCGCGAATAGTACGGCGGCGGAGTCGGCGCCGCAGGAACTTGACCGGCTGATTCACGAACGGATGCGTCTGGCGATTGTCAGTGCGCTCGCCGTCAATTCTTCGCTGACCTTCAACGAACTGAAGGAACAACTGAACACTACGGACGGCAATCTGAGCGTCCACGCGCGCAAGCTTGAGGAGGCCAGGTACATCATCTGCAACAAGTATTTCGACGGGCGCACGCCGAAGACGGAGTACAGCCTGACCGCCGCCGGACGCCGCGCGCTCGAACGCTACCTCAATCACATGGAGTCGATTATTCGCGCGACGCGCGCCCGTTGAAGGGTTGAGGCGTCGCGCTAAATTTTTTTGAGAGGATGCTTTATGTTACAAAGGGCTTTGCAAATCGTCGAGGATGAGGGGCTGCATGTCGCGATCATTATGGACGGCAACGGGCGTTGGGCGGAGCGGCGCGGACTGCCACGCGTGGCCGGGCATCGCGCCGGGGGCGAGGCAGTGCGCCGCGTCGTCGAGGCCGCGCCGGATTTCGGCATCACGACGCTGACGCTCTACGCCTTCTCGTCGGACAATTGGCGGCGCCCGTCGCGCGAGGTGTGGGCGTTGCTGCGCCTGCTGCACCGCTACCTGCGCGCCGAGACTGAGAAGTGCGTCAAACACGGCGTCCGCGTGAATTTCGTCGGGCGGCGTGACCGTCTGCCTCCGCCGCTCCGCGCCGAGATCGAACAGGCGGAAGCAGTGACCGCCGGAGGGCGCGCGCTCTCCCTGCGCATCGCGGTCGACTACGGGGCGCGCGACGCGATTTTGCGCGCCGCCGAGAAACTGCGCGGCGAAGCGGCGGGGGAGGTGACGCGCGAGCGGTTTGCAGCGCTGCTCGGCGAGGCGATCAACGACTGTCTGCCGGCGCGCGACGTTGATTTGTTGATCCGCACCGGCGGCGAGCAACGCCTGAGCGATTTCCTGCTGTGGGAGAGCGCGTACGCCGAACTACTGTTCACGGCGAAGATGTGGCCGGACTTTGACCGTGAAGATTTGGCGGCAACCATCGGCGAGTTCCGAGCGCGCGAGCGCCGCTTCGGAAGTTTGACGCAACTTGTGGCGGGTTAAGTCGTGAAAGAAACTCGGCGCGAGGGGCTGTTCCTAAACACTCAAAGGTGACAGGTAAATGGTGACAGGTGACAGGAAGATCAATGTTGATGCCGGGCGGCGCGGTCTTTCAACAACGGGTTCGCTGGTGTGGCCTGGCAGGAGATTTGTTACCGCAGCAGTGCGATGCTGGCTGTCCCCTCTTGTCACCTGTCACCTGTCACCCGTCACTTTTGAGTAATCAACCGTGGTGGCGTCAAGATAGCGGACTCTGGCGTTGATGACCGGACTCGTGAAGGGAGATTCAGATGAAGGAAAGAACAAAGCTCGGACTCGGTGTGCTGGAAGCAGCGCTGTTGCTCGGATTGCTTGGCGACATGCTGCTGCGTGCGACACCGTGGGGACTCAACGTTTTTCTGTGGACGGGGACGTTGTGCATGGCGGTCGTCGCTCTGTCGCGGCGAAAGCGAATGCCGGCGGCGCTGTCGGACGACGGTCACTGGCTGCTGCTGTGCGTCATCATCTTCGCCGCGGCCCCGGTGTGGCGCGACTCGCCGACACTGAAACTGCTCGATGTGTCGGTGGTGTTGGCGGCGCTGGCACTGGCGGCGTGGCGCTCGCGCGGCGGCAGCATCCGGCTGGCTGGCTTGACGGAGTACGCCGCAGGCTGTGTCGTCGCTGCCGGCAACACAGTGTTCGGCTTCTTCCCGCTGGTGCTGAGCGACATCATATGGAAAGAGATTCCGCGCACGAAGTGGTCGCGCCGCGTGATGCCGGTTGTGCGCGGCCTCATCATCGCCGTCCCGTTGCTGTTCGTGTTCGGCGCGTTGTTGACGGCAGCCGACGCGATCTTTGAAGGGTTGATGCGCGACACCTTCCGACTGGACGGCGAGCGGGTGATGACGCACGCGCTGGTGGCGATTCTCTGCGCGTGGGTCAGCGGTGGATTCCTGCGCGGAATGTTTCTCGGCGGTGACGTGCGGGCGGCGCAAGGCGATCAGACGATCTTGACGACTCTCCGTCTCGAAAATCAAAGCGGCGGCGAATTGAGTGGCACACGAAACGGCGTGAAAGATATACACACACGCGCACGCGGCGATGTCGACAAGATTCGCGATGACAATGCTGCCGCGACGCGGGACGACGAGAACAGCATCGAGAAGCCGCGCGGCTTTGCCGATGGCAATAGCGTGACGGACGAAATCGCGCCAAATGACATCAACACAAATGCCACAAGTGCCGGAACAGCGGCGGTGACGACGGAGACTAACGACGCGCCACCGGATATACCGGTCACGAGCGAGACGAAGGTGAACGTCCGAGCGGCGAATGTATCGGCGACGAACGATGTCGGCGTTGGCATGGCGGCGAACACGACGACACAGGCTGACAATGCGCGGCAGCCGGAAGCATCGAAGCCGCACGCGCCGCGTTTGTCACTCGGTGTCGTCGAGGTCGGCGTCGTGCTCGGTCTGATCAACATTCTGTTTTTAAGCTTCGTGGTAGTGCAGGTCAAATACTTCTTTGGCGGAGTGGAGATGGTCACCGCGTCAGCGGGTCTGACGTACGCCGAGTATGCGCGGCGCGGGTTCTTTGAACTGGTCACGGTCGCGGCGCTGGTGCTGCCGATGCTGCTTGCCGCGCATTGGCTGTTGCGCAAAGAGAGTCCGGCGCACGAGCGCATCTTCCGCGTGCTGGCCGGGGCGCAGGTTGCCTTGCTGTTCGTCATCATGGCTTCGGCGCTGGGGCGGATGCGGCTCTATCAAAGCGAGTACGGGCTAACGGAACTGCGCCTCTACACGACGGCCTTCATGGGTTGGCTGGGGATTGTCTTCGCCTGGTTTGGCGCGGTCGTGTTGTGGCGCGGCGAGCGGGAACGCTTCGCGTGCGGGGCGCTGGTCGCGGGCTTGCTGGTCATCGGCCTGCTGCACCTTGTTAACCCGGATGCATTGATAGTGCGCACGAACGTCGCGCGCACGAGGGCGGAGCGCGCCTTCGACGCGGGTTACGCAGCATCTCTGAGTGCCGATGCTGTGCCCGCGCTCGTTGGCGCGCTGCCGCAACTAAACGCGGGCGACCGCGGCGTGGCGGCGCACATGTTGCTGTCGCGTTGGAAGACAGAGGAGGCCGCCGACTGGCGCACGTGGAACATGGCGCGCGCCGAGGCCGAGCGAGCAGTACGCGACAATGAAGTGATGCTGTCTGATCTGGCGCGTACTGCCGCCGCGGAGAAGCAGTATTGAACTGAATGTCGTGCTCGACGCTGCGCCGGAGAACAGGTAAAGCGTCGCGCCGTGTGGTGCCGCTCGATGAAGTCGGCGACTGTTTCAGCTATGCAGTCAGACTCACATTTCGAAAGAATCGGGGGAGCTTGCATGAACGCACTCAGCATCACCGACACACATCAAGCCGAAGACGTGAGCAATCGGCGGCGCGGCGGCGGCACAGTGGAGCGTCGCGCGGGTCGTCGCCGAAGCCGTCGATGAAGTGATGCGTGGCGGCGATAAAGAGTTGAGCATCGACGATGCCTGGCGAATGGCGGCGGCCATCGAGCGTTTGAGGTATGCCGACTGGCTCTCAAGCGACGGGGCCGAGCGGTTGAAGTCGGCATACTTTGCCGAAACAAATCAATCGCGCCGCACATACTTGGCGAGAGCTTACCGAGAGGTGACGGGCGAGGAAATTGTTGCTCGGTCGCGTTATGCGAGTGACTGAGAATCGTCAAAGATTCGACCGGAGATTCGGGCGCGACTCGCGTGCAATTACTGAGGTGACACGTTGGAAGAATATGAAGTGGTGGTAATCGGGGCCGGCCTCGCGGGATTGCAAGCGGCGATGCGGTTGGGTAGAGAGGGCGTCCGCGTGTTGCTGGTTGACCACAAGGCGTCGCCCGCCGATTCCATTCATACCACCGGGATTTTCGTCCGGCGGACGCTGGAAGATTTCGACCTCCCCGAAGCTTGCCTCGGCCCGCCCGTGCGACATGTGACGCTCTACTCGCCGGCCCGACGGCCATTGGAATTGGCGAGTCCGCACGACGAATTCCGCGTCGGTCGCATGGGGCGACTCTACCTGCACTACCTCGCGGAAGGTCAGCGCGCCGGAGTGACCTGGTCGCCCGCGACGCGCTACGTCGCGTGTGAAGAGGTCGGGAGCAAAGCTGCGGACGCGGGGTCAATCATCAGACTCGAAAGCGGTGGCCGCGAGCGGCGTGTGCGAACGCGCTACCTTGTCGGCGCGGACGGGGCGCAGTCGCGCGTCGCGCGTGACCTCCGGCTTGACTCGAATTGCAATTGGATCATCGGGGTCGAAGACGTATTCTGCGGCGTGCCGCTTGACGGGCCGCCGCGCTTTCATTGCTTTCTCGACCCACGACTGTCGCCCGGCTACCTCGCGTGGATCGTACACGACGGCGAAGAGACGCACCTCGGTGTCGGCGGCTATGTCCCACGTTTCGACCCTCTGCGCGCCCTGCAAACATTCCGCGAGAGCGTTGCCAACATCATGGACTTCAGCCGGGCAGAGCACCTCGAACGGCGTGGCGGGCGCATTCCGGTGGGCGGCGTGCTACGGCACATTGCTCACCAACGCGGCCTGTTGGTCGGTGATGCGGCGGGTGCGGTGTCGCCACTGACCGCCGGCGGCTTAGACCCGTGCATGCGCTTGTCTAAGCTGGCGGCGTCGGTAGTCGCTGATTACGTCGCAACCGGGAATCCGGCAACGCTCGCGCGCTATTCGGGAGAGGCTTTTCGCGCGCGGTTCGTCTCGCGCCTATGGATGCGCCGCGTGATGGCTTCGATCCGGTGGCCCGCCCTGCTCGAACTGGCCTGCGCCGCCGCCCGCCTGCCGCCGCTCCGCCCACTCGCGTGGCACGTCTTCTTCGGGCGCGGCTCGTTCCCGGATGTCGAACCGCAGATGACGGCTCAACTGACTGCCTAACGTCGACGAAGCGGGCGCGTGAGCGAAAGCCAGTTTGCCGAGCGCTTCCGACATTAGAGCGCTGCTTCCCTTAAACCCTCAGCGCATGATCTCTTCGATGATTGATTCCCCGCGTGAGCCGTCGCCGCTCGTCCACTGCCAGGATTCGTGCAGGCGCAAATGTCCGTCGGGCAAAAGTTCGGGCGTCGAGTGGCAGCGGCCGGTCATCAACTCGCCGTCGCCATTGACGTGCTGGTAACGCATGTCGAGCGCGCCGTCGTCTTTGACCGTGGCGACGAGAGTCCCGAACTGAATTTGGCCGCCCTCGTACGTCGCCCACACGACCGCGCCGCGTTGTCGATAGTGAAAGACCGTATCGGCACCGACCTCGCCGCTCGCCGAGTTGCTCACCGAGATGAAGAAGCGGTCGTTGTAATTGATGTCGGTCATGGAGTCCGGTTTCCTTTCAGGCGCGGTGTAACCACCAAAATATAAGTCTCCTTATCGATGGTTGCTACCGCCCTTGTTTTCTTTTGTTCTCTTCGGCGTCGTCGCGTAGACCATGCCGTTAATAAAAGCGGGGACGCTAAGACCTGTCGTGGCCTTCGCGTCCCCGCTGCTTCTCGTTAGGTGGCTAACTTAGCCTTTAACGACTTTCGTTTTTTGTTTGGCGACCTTCGCTGCCTTGGCGTTGCAGCATGAACCGCCCGTACAGCAACTTGCTCCGGGGGTGCAGCAACTCGCTTTTGCTGCGTTCACGTCGCAAGACTTGGTGTCGTTGGTCGCCTGTTGACCCGCCGCGTACACGGCCCCGGTGACTCCGAGGACGAGTGTGATGGCGAATGCTTTGATGCTCTTCATGGTATGTCTCCTGATGTTAGATAAAAGTTATAGTCACTGCCGATGAATCGTTCACCGGCGCGATTTCAGTGCCCTGACTTTTTCTAAATCAGAAAGACACAGCAACGCAGGTAGGTGCTGCCTCTGTCCGGCACGCGCCGCGCTGCGGAGGGCGGCCTCTGCGTAGTGATGATCTGATGTGTCGTGACCGTCGCGAACCCGTGAACGGTTGGGGCCGCGTCAACCAGATTCGACTTGCGCGCCGCGTTCGCCTTTTGACCAGCGAGCGGGCAGCACGTCGGGAACGACGGATGCGACACCGCCCCGGCAGAAGACGCCTTGCCGGATTCGTGCCGTCCGGCCAACGTCTTTTGATGACAACAGTCATGACCCGAACGCGCGGAGGTAGAACAGGATTCTGTCGCGACGAGTGAACTAACCAATGTGTCAGCGGCGGGCGCGGCAGAAGCGTTCGTCTCGCATCCGATCAGACAGCCGACGCCGCCGAGCCACAGCCCGAGCGTCACGGCCAACAGCCGTCTGATTGTTCTACCACGCACCGTTGAAAGCCTCGCGTTCATCGTGTTCGATTGTAGCCCATGTCAGCGGGATTGAACAATCACTCGAAAAGTCGTACTCCCAAAAACTGTTTTCGATCACCCGGTGTCGAGAAGAGAATCACGGCGGAACTTGTCGTCATTAAAGAGCGAGGCAGATGTTTTCAATGGCACGCCTCGCCGGCGCAGCAGGTTTCGCCGCGCAGTGCTGCGAAACCTTCTCTGGCGATAATCGGAACCATCACCAGACCGGCGACCGGGTCAGCCCACCACCAGCCGAAGAGCGCGTTCAGCCCGAGGCCGGCGACCAGGATCGCGGATAGGTAAGCGCAGATGTCCGTCTGGCGCGAGTCGGCGAGCATCGCCCGGCTGTTGAGTGTGGCCGCCACGCGCCGCTTCGCCCGTGCAAGTAAAGGCATCACGATCAGGGACGCGACGGCGAGCGCGATACCAATATAACTTGCATCGGGAGGCTCGTGCGCAAGCAGCGACTTGGCGGCGTCGAAGGCGACGTAAGCGGCGAGCGCGAGAAAGCTGACGCCGACGATCTTCAACGCTGCGCGCTCGCGGTCTTCGCCCGACGCGGCGAGCCGCCACAGCAAAACCGCGCCCGACAAACTCTCGATCACCGAATCGACGCCGAAGCCGACGAGCGCGATGCTTCCGGCGAGCAGGCCCGCGCCGACCGCGACCGCCGCTTCGAGCGAGTTCCACCCGATAGTCAGGTATTCGAGTTGACGCCCGCGTCGCACGCCGGCGGCACGAACACCCTGCTGCCTCAAAACTTCCGTGCTCATAAATTTTCTCTACACCTTCCTCCACGCCCGCGCAGAACGCCCGCCATCAGCCGCCGCGCACACAATCCTGATTGGCGGCAAGTCTCGCGCATGTAAGCAACGCTATTCGTGGTCGGCGGCATGTTGTCTTTCATATGCATTTTCAAAGGTCACATTCAGTACCGA
>Ga0136614_10001673_pt1 | contig 13220 bp, 12 predicted proteins | sample AntDrymUQ2792106_2_FD_106643 | JGI IMG/M metagenome (GOLD analysis project Ga0136614, IMG submission 106643) | Polar desert sand microbial communities from Dry Valleys, Antarctica - metaG UQ279 (21.06) | ecosystem: Environmental > Terrestrial > Soil > Desert | place: Antarctica: Dry Valley...
GATGAAGACGATCGAGGGAGCATTCTTGCGAGCCTCCTCGAAGAGCTTGCGGATACGGGCGGCGCCGAGGCCGGCGAACATCTCGACGAACGACGAGGCGCTCTGAGAGTAGAAGTTCGCACCAGACGCGCTCGCGACAGCCTTGGCAAGCAGCGTCTTGCCCGTTCCGGGTGGGCCGTGGAGCAGGATCCCGCGGGGCACGCGTGCGCCGAGCCGTTCGAAGCGCTTGCGGTCACGCAGGAACTCGACGACCTCCTGCAGCTCGTGCTTGGCCTCGTCGAGACCGGCCACGTCGCTCCATGACACCGCGACCTGCGACCCCTTGACCACGGGCGCCGGCTTGGCGCGCGGCATGAAGCGAATCGTCCATATGAGAAGGACGATGACGACCCCGAAGAAGATGATCGGAAGCCAAGTCAGGAGCGTGGTCTCGAAGTCCACCTCACCACGTATCGGCAGGGCGTTCCACGGTCCCAAGCGTCGCAGAGGAGCGTGTCCCGAGCCGCCGCACGTCGACTAGATCAGGCGGCCGCCGCGAGCCAAGCGGAGAGTCACCGCGTCGCCTGGCCGATCGAGGACCTGTCGCGGATCGCCGGAGATACGGAGCCGAGGTTCCCGTAATCGATCGAAGAGTGGGGTGAAAGTCACCAGGAAACGGTGACAGTCACCCAGGAGCCTCGGCGGTGACCGTCACTCGAGCTGCTCTTGCAGCACGAGCACGCGGGCGGCCGACTCTCGCACTCGGGCACGGAAGGCTGGATCGCGCTTCGCCTCGGCGAGCAGCGCTCGATAGACGTGGATGTAGGAGCCGCGACCCGTCGTCAGGACGATGTCCACCCCGGCTTGCACGTTTCGCACCGCCGCCCGCGCGGGCGAGGTGACTGCCAGGACGGCAGCGGCCTCGGTCGAGTCGGTGATGACGACCCCGCGGAAGCCGAGCTCGCTGCGCAAGAGTCCGCTGACGACTGCCTTCGATTGCGACGCGATGCGGGCAGGGTCGATTGCCGGATAGACGGCGTGACCGACCATCACCAGCGGCACACGCGCCTTGATGGCGCGACGGAACGGCAGCAGATCCTGACGGCGCAGCTCGGCGGCGCTCCGCGTGATGGTCACGCGCCCGTCGTCGGTGTTGACTTTCGCGCCGCCGAGGCCCGGGAAGTGTTTGACGGCCGACGCCACGCCGCCGTCGCGCCAGCCCCGAACGGCTTCGGCCACGGAGTCGCCCGCGACGCCGGAGCTCGTCGAGAACGCCCTTCCCGAGAGCGCCGCCCGGGGGACGCTCGGCACATCGGCGACCGGCGCCAGCGACACGTTTATCCCGGTAGCTCGGAGACTGCGGGCGGCGGCTCTCGCGTCGAGCCGCTCCACGCCCGCCGCAGCCTGCTCTGGCGCTGAGCGCTCGGGTCCCAGCCAGCGCAGGATGCGAATCTCGCCGCCCTCCTGGTCGACGCAGATCAGCGGTGTGCTCTGCGCGTCTCGGCGGAGCTGAGAAGCGAGGGCTCTTGTCTGCTCCGGGTTGATCGCGTTGTCGCGAAAGAGGATCGCGCCCGCCGCTCTGCCCTCGCGCAGGATGTCACGCACGTACTCGGGTGCCGACGTGCCAGCGAAGCGCAAGACGACCAGCCGTCCCACCTGACTCGAGAGCGACAGCTCGTCGACCGCCGCCGGTTGCGCAACGGAGGAAGAGTCCAGAAGCGCGATCCGAGGCGTCGCCTGACCGCCACGTGCGCTCCCGGCGAGAACGACGCCCCCGACGAGGAGAGCGAGCGCCAACCGCGCGCGGGACACCGTCTACTGCTCGAGAGCGAGACAGGCGTCGCGCGCAGCGTCTGCGACCTCGACCTGGGCGTCCGAAGGCTCGGAGGTCGAAAAGCGCCGCTGGAGCTCGAACCCGGGCCGCGCCAGAGCGCGCGCGATCCGGTTCTCGGGGTTCCGCGCCATCCAGGCGAAGACCTCCACGGAGGCGCCGATCGCCGCTGTCGTTCCCACCAGTCGTGCGAGACCGCGCGCCGCGGCCGGCGCTCTTGCGGCGGCCACATTCGCGGCCAGAGACGAGACGAGCATCGGGCCGATCAGCTGCGAGCCGCAACGTGGATGCTCTTTGGGCGCCCGCTCACCGTCGTTCTCGTACGTCCCGATCGAGACGTGCTCGGCTCCGTGGTACTCGGCGAGACCCGAGCCGCGAAGCGCGAGGGCGGCCGGCAACAGGCTCACCGCTCCGGCCGCGAGCTCCTTCCCGCCCGCGGAGAGGGTGGACCTGCGCAGGGCGCGGGCGACCATCGACGACGCGACGATCGATCCGATGACGGGCGGTCGGGCGAAGGGAAAACGAGCTTGCGGCAGCGCGCGGTGCACGACGGGGAGGAGGGCGAAGGCCTCCGCGAGCCGCAAGGGGCCGCGCAGCACCGGCGCGTCAACGGATTCCGCAAATCGTGGCTTCTTTCCCGAGGCGACGTGCATGACGCCGTCCTCACTTCGCACGGCGGCACCCCACGAGGTGGGGCCGTGGACGAGGACGCCATTCTGAAGCGCCATCCCGCCGAGCCGGACGTTTTCTTTCTCCATGCTCAGAGGGTAGCTACGAGCTCGCGGAGCGCCTCTTGCAATCGGTCCGCCGCAGGGCCTCGGACGAGCCGCCGACCGTCGATCTCGACCAGCGGCATGATCTCTCGTATCGAAGACGACGTGAATGCCTCGTCCGCGCCCAGAAGGTCGTGGAGCGGGTACGCGTCCTCCTCGACTCGATAGCCTGAGGACGGAGCGAGCTCGAGTAGCGTCGCGCGCGTGACGCCTGCGAGGATGCCGAGCTCGAGCGAAGGCGTATACAGGGTTTCCTTCCTCCTCCACCAGACGTTCGTCACCGTCCCCTCGAGCACGATGTCGTCGGCGTCGACGAAGATCGCCTCCTCGACGCCTCGCCTCCTCGCCTCCGCCTCCGCCGCCATGTTCACCGCGTAGCTCGTGGACTTGACGCCCGGGAGCAGCCACGGCACGGCCGCCCTAATTCCGAGCAGCGACACGGCTCGAGCGCCTCGCGGACGAAGCTCTTCGATCCAGGCGGGAATCTCGCTCAGAAGCGCGAGCCCGGCGGGATGTCCGCCCGCGGGCCCTCCAGTCCACACCAACCGCAGCGCGGTGTCGTCCCCGCCCGTTCGCTCGAGGACGAGCGAGACGAGCTCCTCGAGCTCCTGGCGATCGACGGCAGGCAGGCCGATACTCCTCGAGGACGCCGCCAGCCGCTCAAGATGCGCCTGCAGCCGGAATGGCCGGCCACCGTAGACACGCAGCGTCTCGAACGCCGCACGCCCGCGGAGCAACCCCTCGTCGTCGGCCCGGATGACCGGCTCGACGGGATCGACGAGGCCGCGACCGGAGACAGCGAGCGCGAGCAAGCTCATGCCCGCATCCCCGCCAGGGCTGCTTCGGTGGATCCCAGCGCTTCCAGGAGCGGCCGTGCCTTCGTCCACGACTCCTCCACCTCCGCTGCCGGATCGGAGTCCCACACGACACCCCCGCCGACCCAGAGGTGAATGCGGCCCTCCGCTATCGCGAACGTGCGAATCGTGAGCGCGAGGTCGAAGTCGCCGTTGCCGTACACGCGTCCGAGCGCGCCCATCGAGGCCCCGCGCCCCACCGGCTCGAGCTCCGCGATGAGATCCACGGCGGCGATCTTGGGCGCCCCGGTCACCGATCCGCCCGGGAACGTCGCCTCCAGGATCTCCGCGAGATCCACGCCCTCTCGCAGCGTGCCCTCGACGGTCGAGACCAGATGCTCGACGCCTGCGAGCTCGCGCGTCGACATGAGCTCCGGCCAACGGACTGTTCCGGGCTCGCAGACGCGCGAGAGGTCGTTTCGCTCGAGGTCGACGATCATCACGTGCTCGGCCGCGTCCTTCGCCGACGCGCGGAGCTCCGCCGCCGCTCCGAGCGGGCGGGTGCCCTTGATCGGCATCGTCCACACGCGCCGTCCACGCCGGGCGAGGAACAGCTCCGGAGAGGCGGAGACGACCGCCCAGGTCTCGCCCACGAACGGATCGGGGTGCAGCGGCGACAGCGATGCGAGCTTGGCCGCGAGCGCGGCGGGGGGCCCCGAGCACGCGGCGGAGAGATGCTGGACGAGGTTGACCTGATAGACGTCCCCGCGCGCGATCGCGGCACGCGCTCGCTCAACCGCGGCTGCGTAGTCCGCCGCGCTCCAATCTCCAGCCCAAGCGCCCACTCGAATGTCGCCCAAAATGTCGCCAGAGTTGCCATGTTCGACAACATAGCGATTCGATCGGACGGCGCAGGCGACCAGCGGGAGGCTCGGGCAGGGCTCCGCCGCAGGCGCGGCCCCCGAGCGGCTGATCGTCTGCGAGAGCCCGTAGCCAAGATAGAGATCCGCTGTCAGCTTCTCGCCACCGGGTGCGAAGAATCCCTGCTCCCGCAGCCACGCTTCGATGAGACGGAATGCGTTTGCGGGCTCGCGCAGCTCGAAGGCGACGCTGCTACCGACCATCTCGCAAAGTCCGATAGCGGTGGATCAGGGCGTTGGTGGAGGAGTCGTGCAGGAGCTCGTGCTTCCAGTCCCTCTCCAGCTCCGGGGCGATCCGCGAGGCAAGCTCCTTCCCGAGCTCGACACCCCACTGGTCGAACGGATTGATCTCCCAGATCGCAGCCTGCGTGAACACGCTGTGCTCGTAGAGCGCGAGCAGAGCGCCGAGGGTCGCCGGCGTCAAGCGCGCGGCGAGCAACACCGAGCTCGGCCGATTCCCCGGCATCACGCGGTGTGGGACGGTCTCCTCCGCGGCGCCGGCGTCCTCCAGCTCCTGCTCGGTTCGTCCGAAGGCAAGCGCCTCCGCCTGCGCGAAGAGATTCGCCGCAAGCAAGTCATGGCGTTCCGGCGCGCCAACGTCCGGCTGTGCGAACCCGATCAGGTCGACCGGAACGATCGACGTCCCCTGGTGGAGCAGTTGGAAGAAGGCGTGCTGGGCATTGGTGCCGGGCCCTCCCCAGAGGATCGAGCCAGATTCGACCTCGGCGGGCTCGCCGGCGGTCGTCACCGACTTCCCGTTCGACTCCATCCAGAGCTGCTGGAGATACGCCGGCAACAGGCGAAGCGCGTGGCTGTACGGCACGACCGCGGTCGTCTCCGCGCCCATGACGTTGCGGTACCACACCGCCAGCAGGCCCGAGATCACCGGAAGATTCCCGCCGAGCGCGGCGGTCGCGAAATGGTCGTCCATCGCGTGGAAGCCGCCCAGAAGCCCGCGAAATCCCTCATCGCCGAGCGCGACGCAGAGAGAGAGACCGACCGCCGAGCAGAGGGAGGTCCTTCCCCCGACCCAGTCCCACATCCGAAACATGTTCTCGGGAGGGATCCCGATGCGCTCACCGGCCTCGATGTTCCCTGCCACACCGACGAAGTGCGGAGTGAGATCGGCGTCCGGGCCGAGCGCAGCCGAGACCCACTCGCGCGCGGCCCGTGCGTTCTCGATCGTCTCGACGGTCGACATCGTCTTCGAGACGACGACGAAGAGCGTCTCGGCCGGTTCGAGACCGGCGAGCGCCCTTGCAAGATCGGAGGGATCGACGTTCGAGACGAAGCGCGCGGCGAGCTCTTTCGACGCGTAGACCTCGAGCGCCTCGTACGCCATCGCAGGGCCGAGGTCGCTGCCGCCGATCCCGATGTTGACGACAGTCCTGACTCGCCGCCCGGTCGCCCCCCGCCATTCCCCCGCTCGCACCTGCCCGGAAAGCGCGGTCATGCGGTCGAGCTCTGAGTGCACCTCCTTCACCACGTCCACACCGTCCACCACCAGGGAGCGTGAGCGCGGCATCCGCAGCGCGACGTGCAGCGCCGCGCGCCCCTCGGAGGTGTTCACGGGCTCCCCACGAAACATCGCCCGCACCTTCTCGGGAAGTCCCCGCTCCGTCGCCAGCCTCCGCAAGAGCTGCAGGGTGTCGTCTGTCAGCCGATGCTTCGAGTAGTCGAGATACAGGCCGGCAGCTTCCGCGGTGAGCCGCTCGCCACGGGTGGGGTCGGACTCGAAGAGGTCCCGGAGATGCTGCGAGCCGACCTCTCCGCGGTGCCACTGGAGCCTGCGCCAGACCGCGCTCTCGACCAGGGGCTCAGCCACGAGCTCCCTCCACGACGGAGTCCGCGAGCGCGGCGAACGCGTCCGCCGGATCGTCGTGCCAGAAGATCGCGCTTCCGGCGACCAGGAGATCGGCGCCTGCTTCGGTTGCCTGGCGGGCGGTGTCGAGGTTAATGCCCCCGTCGACTTGCACCCGTGTTCGATCGGGCAAGAGCGCCCTGAGCTTCGCGATTCGCGACGCTGCCTCCGGCATGAACGCTTGCCCCGAATAGCCCGGGTGAATCGACATGCAAAGGACGAGGTCGGCGCCCTCGGCGGCGTTGACCGCGTCCTCGACCGGAGTGTCGGGACTGAAGGCGACTCCCACGCCGAGCCCGCACGAGCGAGCCTTGGCGATCGCGCCCGCCGGATCCGCGCACGCCTCCACGTGAAAGGTGACGCTGTCACCCCCCGCGTCGGCGACCGCCTCGAAGTGACGCTCGGGCTGCTCGACCATCAGATGGCAGTCGAGCACACCGCCCCATGCGTGCACCAGCGGCGAAATCGAGGTGAGAACGACAGGGCCGATGGTGATCTCCGGAATGAAGTGGCCGTCGCCGGCATCGAAATGGAAGACTCTGGCGCCCGCTTCGACCAGCGCGCCGAGCTGCTCACCTAGCCGCGAGAAGTCCGCAGCGTAGATCGACGGCTCGACCTCGACCCCGCGTACCCAGTCGCTCCAGCCCATCGCCTCGTGCACGGTAGTGGACGTAGGGTTGCGCTCGACGTGAGCACCGACACCGAGCGGGAGAAGCAGCTTGCCGGTGAGGCGGCGGCGGACCTGCTCGAGGATGGAATGAAGGTAGGTCTCGGCACAGGATCCACCGCCGGACACTTCCTGCGCGCCCTCGCCGCCCGCGGGCTCGACCTCGAGTGCGTCGCGACCTCGCCGGCGACGGAGGCGGCGGCGCGCGATCTCGGCCTTCGCGTCGCGCCGTTCGCAGCGGGCGAGACGCTCGCACGACTCGACATCGCAGTGGACGGCGCGGATCAGGTCGCGCGCGATCGCTGGGTCGTGAAGGGAGGGGGCGGCGCCCATACGCGAGAGAAGGTCGTGGCGGCGGCGGCCGAGCGCTTTGTCGTCATCGTCTCCTCGGACAAGCTTGTCGACGAGCTCGCACCGCCAATTCCTCTCGAGCTGCTGGCGTTCGGGGCCGCGGCGACAGTCGCGCGACTCGGGACGGTGCGGCTTCGTGACGCGCAAACGACACCGGACGGAGGCGTGCTAGCCGACTGGATCGGGTCGGTCGCTGACCCCGCCGAGCTCGCCGCTCTGCTCTCCTGGACGCCGGGCATCGTGGAGCACGGGCTCTTCCCGCCCGACCTCGTCTCCGAGGTTCTCGTCGGACGCTACGACAGCGTGGAGCGACTCACGCCGGCGTAGGGGCGAGGCTTGCCTCAGTTTCCATCCCCGAGGACGAGCGAGAGGACGAGAGCCGCGACTCCTAGCCACCGCCGCCCGGTATGCGCCAGCCGCCGTTCTGCGCGGCGAGCAGGTCGGCGCTCGCCGGGCCCCAGGTTCCCTGCCTGTAGCGCTCGAGCGGCGGCGGAGCGTCGAGCAGGGGCTGGACGATGCGCCAGGTCTCCTCGATGACGTCCCAGCGGGGAAAGAGCGTGCTGTCTCCGCGCAAAGCGTCGGCCAGCAGGCGCTCATACGGCTCGGGCGGCTCCCCGAGCTCGTCGGTGAAGTCGAGATCGAGTGAGACCGGCTGCGAGACCTCTTTGCCGGGTGTCTTGGCGCGAATGCCGATCGTGACGCCGGAGTTGCGGCCCACGCGGAGGACGATGTCGTCGTTGCCCGGCGTGCGGAGCCGGTGCGATCCCCACCGAAGCTGAGGAACCCGCTGCAGACGGACGACGACCTCGGTGGCCGACACCGGAAGCGTCTTGCCGGCGCGGATGAAGATCGGAATTCCCGCCCAGCGCCAGTTCTCGATCTCGAGACGGAGGGCGACGAACGTCTCGGTGTCGGACTTCGGAGCCACGCCTTCGATCTCCCGATACCCCTCGTACTGACCGAGCACGGCGTTGTCGGGATTGATCGCGGGCATCGCCCGGAAGACGTCGAGACGACGCCGGGGGATCGCATCCTCGCCACCCGAGGGAGGCTCCATCGCGGCGAGCGCGAGCACCTGCAGAAGATGGTTCTGGACGACGTCCCGGATCGCCCCGACGTTGTCGTAGAACGAGCCGCGCCCCTCGACTCCGAAGTCCTCGGCCAGCGTGATCTGGATCGAGTCGACGTCCTCACGGCTCCACACGGGCTCGAAGAGCGCGTTTGCGAAGCGCAGGTAGATGATGTCCTGGACAGGCTCCTTCCCCAGGAAGTGGTCGATGCGGTAGAGGCGATCCTCGGGGAAGATCGCCGTCAGCCGCTCGTTCAGCTCACGCGCCGAGCGGAGATCGGAGCCGAACGGCTTCTCGACCACGAGTCGCGCGTTGTCCGCCAGCCCGGCGCCGGCGAGCTCCTCCGCGATCTCGAGGAACATCGAGGGAGGTGTGGCGAGGTAGAAGACGGGCGCGGCGGAATCCCCCAAGGCCTCTCGCAACCGGTCGTAGAGCGAGCCGTCCTCGGCGTCTCCTCCGATGTAGCGAAGACGAGAGAGAAGGTCGTCGAGCGTCTTCTCGTCAACGTCGTCGACCGCGGCCTGCACCGACTCGCGCGCCTGCTCGGCCAGCTCGTCGTCGCGCAGCGCGCGGCGTCCGACTCCGATAACGGAGCAGGTCAGGAGCCCTTGCTCGGTCAACCGGTAGAGCGCGGGAACCGTCATCTTGCGCGCAAGGTCGCCGGTGATACCGAAGACGACGAGCGCGTCTGCAGTCTCGCTCACGTGGAGCCTCCTCGCCGCGTAACGTGTCGCACGGACAGGGATGCTCGCGGAAAGGAGCGAGAGTGGCAACTCAGACACCGCTGCAGCTCGGGATGGTCGGCCTCGGACGCATGGGTGGCAACATGGCGAACCGGCTCCTGAGGGACGGCCACCGGATCGTGGGACACAACCGAAACCCTGAGCCGATCGAGGTATTGGTCGCGGACGGTGGAACGGGCGCAGCCTCCGTCGAGGAGCTCGTCTCGCTGCTCGAGCCGCCTCGCGCGGTCTGGCTCATGCTCCCCGCCGGAGCGATCACGGAAGCGGTCGTATGGGAGGTCGCGGCGCAGCTCGAGCCGGGCGACGCGATCATCGACGGGGGCAACACGCACTACGCGGACGACATCCGTCGAGCCGGTGAGCTGGCGCCCCGCGAGATCGCGTACCTCGACTGCGGGACGAGCGGTGGGATCTTCGGCCGCGAGCGCGGCTTCTGCCTGATGATCGGCGGCGACGAGCAAGCGTTCTCCCGCCTGGAGCCGATCTTCGCCTCGTTGGCGCCCGGCGCCGAGGCGGCTCCCCGGAGCAGGTCGAGATCCGGGGCTCCCGCGGCGGAGGAGCAGGGCTACCTCCACTGTGGCGGGAGCGGTGCGGGCCACTTCGTGAAGATGGTGCACAACGGGATCGAGTACGGGCTGATGGCCGCCTACGCCGAGGGTTTCGATCTCTTGCGCCACGCTGGCGCAGGCCTCGACAAGCGGGCGGCGGATGCCGAGACCGCGCCCCTCGCCCATCCCGAGCACTACACGTACGAGCTCGATCTGGGCGCCATCGCGGAGCTGTGGCGACGAGGTAGTGTCGTCTCCTCGTGGCTCCTTGATCTCACCTCGGCGGCGCTCCACGACTCGCCCGAGCTCGATGATTTTGCGGGACGGGTGTCGGATTCGGGCGAGGGTCGCTGGACGTCGATGGCGGCGATCGATACGGGTACCCCGACCCCCGTTCTCACGACAGCGCTCTACTCGCGATTCGCGTCGAGAGGCGAGGCCGATTTCGCCAACCGTCTGCTTTCCGCGTTGCGCGCCGAGTTCGGGGGGCACGCCGAGAAGCGCCCATGAGCCTCGCCGTCGAGGTTCACGACGACGCGTCCGCTGCGACGCGGCGAGTAGCGAGCCTGATCACGGAGCGGGTGCGGGAAGGAGCGTCCACGCTCGCGCTGAGCCGCGGGGCCGAGCTACTGGCCTGGCTCGGCGCGGAGGACCTCCCGTGGCAGCGGGTGACCGTTTACCAGGTCGACGAACGCGTCGCGCCGGCGGGCGACGAGGAGCGGAACCTCACGCAGCTCGTGGAGGAGCTGCCGGCCGGTGTGGCTCGCCCGATGCCGGTCGAGGCGCCGGATCTCGAGGAGGCAGCCGAGCGCTACGGCGCAGATCTTCCGGCGGCTTTCGACCTCGTCCATCTCGGCCTCGGCCCGGATGGGCATACCGCGTCGCTCGTCCCCGGCGATCCCGTGCTCGACATCCGCGATTGTCTCGTCGCCGTCACCGGCGCATACCAGGGGCGCCGCCGGATGACGCTCACCTATCCGGCGCTCGAGGCCGCGCGCGAGATCGTGTGGCTCGTCACCGGAGACGAGAAGCGCGACGCTCTCGCGCGCCTGCTCGCGCGAGACATCTCGATTCCGGCCGCGCGCATCGCGAATGCCTCCCAGCTCGTGGTAGCCGACCGCGCCGCCGCCAACTCTCGCTAGTCACGTGGTCCGGCTCCCGCGTTTGCCGGCGTGCAGCCGAGCGACGTAAGGTGGCGACCACGAAGACTCGAGGGCTCACGAGCGCCTGCATCGCCGTCGCGACCGGCTGTCTCGTCCTGCTCCAGGCCGGCGTCGCATCGGCCCAGACGCAGCCACCACCGAGCCCGGAGAAGCTCTGGGAGGCGTTCCCGCTCGATCCTCAGACGACGACGCAGGCTCCGCCCCTTCCGGCGACGGAGCCCGCGGATCCTGCTCCGCTTCCCGAAACCCCCGCAGCGGAGAGCAGCGCGGATACGGGTTGGAACCTTGCCGTGGTTGGGGGCTTCGCCGGCGCTCTTCTGCTCGTCGTCTGCGCGGCGCTGCTGCTGGCGCGAGCCAGGCGCCGACCGAAGTCCGCCCCGGCGCCGCCCGAAACGACCGAGGAGCTGATCGCCCGCGCCCACGCGCTTGCAAAGGAGGCGGCAGAGTGCGATATGTTGCTTGCCAACCAGCGAGACAAAGGGGTCGAGCGCGTGTCCGAGATTGCCGATCGAGATGTTCCCGCCGCACAGGCGACACCGAGCAGTTCCGGCTCGAGCGGGTACGCCGAGATCGGTGAGCGCGTCGCAGGCGTCCTGAGCGCCGCCGAGACGGCATAGGAGCAGATCCGCGCCGATGCGCGGTTGGAAGCGGAGGAGCTGCTTCGCGCGACAAAGGAGGATGCCGAGCAGATCCGCCGCGACACTGCGACCTACGACAGCGACACGCGAGACGCGGTCGACACCTATGCGACCGAGCGGCGCCGCGAGGCCGAGCAACAGGTCGGAAAGCAGCTCGCCGACGCCGAGGTGCAGGCGCGCGCCACGCGCGAGGCGGCCGAGCAGATGGCGCTTCGGATCGAGGAAGAAGGCCGGCTGCGCGGGCAGGCGCTGCGCGAAGAGTCGATTGCGGTCGAAGAGCGGCTGAAGAAGGCGCTCGTCGGGCTACGTCGGATGACCTCGCAGCTCGAGGAGCTGATCAGCGGTCCGGTAGCCGCCCAGGCCGACGGAGAGTCCCTCGCCGACGCGCTCAAGCCCTACGGGCAGCGCGACCAGGAGCTGCAGCCGCTCGTCGAAGAGCGCTAGACCGCCGCTTAGGGCGGAGGCTTGCCGCGCCTCGCCGACCCCGACGTGCTAACCGAGCAACGACCGCGCGGTCGCGCGCAGCATCTCGACACCGAGGTCGAGGTCGTTCACGGCGATGCGCTCGTTTGCGGAGTGCACGAGCTTGGTCGCGTCCACGGCGTCCATCTCCTTGATGGGGAAGAAGCCGTACGCGACGGCGCCGTACGCCTCGCGCAGATAGTGGCTGTCGGTGAAGCCGGGGCAGGCGATCGGCGCGAGTCGCGCGGCGGGCTCGATCTCGGTGACGAAGCCCTCGATCGCATCCCAGAGCGGGGTGCGCAGGTCGGACCGGGTGCCACCGGTCGCGCTGATCCACTCCAACTCGTAGTGCCCGTCTCCGAGCGCGGCGCGGATGAGCAGCTCCGCCTCGGCGGGCGTCTGCTCCGGAAGCAGACGGCAGTCCACGGTCACCTCGCAGAGCGCGGGGATCACGTTCGTCTGGTGCGACGCGTCGATCATCGTCGGCGACAGCGTCAATGCCAAGAGCGGCTGGACGAGCGCGGGCAGCATGGGGTCGAGCGCGTGCGCCCGCACGAGCGCCTCCTCGACCGGAGGGGCCTCCCCGAGCACCGCTTCCAGAAAGCCGCGGGCCTCGGGAATGAGCTCCGGAGTCGGCTCGTACGTGCCGAGCGCCTCGACGTAGCGTGCGGCCTTCACCAGCGCGTTGTCGGCGATGCCGGGCATCGAGGCATGCCCGCTTCGGCCGTGGACGCGCAGCTTGAACGGCGCTGACATCTTCTCCGCAGTCGCGCACAGATACACCGGCGCCCCGCCGAGGACGAGCCGCTCGCCCCCTCCCTCGTTGATCGCGTAGTCGCAGCGTGCGGCCTCTGGGTGCGCCTGCACGAGCCAACGGAGCCCGTAGCCGTCGTCTCCTCCCGCCCCGCCGACCTCCTCGTCGGCGACCACGATGAGCAACAGGTCGCCTGAGGGGACGAAGCCCTCGCGCGCGAGCGAGGCAAAGGCCACGGCCGAAGCCGCCACCTGGCCCTTCATGTCGAGAGCGCCGCGACCCCATACCTCGCCGTCGACCAGATCGCCGGCCCACGGATCGCGATCCCACTCGGCCGGGTCGGCGAGAACCGTGTCCGTATGCGACAGGAAGGCCAGCGAAGGCCCGTCGCCTCCGGGAATCCGGGCGACGAGGTTGGCGCGATGCGGCTCGCGGGCGAAGAAGTCGCACTCGATCCCGTCGCGGGCGAGGTATGTGCGGAGGTGCTCTGCGGCGACCGTCTCGTTCGCCGGCGGATTGACCGTGTTGATCCGGAGCAGCCCCTGCAGGAGCTGGGTGACCTCGTCCCGCAGGCTCGTGGCAACAGGGTGGGGGTCAGGATTCATCCCGAGCCCACCCCGTCTCTTTCGCCTTCGACAGCGCCGTCAGCTCGTTCCGAACCTCCCA
>Ga0136614_10001674_pt1 | contig 13213 bp, 6 predicted proteins | sample AntDrymUQ2792106_2_FD_106643 | JGI IMG/M metagenome (GOLD analysis project Ga0136614, IMG submission 106643) | Polar desert sand microbial communities from Dry Valleys, Antarctica - metaG UQ279 (21.06) | ecosystem: Environmental > Terrestrial > Soil > Desert | place: Antarctica: Dry Valley...
GGTCTTGATCGCCTCGGGCCGGCCGAGCGCTGTGATAAATTCCATCGGCAGTTTCCCTTCCTCGTCTTGTCTCTCTCTATTGCCCGATTGCCGTCTCGTCCGACGCAGCGCACTGTCGCTGGCGGCGGCCGCGGCAGTATATAGCCGGCGGTCGGGATGATCTTTCGCCGCTCGATCGTCTCCGAGCTGACCAGCACCGCCAGCGCAGTCTTCACCGTGCTGTTCTCGATCATTTTTTCGGTGGGCCTGGTGCGCATCATCGGCCAGGCCGCGGGTGGGCGGGTCGACAATCAGGCGGTGTTCGAGTTGGTCGCGCTCACAGCCCTGGTGTGGCTGCCGATCATACTGACGCTCACGTTGTTCGTGTCGGTGGTGATGACGCTGACGCGCTCGTATCGCGACTCCGAAATGGTCGTGTGGCTGACGACGGGCCGCAGCCTGATCGACTGGATCAACCCGGTGCTGCGCTTCGCATGGCCCATCATCGTGTCGATCGCGCTGCTCGCGCTGTTTGTCACGCCGTGGTCGAACGCGCAGATCGAAGAGAGCCGCGAGCGGTTCGAGCAGCGCGACGACGTCAGCCGCGTTTCGCCCGGGCGCTTTATCGAATCGGGCGGCGCTGATCGCGTGTTCTTCGTCGAGTCGGTCGACATTCTCGACGGCCAGGTGCGCAATGTGTTCGTCAGCATGCGATCCGGCGGGCGCGAAGGAGTGATCGTCGCAGCCAGGGGACTGATCGAAGCCGCAAAGAACGGCGACCGCTTTTTGGTGCTCGAGCAAGGTCGCCGTTACGAAGGCACGCCCGGCAAGCTCGAGTATCGAACGATGGAGTTCGATCGCTACGCGATCCGTCTCGAGAGCCGCGCCGATCAGCCGATCGCAGAGCGCCGCGCGAAGACCTTGACCTTGCTGCAGCTCGTAACGGATGCCTCGCCGTTGAATCTCGGTGAAGTCATGTGGCGCTTCGGGCTGCCGATCGTGGCTCTGCTGGTGACCTTGCTCGCCATTCCGCTCGCATACGTCAATCCGCGCGTGGGGCGATCGGTCAACCTGATCATTGCCGTGTTGTTGTTCGCGTCCTATCTGAACGTTCTGAACACGGTCCAGGCTTACGTACAGCAGGGCAGGCTCGCGTTCATGATCGGAGCGTGGGTCGTGCATGCCGTCGTGCTGGCGCTCGTGCTGGTGCTGTTTGCGCGGCGCGTTTACATGCAGCACTGGTTGCCGCAGTGGCTGTTGCCAGCCAAGCGTGCGCGCACAAGGGCCGCATGAGGACCATCCGCCGCTATCTGTGGACCGAGATCGCCAGCGCCAGCTTGTTCGTGCTGTTTGCGCTACTCGCACTGTTTCTGTTCTTCGACATGGTGGCGCAGCTCGACGAGATCGGTCAGCGCGGCTTTCTCTTTCGGCACGCGCTGTCGTATGTGGCATTGACGCTGCCGTCGCGCACCTACGAACTGATGCCGATCGCGGCGCTGATAGGAACGATTTACGCGCTGTCGAAGCTCGCCGCCAACTCGGAATTCACGATCATGCGCGTCTCGGGCATGAGCACGCGCCGGCTGATGAACAGCTTGCTCGTCATCGGCGTGGCCATCGTCGCATTGACCTATGTGCTCGGAGAATTCATTGCCCCGCCGGCCGAGCGACTGGCGCAAAAGGTGCGGCTGCAGGCGACCGGATCAGCCATCAGCGTGCGCGAATTCCGCTCGGGCGTCTGGGTGCGCGACGTGGTGAAGGAGCAGAGCGGCGGCGGCGTAGCGGCGTTCCGGTTCATCAACGTGCGGCAGGTCAGGCCCGACGCCAGCACGCGAGACTGGAGAGTGTTCGAGTTCGATCGCGACTACAAACTGCGTTCGATCATGACGGCAGAGGCGGGCGACTACGCGCCGGACACCGGCTGGACGCTGACCAACGTGATCGAAACAAAGCTGCCCGGACCGACCGCTGCGGCGACGGTGCCGCAAATGGCGGCGGCACGCACCGAGGTCGTGAAGACGGCGGAGCTCGCGTGGCCGTCTGAGCTGAAGCCCGATATTTTCGGCGTGATGATCGTGCAGCCCGAGCGCATGGCAGGCTGGGATCTTGCGCAATACATTCAACATTTGTCGGACAACCGCCAGCAAACCGAACGCTACGAGATCGCGTTCTGGAGCAAGCTGTTCTATCCATGGGCGGTGCTGGTAATGATGGTACTGGCGCTGCCGTTCGCATTCCTGCACGTGCGCGCCGGCGGCGTCAGTCTAAAAATATTCACCGGAGTGATGATCGGTGTCGCGTTCTACGGGCTCAACAAACTGTTCGCGCACCTCGGATTGCTGAACACCTGGCCGCCGATCATCGTGGCGGCGCTGCCAAGCCTGGTTGTGCTTGCGGCGGCGATGAGCGCGCTGTACTGGATCGAACGCAGATAGTCGCGCCGTTGCCATGACGTCGCTTGCGTCCTTGCTGACTGAGGTTCGCGCCTGCACCCTGTGCACCGCGCACCTGCCTCATGCGCCGCGGCCGGTGCTGCAACTCCATTCCAAAGCAAGAATCCTGATCGCAGCGCAAGCGCCCGGCAGGAAAGTTCATCAGACCGGCGTGCCGTTCGATGACACAAGCGGCAATCGCCTGCGCGCCTGGATGGGCGTGACGCGCGACGTGTTTTACGATTCGGAGCAGATCGCGATCGTGCCGATGGGACTGTGTTTTCCCGGCACCGGCAAGTCGGGCGACCTGCCACCGCGACGCGAATGCGTTGCACAGTGGCGCGAGCAATTGCTGAGCCGGCTGCGACACTTACAGCTCACGCTGGTGATCGGGCAATACGCGCAGGCATATCACTTCGAAAAGTCAACGTTGTCGCTAACCGGACGAGTCAAGTCATGGCGCAACTACTGCCAGAGCACGATTCCTTTGCCGCATCCGAGTGGTCGTAACAATCTCTGGTTGCACCGGAATCCGTGGTTCGAAGCTGAGTTGCTGCCGTCGCTGCGTGCTCGAGTGTCGGAGATCCTTGCATTCAAGCGGCAGTAGCAGCAGCGGCTGACGCAGCTTCGCCGACTACCCGGCGCCTGCTCCGTTCCTCGGGCGACGACTCAAAGGCGGCGCATCTGCGCCAGCCGCTGCTGTCGCGACATTGCCTCGCACGAGAGGTTTTTCTTTTTCCCCAAAGAGAGAACGCTCCCCGCGGAAGCGTTTGGCGTAGCGGCGCTGCCTTCGGAGTCGTCGCCTGAGGAGCGGAGGGCCAGCGGGTCTTTAAGGGCCTGCCTGTCTGGGCGCAGCGAGTTTGCAGGCCCGCCGCTGGCGCGAGCACCGCAGGGTTGGCACTGCCCGACGACTCAGGCAGCGTGGCTACGCCAAACGCTTGCGCGCCGCGACTGCCCGCGCTCAGAGCTGAAACGTCACGTACACCATCAGCTCCTCTTTGCCCCCGACCGCTGAATACAGACGGCGCGCTGCAGTGTTGCCGTCCTCGGTTCCCAACCAGGCTTCGGTGCAGCCGAGCTCACGTCCGCGCACAAACAATGCTTGCAACAAACGCTTCCCAATTCCTTGTCGTTGGTGAGTAGGAGCCATACCAACTTCATTTACCCACAATTCAGGCGGTTTGTCGGGATGGACGTAATGCACCGCGGAGGCCATGCCGACGACTTGTTCGTCGACTATCGCAACTGCCATGTGATGCCTCGGGTCGGCCAGAAACTCTGACGTCCAATGTTTATCGATTGCGTTGTCGAACACGCCGCGTGCTACGCGGTCGAGGAGAGCAGCATCGCCCGCCTTCAAAATGCGAATGGTGAGCGGCGCGCTCATCCGCCCAGCACGTCAAGTAACGACCAAAGAGGCCGCTGCCGGCAAGCGTGCACCGGCCCACACTTCGACTTCGTGTGTCGTGCGGTCGTCGATCAGCATGATGAAGCCGTTGTCCTGCGCGACGCCGTCGACAGTGACGCGGGTCGCACTAGGAACCCCTTCATCATCCGTTGTCGAACGCCGCACCGTGATGCGGTATTCGGTTTCTCGATACCGATAGCGCACTGTGAATTCGTTCCACTCCGCGGGCAGGCAAGGAGAGATATGCAAGCGATCGCCTTCGAGGCGCACTCCGAGCAGCGACTCGACGATGAGCCGGTACATCCAGCCCGCCGAGCCGGTGTACCAGGTCCACCCGCCGCGGCCGATGTGCGGTGCCACTGCGTAAACGTCGGCCGCAACGACATAAGGTTCGACTTTGTAAATCGCTGCGTCCTCGGCGGTGCGGCCGTGGTTCACCGGATTGATCATCGCGGTCAGCTCCCATGCGCGGCGGCTGTCGCCGAGCTCGGCGAACGCCATCGCGGTCCAGATCGCTGCGTGCGTGTACTGGCCGCCGTTTTCGCGCACGCCTGGCACGTAGCCGCGGATGTAGCCGGGATCGAGGTCGGATCTGTCGAACGGCGGGTCGAGCAACTGGATCAGCGCGTGCTCGCGCCGCACCAGGCGCGCATACACCGCGTCCATCGCTCGGCGCGACCGCGCGGGGTCACCCACGCCTGACAGTACCGACCAGCTTTGCGAGATCGAATCGATCTGGCATTCGGAGTTGCTCTTCGAGCCGAGCGGCGTTCCGTCGTCGAAGTAGGCGCGCCGGTACCAGTCGCCGTCCCACGCGTTCTGCTCGACGTTGCGCGCGACTTGCGCCGCTTCGTGCTCGCAGCGCGCCGCGAACGATGCGTCGCCGCGCAGCCGTGCAATCGGCGCAAATTGGCGCAGCACGTGGCACAGGAAGAAAGCAAGCCACACGCTTTCGCCCTTGCCGTGCTTGCCGATCAGATTCATGCCGTCGTTCCAGTCGCCGGAGCCGATCAGCGGCAGTCCGTGCGTTCCGAACCGCAGGCCATGCAGCAGCGCGCGCACGCAGTGTTGGTAAAGATCCGCACTTTCCTCGGAGCGCGCCGGCATGTCGTAGTACGAATCGTCTTCCGCGTTGACCGGGCGGCCCTGCAGGAAGCGCGACGTTTCGTCGAGAATCGACGCGTCGCCGGTAGCCAGCACGTAGCGACTGGTCGCCAGCGGCAGCCACAAGTAATCGTCCGAACAATGCGTGCGCACGCCGCGCCCCGACGGTGGATGCCACCAGTGCTGCACGTCACCTTCGACGAACTGACGGCTGGCGGCAAGAACGATTTGCGAGCGCATCGCGCGCGGCTCGGTGTGCACCAGCGCCATCACATCCTGCAACTGGTCGCGGAAACCGTAAGCGCCGCCCGACTGGTAATAGCCGCTGCGTGCCCACAGGCGGCACGCCAGCGTTTGATACACCAGCCAGCCGTTGGTGAGCACATTGAGCGCAGGATCGGGTGTTTCGACTTGCACCGCGTCGAGCGTATGGCGCCAGTGCCGCACCACCGCCTCCAGCGTCTCGCGCGCAACTGCGCCGCCACGGAAACGCTGCACCAGTGCGTTGGCAGCGCCCGCGCTGTTGGCGGCTCCGAGCCGAAAAACGATCTCGCGCTCCTGGTCGGGCGCGAGATCGAACGTGACTTGCATCGCGGCGCAAGGATCGAGCGCCGCGCCGACGCGCCCGGATAAGCGAGTGCGCCGCAACGCCGCCGGGCTGCGCAGGTTGCCGTTGCGACCGATGAATTCGGTGCGGTCACCGGTCACGGTGCGCGTGGCGTCGTCGACGTCGAAGAACCCGACCCATTCGGCGAACTCGGCGTTGTATGAATTGCGCGCGTACAGCGCGCCGGTTTTGGCGTCGATCTCGGTCGTCACATGCATCGCGGACTTTGCGCGCAGATCGCCCAGGACCCATTCAACGTAGCCGGTGGCTGACAACCGGCGCGGCTCGTCGGATCGATTGGCCAGCCTCAGCAATGAAAACTTGACCGATGCATCGAGCGCGATGAACACCGTCAACTCCGAATGAATGCCGTCTTCCATGTGCTCGAACACGCTGTAGCCGAAACCGTGGCGCGTTACGGTCGGTGCGGCATCCGCGCTTGGCGAAGTGGGCGACCAGAAGTGCCCGGTTTCCTCATCGCGAATGAACAGCGCCTCGCCGCTGGTGTCGCTCACCGGATCGTTGTGCCAAGGCGTCAAGCGATAAAGGTGCGCGTTCTCGCTCCATGTATAACCTTGTCCGGTTTCGGACACGACGGTCCCGAAGCCCGGATTGCCGAGCACGTTGACCCACGGTGCGGGCGTGGCTTGCCCGGCAGGCGGCGCGATCACGTATTCGCGCCCATCCGGCGTGAAGCCACCGATGCCGTTGAAGAGAATCAAATCGGCAAGATCGAGATCGACCGCGGCTTCGGGCCGGTAATCGCGCGTCGGCACCAGACGCGGCACGCGCACCTCGGCTTGCGCGCGGCGAGCCGCCTGTTCGGCCAGCGTGCCGCGCGCATCCGACACGATGACGCGCGCTACAGATTCGAACAGCATGCGGTCTTCGTTCGATATCTGCTCTGCGTGGCGCACGAAGATTCCGCCCGAGCGATCGACGAAATGCGCTTCGACACCGGCCGCGATCAATCCGAGGATTTGTTCCTGCAGCTGCTGGCGATACACATCGTGGTCCTCGTTCCAGATCACCAGATCGACGCCCAGTCCCTTGAGCCGCCAATACGCATGCGCCTGCACCATTTGACGCACGAGGTCGATGCTGGCGGCCTTGGAAATCTGCAACAGCACGATCGGCAAATCGCCGGAGATCGCATAGCCCCACAGGCCCGATTGCCCGCGACGGTTGCGCATCAACACGCCGGCGGCGCCGCGCACCGACGCGTTCGTGTACAGCACCGAGCTCGCGAGTCGGCCGTAAAGCTGCGCGTCGGCCTCGGTCGCGTTGAGCTGCCGCAGTACCACCTGACTATGAGTCCACGTCAAGTCGAACACGCGATCGGCCAGCCGGCGGTCCTGATATTTTTCAATCAGGCCCAGCACGGCGTCGCGCGTATCGGCCACGCCCAGGACAATATCCACCGTCGCCGATGCGCCGGCGTCCAGCGTGATGCGCTGGCGAATTGCCGCGATTGGATCGAGCACCGATCCGGACAAGCCCGACAGGCTGCCGCGGTCGAACATTGCGCGCGGCGCGGCGGGCGTACTGCCGCGGCCGATGAAGCGCAGCCGGTCGGTTTCGAAGGAGGGCGTACCGGCGTCGGCGCCATGCGCGGTCATCAGCTGAAACATCAACGGCGTGTGTTCCAGATGCGAGCGCGGCCGGCGCGTGCACAAAATGGCCGCACGCCGCTCGATGATCTCGGTTTGCACGAACAAGTTGCTGAAAGCCGAATGCAGCGCGTCGGCCGCGGCGGGCGCCAGTACGACCTCGGTGTAGCTCGTCAACTCGATCGTGCGGCGCGTGCGGCCGCGGTTGGTGACGCGCACCCGGCGCAGCTCGATGTCATCTTCGGGTGAAACGACGATCTCGGTGTGCGTTTCGATGTCGAGGTCGCGCCGACGAAATTCGGCGCGACCTTCGGTGAAAATTGCTTCGTAGTGGTCGGCAAGGCGCTCGGTCGGTTGATGCGCGATCGACCAGAACTGACCACTCGCGATGTCGCGCAAATAGCAGAACGTGCCCCAGTTGTCTCGGGTGGCGTCTTCGCGCCAGCGCGTGACTGCAAAGTCTTTCCAGCGGCTGCTGCCGCCGCCGGCGTTGGTGACCATCACGTGATAGCGGCCGTTGGAAAGCAGATGAACTTCGGGCAACGCCGTATGCGGCGTCGTGATCACTCTGACCGGCGGCTCGGCGCTGGTGCCCGTGACGCCAAGGTCCGGGGCGATCGTCGACGTCGAGTAGAACGTCGTCGTGCGCGGAATACGCTCCTGCAGCAGTAGCAGCGTGGCCTTGAAAAGCGGGTCCGATTCGAACCGCTTCTGCATCGGCTTGCCGAGCAGCGCGTATGAATACGCCAGCATGCTCATGCCATGGTGATGCGCCATGAACGAACGCACGATGCTGAACGATTCACCACGCCGCTGCCGCGATGGCGTGTAGTCGATCGCCTCGAACATGCCGAGCCGGCCGTACAAACCCTCCTTCGCAAGCCGCTGCAGGTTCGAACACGCCTCTTCGGGTTCGACCATCAGCGCCAGGGCCGATGCGTACGGTGCGATGACGAGATCGTCGGCCAGCCCGCGCTTGAGCCCGAGGCCGGGCACGCCGAACGCGCGGTACTGATAGTTGTCGTGCACGTCCACTGTGTTGTAGCCGCACTCGGACACGCCCCACGGCACACCACGCTGTCGGCCGTATTCGATCTGCCGCTGGACCGCGGCTGTGTACGTCTGGTCGAGCAGGGTGCTCTCATACGTCGGCATGACCAGCAACGGCATCAGGTACTCGAACATCGAGCCGCTCCACGAGAGCAGCAGCGGCTCGTGGCCGGTCGTGGTCAGCAGGCGCCCGAGTGCGAACCAGCTTTCCTGCGGCACCTGGCTCTGTGCAATGGCGACGAAGTTGGCCAGCCGCGCTTCAGACGCCAGCAAATCGTAGTAGCTCGCATCGGCGCGCCCTTCGCTCACGTTGTAGCCGATGACGAACTGGCGCCGCACCTTGTCGAACAGGAAGCCGAAGTCCATCACTGCCAGATCGGTAGCCTGTTGCGCGAGTGCGCCGATCGCGGCAATTCGGGCGCGCGCGCGCGTCGCAGCCTCAGACAGAGGCGATGGCGCCGTTGCTTCGCCATTTGAGTCGAGCGCTGCCAGTTCGCGCAGCGTTGGAATACGTTCGTACTTCTCGCCATTCGGCAGCGAGCTTTCTTGCATCTCCGCGGGCGCGAGGAACGCCACTTCATCGCGCAGGTCGGCGCATTGGCGAGCCAGCGCGCGCGACCAACTCAACGCTTCGATCGCAGGATCCGCGCCGCGGTCGGTGCCCAAGGGTGCTTCCGGCGACGCCGTGCGCGGATCGTTGACCAGCGTGACATAGTATTCGGCCATGTTGGCCGCTCGCTTCGCGAGCAAGCTGGCGTGAGTGAGAACGGAAGTCAGCGAAAGAGCGGGCTCGGCGGCAGCGCTATCGAGCGCGGCTGCGAACTGGGTCACTAAGCGCGGCGCGTTGCGGCCGACCGTCTCGCGCAAGACCTCGAACGCGTCAACCACGCCTTCGAGCCAGCGCGGATTGACGATCGGAGCATCGATCAGCGCGTTCAGGCCCGCGCGCAGCGTCATCAGGTGGCCCGCGAGATTGCCGCTGTCGACCGTTGAAATGTAGCGCGGCGACAGCGGCGCGAGCGTGCGCGTGTCGTACCAGTTGAATAGGTGGCCGCGATATCGCTCGAGCGATTGCAACGTCCGCAGCGCGTTGGTGGTGCGTGTGACCAGCTGCCCGGTCGATAAATAGCCGAAGTCGTACGCCGCCAGATCGGCGAGCGGCGCCAGCCCCATGTTGGTGGGCGACGTGCGATGTGCAATCACGACTTCGCTTTTCTGCTGTACGTTGTCGGGCGCCAGCCAGTTTTCTTCCGGGCCGACATACGTTTCGAAGTAAGCCCATGTTCGGCGGGCGAGCTTGCGCAGAAAGTGCGTCTGCTCGAGCGACAACACAGCCGTGCGCGGCGCCAATGGCCGGCTGATCCACCAAGCCACCGCCGGTGAGATCAGCCACAACAACAAGATGGGCGCGGCGATCCGCAATGCCGACACATTCATCGCCGGCATCAACGTCCACGTCAAGACCGCAACAGCCGGCGCGATCCACATCATGCGGTACGTCGTGACCAGGTCGGTGCGGTCGCTCTCCTCGATCGCACGCTCGACTTCGCTCGACGGATTCCACTCCAGCAATCGCCGGCGCGAGAACAGCACGCGCCAGAGTGTGCGCAAAATCGCATCGAGTACGTAAAACGCCTCGTACGGAAGCCACGCAATTGACAGCAGTACTTGCCCGAACTGTGTGCGCGCCGTGCGCGCAACGGCGGCTAGGTGCTGTTCGAGCGAGGTCTCGGTGGGCTTGCTGGCCAGATCGGTCAATGCCGCCGCCAGTACGGGCACGAGCAGCACTGCTACGACCACTATCGTCCAAAAGAACGGATTGGGCAGCGCGCCCCAGCCCAATAACAGCAACAGCATCAGCGACGCCGGCACCAGACTGCGCCGCAGGTTATCGAAGATCTTCCACTGCGAAAGCGGCGACAGCGGGTTGCGAACGCGCCTGCCCTCAAGTGAAGGAACGCGCCGGCGCAACCAGCCGGCGAGCTGCCAGTCGCCCCGTACCCACCGATGACGCCGCGCTACGTCGGCGCTGTAGCGCGCTGGAAATTCTTCGTACAGCTCGACGTCGCTCAACAGTCCTGAGCGCGCGTAGCAGCCTTCGAGCAGGTCGTGGCTCAGGATGCGATTGTCGGGAAAGCGCTCGCCCAGCGCGGCCTCGAACGCGTCGACGTCGTAAATGCCCTTGCCGATAAACGAGCCTTCGCCGAACGCGTCCTGATACACATCGGACACCGTGCGTGTGTACGGATCGAGTCCGGGTTCGCCCGCGGTGAGTCGCGCGTAGTACGAGCGGCGCGTGCCCGGCAGGCTCACCGCGACGCGCGGCTGCAGGATTCCGTAGCCTGCGGTGACGATGCGTCGGGCCGCGCTTTGCGTGTCCGAATCGGAGCGCTTCCGACCGAATTGAGGGCGATTCAGCGGGTGGGCCATGGTGCCGATCAGCTGTCGCGCGCTGTCGCGCGGCAACTGCGTATCGGTGTCGAGCGTGATCACGTACTTCACTTGCGATAGCACTTCGGTAGCGCCGACGATCAATGAGAACGCGTCGCGCGAAACGCCACGCAGCAAAGCATTGAGGTCGCCGAGCTTGCCGCGCTTGCGCTCGAAGCCCATCCACGCGCGCTGCCGCGGATTCCAGCGCCGTGGCCGATGAAGCAGATAAAACGGATCGCCCGCCGCGGCATCGCCGTAAGTGCGATTGAGCTCCTCGATCCGGGTCCGCGCGAGCTGCAGCAGCGGTGCATCGCCGGGCAATGTTTCTTCCGCAGCGTCGGCAAAGTCGGTCAGCAGCGCAAAGTGCACATGCGGGTCTCGATTGGCGAGGAAGCGAACTTCGAGTGCTTCGACCAGGTTCTCGACGGTGGGCGCATCTGTCAGCATGGTCGGGACGACCACCAGCGTGCGCGCTTCGGATGCGATGCCCTTCGCGTAGTCCATGCGCGAAAGCGAACGGGGAGTCACCAGCAAGGTGGCGAGCCAGTTGACGATGGTGACCGCCAGTTGGCTGGTGGCCAGCAGCAACAGCACGATGACCAGCGCGAGCAACGCGCCTGCTACACCGCCGTCGTGCGCGCGTACCACCAGAGAGGCGGTGAGCGTGCCCGTGATCGCCGCGAGCGAGCCGAGGTAAATTGCCACCGGATATTTGCGCCCGGTCTTGCGCAGCACGTCGAACGCCGAGGGCTTGACGCCGACGGCGTCCGCCAGCTCCGAACGGCCTTTATCGATCAGGAAATAACCTACATGCGCGCGGCGTGGGTCGGCGTCGGTGCCCGCTGCGTCTGTCTTCAACGCAGAAGCGCGCGCCAGCTCGATCGCCTTTGCGGCAACGTCGGGTTCGGAGTGCCCGCTGCGCCGCGCGATCTTTTCGGTCGCATGCCGATAGCGATCGCGCGTCGCAAATTCCATCGCGCTGTGAATCTGAGCAGGATCGTCGCGCAAAATCCTTTCGACCGCGCTCATCTGTTCGACGAACTCGCGCCAGTCGATCGCACTCAACAATCGCAGGCTGCCAATGCTGTTGCTGATCGAAACCTGGTGCGACGCCTGCAACTGCGCTTCGAGCTGCACCAGTTGCTCGATCGTCAGATGTGATTCGGCCAGCTGCTGTTCGATCCACGTCAGCGCCAGCGCGAGCGCAGGGCTCTGCCCCTGAAGGCGGCGCGTGACTTCGGCCACGAACGCGCTGCCCATCGGCGGCGACGAGCGCGCCATATCGGCGATCACGAGGATCAGGCTTTTCGGATCGTTCTCGGCGACGTCCATCATCTGGTCGGCCCAGACGTTGGCGACGTCGAGATCGGCGCGCGCCGCGGCCATTCGCACGCCGACGCGGCGCAGGTTCTCGATGAGCGCCAGCCGCAACATGATCGGAATCGCCCACAGCTCGCCGAGCTTCAACTCGGTCACCGTCTGGTAGGCCGCGACGAAGCGGCTCAAGCGCTGCTCGTCGACCAGGCCGTCGCCGTGCGAAATCGTCTCAAGTGCGATGTCGTACACGCGCGGCAGCCCCGCTGAGGGGCCGCTGGCCAAACGCGGCAGCTCGCGGCTGTAGCCGCGAGGCAAGTGGCGCTTGGCGGTGGCGATCTGATCTTCGATCAGATGGAAATTGTCGATCAGCCATTCACCCGCCGGCGTGATGCGCTGATTCTCGGAGACCGACGCGGTCAGCAGATTGCAAACTTCCACCAACCTGATTTCATTGGCGGCCAGACGTGCCAGCAGCGGATCGCGCGTGCGGCGCGCAGTGATCTTGTGCGTGCCCGCGAGCGTCTTGCCGTACTGCTCCATCTGATCGGCGCTGAACAGCTCCGAACGCAGCGGAGCTTCTTCAACCGATGTCGCGAGCGACAGGACGCTGGTAGAGAACCTGGTTTTGAACTGGGTCAGATGCCCGAGGATGGAAGAGCTGCTCGCTCTCAATTGCTGCGTCCTTCATCATGACGCGAGCGCAACAGTTCTCCGCATCGAATGATCGAGTCGGTAGGCCGCATCATTCAGCAGGATACCAAGTTGCAGGTTAGTTATTCCCGAATAGTCGTGCTTCACATCGATCACACCCTCGGCGAGGACACGGTACAGAACTTGCTCCGCTGAAAAAGCTGTGTCGTACAGAGGCTGTCGCGCGCCCAGATGCCAAGCGCGCATTGGAACGCTGCTCAGCAGTTCAAATGGGAGAACAAAAATGCAAACAGCAAGCGCTATGGCCGACAAAAAAGATGCACTGCAGGGTATCGGTGAGATCCTCCTTCGCTACGGCCTTGTGGCGATCTTTTTGTGGATCGGACTGTTGAAATTCACCGAATACGAGGCGAAAGGCATCGAGCCCCTCGTCGCCAATAGCCCGTTTTTCGCGTGGGCTTTGCAATCGTTTGGGCTGCGCACGCTGTCCAACGTGATCGGCGTCATCGAGATCGTGATCGGCCTGCTGATCGCGGTTCGCTCGTTCTCGCCGAAATTATCGGCGTGGGGCAGCATTGGTGCGATCGTCCTGTACTTCGTGACGTTGAGTTTCGTACTAACC
>Ga0136614_10001675_pt1 | contig 13209 bp, 9 predicted proteins | sample AntDrymUQ2792106_2_FD_106643 | JGI IMG/M metagenome (GOLD analysis project Ga0136614, IMG submission 106643) | Polar desert sand microbial communities from Dry Valleys, Antarctica - metaG UQ279 (21.06) | ecosystem: Environmental > Terrestrial > Soil > Desert | place: Antarctica: Dry Valley...
CACGAGTCGCCAAAGCAGGCGTGAGGACCGCCATGGATCAGGTGGAGCAAGGGGAGACGCGCGGTGGGGTCGGCGCCGGGAGGATGAATCAGGAAGAACTGGATTGGTTCGGCGTCGGCGCCGGGGAGGGTGTGATCCTCGACTGCTCCCCAGTCGACGTCCTTGACATCATCAAAGTTGGTGACCGCGCTGAGGGTGTCGTTGCTGTCGAGCCGCACGACCTCAGGCGGCTGCTGAAGCGAGTGCCGGAGCAGGAAGACGGTTCCATGGTCGTCGATCACTGGCGAGGCCAGCGTCCCGCCAGTTGTCAGGGGATAGGGCCCCCTTTCGGTGAGCCGATACAGCGTGGTCCGCGCCTGGTCTTCAGCGAAGAAGACGATGTCGCCGTGGCCGTCGAACTCCCAGCCTTCGGCCGACCGGTCGAGGTCCTCGGTAATGACCCGATGCAGGTCGGTTGCGCGGGGATGGATCACCAACCGCACCCGGTCGCCATAGAAGCCCGCCAGAAGCTGCTGACCATAAAGCAGGGCGTCGCCGCCTGGCGAGTAGCGGGGACGGGTGGCGTGCGCGGGCGCCTCCGGAGTCAGCTCGGTTTCGGTTCCCGATTCGATCTCAATCTCGAAGATCGAGTGTCGCAACTGGCGATGCGGAGGAAGCGAGGCGTCGGCGGAGAAGGCCACAAACCTCGAATCGGGAGAGATGTCAAAGCAGTCCCAGGGGTCGTCGGTGCTCGGCCAGGCCCACCAGCGGGTGGCTTTGGGCATGAGGTCGGTGAGCTCAGAGGTTTCGATATCAAAAATAAACAGGTGGGGCACCTCACCGGTGGTCAGCCAGGTGTCCCAATATCGATAGGTGGCGAGCTCGGTGGCATGGACGACGAATTTCGCCTCCGTTCGCCGCTTCATTTCCTCACTCGTCTCCTCTGGAGTCAGATGACCGTTGAAGAGATACGCCAGAATGACGAGGCCTTGTCCGTTGGGGAGCCATTTCGCCCCCAGGGTTCCTAGAGGAAGATCGGTTACTGCTACGGGATCGTCACCGTCGAGCCCGAGCAAGTGGAGTTGTTTCTGACCATCGACGGGGGCGATGAAGGCGATCTGCTGGCGATCGGGGGAGACGACCGGTTTGCTGGCGTTGAGCTCCTCGGGGGTCAGCGGTCGTTTTTCACGATCACCGATCAGCCAGAGGCGGCTCTTGGCCTCGTTGGCGGCAACGTCATTGGTAGTGACCGGGACCACGAGCCGGCCGGCGCCCGCCACGGCCGGGGCTCCGACTCGGGGAAGCTCCCAGAGACGATGGGCGGTGAGCGGCTGCACCCGAAAGAATGTACCTCGTCAACCGGGTGCGGAAAGAGCCATGGCTCCTTCCGCGACGACGGTGGCCTCCTCGCCGCCAACTGAGTAGAGGGCGATCTCGTCTCCGGCCCGAGGCAAGAAAAACCCACTCGAGTCGGCCTTCCAGAGAGTGTGGAAGCGGCTGTATTGATCCCAAAACGGCAGGTAGCTCTGGAGATAGACGGTGGAGGGGAGCGTGGCATCGAATTCGACCGAGTCGTTCCCGTCCCAGATCGCCGGGATCAGGCCGTCGGGCGAGAGGGAGAGGTAGTAAAGGAGCTCACCGTTTGGTGACCACTCGAAAGCGATCACCGGTTGGTCGGTGATGAGGGTTTGGTTGTCATCGCCGACGGTGCTGACCGCAAGAGGTCCAGCCGCGTACGCATCGTTCGAGGTGAACGCCACCCTGTCGCCCGCTGCCGCGAACAAGCTGAACCCACCAATATCGGCGATCACCTCCCTGTCCTCGGAGCCGTGATCGACCGCGACGAGCGAGCGGTTTTCAACCACCAACACGCGGCCGTCGTCGAGGAACAGCGGCGCCTGGTAGACCCCGGGGGCGATGTCGAGCGGCTGCGATCCTCCGTCCAGGTCGAGCAGGTAGGTATCCGACTGGTTGGCGTGAACCAGCAACTGAGTGCTGTCCGCTGACCAATCGAAGTAGAACGGTTGGCCGACGTCGACCAAACGAGGCGTCGATGAGGCCACGTCAAGCAAACCCAGAGCAACCCCACCCCCGGCAGGGTCGTTGCCGAGATACGCGAGAGTTTTGCCATCGGGGCTGAAGCCGTAGAAGAACGGGATCGTGCTGCCGTCGACCCGGCGCTGGCTTTCGCCGTTCCCCATCGCAATCCGGGCGACGTTCTCGGTGGCGTCGAACTCGGTCCAAACCGCGAAGGTCGAGTCTGGGGCCCAGCTCGGTTGGGAGGCCACTGGTCCGGCTTCCCCCGACAGCAGCTCGACCTGGCCTCCGTCTTGATCGACTGCCAGCAGCCCTTCTGCTTGAACGAGCAACGGCGGAAGCTTCGCCGACTGCGAGCAGGCCACGAGGCCAGCGAGCACCAAGCTCGGCAGCAGCCGTCGGACCATGCCTTGATCCTACGCTTCGTCAGTATCGAAATTCCGGTAGGTGTCTAGTTGGCTCGCCGATCCCTACCGCTCAAGGACCTTCGACCGGGACACCTGGGGGCATGAGCTCGATTACCAGTGCGTCCGCCTCGGCGGATTCGAGCACCTCGACCACGACCTCCCCGGAGGAGACCAGGGCTTGCGCCTCCTCGGCGCTGGTGGGCTTGCCGCCGAGCGAGACCGAGACCGCGCTTCCCTTGGGGATCGCCGCCAACACGTCCGGCTCGAAGGAAGCGAGCAAGACCAATCCCTCCGGCGCTTGACCGGTTGGGGTTTTGATCCAGATCTCGGCGGGTTCTCCCTCGGCAATCACCAGGTAGAGAATGGCGATCGGCGAGGGGTTGTCGGTCTCGACACAGATCCCCGCCCACCCGAGCGGGTTGCGGGCGCAGACCCGTCCGGGGACTCCGCTCCAGGTGCTGGGCCATTGCACCAGGAGAGGGACATATCGGAGCTGCTCGACGATCTCGGGGGGAGCATCGGAGGGGTCAAGGGAGCGCTCGTTGGGGTCGAGCTCGTACCAGGTGGGCAGATCGATGTCCGGAGTTGGCTCCACCGGCTGGGGGATAAAGCCTTGTTCCGCCGATCCCGGCACCGCCGCTCGCTCGACGAACTCGATCTCGGAGTTAACGCCGCTGGCGACGGCAGCGACCCTGATCTGCTCGGTCTGCTCGACCGAGCACGGCAACAGGAGGGTGGCGGTGTCGGTCGAGGACATCAGCGCCAGTACGACCTCCGTTGAGGCGAATGAATTCTTAAGAAGGTATCCCACCATCAGGTCCGCTCCCAAACCCACCGCCTCCCGCGTGTGCTCTACAACTAAGAAGTGCAACCTGAGTCTCTCGGGCACGGCGTGGTCGGTAACAGGCTCGGCGCCGGTGGTATCGATGATCAAGTCTCCCGATGCGTGCGTCTCAGCACCAGCCAATGCGGTCTCCGCATATGAAGCCGAAATATGCAGCCAGCCTATGTCCGGAATGGTCAGGACGTTTCTTAGTGCGACTTCTGGTTTCCCTAGCCCGCCGCATTGCCCCCAATCCGGGTTCGGGAGGTTGCCCTGGCCGACAGGTTGTCCGCAGGCATACAGAGCGAACAGAGCCACGAACCCAGAAAGCCTTGCAAGTCTTCGATTCATGATTCCCACACCCGAGTGTTGTCAAAGTTGATCTGTCGGAACTGTCCGTCCGTGCCCTTGACGCTGCTGACGGCGCGAATTCGAATGTCGATGGCATCACCCGCCGATGGCATCGGGGCCGAGGCAAAATCCATGCTGACCCACGTCGTCGTCGGGATGAACGAACCGCTAGCCAGGACGGCCCACTCGCCAAGAAATGTCACCTCGTTTTGATCACGGCCCGTCGGGTAGTTCCCTTCAGCACAGCTGCCAGGCTCCACAGCCGCATAATCGCGTCGTCTCCAATCGATTATGACGCTGACGGACCCGAGGATGGTTCCAGGCGATTGTCGATTTACGCTCGCTCTGGCGGTCAATGTTTGCGCCTGCCGATGCAGAGTCACGCGCTGAGCAACATGGGCGCTGTCCTCAAGCGGCTTCCATCCCAAGGCGGCGGTCCCGAACTGCTGGCCGGTCGTGAGCTGCAACTTGGAGTGGGTCAGAGAGAACGTCCAATAGGTGGGCGTGTTCTGGTTAGACCATCGTTCGAAGCCCCAATTGGCGTGAAGACTCCCGGCGGCGCCGCCCGGGTTTGAGAGCTCTTTCTGAATGGCACCCGCGTCGTCGTTTGAGAACAAACGATCAGTGCTGCCCGGTGCGAGGCAAGTCGCCATGATGGGGACGTTGCCCTCGGCGGAATCCTGGTCTCCAACGTGATGCAGCCCCAAGGCATGGCCTAGTTCGTGGCCCACAACGTCCTGCAGCTCGTTGCCGGTCAGATCCGACCGAATATCGATTATCCGATTCGCGCAGTTGGCGAAGCCCAGGACGTCGGGGTCGTCGAGAACTTCGTCTAGGAGCCTCAGCGTCCAACCTCCCGCTCCTTCGTTGAGAATCGCAAGTGGGTTTCCTAGGTACTCGCGCTCAAGTTCCCATAGGTTGGCTGCCGCATTAACAAGGTTTCGCTGTTGAGCGTTCCAAGCCGCGTCTCCATTGTTTGAGAACGCATAGTTGAAGGTCCCCATCACCACAGAAGTCGTCATCGAGAGACGTGATCTCATAGGTCCGTCCGATATCAGACTGAAACAGTCCCAAAAGGGCGACCAGCAAGGCAAGAAGCGTTCTCGCTGACCCCTGCCGATGGGTCGTCGGCAGCTCTTCTGCCACCAGGCTGCGATCAAACCCAATGCCCATTGTCCTCTGACTTAGAGAATAGGAACTACCAGCTCCGTCGAATGCTGGGCGACTTCTGGTTTTCGCGTTTTTGGCTCGGCGCTGAGACGTGCCCTACTCGACAGCCGACAACCCTTCTGCTAGCACGAGCAGCGGCGGGGAGCTTGGCGGATTGCGAACAGGCCGTCCGGCCAACGAGCATCAGCAACCGTCGGACCATGACCTGATCCTACGCTTGCGCCACATGTCCGCCATTGCCGTTTTGACCTCGGGCGGGGACGCCCCCGGGATGAACGCGGCCATCCGCGCGGTGACGAAGGTCGCCGCCTCGCGCGGCGTTTCGGTCTGGGGAGTCGAGATGGGTTATGACGGGTTGATCGACGGCAACTTCCGGCCGCTGACCCGACTCAACGCCAAAAACAAGAACCTAACCCCGGTCGGAGATGTCGAGGCGATGGGGAGCCTCGGCGGCACCGTCCTCGGCTCCTCCCGTAGCCCTCGCTTCCACACCCGAGAAGGCAGAGCGCAAGCTGTCGCTCAGCTGAACAGCTACTCGGTCGAGGGCCTCATTGTGATTGGTGGGAACGGCTCACTTGCCGGGGCTCATGTCCTCGCTCAAGAGAGCTCGATCCCGGTAGTGGGGATCCCGGCCTCGATCGACAACGACATCGGTCTCAGTCGCGAGGCACTCGGAGTCGACACCGCCCTCAACACAATCATCGACGCGTGCGACCGCATCACCGACACTGCCCGCAGCCACCATCGAGCTTTCATTGTTGAGGTGATGGGCCGCCAGTCGGGCTATCTCGCGATGGCGGCCGCGGTCGCCACCGCAGCAGACGGGGTGTTGCTCCCCGAGCATCGGCGAAACCGCGAGGAGGTGGTGAAGGCAGTCATCGAGTGCATCGTCGAGAGCTTCGGCCAGGCTCGCGACAAGACCAGGGTGCTGATTCTCAAAGCGGAAGGTGTCGACATCACGACTCACGAGCTGCTCGACGAGGTCGAGAAGGTGGTCCCTCCCGACATCGAAGTTCGCAGCACCGTTCTTGGCCACTTGGTTCGAGGGGGCAACGCCAGCTTTCGCGATCGGCTCCTCGCGGGACGGTTCGGCCTGGTAGCGGTGGAGGCGGTCCTATCGGGAGTCACCGATCGGATGGTCGGCTGGAACCACACCGAGGCCGGAGACCCGACCAGCGACAGTTGGATCCGGCTGTTTCCGATCGCGGATGTGCTGGAGGAAACGACCGCGCTGCTCGATGGGACGAGTTCGGTAACGATGGATCGGGTCCGTCGGATGGAGGCGATCCAGGGCGTGCTCAGCCTCTGATTTCAAAGCGGAGGCAGTCGTGTGCCTTGCGAAGCGCTGACTCCACCTCGGCCGGGTCAGATCCCTTCGCAAAGATAAATCCGAGATATCGGTCCGCTTCCGGGACCATCCGGATGGTGCTGCCGATGGGCGCCGCGATTTCCACGCTTTCGATACCCGGAATGTCCTTGGCCTCGTCGACCCCGCTCCAACCTTCAAGAACGCCGCTGGCCGGAGTCGGGATCATCATGACTCCCGTGGGGCGGCCGCGCCGTTGGGTCGAACGGTGTCGACCAAGGGCGTGTCTCAGGATGAGAGCTTCAAGCGAGGTCTCGAGCAATCCGAAAGAGAGCGAACGGCCGCACACGCCTCCGATCGAGCGGGCCGCGACTTCGATCACCTTGACATCGTGGGGACCGGCGACTCGCAGCTCGGCATGGATTGGGCCTTCGACGAGGCAGAGGGCGGCCACCGCTTCTTCGGTCACCCTGGTTATCTCGGTTTGGGTGCTTTGCGGGAGCCGGCTCGGCGTGACGTAGATGGTCTCTTCGAAGTAAGGACCTGTAAGCGGGTCGGGCTTATCGAAGACCGCCAGGACCTCGAGGTTGCCCTGCCAGACGATGCCCTCCACCGCCACTTCGGGCCCTGGCACGAATTCCTCCAAGAGCACCACGTCCGCGGAAGCGATCGCGCCAACGCGCGACACAATCGACGCCAGTTGAGCGGGAGAATCGACTTTGATCACGCCCTTGCTTCCCGCCAGCGCCAGCGGTTTGACTACCAACGGGAAAGCCAGATCACCGGGGTCGGGCCGGGCGACCTCGACCACCCGCGAGCGGGGCTGATTTACCTCGCCGAGGTCGAGCAAACGTCTCATCAGGCTCTTGTCGCGGGTGGCCCGCGCCGCTTGGGGGGGATTGTGGGGAAGCCCCAGCTCGGCGGAGGCGATGGCCGCAATCACCACTCCGGCGTCGTCGATTGGGATGATGGAGTCGATAGGCGTCCGCGCAGCCAGCTCGACGATCGACCTGGCGGCTCCTTCCGGATCGTTGCAATCAATCGTCAGAAAGCGCTCAGGCTCGACCAGCGGCAACGGCTGCTCGGCTGCCACCGCCACTTCGACGCCCAATGCTTCGGCAGCGGCAAAGAAGTCCGCCGCGCGATATGAGCCGGTGGGGACGATCAGAAGGACCCGAGGCATGTCATCTGAGGCTACGAGATAGAATTAGCCCGTGGAAAACGTGCTCACCGTCGCGACGGAAGCCCTCGGGATGATCATCGGGCTGCGCGACCAGGAGCCAGGGGAGTCCGAGGTGGCCTTGTTGATCGAGGTCACCGGCACTCGCCAGGGCCAGTACGCCTACGAGTTGGCCTTCGTGCCGATCGACGACGAAGACGAAGGCCATCATCTCGAACGGCATGGCGACCTTGCCATCCTGATCCCCCAACAAAGCGTCGAACCCCTGCGGGGCGCCTCGCTATCGATCGGTCCCGACGGCCTGGCGATGGATAATCCCAACCGGCCGCTCGCGAGCCCGGCGATGGCCGCCCCCCAAGGCACCCTCGAAGGTCCGCTCGCCGAACAAGTCTCCCAGGTGATCGCCGAGGCAGTGAACCCAGCCATCGCCGCCCACGGGGGGCGAGCAGAGTTGGTGTCGGTGGACGGGACGATCGCCTACCTTAAGCTGAGCGGCGGCTGCCAGGGCTGCGGCATGGCGGCGGTGACCCTCAAACAGGGCATCGAGCGGATTCTGAAAGAGTCGATCTCGGAACTGAGCGAAGTAGTCGATGTAACGGATCATGCGTCCGGTTCTGACCCCTACTTCCAAAGCTCGAAGAAGTAGCCCCGCAAAGGTCTTCTTGGAACCGGAGCGCTTGGCCGCACGTCTGACTGACATGCCCCGCCGGCTCGCCGTAGTTGCTGCCGCCTTCATCTTTGCGAGCATCGGCCTGCCGCTCGGCGCCCAGACCAACCCTGATCCGGCCAACCCTGATCCGCCGACCCGAATGGAAGCCGAAGCGGGGCTCGCAGGTTTCGTGGACGGGTTCACGCCGATGGATGTCGACGTCACCGTGTCTACCGACGTCCTTTTCGCCGGGCTCCTTGAAGCAAAGCTCGGAGCCGTCACCCAGGTGCTCCCGATCGAGGTACCTGCCGGTGGGTCCAAGGTCTATAACCTTCGCCTCGGCCTCCCCGTCGGCAACCCCCAAGTACGACTACGCCTTCTTTCCGAAGCCAGCGAGGATCCGGCGGCCACGCTCAACCTCTCGCTCAAAGTCGCGACTGACCAACTGATCGTTGCCGTGGTAGGTCCCGATGAGTTGGTCAAGACCATCGACGAATCGATCTCCGCGGTCACCGAACGTGACGTGGTCGGGGTCGGGATTTCAGCCGATCAGCTCGGTCAGGAGCTCGACCCAGCGCGTTACTTGGTGCTCGCCGACCCAACCGAGCTCCCAGAAGCGTCGGTGAGCTGGCTAAGTCGCGGCGGCCGCTTGGTGGTTGACACCGCGGACCTCGGCGCGCTCGGGGTCGACCTTCCCACCGGGACGGGCAACTTTCCCTTTGGCTCTGGTTGGGTCATGGCCCTCGACGGTCTCGCCCAGCTCGGCGATGAGCAATGGGCCCACGTCTTCTCACCCGTGCCATATCGCTTTGCAGCGCGCGAGACCTGGCAAAGCCCCGAGATCCAACTGATGCAGTCCGCGATCAGCGGTGGCGACCAACGGGTGCCTTCGCTGCCCTGGCTCCTCGGCGCCTTGCTCGGCTATGCGGTGCTTGTCGGGCCAGTCAACTTCGCCATTCTGAAGAAAATCGGACGGCGGGAGTTCGCCTGGGCGACAGTCCCGGTGCTGGCACTCGCGGGCGTCTTAGGTTTCTGGACCGCGGGCCGGGAGCGGCTCCAGGAGCACGTTGTCAGTCATGCGTCAGTAGTCGTTGCCAACGAGACGGGCGTCGAAGGACGCACCGCCTCGGTCCTGGTCGTCGGTGGTGAAGGAAATCGGACCTTCAACACCGCTGACGGCTGGGACACCGTGCCGGCCGAGGCGACCGCCGACTTCAACATGCCAAACACGGCCTCGGTTTACGCCCGCGTCGATCCCGCCGGCGGCTACAGCTTCGAGCTGGGTGAGCTGGGAGCGGCCGGCCTGTCCAGCCGGTGGCAAGGCTCGGTAGCAGACATCCCCCAAGTTGATGCCAAGGCCGACGGCAATCAGCTCGAAGTGGAAGTGTCCAACACCACCGACCTCAGCTTTTGGAGCTGGGGAGTGGTCGCCCGCGGTCGAGTGGTTGTCGAAGATGATCCATTGGAGCCGGGCGGCAGTGGCTCGCGTTCGCTGGTCCCAGGGCAGAACGGCTTCAACGAGTTTGGCACCGTCGGCGACGCGGTCATCAATCAAATGCAGCTTTGGGAGGATCCGTTCATCTGGAACCGGCTTGGTCCTTTGAGCCAGGTGGCGGCCGCGCTGACCACCGACCACGATTCCTACTTCTTCGGTTTCACCGATCAGCTCGCGGTCTCGCTCGTCGTCGACGGAGACCGTGTGGAGGCCACCGGCACCAGCCTGGTCGTGGTCCCGATCGACTTGGCCGAAGTGATGGCCGTCGAAGGCAACGCGCTCTCTTCGCAGCTGCTCGATGCCGAGGACGCCAGCTTCATCGACTTTGGACCCGGCTATGTCTATGTGCAGGGGCGAAGTGCGATGATGGGTTGGGAAGTCCCCGTCGGCATCGCCAACCCGACCCTGGTGGTGAACCAGAACTTTGGGGAAGTGCCCGCCCTGCTCGATATGTATGACTGGGAGGGACGTACCTTCGTCGAGGTGGCCGATCAGGACGTGATCGACCTCGCCCGGTTCCGCAACGATCGTGGAGAGGTGATACTGCGCGTTGCCAACGACGATGACGTTTTTGTCGAGTCGGGTTTCTCCCCCTATTCCTTCGCCCTGGAAATGGTGAGCTGATGGGAATCGCCATCCTGGAAGGGGTAGAGAAGCGCTACGGCGAGGTGATGGCGATGAACGGCATCGACCTCGACGTTCCCGAGGGGTCGATTTATGGGTTAATCGGGCCTAACGGTGCCGGCAAAACGACCTCGATGCTGGTCATCTCGAGCCTGCTCGCCCGCGACGCGGGCAAGGTGGAAGTGGCGGGCAAGGACCCCCAAGTCGAGCCGAGAGCGGTACGCAAAGTCCTCGGCTATATGCCCGACGTGTTCGGGTTCTACGAAAACTTAACCACCACGGAGTATCTCGACTTCTTCGCTGCGGCCACCAAAGTCCCAGCCGCCAAACGTCCGGCGCTGATCGCCGACCTCTTGGGCCTCGTTGATCTCGAAGGCAAGGCGGACGCAGATGTCAACACCTTGTCGCGGGGAATGAAGCAACGCCTCTCACTCGCCCGCGCCTTGATCCATGACCCCCAGCTTCTTGTTCTCGACGAGCCGGCTTCCGGCCTCGACCCTCGCGCCCGAGTTCATCTCCGCGAGCTGATCGCCGAACTGTCGCGAATGGGAAAGACAGTGATCATCTCTTCCCACATCCTCTCCGAGCTAGAGGGCATCTGCTCACACCTGGCCGTCATCGACGAAGGCAAGGTCAAGGCGTCCGGCGATCTGAACGAGATTCGCCGGACCCTCACCGCCAATCGCCGGATCACTCTGCGCACCCCCGACGAAGAAGTCGACGAGGTGGCCACCATCCTGTCAGGACAGCCCGAGGTGAGCGAAGTCGATGTGGAGCGAGGGCGCCTGCGTTTCGTCCTGACTGGCGAAGACGAAGACTCGGCCCGCATCCTGGCGCTCGTGATCGGCTCCGGTCGCCGTATCTATGACTGGCGGCTCGAGGTCGCCGGCCTCGAGGAGCTCTTCTTGAGTATCACGGGCAGCGAAAGCAACGACTCATGAACCCGGTCTTGCGCCGCGAGGTGATGGAGCGCTTCCGCAGCCGGCGCGCCCCCTGGTTCCTATTTGCCTGGACGATCGGCGTCGGCATGATCGGCTACGTTGCCTATCTGGTCAGCCAGCAGGTCGCCAACCAGGTTCTCGGCCGGCTCATCGCCACCCAGTACATGGGCCGATTCCTGTTTCAGGCGATGGCGGTGTTGATGATGACCGCCGTAGTCCTGATTGTCCCGGGGGTGACCGCGTTGTCGATTGTCACCGAACGCGAACGCCAAACCCTGCCTCTGCTCCAGGTGACGCAGTTGAGCCCAATCCAATTGGTGCTCGGCAAGCTCTCCTCTTCGATCGGCTACTTCCTCCTGCTGCTCATCGCTGTCGGACCGGTCGTGGCGATCCCGCTGCTCTTTGGCGGAATGTCGGCCGGTGACATCGGCGCCGCGTTGGCGATGATGCTCGCCACCGCGATCACCCTGGGAAGCGTCGCCATCGCCGTGTCCTCGCGCGCTCGTTCCAGTCGCGGAGCAGTTGCCGGCTCGTACGCGATTGCCTTCATCATCGGCTTCTTGAGCTTGGCGATCTTTCTTGGCGAGCTCTTCTTGGCTCGTCCTTCCGACCAGGCTTTGATCCCGGCTCGTGGCCGCGAGTTCTATTCGTCGTGGCTCAATCCCTATGTCGGCATGGTCGATGCCATCCGTCAGCCTTTGCGTGTCCCCACCGACTACACCCTCACCCCCTTCGCGGCGTTCGACGCGATCGTCTATGCGCGCCAGGGGGTGTCGACGCCCGCGATCTCGATGGGAGGGGGCTTCGGCGGGCAGTTTGGGGTTGGCTTCGCCGCGGAAATGGCGGTCATACAGCCCTTTCCCGCGCCGGGACAGGACGAGCTTGCAGTTCGGGTCAGGCGCGGTCCGGTTTGGACGCGCACGCTGATCATCTACGCCGCCATCACCGCTCTCGCCCTGCTGCGGGCAGCCTTTGTAGTTCGGGCGCCGGCTCGCAGGATCTTCCTCACGAAACGGAGACGCAATGTCTAAGACTATGAGCCCCCTTCGCAACCCCACGGTCCCCACTGGCGTTCGGGATTTGGTGGGACGAGCTCGGGGCCGTCTGCTGGTCGCGGGCCTCCTGCAGACGATCCTGGTCGCGGTCGGAGTCGCAGCAGCGCTCGCCTCAATCCTTGTGGGCGTCGCTCGTTACACGGTGATCCCCTGGGCCGAACCTGTCGCTTTTGGGGTGATCGGTTTGGCGGTCCTGGTTGGAGTGGGGTTGGCGTTGTGGCGGCGCTCCTCCCCGGCGGGCGCCGCCCTCTCGGTCGATCGCCGATTGGGCGGCTTCGACCGGATTTCCACCGCGCTCGAGCTCGGTGCTCTCGACGAACGACACGAGTACGAGGATCTTCAGCTTCGAGCAGCAGACGTTTGGGCGAGCGGCCGCAGCCTCGACGGGCTGGTCCGGGTGGTTCCGCGGGGCTGGCTGCCACGGCTGGTGATTGTGGCCCTTGCCGCGACCTTGCTCATGGCTCTGGTCCCGTCGGCGGCCGATGTGGCGCTGGCCGAGCGGCGAGCGCAACAACAGCTCATCCAGGACGAGATCGATCGGCTCACCGAAGCCGCCGCCGAAGCCACCCCCGAGGTGAAAGAGACCCTCGAAGCGCTGCTGGCCGAGCTGGCGCAAGCCGAGACGTTGGAACAAGCAGTAGCGGCATTGGGCGAGGCCCGCCAGGAACTAGCGAGCCAGGCCGATCCGGCTGAACTGGCGCAGCGAACAGCTCTGGCCGGTCTCGAGCGCCGCTTGCAGCAAAATCCCCTCGCCACGGGAGCGTCGGCAGCCGAGCAACTGCGCAATCTGGCGGCGGGTCTAGCCAACGCCAGCCCCGCCGAGATGGCAGCCGCGGCGGCCGAACTTTCGGCCCGGGCCGAGGATCTGGCCGGCATCGACCAGGAGCTTTCCGATGCTCTCGCCGGTGCCGCGCAGGCTCTGGGCGAGGCGGCCGCTAACCCCGACGCGGCTGCCGCCGCAGCCGAGGCTTTGGCGGACGCCGCAGGCCAGCTCGACGCCAGCAATGCCGCCGCCGCAGGCGCGGCTAACCGTGCCCAGGCCCAGGCCGACGTCCGCGACGCCCAACAGCGGCTAAGCGACGCCCAGGCCCAAGGCCAAGCCCAGGGACAGGGCCAAGGGCAAGGTCAGGGCCAGGGACAAGGTCAGGGCCAGGGACAAGGTCAGGGCCAGGGACAAGGTCAGGGCCAGGGA
>Ga0136614_10001676_pt1 | contig 13209 bp, 8 predicted proteins | sample AntDrymUQ2792106_2_FD_106643 | JGI IMG/M metagenome (GOLD analysis project Ga0136614, IMG submission 106643) | Polar desert sand microbial communities from Dry Valleys, Antarctica - metaG UQ279 (21.06) | ecosystem: Environmental > Terrestrial > Soil > Desert | place: Antarctica: Dry Valley...
ACGGCGGCCACCGCCAGCGCCGCCAAAGCCCAACCGATCAATGGCGCGACGTAATCCTGCCCGATGGCTTTGAAGCCTTGAATGCGGATCGGGATCGTCTCGCCCTTGCTTAAACCCAAAATCACACCGCGCCAAGCGAGCAATCCGCCGAGCGTGACGATGAAGGCCGGGATGTTGACGTAGGCCACGAGCGCGCCCTGCGCCGCGCCGATGGCGAGGCCGACGGCGAGGCCCGCCGCCAGAGAGGGGACCAATCCGTAACCGTACCAGCCCTGCACAATGGCCGCGATGCCGCCCGCCAAGCCCACGACCGATCCGACCGACAGATCGATCTGCCCGGCCACGATCACCATCAGCATCCCGACCGCCAGCACGCCCGTCACCGAAGCCTGCCGCATCAAGTTGGAAAAATTGCGTGGCTGCAAGAACAGCCCGTAAGGATTCTCCGGGCTGACGGTCGCCCACTGAAACGCGAGCCAGATCACCAAGAGCGCGAACAGCATCGTATAAGCGCGCAAGGCTTCGGTCGGAATACGAAAGCCGCCGATCCGCGTCTCAGGCCGCGTCGTCTCGGCGGCGATGGGCGTCGGCGCGACATCGGCATTGACGGTCGGACGATCAAGAATCGGTTCGTTGGATTGTTGACTCATGAGTTTTACAGCCCCGTCAGGGGCGGCTGGAAATAGCCCAGCGATTTATCGCTGCGACACGTTGCGAATCTTGGTCGAGTCCCGGAGGGATGGTTGAAGCGCACGATTTCAGCCGTCCCTATGGGACTGATTTTCATTCCCGTGCAAATGCCCAGCGGTAAATCGCTAGGCATTCTCAAATGTCCCTCCGGGACAAAAATCAACTCGCGGCTCATGCTGCCGAGATGCCCTTTCGCACGTGTCCCGTCGCGCAGGCCATGACGCCCTCCGGCGTGGCCGTCGTGCGCGTGAATTCGCCGGTGACGTGGCCTTCGTGCAAAACGAGGACGCGATCAGACAAACCCAGAACTTCCGGCAACTCTGATGAGACGAGAACAATCGCTAATCCAGATTTTGCGAGGCGATTGATGAGCGCGTAAATCTCTTGCTTCGCGCCGACATCGATGCCGCGCGTCGGCTCGTCTAAGAACAAGACTTTCGGGTTGGTTAAGAGCCATTTCGCCAGCACGACTTTTTGTTGGTTGCCGCCGGAGAGCGTGCCGGCGACGGTGAACACAGAGTTGGCCTTGACGCGCAAATCCGTCATCGAGCGATTGCCCGCCGCCGCTTCGGCGTCAACATCTGTGACGAAACGACCGGAGATATTTTTCAAACCCGCGAGCGTCATATTATTCAGAATTGTCTGGTCCAATACGAGGCCGAAACGCTTGCGGTCTTCGGTGACGAAGCCGAGCCCTTGCTTGATCGCTTCGGCGGGATGATTGATTTTGACCGGCCTGCCTTCGATCAACACGTCGCCGCTGGTGCGTCCCGCATGTGCGCCGAAGATGCCCATCAGCAGTTCGCTCCGTCCCGCGCCCATCAAACCCGCAATGCCTAAAACTTCACCGCGCCGCACTTCAAAGCTCACGCCATCGGTTAATTTCTTGCCCGGCACATTCGGGTCTTCGACCGTGAAATTGCGAACTTCAAATGCCACGTCGCCATGTGCGTGATCAACTTGCGGGAAGATGTCGCCCACCTCGCGCCCGACCATCCGCGCGATCACTTGCGCTTCGTTCAGTTCGCTGGTGGGTGAAGTCCCCACCGTCCGCCCGTCGCGCAAAACCGTAATGCGGTCGCTCATGCGGAACACTTCGTCGAGCTTATGTGAGATGTAGATCATCCCGACGCCGCGCCCCCGCAACTTATTCAGAATCCCAAACAGCGTCTCGATTTCCGTCTCGGTCAGCGCGGCGGTCGGCTCGTCCAAGACGAGGATGCGCGCCTCCTGCGAGAGCGCTTTGCCGATCTCGACGAGTTGCTGTTGACCGATGCCTAAGTTCCGCACCGGCGTGCGCGGGTCAATCGGCAGATGCAGATCGTCAAGCAACCCCTGCGCGCGGCGATACAGTTCGTCCCAACGAATCACACCAAAGCGGCGCGGCTCGCGTCCCAAAAACATGTTCTCGCCGACGGTCATATCTTTGACGAGCGAGAGTTCCTGAAAGATGACGGCGATGCCCGCAGACTCCGCATCACGAATGCTCCCGAAGCGGCGCGACGCACCCTCGATCACGATCTCGCCGCCATATTCCGGATGCGGATAGACGCCGCTCAACACTTTCATCAAGGTCGATTTCCCCGCCCCGTTCTCACCCACCAAAGCGTGAAACTCGCCCCGATAGAGATCAAACGTCACGCCGTCCAAAGCGCGCACGCCCGGAAACGTCTTTGTGATCCCCTCCATCTTGAGGAACGGCGCAAGATTGTTTTCTTCACTCATCGTGTCTCAATTAGTCCAATGTCTAATGTCCAAAGTCGAAAACATGTCCTTGACTTTGGACATTGGACTTTGGACTTTGGACTATGTCTGAGGGCATTTATCCGCCGGGATGCCTTCGCAGATGCGTGCGAGCGTGTGATAGCCATCTTTGACGACGGTGCTGAGAAGGTTGTCTTTGCCGACAGCGACCGGTTCGTAGAGAGTCGCCGGCACATCGATCTTGCCGTTGTTGACTGTGTCTGTTGTTGTGGGCTTTTCGTCGCGCGCCATCTTGATCGCCGCATCGACCGCACCGTAAGCGAGCGGCTGGATCGGTTTATAGACGGTCATCGTTTGATTGCCCAAGAGGATTTGTTGGATCGAAGCGAGGTCGGCGTCTTGGCCGGAGACGAGGACACGGCCTGCGAGATTCTGCGCGGCGAGCGCTTGGATCGCGCCACGCGCCGTGCCGTCGTTGGACGCGACGACGGCCACGATGTTGTTATTGACCTGCGTCAGAGCGTTCTCGACGATGTTGAGAGCCGCGCTCGCCGCCCACTCTTTGGCCGGCTGGTTGGCGACGATCTTAATGTCACCGCGATCCACGGCAGGCTGCAAGATATTCATCTGACCCTGATGCAACAGCCGCGCATTGTTGTCCGTCTCAGAACCTTGCACGACGACATAGTTGCCTTTCGGCGCGCGTTCTAAAAGATAGCCGGCCTGCATCTCGCCGATCTTGACTACCTGATGCGAGACGTAGAGATCGACATCGCTGTTTCTGATCAAGCGATCATAACTAATCACCGGAACACCGCGGCGATGCGCGGCCTCGACAATGGAAGCCGCGACTTCGCCGTTGTGCGGCGCGACGATCAGCACGTCCACGCCTTGCGTTAGCAAGTTCTCCGCCTGATTGATCTGCAAGCGGTCATCACCGTTCGCTACCGCAACGCTGACTTCTGCGCCGACTTCTCTGGCGCGTTTCTCGACCAACTCTTTATCGCGCTGCCAACGCTCTTCCTTCAGCGTGTCCATCGAAAAGCCGATCTTCACCGGCGCGTTCGGGTCTCGCTGGCGCGTCGCGCCGTTCGAGTTCGCGGCCTGCTCCGGGCTACTGCCGCTCACGCAACTGCTTGCAACAAGCAAAGTCGCGCCGAGCAATGTTGTCAGCCAAACTCTCACATTTCGCATTAGTGTTGCTCCTTCAAAAAATTTGCGGATTCAATCAGAACAGAAGTTTGAGAAAGCCAGTATAGCGGCTCTGCCGCAAGAGGACGCTAAGTTTACTACCAGCCAACTGCTCACCGTACTGCGCGGCGGAAAATCCGGTAGCCCCAGCCGTCGAGCGCGAGCGCGGGCAGGCCGACGGGACGTACACGCGCCACACGTTCCGCCGCCGTCGCGTTCGCGGGAAGCGGCGGGTGCATGTCGGGCGTCACATCGGCGAAAGCCGCGCCGTCAACTTCGACGAAGCCGACGAACGGGCGCGGCGAAAAATTGATCGCGATCAGAAACTCTTCATCGCCCGCACGACGGCGATAAGTGACGACGCGCGCTTCGTCTGAATTACGTAGCCACTCCAACGCGCCCTGCTGCAATGCCGGGTGCGCGCGGCGAAACGTGATCAGTTGCTTGTAAAAATCGGGCAGCGCGGGATTGCGCTTCACAATCGGCCAGAAAATGGGGAAGCGTTCAAACAGCGCCGGATCGCCCGACTCCATCGTATCGCCGACTTCCATCCCGTTGTAAAGCAGCGGCACGCCGTCCATTGTGAACGTCAGCACTGACGCCGCCCACGCGCCGCGCTCGCCCAGACGCGCGATGGCCCGCCGCTCGTCGTGATTATCCGAAAAGTGCAAACGCAGCGCGCCACGCGGATTGCGCGCCCGCTCCATTTCCCAAGTGGCGCGCAAATGCGTCGCTGGTTGTTGGCCGCGCACCACGTCGTTAATCGCGTGAAAGAAAGGCCAAGCGTAGTTGAGATCGAAAGCCTTCAACATATGTTCCGGCTCGTTCGATTCGGAGAGTATGATGATGTCCGGCTTGATCTTCTCTAGCTCTGTGCGCGCCGTCTCCCAAAAGTCTGTGGGGACCAACCACGACACGTCGCAGCGAAAGCCGTCCAAGTCGTACTCGCGCAGCCAAAACTTGAGCATGTCGAGCATATAGGCGCGCAACTGCGGATTCTCATAATTCAGGTCGGCTACGTCCGACCAACCGGGATCGGGCGCGACGATCTTGCCGGCAGCGTTGCGTGTATAGAACGCCGGCTGCTTCATCATCACACTGTCCCACGATGTATGATTCGCCACCACATCAATGATCACTTTCATCCCGCGCTTGTGCGCTTCCGCGACCAGCCGCTTGAAATCCTCTCTCGTTCCATATTCTGGATTGATCGCATAGTAATCGCGCACGGCGTAAGGACTGCCAAGCGTCCCCTTCTTCCGCTCCTGCCCCAACGGATGGATCGGCATCAGCCACAGGATATTGACGCCGAGATCATGCAATCTATCGAGCCGCGCCGTGATGCCATTGAATGTTCCCTCCGGCGAAAAGACGCGCGGGAAGATTTCATAAATTACACCGCCCGTTACCCACTGGCGGCTCGCGCGCGCCGTTTCTTTCGACACGTCGCGTTGCTGCAACAGGCGTGCGAACGCGCGGTTGCTCGACGGCACGAGGATCGAAGTAATCATCGACAGCACACACATGTATCTAGCTACAATTTTGAACGACATGAAGTTCCGCCTGTCTGAGACTTATCGGCGAACGTGGCCCGGCGGCCAAGCGAGGCGCAATTCGAGCGGCTCGACTTTCTGACCGACCAACACCGTCAGGGGTTGCGAATGCTGATCATCATGGTGGCCGAGTTGAAAGTTATAAGCATGAATACGGTAAGACTGCCCGACGAAAAGTTTTAAGGCGAAACGCCCGTCCGCGTCTACCTTGACTTGCTGCAACAGCCAGCCGTGCGCCGCATCTCGCACAACAACCGCCGCGTCAGCGGGGCTGCCGTCCGGCAAGCGCACGACGCCGCTCACCGTTTGTAGCTCAATGTTGGCGGGGTGTTGAATGTCCACGCCTTCGAGATTCTGATCCGGCGCGACGGAGAGAGGAGCGCGCCGCGCAGTGGCCGTGCCTTGACGCGGAGAGACAAGCAAGTACGGCACGTCCGCGCCTGACGTTTGCGGTGAACTGATCCCGACACTGTAGCGGCCCGGCGGCAATGCCTCGATCTCATAACGCCCTTGCCTGTCTGTCATCGCCCAAAACAGGCCTGCGTTCTGCGCGTCCACCGTCTTCGGCAAACCGACATCTTTGATAACAACCGTGGCCTGCGCCATCGGCTGACCGTCCGGGCCTGTCAGACTACCCGCTACGCGCGCGCCGGCGTTGAAGTGAAAACTTACCTCAGCGCATCCCTGCTGCGCGGACAACGTCGGTGCGTAGCGCCCTTCTTTACTAAAGTGGTTATTCAACCATGCGCGAACTGTGTACTGACCCAGAGGCAACCTTGTGAAGCGAAACCAGCCCGACGAATCGGTCACAGTTTCAAACTCTTGCCCATTTCCGGTCGCGACAATTTTAACGCCCGACTGAAGGCCCGTACTCCCGCCCGCGTTCGCCGACGTATGGTCAGAGCGCCAGACGGAGCCGAAGATGCGCGTCTCGCTCCGGCCTTGCTGCGCCGCACGCAACAATTCAAGGTCATCAAACGCTGCGTCGGAAGGCCGCGTCCGTGAACACAAACTGACGCGCGGAAGGAGTTCCCCGCTACTGCGAGATGCATACACTAAATAGCGCTCGCCCGATTTGAAATCGTAGCCGCACGCCGTAGTGCTGCTCACGGTTGTGACCTCGATCTCCTGCCCGTCAACTCCGGCGAATGCCTCTTCGATGGTTAGCCGTACTCTGTACGCGACCGTCCTAGCTTCCTTCCGCCCCTCTCGATCAACTTCGGCGGACACGTCGGTTAAACTAACTACTGTGCCGACGAACACCGTCCCTCCTGCCTCGCGAAAACGAGCTGCGCCTCCGCACGGCGGAGAACCACCGCCGCATGAGCAAGCGACCGACGGAGTCACTAGCATCAGCAACAGAAGGAGGGCGAGGACGCCGCAACTTACAGTAGACATAGCGGACACCTTGAGTAGCACTTAATCACCTACCTTTTTATCGATCAACCCTGTACTCGGCACGGGTTGCACTTGGCCTTGTGGGATCAGCGGGAGATGTTCGTCGCCTTTGATCACGGCGGCCTCCGGCACGTCGCGGTCAGCTACGTCGCGCACCAACAGCACGCAGGCGGCAGCGGCCAGCAGCATGAACATGCCGCCGGCCATGACGACGTAGAGCGGCGCGACGGTGCTGTCCTCGCCGAACAATGCGCGGATGACGCGCCCGAAAGTCGTCGCGGCGATGATTTCGGGGATGACGATGAAGAAGTTGAAGACGCCCATATAGACGCCCATCCGCGCGGGCGGCAAGGCTCCGGCGAGAATCGCATAGGGCATCGAGAGAATGGAAGCCCACGCGATGCCGACGCCGATCATCGTCAGAATCAACAGTTCCTTACTTTCGATGAAGTAGCACGACAGCAACCCTAAGCCGCCGCACGTGAGCGCGATGGTGTGAACAGTTTTGCGTGAAGTGGCGGCGGCGAGTTTCGGGAGGGCGAAGGCGATGGCGAAGCACGTGATCGAATAGACGGCGAACATGAGCCCGCCCCATTCGCCGCCGGCGCGAAAGAGTTGCGTGTTGGAGTTTGGCGCGTCGAAGACGTGATAAGAAGTCATCAAACCGTAGAACATCCACATGCAGAACAGACCGAGCCACGTGAAGAACTGCACGACGGCGAGTTGTTTCATCGTCGCCGGCATTTCGCGGACGGCGGCGGAGATTTCTTTGAGAAGTTCGCGGATGACGAAAAGAATCCGGCCCAAGAGATTACCGGCGCTGCGGTACGCGCGTCGCCTGCGCTCGAAGGCTGCCATGTCATCGGGCGGATATTCGCGCGCCGTCACGACTGTGTAAAGCACGGCGGCGAAAAAGACGACCGCGCCGAGCCGGAACGAGTAGAGAACGGTGAGCGGGATGCCGCTTGCGGTTGTGCCTTCGACACCGAGTTGACGAAAGAGATAGGGCAGAGCGTTAGCGAGCGATGCGCCGACGCCGATGAAGAACGACTGCATCACAAAGCCCGCCGTGCGCTGTTCGACATTGAGCTTGTCGGCGACGAAAGCCCGAAACGGTTCCATCGAGACGTTAATGCTGGCGTCTAAAATCCACAACAGCGTCGCCGCCATCGCCACGCCCGTAATGACCGCGCCACCGATGCCCCTCGCGATCTCGCCGGCGCTCGGCATCAGAAAGAGCGTAATAGATGCGAAGATCGCTCCGACCAAAAAGTAAGGACGGCGACGACCGAGGCGATTCCACGTGCGATCACTCATCGAGCCGATGATCGGTTGCACCAGCAAACCCGTGACCGGCCCGGCGAGCCAGAGCAACGGCACATCGTCGGCATTCGCGCCGAGATACGTATAGATCGCGCTCATGTTCGCCAACTGCAAACCCCACCCGAACTGAATGCCGAGGAACCCAAAACTCATGTTCCAGATTTGCCAGAAGCTCAGGCGTGGTTTCTGCTGCGTCATCTCTCGCCTCCAAAGCCGGCGGGCATAGCCCGCTTCTCAACGAAATTCAACAAAACAATCTAGCGCGCCGCGAAAATGCTCGCTGAACGCGGGGGTAAATTGATTTTCAATCTGCCGTTCTCGACGCGCGCGCTTTGGCTGACGCCGAGGCGATCTGTCAACGCCGCGCCGTTCTCAAGTCCGGCGGCTTCTGTAGGAACATCGAGCGTCGAGGGTTTCGCGTCGTTGTTGAAGGCGACGACAACTGCGGCGCGGTCGGTGGCGCGGGCGAAGGCGAACTGCTGCTCGGTGTAATAGAGATTGATCTGCCGCCCGCGCCGCAGCGGTTCGAGTTCGGCGCGGATGCGCGTGAGTTGTTTGACATGCTCGAAGACGTTTTGTTGTTCGGGCGTGCGGCCTGATCGCTCGAAAGCGTTGCGCGGATCAGTGGGAAAGCCGCCGGGAAAATCGCGGCGGTTGTCCGGATCGCCCGCGCCGGCAATGGCGATCTCGTCGCCGTAGTAAAGCTGCGGCGTGCCGCGCACGGTCATGATGAGTGTCTGCGCGAGTTTCAATCCGGCGCTGGTCGCGCCTTTCTCGTGCATAAAGCGCGATACGTCGTGGTTGCCGAGGAGCGTGACAAGAACACGCGGGTTCGCATAGAGCTGATCTTGCGCGAGCATTTGCGCCACGTCGCGGATTGGTCCCCCTTCGCCGAAAGCGCGGCGGATGGGATAAAAAAGCGGGAAGTCGAAGAGGGTGTCGAGACCGGAATCGATCATGCCGGGGAAGCGCACCACGCCGCCCTGAAAGAAAGAGACGTGCGCGGGATCGCCATCTAAAACTTCGCCGACGACGTTGACGCGCGGAAATTCGCGTTTGATCGCCGCCGTCCAATCGCGCCAAAAGTGATTGGGGACGTATTGCCAAGTGTCTTGCCGGACGGCGTCGAGGCCGGTTACGCCGATCCACCAGAGTGTGTTTTGGATGTGGTAGCGCGCGGTCTCTTCGTCGCGCTGGTTGAAGTCGGGCAGGATGTCGATGAACCAGCCGTCCATCGTCTCGCGGTATTGCCGGTAAGATGCGTTGGGATCGTGCAGCGCCCACGTCTGAAAGCTGTTGGCGAGATGATTCTGTTCCGTGCCGTTGTACCAAGTCGGCGTCGGCGTGTCCTTGACCCACGGGTGATAGGGACCAGAGTGATTGGCGACTTGATCCTGAATGATCTTAATGCCCATCGCGTGAGCTTTATCGACCAACTCGCGCAGTTTCGCCATGTCGCCGAAGTGTTCCTCGACCGCGTAAAAATCAACCGCGCCGTAGCCGTGATAATCCGTGATCGGACGCTTCGGCCCGTTCGGAACTTCGGGGTAAGTTTCTTTTTCGTTCAAGTGGTTGACGTTGTCGTACCACGGATTGAGCCAGAGCGCGGTGACGCCGAGTTCTTTCAAGTAAGGCAGGCGGTCGATGATGCCTTGCAGATCGCCGCCGTGATAGTGGCGCGGTTTAGTTCTGTCATAGAGGCCGCGCGATGGCGGCGGATCATTGTTCGAGCGATCACCGTCTTGGAAACGATCCGGCATGATCAGGTACATCACATCGTCGGTCGTAAAACCCTGAAAGCGACCGGCGCGCGCAAGTGGTGCGATCACGGTAAACGGCGCGTCGGCTGTTCCGTTCGGCGTCGTGATGCGAAGCGCGCGTGCGCCCGGCGCGGCTTTGGGATCGATGAAGACATCGACGAAGAGATATGTGCCAGCCGGATTCACGCGCACAAGGCCGGTCTGAATCCCTGCGCCGCCCGGCTCGACTCTTGCTCCATGAAAGCCGCGTCCGCGAATCATGACGCGCATAGGATTGAGCGTTGAACCCGTCCACCAACTCGGCGGCTCAACCTTCGCGACGGTGGGCCGCTCTTGCGCTGCATCGACGGCGCAAACGGAGATGAGCAGAATTACAACGAATAAAAGTCGTGTTAGATTTTTGCGCGGTTGTCTGTTCATAAACGACGGATCGATCCTTCTGCTGTTGCGTTGAGTGTCGGGGGACCAACTGACCAACCGCAGAGGGCGCGGAGGAACGCAGAGGAAAGACAGAGAGGGAAACGGCAGGTGAGATTGGTTCTGATCTCAAATTTGAAATCTTAAATCATGCTTCTCCCTTGCTTCCTCTGCGTTCCTCCGCGTCCTCTGCGGTTAAATTCTCTTGCCCAGCAAAGCAAACTTACTTGCTCAAGTCGCCTTCCGATTTCAGATCGCTAATTTCCGTCCGCAGGTTGCGTCCGTAGAGAGCGGTCAAGTCTTTCAGTCGTTCTTGAATTTGCGACGTCAGCGCGCCCGGCAGGTAGCGCCAATTCCAGTTGCCGGCGGTGCTGTTCGGCAAGTTCATGCGCGCGTCGTTGCCGAGGCCCAACACGTCTTGCAAGGGAATGAGCGCCGTGTTGGCGACCGACGCCAACACGGCGCGGATGAAATCCCAGTGAATCTCACGGCCTGCGGAGTTCAGATAATTGAGGCAGAATTTTCGTTCGCGCTCGATCTGCGCGGCGGTGCGGGTAGAGCCTGCGCCCGCGTGCGAGTTGAACCAACCGACCGTCGTATCGTTGTCGTGTGTGCCGGTATAGACCGCGACGTTGCGATGATAGTTGTGCGGCAGATCGGTGTTCTTAGTGTCGCCGCCGAAAGCGAATTGCAAGATACGCATTCCGGGAAAACCGAAGTCGTCGCGCAAGGCTTCGACATCGGGCGTGATCACGCCGAGGTCTTCGGCGAGAATCGGAAGATCGTCGCCGAGCGCGCGGCGGATCGCCGTGAACAACTCGCGGCCCGGCGCATTGACCCAACGCCCGCGCTCGGCGGTCAGATCGCCGCCGGGAATTTCCCAACTCGCCGCGAAGCCGCGAAAGTGATCGATGCGAATGATGTCCACGAGATGCAGCATCGCACGCACGCGCTCGATCCACCACTGAAAATTTTCGGCTTGCATTCGCTCCCAATCATAGAGCGGGTTGCCCCACAGTTGGCCGGTCGCGCTGAAATAGTCGGGCGGAACGCCGGCGACGACGCGCGGACTGCCGTCCGCGTTGAGCTTGAAGAGATGAGGATTGACCCACACGTCCGCCGAATCGTGCGCGACGAAGATCGGGATGTCGCCGACGATCCGAATGCGCCGTTCTTCGCAATATCGCTTAAGCGCCGTCCACTGACGGAAGAAGAGGAACTGATAAAACTTGTGCGCGTCGATCTCCGCGCGCAGACGTTCGCGCGCCGCTGCCAGAGCGGCCGGCTCGCGCCGCCTGATGGGTTCTTCCCATTGATTCCAAGCCACGCCGCCGCGCGCGTCTTTCAACGCGCGATACAAAGCGTAATCGTCGAGCCACGCGGCCTCGTGTTGATTGAACATCTCGAACGCGCCGCGCAATGCTGTGCTGGTGCTGTGCTGAAAATTCTCGAACGCTCGCCGGAGCAGTTTCTTTTTCCATTCGATGACCGGGCCGAACTGCACGCGCTCGTCGTTAAACTGGGGCGCGCGGTCGAGATCGCTTGTGCCGAGCAGACCTTCTTCGGTTAGTTGTTCGGGGCCGATCAGCAGAGTATTACCCGCGAACGCCGAGAAGCACTGGTAGGGCGAATCGCCGTAGCCAGTGGGACCAAGCGGCAGCACTTGCCAGAGACTCTGATTGCTTTCGGCTAAAAAGTCGATGAAGGCGTAAGCCGCGTCGCCGAGATCGCCGATGCCGAAGCGGCCCGGCAAGCTGGTCGGGTGCAGCAAGATACCGCTCGAACGTGAAAAGCTCACCTCGAACCTCTCAATTGTTGAACTGGACAAAGTAGGAAGAACAACGCGAATGCGCGATAACTTTTACAACAGTGATCGTGGATCGGCAAGGCGGCTGTAAGGGATAAGGGCGGAGGGATGAAGAGGCGGCGGACGGGAAGAGCGGGAGACAGGGAGAGGGGGAGAGGGGGAGAAAAGACAAAGTCGTTGCACCCCGTCTCCCGCTCTCCCCTTCTCCCCGTCTTCACTCATTCCTCATCCCTATTTTGTAAGCCACTGCGCTTCGCGCCGGGACGGTGAACTTGATCGTCTTGTCTGAAACTGTCGCGCTCTCTTTCGCCACAAGCAGCGGCGTGAGGCTCACGCCATCAGCGGCGTTGACGAATGAGGCCGGGATGGTGATCGTCTTTGTCGTGGCGGCGCGGTTGAGGGCGATGATGACGGTCTCGCCGTCCGATTGTCTGGCGTAAGCGTAAGTGTCATCGTCGAATGCGAGATCGAGCAGTCGCCCGTGACGGAGCGAGGACTGCTCGCGGCGCAGCTTCAGCCAGTCGCGCACCCACGCGAACATGCGCCCCTCGCGCTCAGTGCGTCCCTGCGGATCGAAAGCGTTGCGGGCATCGCCGGGCCAGCCGCCGGGAAAGTCGCGGCGGTTGTCTGGATCGCCGCCGCCTTCCATGAAAATCTCGTCGCCATAGTAAAGCTGCGGCGTGCCGCGCGTCGTGATCAGAAAAGCGTGGTGCAGCATCGAGCCTTCCAACGTCATGCCTTCGAGCGAGGCGACGCGCGGCACGTCATGGTTGCTCGCCATCGTCACGACGCGCGAGGCGTCCGGGTAAACCGCGTCCGCCTTCAACGCATCGCGCAAGCTCTTCATCGTTTGCTTGCCGCTAAAAGTTTGCAGCGAAGTGCGCCAGAGGTAGAAGTCGAAAACGGAATCGAGCGCGGTGTCGATGCCGTCCCAGCCTTCGCGCCCGCCGAGGTAGAACGAGAGATGCGCCGGGTCTTCGCCCCACGCCTCGCCGACCATCCACAGCTTCGGGTATTGCCTGTCGAGCGCGCGGTTCAAATCGCGGATGAATGGGCGCGGCATGTATTGGATGGTGTCTTGACGAATGCCGTCGATGCCGGTCATGCCGATCCACCACAGAGCATTCTGAATTTCGTAACGCGCGACTTCCGGCTCGTCCTGATTCATGTCGGGCAGATCGTTGGAGAACCACCCATCGAGCGTCGGACGGCGCGCTGCGTCGCTCGCGTGCGGATTCGACAACAGATCGTTTTGAAACGGATTGAGCGCGTGCTTTCCTAACGAGCCGTGGAACCAATTATCGAGCGGCGCGTTCTTAACCCATGGATGCTGCGAGCCGACGTGATTGGCAACCTGATCTTGAAC
>Ga0136614_10001678_pt1 | contig 13198 bp, 15 predicted proteins | sample AntDrymUQ2792106_2_FD_106643 | JGI IMG/M metagenome (GOLD analysis project Ga0136614, IMG submission 106643) | Polar desert sand microbial communities from Dry Valleys, Antarctica - metaG UQ279 (21.06) | ecosystem: Environmental > Terrestrial > Soil > Desert | place: Antarctica: Dry Valley...
CTCGCGATGCTCGGGCACGCGGGGACGCTCGTCTACATCGGCCTGCCGCAGCCGGGCGCGCGGGTCGACTTCCCGCTCCAGCAGGCGTTCGACCGCCGCGTCCGTTTCCTCATCTCGCATGGCGGCGACCACGTGCCGCGCCTGGACTTTCCCGCGCTCGTGTCGCACGCCCGCGAGGGCAGGCTCGACCTGGCGGGGATGGTGACGAAGACGATCGGGCTCGACGAGGTCGCGCAGGCGTTCGACGACATGCGGTCCGGTGACGTGATCCGCTCCGTGATCCTGCTGTGAAGATCCCGCCGCCGGTCGCCGAGCTGCCGCCTGATCGCGCGGGCGACGAGCACCGGCCTTGCCCTCCGCGGCGAAGCGGCCGAAGGGCGATGATCCCCGGATGATCGACCGGGGGCTCGACTCCGACCTGAAGGAACGGCTGCGCGAGGTGCTCGAGCGTCGCCCCGTCACGGAGGCCGAGCTCAGGAAGGTGCTGGACGAGGGGCGCGTCTGCGCGTCGCTCGTGCGCGGCCGGCTGGAGCGGGGCGAGCAGCGGCTCTCCGAGCTGGTCGCCGACCAGGAGACCCCGCTCGCGGACCTGGCGTCGGCCCTGCGAGTGGTCAACGACCTCCGGCCGAGGCTCACCGAGCTCGAGGCGACCCTGGCCGAGCTGCAAGAGCGGGCGCCGGAGTACAGGCGGTCGTGGCTCACCGGTAGACCCACGCGTTGACGAGTGGTTCAATAGCCTCATCGACCTTCGCGACACCCCAGACGAAGCCGCGTTCCGCGCGGGTGTGCGCGCGTGGCTCGAGGCGAACCTGCCGGCCGGCGAGCCGCGCGCCTGGTCGCGAAAGATCTTCGACGCCGGCTACGCCGGGCTGACCTGGCCCGAGGAGTACGGCGGCAAGGGCGCGCCCTACAGCCACCAAGCGATCGTGCTCGAGGAGTTCGCGCGCGCCGAGGCGCCGCCGCACATGGGCGTGATCGGGCTCGGGATGGCCGGGCCGACGATCATGTTCCACGGCACCGAGGAGCAGAAGCAGCGCTACCTGTCGAAGATCTTGTCGGCCGAGGAGATCTGGTGTCAGGGGTTCTCCGAGCCGGGCGCCGGCTCCGACCTCTCCGCGGTTCGCACGCGGATCGACGACCAGGGCGACCACTTCGTCCTGAACGGCCAGAAGGTGTGGTCGTCCTTCGCCCACATCGCCGACCACTGCATCCTCGTCGGCCGAAGCGATCCCGACTCCGAGCGGCACGCGGGGCTCACGTACGTGATCGTCGACATGAAGGGCCCAGGCGTCGAGGTACGGCCGCTCAAGCAGATCACGGGCGAGGCGGAGTTCAACGAGATCTTCCTCACCGACGCGAAGGTGCCGAAGGAGAATCTGCTCGGCGAGATCGGCGGCGGCTGGCAGGTCGCGATGACGACGCTCCTGCACGAGCGCGGCACGCTCGGCTTCGCGCTCAGCGGCGTCCTCGAGGCGCAGGTGCAGAAGGTCGTCGCGCTGGCGAAGGAACGGAACGGCCACGAGGCGATCGTGCGCGACCAGCTCGCGCACGAGTGGATCGTCCAGCAGGCTCTGAAGTTCACGAACTACCGCGCGCTGACCGCGCTGATGAAGACCGGCATGCCCGGGCCTGAGGGCTCAGCGGTCAAGCTCGCATGGTCGGAGGCAAATCAACGACTCACGAAGCTCGCGATGGAGATCCTCGAGGGCGAAGACGACGGCTACTGGCGCCACCAGCAGCTGCGCTCGCGCGGCAACACGATCGAGGCCGGGACGAGTGAGATCCTGCGCAACATCGTCGCCGAGCGCGTGCTCGGTCTGCCGAGGAGCCGCTGATGCAGTTCGCGTTCACCGACGAGCAGGAGCTGCTCCGCCGCGAGGCACGTGAGGCGCTCGGGAACGGCGGCTGGTCGCGCGACGAGATCGCGGGCGCGGAGCTGTCGTTCCTCGACCGCGCCGTCCTCTACGAGGAGGGTGGTCGCGCGAACGTGGGGGAGTCGCTCTTCGACGACTCGCGCCCCGAGGACGAGCAGTTCGCGACGCTTTCACTCGAGGCGGTCGGGATCGCGGCGAAGGCGCTGGAGCTCGGCGTCGAGTACGCCTCGACGCGCGAGCAGTTCGGCCGCAAGATCGGCGTCTATCAGGCGGTCTCGCACCCGCTGGTCGACACCTACGTCGAAACAGAGCTCTCGCGCTCGCTCGCCTACTGGGCGGCGTGGTGCGTGTCGGAGGGCGACGAGCAAGCGCCGATCGCGGTCGCGGCCGCGAAGGCGTACGCGAGCGACGCGGCGGTTGCGGCGTGCGAGCGCTCGATCCAAGTGCACGGCGGGATCGGCTTCACATGGGAGCACGTGCTCCACACCTATTACAAGCGCGCACTCGCGATCCAGGCGTACGGCGGCTATCCCCGCACGCAACGCGCCAAGGTCGCGGCGTTCCTACTCGACTGACGAGGAGGTCGTGATGAAGGGCCAGATGATGGACTTCCAGCTGACGCTTCCGCCGCTCCTGCGGCGTGCCGAGACGTTCTTCGGCGACAAGGAGATCGTCACGCGGCTTCCCGACAAGAGCTTTCACCGCTACACGTACCGCGACATGGCGCAGCGCGCGAAGCAGCTCGCAGTGGCGCTCGACAAGCTGGGGCTGAAGAAGGGCGATCGAGTCGCGACGCTCTGCTGGAACCACTACCAGCACATGGAGGCCTACTTCGGCATCCCGTGCGGCGGCTTCGTGCTGCACACGTTGAACCTCCGCCTGCACCACGAGGACATCGGCTACATCGCGAAGCACGGCGGCGACAAGGCGGTGATCGTCGACAAGAGCCTTCTGCCGCTGCTCGATGCGTTCAAGGGGAGCACGGACATCGAGCACGTGATCGTCGTCGACGACTCGTACGAGGAGCTCCTCGCGACAGCGGACGCGGACGAGTGGCGTGATCCGGAGATCGACGAGAACGACGCCGCGGCGATGTGTTACACGAGTGGCACGACCGGACGCCCGAAGGGCGTCGTCTACTCGCACCGCTCGACGATCCTGCACGCGCTCGGCGTCGCGTCGCTCTCACCGCTCGGGCTTCGTGTGTCGGAGGAGGACGCGCTGCTCCCGGTCGTCCCGATGTTCCACGCGAACGCGTGGGGCTACCCGTACCTCGCCGCGATGATCGGCTCCAAGCTCGTCTTCCCCGGGCCGTACCTCGACCCGGAGAGCCTCCTCGACGACTTCGTCCAGGAGCAGGTGACGTGGACCGCCGGCGTGCCGACGATCTGGCTCGGGATGCTGCAGATGCTCGACGCGAACCCGGACAAGTGGGACCTCTCGAAGATGAAGGGCATGCTCGTCGGCGGCTCCGCGGTGCCGCGCTCGATGATCGCGGGCTACAAGGAGCGCCACGGGCTGAGCGTCGTGCAGGGGTGGGGGATGACCGAGACCTCGCCGGTCGCGTCGGTCACCGACTTCACGGGTGATCTCCGTAGTGCCGACCAGGACACGAAGTTCGACTTCGTCGCGATGGCCGGGATGCCGCTGCCGCTCGTCGAGCTGAGGGTGATGGCAGAGGGCAACGAGGTTCCCTGGGACGGCGAGTCGATGGGCGAGCTCGAGGTGCGCGGCCCGTGGGTCGCGTCGGCGTACTACGACGACGACGAGCTCAAGGACCGGTGGACGAGCGACGGCTGGTTCAAGACGGGCGACATCGTCGCCATGCACCCGCGCGGGTTCATCCAGATCAAGGACCGCTCGAAGGACGTGATCAAGTCGGGCGGCGAGTGGATCTCGTCCGTCGAGCTAGAGAACAAGATCATGGGACACCCATCAGTGGCCGAGGCCGCGGTGATCGCGATGCCGCACGAGAAGTGGTCCGAGCGGCCGCTCGCCGTCGTCGTCTTGAAGGAAGGCCAGCAGGCGACGGAGGAACAGTTGCGTGAGCACCTCTCGGGGCAGTGCGCGAAGTGGTGGATCCCCGACCGGTTCGAGTTCGTCGAGGAGATCCCGAAAACCGCGGTCGGAAAGTTCAAGAAGACCGCGCTGCGCGACATGTTCGCGGACGCGACCGCAGAAGCGCCCGCGGAAGCCCCCGTCGCGACGAGTTGAGAGCCGTCCTCCTGCGGGAGACGGGCGGCCCAGAGCGGCTCGAGCTCGCCGAGGTCGAAGAGCCTGCCCCCGGCGACGGGCAGGTGGTCGTGCGCGTGCGCGCCGCGGGGATCAACTTCCTCGACGTCCTCGTGCGCCAGGGCCGCTACCCGCAGATGCCCGAACTACCGACCGTGCTCGGTTCGGAGGTCGCCGGCGAGGTCGACGGTCGCCGCGTGATGGCGCTGCCGCGGGCCGCGGGCGGCGGGTACGCCGAAGCGGTCGTCGTGGACGAGACGCTGCTCGTGCCGTTGCCCCACGGCGCGTCGTTCGAGGAGGGCGCGTCGTTCCTGCTGACGTTCCTGACGGCGTGGATTCCCCTGACGCGTCAGGTTCGGGTGGGGGAGGGTGCGGCGGTGCTCGTCCACGCGGGCGCCGGCGGTGTCGGCTCGGCGGCGATCCAGGTCGCGAAGCACCTGGGCGCGCGCGTCGTGGCGACAGCGTCGTCAGAGGAGAAGCGCGCGCTCTGTCTCGAGCTGGGCGCGGACGAGGCGCTCCCGTACGAGGGCTTCGAGGAGCGCGTGAAGGCCGACGTCGTGCTCGACCCGGTCGGCGGCGAAGTGTTCGCGCGGTCGCTCGCGACGCTGAACCCGCTCGGGGCGGTCGTCGCGATCGGCTTCGCGGGCGGCTGGTGGGAGCCGCTCGACCCCGCGCCGCTCGTCGGGCGCAACGTCGGGATCTTCGGCTTCTACCTCGGACGTCTGATGCGCTTTCGCCCGGATGTCGTAGCCGACGCGATCGCGGAGGTCGTAGCGCTCTGGGAGTCAGGCGCGGTCAAGCCGCTCGTCGGCGCGACGTATCCGCTGGACGAGGTCGCCGACGCGCACCGCCTCGTCGAGGAACGTCGCAGCGTGGGCAAGGTTGTCCTCGTTCCGTAGCGCGATCGTCACAGGCGGGCGCTCGGGCATCGGCGCCGCGATCGTCTCGGCGCTGGAGCGCGACGGCGTCTTCGTGCGCTCGCTCGACATTGCCGACGGGTTCGACGTCGCCGATCCGCAAGCGTGGGAGGCGATCGACCGCGTCGAGCTCGCGTGCCTGAACGCCGGCGTGGTCACGGGCGAGCGGCTGGTCGCCCGCGTGAGCGACGAGCAATATCGGCGGATCGTCGGCGTCAATCTCGACGGCGTCGTCTTCGGTGTCCGCCGGCTCGCGCGCGTGATGAACGAGGGCTCGATCGTCGTCACCGCGTCGCTCGCGGGGCTCACCGCGATGGAGAACGACCCGCTCTACGCGCTGACGAAGCACGCGCTTGTCGGGTTCGTCCGCTCTGCCGCGCCGCAGCTCGCGGAGCGGGGAATCCGGCTGAACATGGTGAACCCCGGGATCGTCGACACGCCGCTGCTCGGCGACGTGGGGCGTGGGACGCTGCTCGAAGCGGGCTTCCCGCTGCTGCAGCCCGAGGACGTCGCGGCGGCGGTGCTGCTCGCCGCAGACGACGACGAGGTCGGTCAGGCGTGGGTCGTGCAGCCCGGCCGCGAGCCGCTGAAGTTCCGCTTCCCCGGCGTTCCCGGGCCGCGCGTCGAGGGAACGGAGGGAATGGTGCCGAAGCTGTGAGCGACGTCGAGCCCGACGAGCGGCGCCCGTGGGAGGACGTGGCGGACGACGTGCCGCACGTCTGGCGCACGCTCGGCTACCGCCGTCCGGTCGCCGAACCCGGCCGCGTCGTCGTGGAGTGGGACGCTCCCCCCGACTACGCTTTCCCGGCGGACTCGGGGCACATCGTCCACGGCGGTCTCGTCGCGACGATCCTCGACACGGCGATGGGCGGAGCCTGCTGGACGCTCCTGGAGGACGGCGAGACGTTTCTGACCGCGGACCTACACACGGAGTTCCTTCGCGCGACGAGACCGGGCTTGCTTCGCGCGGACGGTCGTGTCGTACATCGAACGAAGCGCGTGATGTTCTGCGCGGCGGAGCTCTACGACGCGGAGGGCACGCACCTCGCGAGCGCCCGCTGCACGCAGGTCCTCCGCAGCGCCCGGTAGCCGAACAGGATCAAGTAACACCGTGTTACTTGCCCTCCGAACCCCGGTGCGCTCGGAGGCCGGAGGTTTGTAACACGATGTCACTTGGATCGAACGGCACGGAGTTGGCACACCGTGTTCGCCTCACGCGCGCCACGCTCGTCCCATGCGCTCCGTCGGGCTCGCGCCGCGGCTCTCTCCGCGCCTTCTCGACGCGATCGTTCGACTCGACGACCGCAACGTGTCGATCGCGGAGGTCAACCGTCGAGTGGGGGCGGAAGCGTGGAGGCTCGGACTCCCCAAGCCCAGCTACCAACGCGTGCGCGTGCTCGTCCACGAGGCGCGGCGCGTTCGTCAGCGACGTGGGCCGAGCGTCGCGTCGCTGCTCTTCGACGTCTCCGCGAACGTTCGCGATCCGCGGCACGTCCTCGACTCCTCGTCTCCGACGTCGGGCCGATCGCCACGGCGTCGGAGACGGCCGGGCTCAGAACCGGTCTGCCACCTTGACAAGCGCCTTGCCGCGGTTCTCGCCGCGGAGCATGCCGAGGAACGCGCGCGGGGCGTTCTCGAGCCCATCGGTCACGTCCTCGCGCCACTGCAGCTTGCCCTCCGCGATCCACCGGAAGAGTCGGTGCGCCGCTTCGTCGAAGCGGTGTGCATAGTCACTGACGAGGAAGCCCTGCATCTTCGCGCGGAAGACGATCAGCAGCCCGGGGTGGAAGCTCGGCTCGGGACGCACCGCGTTGTACTGCGAGACCTGACCGCAGATCGCGATTCGCGCGCCCACGTTCAGTCGCCCGTGCACGGCAGCCGAGATCTCGCCGCCGACGTTGTCGAAGTACACGTCGACGCCGTCAGGACATGCCTCTTTCAGCGATGCAGGCACGTCGTCGTTCTTGTAGTCGATGGCGACGTCGTAGCTGTAGAGCTCGCGGAGCTCGGCCGCCTTCTCGGGCCCGCCGGCGATCCCGACCGTGCGGCAGCCCGCGAGCTTCGCGAGCTGGCCGACGATCTGCCCGACGGCACCCGCTGCACCCGAGACCACGACTGTGTCGCCGGGCTTCGGCTCGCAGACGTCGAGCAGGCCGAAATAGGCAGTGAACCCCGTCGTGCCGAGCACGTGCAACGCGAGCGTCGGCGGGTCGAGCTGCGCCGGCACCTTACGGACTGAGCCGGCGCGCACGACGGCATAGTCCTGCCAGCCGAGCTGGCCCACGACGAGATCGCCGGGGACGAAGCGCGAGTCGTTGCTCTCGATCGCCTCGCCGACCGCCTGCGCGGTCATCACCTCTCCGACCTGCACAGGCTTCGCGTACGAGCGCGCCTCGCTCATGCGGCCCCGCTGGTACGGGTCGACCGACGTCCAGAGAACGCGGACGAGCACTTCGCCCGGCCCCGGTTCGGGCACCGGCTGCTCGACGAGCTCGAAGTTCGCTTCGTCGGGAAAGCCCTCGGGTCGTGAGGCGAGCGTGACGACGCGGTTCACTCGAACCGCCACACGCCCCCGTTTTCGAACTCCTTGAGGATGCGCCGCGAGACGACCATCCGGTGCACCTCGTCAGGCCCGTCGTAGATCCGCGCCGCGCGCGCGTTCGCGTACATGTCGGCGAGCGGCGTCTCATCGGTGAGCCCGCGCGCGCCGTGCACCTGGATCGCGCGGTCGATCACGTCGTGCAGCACCTGCGCGGCGAAGAACTTGATCACCGACACCTCGACCCGCGCCTCGTCGCCGTCGTCGATCTTGCGTGCCGCGTCGAGCGTCATCAGCCGACAGGCATGGATGCCCGCGGCGGAGTCGGCGATCCAGTTCTGGATCGTCTGCTTCTCGGCCAGCCGCGACCCGAACGCCTCGCGCTCGAGCGAGTAGGAGCACATGAGCTCGAACGCACGCTGCATCTGACCGAGCCAGCGCATCACGTGGTGGATCCGGCCTGGCCCCAGCCGCTTCTGCGCGATCCTGAACCCGCCGCCCGGCTCGCCGAGCGTGTTCTCGACCGGCACGCGAACGTCGCGGTACCACACTTCGCAGTGCGTCGACCACCCGCTGCCCGCATGACCGAGCACGGGAATCGGCCGCACCACCTCGACGCCCGGCGTGTCGGCGGGGACGACGATCTGCGAAGCACGCGCGTGCGCCGTAGCGCCCGGGTCGGTGACTGCCATCACGATCCCGAATGCCGCACCGTCGGCGCCCGACGAGAACCACTTGTGCCCGTCGATCACCCACTCGTCGCCGTCGCGCACCGCGCGAGTGCGGAGGGTGGTCGGGTCCGACCCCGAGACCTCGGGCTCGGTCATCGAGAAGAACGAGCGGATCTCGCCTGCGACGAGCGGGAAGAGCCAGCGCTCCTTCTGCTCCGGCGTCCCGAACATGTGCAGGATTTCGGCGTTGCCCGCGTCGGGCGCCTGGCAGCCGAAGACGAGCTGCGCGTAGGTCGAGCGGCCGATCTCCTCGTTCAGGAGCGCGTAGGCGAGGAAGCCCTTGCCGGTCCCGCCTGCCTCGGGCGGGACGTGCGGCGCCCAAAGCCCTGCTTCCTTCACCTTGGCCTGGAGCGAGCGGACCAGCTCGTGGTCGTCGGCGGAGAGGGCGCGCTCGTTCGGGTAGACGTGCTCCTCCATGAACGTGCGGTAGCGGGCACGCAGGCCGACGAGCTCGTCGGTGGGCGCAAGGTCGGCGATCGCCACGCGGTTAGCATCGCAGGTCATGCGCCTCGGCTTCTACATGGGGTACGCGCAACCGGGGACGAACCCGCTCGAGCTCGTCGAGCTGGCCCAGGAAGCGGAACGTCTGGGCTACGACTCCGCGTGGGCCGCCGAAGCGTGGGGGACCGACGCAGTCAGCGTGCTCAGCTGGATCGCCGCGACGACGACGACGCTGAAAATCGGGTCCGCCATTCTCCAGATCCCGGGCCGCACGCCCGCAAATGCGGCGATGACGGCAGCCACGCTCGACCTGCTCTCCGGCGGCCGCTTCCTGCTCGGGCTCGGAACGTCGGGGCCGCAAGTCGTCGAAGGGTGGCACGGCGAGCCGTGGGGGAAGCCGCTGACGAAGACGCGCGAGTACGTCGAGATCATCCGGACGGTGCTGCGGCGCGAGCTGCTCGAGCACCACGGCGAGCACTACGACATTCCCTACTCGGGGCCGGGCGCGACCGGGCTCGGCAAGCCGTTGAAGCTGATGGCACGCCCGCTCCGCGCCGAGATCCCGATCTATCTCGCGTCGATGGGGCCGAGGTCGGTCGAGCTCGCGTTCGAGATCGCGGACGGTTGGATCCCGCTCTTCTTCCAGCCGGAGCGGGCGCGCGAGATCTTTCCGATGAGCGGAGCGCGCGAGGGCTTCGACATCGCGCCGAGCGTTCCGGCTGTTCTGCTCGACGACGCTCAGGCGGCGCGCGACGCGCTGAAGGGTTACTACGCGTTGTACATCGGCGGCATGGGCGCGCGCGGCAAGAACTTCTACAACGAGTTGTTCGCGCGCTACGGCTACGAGGACGAGGCGCGCCGGGTCCAGGATCTTTACCTCGACGGCAAGCAGCGCGAAGCGATCGCCGCGGTGCCGGACGAGTTCGTCGACGCAGTCGCGCTCGTCGGGCCGAAGGAGCGCTTCGCCGAGCGCCTGGACGCGTTCCGGGAGGCCGGCGCGACGACGCTGCTCATCTCGACGCGTGATCCCGCCGCGCTCCGCGCCGTTGCAGAACTGACGCAGTGAGAGAGGCCCTCGAGGCGAAGCTCGGCCCGATCTCCTCGGTCCACCTGGTTGCGGGCGGCGCATCGAAGGAGGCGTGGGCGGTGGATCTCGCCGACGGCACTGAGCTGCTCGTGCGCCGCGCGAGCGTCGGCGTGATCCACAAAGACACGCTCACGCTCGAGCAGGAGTTCCGCGTGCTCCAGGCAGCGGTCGATGCAGGCGTCGCCGCGCCGCGGCCGGTGCAGTACCTCGGAGACGTCGGCGGGCACGAAGCCTTTGCGATGGAGCGCGTAGGAGGGGAGACGATCGGCCGGCGCATCGTCCGCGACCCGCCGGCCGCGCTGCCGGTGCAGCTCGCGGAGCAGCTCGCGCGAATCCACTCGATCGAACCGCTCGACTTCCTGCCCCGCGGCAACGCGATCGCGCGCTTCTACGCCGAGCTCGACTCGGTCGGCGAGCCGCACCCCGCGATCGAGTACGGGCTCGTGTGGGTTCGCGACCGGCTCGCTGAGCCCGAGGCGACGACGTTCTGCCACGGTGACTTCCGGGTCGGCAACTTCGCGGTCGACACGGACGGACTCGTCTCGGTGCTCGACTGGGAGTTCGCACACGTCGGCGATCCGGTCGGCGACGTCGCATGGCCGATCGTGCGCGCGTGGCGATTCGGTGCCGACGAACGCCGTCTCGGGGGCCTTGGGGAGGTCGAGCCGTACCTCGAGCGCTACAACGAGCTGACCGGGCGCGGGATCACGCTCGACGAGCTCGACGTCTGGGAGGTGTTCGGCAACGTCAAGTGGGCGATCGGCTGCCTGACCCAGTGCCGCAGACACCTGAACGGGCAGGACCGCAGCGTCGAGTACGCGGTGCTCGGCCGGATGGCAGCCGAGATGGAGTACGAGCTCCTCGACCTGATCGCGCATGCCTGACCGCCCCGACGCGTCGGAGTTGATCGAGGCCGTCATCGAGTTCCTCGCGGGCGAGGTGCTCCCGACCGCCGACGACCAGCGCCTGAAGTTCCGCACGCTCGTCGCGATGAACGCGCTCGGGATCGCCAGCCGGGAACTCGCTAGTGGCTCAGAGCCACAAAGTCTCGAACGGCTGACGGACATGGCCGCCCGGATCAGGGCCGGGGAGTCCGCCGACCTGCCCGCGCTCAAGGAGCACGTTGCGGCGAAGCTCCGGATCTCGAACCCCGCCTACCTCGAGAAGTACGAGTGAGGCGCCGCCTCTATCTGATGCGCCACGGCGCCGTCTCGTACTTCGACCGCGGTCGGCCGGTGCGCCCCGACGAGGTCCCGCTCACCGTCGCGGGACGAGACCAGGCATATGCGGCCGCTGCGATGCTCAGAGGGATCGACTTCGACCGCGTGATCACGAGCGGCCTGCCCCGCACGGAGGAGACCGCGCGGATCGTCGCGCCCGACCTCGAGCCCGAAGCCTGGCCCCACCTACGCGAGCTCGAGACCGGCCGGCTCGAAGACATCCCAGAGGACGAGCTCGAGCGCGCCTTCACCCACGCGTTTCGCGACGTCATCCCCGAGGACGCCCGCTTTCTCGCGGGCGAGACGATCGGCTCGCTCTTCGACCGCGTCCTGCCGGCGGTCGACCGGCTGCTCGCGGCGGACGACTGGGACATCGTCCTCGCGGTCCTCCACGGCGGCGTCAACCGCGCCATCCTCTCCCGCGCGCTCACGGGCGGGCGCACCTTTCTCGGCAACCTCGAGCAGTCCCCGGCCTGCGTCAACGTCCTCGACGTCGGCGACGACTGGATCGTGCGCGCGGTCAACGTGACGCCGTACGATCTGGCACACCTGGCAGGCAGGTCCACGACGATGGAGGAGCTATGGCAGCAGTTCCGGAGCACGTAGAGCGCGACGAGGTTCTCGAGCTGATGCGGCGCCAGGTCTCTCCCGAGGAGCACGAGGAGATCCGCGAGCTGTGGAAGAAGCACTCCAAGGCGGAGGACGATCGCGACCTCGCTGGTCTGATCTCGACGCTGACGCCCGACTGCGTCTACGAGGTGCGACCCGACGGCGCGCGCTGGGAGGGGCACGACGGCGCGACGCGCTTCTACACGGAGCTGCTCGGCGCGTTCCCCGACATCCACTTCGACCTGACCGACATCGTGATCGGCCCGCAGGGCGTCTGCGAGTGGGCGCGCGTCAGCGGCACGCATGAGAACAAGTGGCTCGACTACGATCCGACGGGTCAGTTCCTGACGTGGAACGTCGTCATCCTCTTCCCGTGGGACCGCGAGCAGCGGCTGTTCAGGGGCGAGAAGGTGTACTCGGACGCGCAGCTGCTCCTGCTTCCACGCGGCTGAAGAAGCGCGAGACGAGCCCCGAAAGCGCGTCGGGGATCTCGAGCGACAGGTTGTGCCCGTGGCCTGCGAGCTCGACGTATTCCACGTCCGGGAGGCGCGCGGCGAGCATGCGGCCGTTCTCGACCGGCACGATCAGGTCCTCGTCCCCGTGCACGACCAACGCGGGCACCTCGATGCGCTCGGCCTCGCAGCCCTCGCGATAGAACGCGTAGCACGCCTCGGCGTGGGTGAGGATCGCCTCGTACGACGTCGGCTGCGCGGCGCGGAGCGTAACGATCTCGTCGAATCGCTCGGGGTTTGTCTCCGACCATCCGGGCGCGAACGTGTACGGCATCGTGCGCCGTGCGAACTCCTCCTGCGGTCTCCCCATTGCCGCCTCGAACGCGCGCGCGACGTGGAACGGACGAGGCACGCGGCCCGGTCCCCCTCCGCCGGTCCCGACGAGCACGAGCGAGCGAACGAGCAATGGTTGCGCGAGCGCGAGTGTCAGAGCGACGTACCCGCCCATCGAGAGCCCTACGACGTGCGCGGGCGCCTTGAGCAGCGCCGCCGCGTCCTCCGCCATCTCGTGCACGCTCCCGCGGGCGAGCTGGTCGCGAAGCGCGCCCGTCCCGCTGGCCTCGAAGAGCACGACCGGCCGCTCCCGCTCCAGCAGCGCCGCCACGTCCCGCCAGACCCAGGCGCCCTGCCCGAGCCCGGCGATCAGCAGGACGGGTTCGCTCAGAGGCGCTCGACGATCATCGCCATGCCCTGACCGCCGCCGACGCACATCGTCTCGAGGCCGATCGTCTCGTCCCGCGTTTCGAGGTCGTTCAGGAGCGTGCACATGATCCGCGCGCCCGTCATCCCGTACGGGTGGCCGAGCGCGATCGCGCCGCCGTTCGGGTTCAGCTTTTCGCCGAAGGGATCGACGCCGAGCTCGCGACAGACGGGGATCACCTGCGCCGCGAACGCCTCGTTGAGCTCCATCACGTCGATGTCGTCGATCGTCATGCCGGCCTGCTTCAGCGCGTTTCGCACGGCGCCGATCGGGCCGACACCCATGATCTCCGGCTCGACGCCCGAGACGCCCGACGCGATGATCCGCGCGCGCGGC
>Ga0136614_10001680_pt1 | contig 13194 bp, 9 predicted proteins | sample AntDrymUQ2792106_2_FD_106643 | JGI IMG/M metagenome (GOLD analysis project Ga0136614, IMG submission 106643) | Polar desert sand microbial communities from Dry Valleys, Antarctica - metaG UQ279 (21.06) | ecosystem: Environmental > Terrestrial > Soil > Desert | place: Antarctica: Dry Valley...
CGCCCTCCGGAGCTTCCATGACCACCCCCATCATCGAGACGCGCGACCTCACGAAGACGTTCGGCGCCAACGGCGTGGCGGTCCACGCGTTGCGCGGCGTGGACATGAGGGTCGAGCGCGGCGAGTTCCTCGCCCTGATCGGACCCTCCGGCTCCGGCAAGTCGACGCTGATGGCGATCCTCGGCTGCCTCGACTCGCCGACGAGCGGAAGTTACACGTTCGATGGCCAGAGGGTCGAGACGCTGTCGGGAAGCGAGCTGGCCCGCACCCGCAACGAGAAGATCGGCTTCGTGTTTCAGCTCTACAACCTGCTTCCGAAGGCCTCCGTACTGCGCAACGTGGAGCTCCCGATGCTCTACGGAGGCGTCGGGCGGAAGGAGCGACGCCGCCGCGCCATGGAGCTGCTCGAGCGCGTCGGGATCCCCGAGAAGGCGAAGGTGCTTCCCGGCGCGCTCTCGGGGGGACAGAGACAGCGGGTCGCCGTGGCGCGGGCCCTCGCGAACAACCCCGTAATGCTCCTTGCGGACGAGCCGACGGGAGCGCTGGACTCGAAGACCGGCCACGAGGTCCTCGAGCTCTTCGCGGAGCTGCACCGCCAGGGGAATACGATCCTCATCGTGACCCATGACCTCTCCATCGCCGCAATGGCGCAGCGCCAGGTCGAGATCCACGACGGGAGGATCGCCACTTCCACCGAACAGGTCGCATGAGACAAGAGAGAGGTGTTAGGTGAAAGGTGAGAGGTGGAAGGGAAGCCGGCGAGAAGAACTGTATCGAGCTTCGAAGACCTCGAGGTCTATCAGAAGCTCCTCGCCCTGCACCTCGAAGTGAGCGCGCTCACGTTGCGCTTTCCGCGTTACGAGCAGTTTGAGCTCGCCTCACAGCTCCGAAGGAGTTCCAACGCGATTCCTGCATATATCGCCGAGGGCTGGAACAACAAACATCTGAGTATCTACCTCGAAGCCATCAACCGCGCGTTCGGAGAGCTGCAGGAAACACGGCACCATCTGACGGTCGCGGCGCGAAAGGGGCATCTCTCTCCGCAAGAAGGACGTAGCCTCGCCGCGCGATATTTCGAATGTGCCAGCATGCTCCGAGGCCTCGAACGATCGCTCAAACGGCTCTACGAGTCTCGGAAACGGACGAGGAAACCTGCGTGACCCCTTCCACCTTTCACCCCTCACCTTTCACCTGCCGCGCCCGTGGAGGGCGAGAATGAGCCGCCGCCCGTTCTTCACGGGCGCGGCGCGAGAGCGCCTGCGCAACGCGTGGGTGGAGATGCGGGAGAATCTCGGGCGCTCGACCCTGCAATCCCTCGGGGTGGTCCTCGGGGTCGCGTCGGTCCTCGGGGGGTTCTCGATCTCCGACAGCATGCGGCGCCGGTCCAACGAGCGTTACGTCCGGCTCGGGGGCCTCGACAAGCTGAACGTCCAGCCTCTGGCCCCGGTGCAGGACGGGAGGGCGCCGAGTGCGCTCGAGATGGCGAACCGCGGTCTGCGGCAGGACGACGCGAGTTCCGGCGAGGCCCTGGACACGAAGGTCGTCAGCGGCGTCGCGGTGCAGAAGAACGCCCGCGCCCGGGTCCGCTCCGCGTTCGCCGACCGCGAGCGCGACATCCGCGGAATCGGCGGCGACTACCTGGCGACGGAGGGGTACCAGATCGCCGAGGGCAGGAACTTCGGCCGGGAGGACATCGACAAGGCCGCGCCGGTCGCGATTCTTGGCAGCGAGGCGGTCCAGTCCTTCTTCCCCGACGGGAACGCGCTCGGCAAGACGGTGCGCATCGGGGACGTTCCCGTGTCCGTGATCGGGGTTCTCAAGGAACGGGTGTTCTATTTCCGCGACAGCGGGCGCAACGTCTTCCGCTGGAGGAACCGGATCATCGCCGTACCGACGACGCTCGTGACCCGGCGTTTCGAGGGCGACCAGTACCGGCGCCTGGACCGGGTGACGTTCCGCATTCGCGACATGGACGCGATGGCGGTGTTCTCGAAGAGCCTGTCGGCGCTCCTGAAGGCGAACCACCGCCAGCAGGAAGACTTTCGTCTCGACGACGTGCGCGCACGGGTCCGGCGGCAACAGAACCAGTCCGACGGCTACGACCTCATCTTCATGCTCTCGGGGATCCTCTCGCTGCTGGGCGGCGGGATGGTCAACGTGAACGTCCAGATGGCGACGCTCAAGGAACGCATCCGCGAGGTCGGGGTCAAGATGGCCATCGGGGCGTCCGGTCGCGAGGTCTTCAAGGAGTTCATGACGGAGGCGCTCCTCCTGACCGGTGTGGGAGGGGCCGTGGGGCTCCTGCTCGGAATCGGATTCTCCAAGCTCATCACGATGATCCTCGGCGTCCCTCTCTACATGGCCCCCAAGAGCTTCCTCCTCGCGTTCCTCCTCGCGGCGGCCTTCGGATTTCTCTTCGCGCTCTATCCGGCCTTCAAGGCGAGCCGTCTCGCGCCGATGGAGGCGCTGCGCTATGAATGAGGCCGTACTCGAACGGGCGGGCGGCCGCGAGGGCCGCCCCGACACACCCGCTGCGCGGCCCTCCCAACGCCGGCTGTCGTTCTCTGCACGCGTGGGCCTGCTCGCGGACGTCGTGCGGAGCGGCCTGCTCGAGCTCTGGGCGCACAAGCTGCGATCCATGCTCACGCTGACGCTCCTCATGCTGGGGGTCTTCGCGCTCGTCGTGATGACGTCCGTCATGGACGGCGTCGTGGACAAGGTCTCGACCGGGTTCGCGGGCATGAGCTGGGACGGCACCCTCATGCTGACGCCCAAGTCGCCGGAGACGACGGAGGAGCAGAAGCGCTTCGCGATGAGCCCCGGACTGCGCTTCGAGGACCTCCCGCGGCTGACGGCCCCGCACCCGAAGATCCTCGCGTTCATTCCGAGGGCACAGAAACGCACGGCGGTGCGCGTGGCGGGGACCACCGAGCGCACCTGGATCATCGGGGTCGCCCATGACAACGGCCATTGGATGAACCGCCCGATCGGTCTCGGGCGGGGGCTCACCGCCGACGACCAGCGCCGCCGGGCGACCGTCGCGGTCGTCGGCGCCACGCTGGGATCGAAGCTCTTCGGCGGATCGGACCCGGTGGGGAAGGACATCACGGTCGAGCGGGTGCGGTTCCGGATCGTCGGGGTCCAGGCGACGGGCCAGGTCTTCTCCGACGAGAACTACTACGACGCGAACGGGATATCGATCCCGCTCGAGACCTACGTGGACCGGATCGATTCGGAGCACAAGCTCGAGCACCTGTCCGTGAAGCTGCGCTCCAAGAAGGACGTCGGGGAGGTTTCCGCGATGATGCTCGGGCGGGCACGTCAGGCGCACCACGGGATCGAGGACACGGAGATCAAGGACCTGCAGGCCGAGCTGGCGCAGTCTTACGGGAACTTCCTCGACGAGATCCGCGGCTGGAGGATCGTGCTCTCGAGCCTCGCGGCGACGGTGCTGCTCGTCGGCGGCGTCGGCGTCCTCTCCGTGATGCTCATCTCGTTTTCCGACCGCCGCTACGAGATCGGTCTGCGCAAGGCGATGGGGGCCTCCGACGGCGAGATCCTCGTGCAGTTCCTGCTCGAGGCGTGCGTGCTCGCGGCCCTCGGCGCCTCGGTGGGTACTTTTCTCGGAGCCGTCCTCTGCGAGGCGTTGTCGTCCAAGTTCCCCTATGGCCTGGTCGTCAACCCCGTGGGCCTCGTCGTGGCGTGGGTCGTGGCGCTCGCCCTCGCCATCCTGTTCGGGATGTACCCCGCGGTGCGCGCGGCGCGCCTCTCCCCGATGGAGGCCATGCGCTGAGGCGAGCCGCCGCCCGTGCCGCGGCCGGCCTGCTCCTCCTCGTCGCGGCGGTCTCCGGCGCACGGGGCGCCGACGATCTCGCGGGACTCCTGACGCGCCTCGGCGAGGCCGCGGAGCGGATGAGGGCCGCCATGGAGAACGGCGCCGTCACGCTCACGACGCGGTCCGAGCAGCTCGACGGTAAGGGAAAGGTCGAGGCGGTAACGGAGAAGGTCGAGCGCGTCACGAGCGAGGGTGGAAGTCAGAACCGGGAATTGGTTCGGTTCGTCCGTGACGGAAGAGACGTCACGGCGGCAGAGAAGGAGCGCGCCGCCGAGCGCGAAGCCGAGCGGAAGGCCGGCAAGGAGAAGGGGTCCGTCAAGGAGCGGGGCTTCTCCACCAGCGTCAAGAACCCCTTCGCCAGGACCGAACAGCCGCGCTACCGGTTCTGGATCATCGCTCCGGCCGGCTCGGGCGGGGAGTCGCTGTTCCGGATCGGCTTCGCCCCGAAGGAGAAGGCATCCCCGGACCTCAACTCCGGCGAGGCGGTCGTCGAGGAGGCCACCGCCGTTTTGCGGAGGCTCTCCTACAGGCCATCGCGGTTCCCCGAGCACGTGAAGCAGATGGACGTCCGTGTCGAGTACGGGGCGGTGACGCCGGCAGGCCTCGCGATCTCCACCGTCACGATGAACGCGGAGGCGGGCATGCTGTTCATCAAGAAACGGGTGCGTACCTCGACCGTTTTCTCCGACTACCGCCTGGGGAACTGAGGGGCCGCTCCACGATTCGTGGCGAGGCCCCGCAGCAGCTCCGCGGACTCGGCGAGGCCGTCCGCTGTCAGGTCTGGGCCGGCCTCCGAGAGAGCCGCCCGATTGGGGAACCCACCGCGGACGGGGGGCCTGCGCGGCGCGAGGAGTCTCCCGAGGGAGGAGCCTCGCGCCGCGGCCGCGGGAGCGAGCGCGGGACAAGGCAAGCGGTCGAGCCCGCATTCGGGCGAGCCGCGAGCCGGTGCGAAAGCAGGTCCCGAGCGAGGGAGAGCGGCGTGTGGCCCCGGCTCCGCTCGTCACGACGGCGCAGGCGACGCCGGCGGACCGCAGCGACCGGACGGCGTCCGCGGCGCTCGGCACGAGGGCGCACGTCTCCTCGGAATAGAGGGCGAGCCACTGCGCGTCCGCCTCTCCCCAGCGCTCCTCCGGCAGGCCAAGGGCCGCGTACGTCCGATACCAGTCGGGGGAGTACGTGCGTTGGAACTCCGGACGGCCGTACGCGATCCCGAAGGACTGAAACAGGCGGCCGTAGCAGCGGAAGCTCGCCTCTGCGGAGTCGACGAGGGTTCCGTCCCAGTCGAAGAGGACGGCGCGGATTTCCGGGAGAGAGCGCGCGCGCATCGACCCTTTCTTAACTTGACTCCCCCCGGAGCGCCAAATAGATTGCCGTAAAGCTTTTGTGAATTCGATTTCCCTCACCGCGAACAAGGAGGTGGGCATGCTCCGCCCGCACCGTTTCGGACTCTCGATCCTCATCGTTGCCGCGCTCGGGGTTCCCGTCCTCTTCGCCCAATCCCAGGCGACGACGGGGGTCATCGAGGGCACGGTCGTGGACCAGAGCGACGCCGTGCTGCCCGGCGCGACCGTCAGCCTCAGAAACACGGCGACGAACTTCGAGCAGAGCCATACGACGGACACCAACGGCCGCTTCCGCGGCCTGCTGCTGCCGCTCGGCCCCTACCGCGTGACCGCGACGCTGCCCGGTTTCACGAGCCTCGTGCGCGACGGAATCACCCTCTCCCTGGGCCAGAGCGTCAACTTGACGATGCAGCTCCAGATCTCCGGCGTCCAGCAGGAGATCCGGGTCACGGGCGAGGCGCCCGTCATCGAGACGAGCCGCACGGCGGGCAGCACGCTGATCGACGACGAGGCGGTGCAGGGGCTGCCCAACTCGGACCACAACTTCCTCGACTTCGCGAAGCTCACGCCCGGGGTCACGATCGTTCAGGGTCCCGACGGCGACGAGCTCTCGATCAACGGGCAGAAGGGGATTCACAACAACGTCTCAGTGGACGGCCAGGACTTCAACAACCCGTTCTTCGGCGAGCAGCGCGGCGGCCAGCGGCCTCCCTTCACGTTCAACCTGGACGCCGTCCAGGAGGTCGTCGTCGTGGCCGACGGCGCGCCGGCCGAGTTCGGGCGCTCCTCTTCAGGATTCGTCAACGTCGTCACGAAATCCGGCACGAACACCTTCCACGGAAGCGGCCACCTCTACTGGAAGGACGACGCCCTGGCGTCCAAGGCAGCCAAGCCGGGCGGCGGGGAGGCCGAGAAGTTCGACTCCACTCAGTACCAGGCCGGCTTCACACTGGGCGGACCCCTGCGCCCCGACAGCCTCTTCTACTTCCTCGCCGCCGACGCGCAGCAGGGAGATTCCACGAAACAGACCGATCCTTCCCGCATCGAGCAGCGCGTCGTGGACTACTTCGCCTCGATCGGAAGCCCCAACGAGAACGGGCCGATCGACAGGACGGACGACGCCTTCGTGGCGCTCGTCAAGCTGGACTGGCACGCGACGCAAGCGCACCTGGCGACGCTGCGGTACGCCTACCAGTGGTCCGAGCAGGAGAACGGCACCTTCGACGTGGACTCGTGGGGCACCAGCGCCAACGCCACCGAGAAGGATTTTTCCTATTCGATCGGCGGGTCGGTCATTTCGACGCTCTCCTCCTCCCTCTTGAACGAGCTCCGCGGCCAGTTCTCGCGTGAGGACCGTCCGCGGCCCTACCTGGGTCCCGACATCACGGGGCAAGACCGGCCGCTGCCCGACACGGCGTTCGATTTCGGGCGCGGCTACCGGTTCGGCATGCCTTTCTTCATCCCGGTGAAGTACTACGACACGCGCACGCAGCTCCTGGACAACGTCTCGCTCATCTTCGGGCAGCACGCGATCAAGCTGGGAGCGGAGTGGAACCGGGTCGTGTCCCGGCAGACGTTCATCGGCTTTGCGAACGGCCGTTACATCTTCAGCTCGACCGACGGCTTCTTGAACTACGCGCGCAACCCGAACTACGTCGAGTGCTCCAATGGGACCTCGTCACAGATCGGGGCCTGTCCCGCAGGCTCGAACGTCACCGGGCCCGTGCTCCTCTACCTCCAGCAGGCGGGAGTCGGCGGGCGCTCGGTCGAGGACGCGGGGACGCAGTCCATCGCGCAGGAAGAGCCTGCGGTCTTCCTCCAGGACTCCTGGCAGCCGATGCGCAACCTCACGATCAACGCCGGAATCCGCTGGGAGGCTCAGCTCGAGCCGGATCCCCAGACGCCGCCGGACGAGGTCTTCTTCGCCCCCTTCATCGGACAGACGCGCATGGGGCAGGAGTTCCCCTCGGACGGGACCATCCCGTCGGACAAGAGCATGTGGCAACCCCGCCTCGGGATCTCTTACGACCCCTGGGACGACGGCAAGACGGTCGTGCGGGCGACCTGGGGAATCTTCTATGCGCGTGTCCCCGGCTTGAACCTCGCTTCTTCTCGCTCGACCAACGGCTCGATCGGACAGACGATCTTCCGCAATAGCGCCTTGACGGGCATCCTCGGTCCGGTGCCGGCGTATCCCAACCTGATTCCCCAGTCCCAGATCGGGAGCCCCTTCCTGCCCGACGTCTTCGTGTTCGACAAGGACTTCGAGAACCCTCGCACGACCGCTTGGTCCATCGGCCTGGACCGCGAAATCATTCCGGGCCTCGCGGCTCTCGTGAAATACAACTACGCCAAGGGAGAGAACGTGACGCGGTTCGTCAACCGCAACGACCCTCTCTTAGGGTCTCCTTGGGGGACGGGTCTCGCGCCCGCCGGAGCCAACGGGATCAACACACTGACCACCGTGGAATCCACGGCGCGCAGCCGCTATTACGGTTACACGGTCGGCCTGAACAGGGCGCTGGCGAACCGCTGGGCGATGCAGGCGTTCTATACCTATTCCAAAGACCGTTCCGACGACGACAACGAGCGGGACCCCTTCTCCTTCCGTTACGCGAAGATCACGGACCTGGACGCGGAGTACGGCTTCTCTGATCGCGACCAACGCCACCGCTTCAATAGCTGGATCCTCTGGCAGGCGCCCTGGGACATCAACGTCAACGCGCGCTATTCCTACCGGTCGTCCCAGCCCAAGTCCATCAAGGCCGACGGCACCGACGCGTTCAGCCCGCAGGACCGCATCAATCCGGACGGGTCGGTGACCCGGCGCAACCTCGGGCGCAAGGACAACCAGTTCTCCTCGCTCGACCTGCGCCTGTCCAAGGAGTTCACCTTGGCCCCGCTGACCATCGAGCCGATCATCGAGGTGTTCAACACACTCAACAGCGACAACTTCCTGTCTCCCGAAGTGACGAACCTGGTCTTCAACTTCGACGGCACCGTTCGGAGCGGCAACGGAGACCCCCGACAGGTGCAACTCGGTTTGCGGTTGCTGTGGTGATCGAGAGGTGAAAGGTGTGCGGGTGGAAGGTGTGAGGTCGTAAGCCATCACACCTTTCACCTTCCGCCTTTCACCTTTTACCTTCCACCTTTCACCTTCCACCTGCGCGTGAGCGCGCGCTACCGCTGGTTCCGGGCGGGCGACCTCAACGCCTTCTTCGCCCTCGTCTTCGACAACGTCGCCAACCTCGTCATCCTGACGGCGATCCTCGTCGGCGCATTCCGGTTCCCCCGGGACCTCGTGCTCTACCGGATCGTTCCGGGGACGGCCATCGGCGTCCTGATCGGCGACCTGATCTACGCCTGGATGGCGATCCGGCTGGCGAAGCGAGAGAAACGCGAGGACGTCACGGCCATGCCGCTCGGGATCAACGCGCCGAGCGTCTTCGGGATGGGATTCGCGGTGCTGGGACCCGCCTATCTCGCCACGGGCGACGCGGAGCTGGCGTGGAAGATCGGGATGGCGGTGACCGTGCTCATCGGGCTGGCGAAGATGGGCATGGCGCTGGCCGGAAATGCCGTACGGACCGCGCTTCCCCGGGCCGCGCTGCTCGGGTCGATCGGAGGGGCCGGGCTCGCGCTCATCGCGCTGCTCCCCCTGCTGAAGATGATCGCCAACCCGATCGTCGGGCTCGTCGCGTTCGGCGTCATCCTCGCGACCTTCGTCGCCGGAGTCCGGCTCCCCTGGGGGCTCCCCGGCGCCTTCGTCTCGGTGCTCCTCGCGCTGCTCATCCACGGGATCCTCCACGCGGCCGGCTGGGCGAGCCCGCTCCTCGCGCCGGCGGTCGAGCTTCCGGTGCGCGCCCTCGAGCTCGCATTTCCCTGGCCCACGCTCGCCTTTCTCGGCGGGCTTTCCCTGGCCTGGGCGTACCTGCCGATCGCGCTGCCTTTCGGGGTGGTGACGATCGTCGGAGGCATCGACAACACGGAGAGCGCCGCGGCCGCCGGCGACGAGTACGACACGAAAGCGATCCTCATGACGGAAGGCTTCTGCACGCTGGTGGCCGGGGTCTGCGGCGGCGTCGTGGAGAGCACTCCGTACATCGGGCATCCCGCCTACAAGAAGATGGGAGCGCGCGCGGGCTACGTCATCGCGACCGGTCTCTTCGTGGGGTTGGGCGGGATGCTCGGGTTTCTCCCGTTCCTGATCGACTGGATCCCGGCGGCCGTGGTCGCCCCGATCCTCGTCTACATCGGCCTGGAGGTCGTGGCCCAGGCTTTCTCGGCCACGCCCGAGCGGCACGGGCCGGCTCTTGCGCTGGCTTTTCTGCCGACGATCGCCTTCGTGGCGGCACTTCAGGCCGGGTCGCTCCTGGCCGCCGCGGGCGCGCAGATCGGCGCGCTTTCCGGAGAGGCCGCCGAGACGTTCCAGTCCCTGCAGCTGCTCGGGAACGGGTTCATCGTGACGGCGCTCATCTGGGGAGCGGGTGCGGCGGAGATGATCGACGGACGCCTTCGCCGCAGCGCGCTCTATTTCTCCCTCGGCGGTCTGCTCTGCCTCTTCGGCGTGATGCACTCCCCGCGGCCTCGGGGATCTCTCTTCCTGCCCTGGAGCGCCGGGTCCACCGTGCCGTTCCACTTCGCCGCGGCATACGGGGCGCTCGCCCTTCTGCTGCTCGGTTTTTCCTTCCTGCGGCGTCCGAACCGGGAGTCTCCCGCTCGCTAACAACCCGCCTCTTTCCGGCGTCTTTCGGGTAGAGCGGGTGGACCGCGCGGAGGCGAGCATGAAGAGAAACGAACGAAGGCGGCGGGTTCTTGCGATGGGCGCCCTGGTAGTCGCATCGGGCCTCGGCGGGGGTGTTTCGGCCGGGTCCGGTCCATGCGCCCGCGCGGCGTCCGTCGCGACGCTGTCGGGCCCGAAGGAGCCGGGTGAGCCCCTGCACGTGACCGGGAGGGTCTTCGCGCCCAACGGGACCACGCCGGCGGCGGGCGTCCTGCTGTACGTCTACCACACCGACGCCAGGGGCCATTACAACCGCTGGCCGGGGACGGGGCCGAGACTCAAGGGATGGATGAAGACCGGAACGGACGGGCGCTACGAGTACCGCACGATCCGGCCGGCCGCTTATCCCGGAGGCACGACGGCCGCGCACGTGCACACGCAGATGTGGGGCGCGGGAGTGCCGCCGCAGTACGGAACCGACCTCCTCTTCGAAGGGGATCCCCACCTCTCCCAGGACGAGCGAAGGCGGTCGGCCGCCGCCGGACGCTTCGCGTTCATCCGTCCGGTCGAGCGCGACGCGCAGGGCGTCTGGCGCGCCGTCCACGACATCCGTCTCAAGTCTTCCGGAGACCGCTTCGAGGACAACACGATGCACGGCCTGGAGCCCTGCGGAGTCCGGCCATGAAGAGATCCCTCGCGTTCCTCGCACTGCCACTGGTGTACGCGGCGAGCCTCGTGGCGCAGCCGGCCGCGAAGGCAAGCCTGCGCGGCCCCGTACGGCTCGCCGTACGCCCCGGAGACAGCACGGTCGCTTTCACCGTGAAGAAGTGGGGGGTGATGCGGGAGCAGGGCCGCTTCCGCGACTTTTCCGGCGCGATCGACTACCACCCGGCGCGGCCCGCCGCTTCGCGGGTGACGCTGACGGTGGAGGCCCAAAGCGTGGACACCGGGGTGACGGGGCGTGACCGGGCGCTGCGGTCGGATGACTTCTTCGACGTCTCGCGGCACCCGCGATGGACCTTCGTCAGCCGGTCGGTTCGGCCGACGGGCGCGGAGACCGCCGACGTGACCGGCGACATCACCATCCGCGGCACGACACGGTCGATCACGGTGCCCGTCCACTTCCTGGGCGTGAACGAATCCGGAAGCGAGGGGATCCTCGCCGGCTTCGAAACGTCGTTCACCCTGGACCGCACGGATTTCGGCGTCAACGGCACGCGCTGGAGCGGCGGGCGGGCGCTGTTGTCCCGGGAAGTCCAGATCCACCTCTTCCTCGGAGCGAGCGGGAAGTAGCTCTCAGCGGACGACTTGGACGACCATCAACGGCGGATCGAAAGGTTCTCGTATGCGACGACCGGGTTGCCCTGGCTGACTGAGGTCATACCCACGACCTCTGGCCGCGCGAAGCAGTAGACCTGGTCGTGGAAGAGCGGTAGGAGCAGAGCCTCCCGGGCAATCAAGTCCTCGACCTGGCGGTAAATGGAGTGACGCACACGCGGATCGGTCTCTGCGCGGCCCTGGTCGGCCAGTTGATCGAGATGCGGATCACCCGCGTAGCGGCCCAGAAAACCGGCCTCGGTGTGCAGGGCGCCGTGGACGAACGTGTCCGCGTCGGGGTAGTCCGCGTTCCAGCGCCCGATGTTCAGGTCCGTCTCTCCTTTCCGACTCAGGTCGGTGTACTCGGCCATGGTTTTGTTGCGTGGACGGATCAAAAACCCCATCTCGCGAAAGGTTTCCGTCAGTTCCCGGGCGAAGCCCGAGAATTCTCCGAAGAAGACGGGGTGGACCGCGGCCGAGAGCTCGATCGTCTCGCGCGATACCGTCGCTTGCGCGGAACTGTCCGAGGGGGCGACGGCGTCCGTTGCACCCACGCCCGAGCTCGGCCCGGTCGCCGAGTAGCCGAGAAGACCCGGCGGGATCAGGCCCTGAGCGGGGATCGCGAGACGCCCCAGGTTCCGGCGGACGAATCCGGCGACATCGACCGACCGGACCAGGCTCCGGCGCATCTCGACGTCCTGGAGCGGCCCTCGGCGCCGGTGGAAGGCGAGGTAGTAAGTGGTCAGGCGAGGGCTTTCTCGGTAGCTCGAGGCGAATCGAGGATCGTGTCGAAGCCTCTCCGCGTCCGCCGGAAGGAGATCCGACGCGAGCGAGAGTCTCCCGGCGAGGAACTCGCTGAGAATTTCTTCGGGCGCAACGCCGAATCGGAAGACGATCCCTTCGCTCTTCGGACGGCCTGCGCGCCAGTAGTGGGGGTTGCGCTCGAGCTCGAGCCGGCGCCCAGGTTCGAAGCCGACGACCCGGAAGGGTCCCGTTCCGACGGCGTTGTCGCGCCAACCCTGGCCGATCACGCCAGTTCCCTCGGGGACAATCGCCGTCGCACCATAGGAGATGACCGCCGGAAAGAAAGAGACCGGCTTTTCCAGATCGATGAAAAACTCTCCACGCGAAACGATGTGGAACCCCTCGAGATCGGTGGCGGCACCGTCGAGAAGCCGTTTCGCTCCGCGGATTGGCGAAAGGAGCCATCGACTGGCGCTCTCGCGGTTGAGCAGAAGCCGCTCGAAGGAATAGCGGACGTCGCGGGCGGTGAGGCGGCGCCCGTCGTGAAAGCGGATACCAGGGCGCAGCCGGAACCGGAATCGCGTTCCGCCGTTCTCCGTGGTCAACTCCGAGGCGAGCCATGGGACGATCCGCGTCCCCTCGGCCGCGTACATCAACGTCTCGAAGACGCTCGGCAACACCTCGGAGTCCTCGAGTGTGGCGGAGAGCGAGGGATCGACAATCCGCACGACTCCCGCGATCGGGACGTGGAGTGTCCCTCCGGTGTCCTGCCGGTCCGGAGCCGTCCGGGCGGCGGGCGCCTCGGCCTTTCCCACTTCGGCGTAGTTGACGGACGGAGTGGTGCTCCGAAGCTGGAGGCCCCGGACGTTGGGGCTCGCGATGCGGTAATCGACGTCGTGGAAGAGAGGCACCAGAATCGCGGGGTCGAGCAGCGCGTGCTCGAATTTTCGGTAGAGGCTCTCGCGGGCAGCCGGCCGGGCTTCGCTGCGGGCCTCCTCCAGGATCCGGTCCGTCTCCGGCGAGGAGAAGTAGGTGCGGAGCGCGCCGTTGCCGGAGTGAAAGAGGGTGAAGGTGAAGTTGTCGGGGTCGTCGTAGTCGGCGATCCAGCGTCCGAGCAGAACGTCGATACCCCGTTCCGCGTGCCAGGACTCGAGGAAGTCCGGCATCGTCTTCGTGACGACCTCGACCTCCACGCCAAGCTCCGCCCAGATTCGAAAGAGCGCCTGCGTCAG
>Ga0136614_10001681_pt1 | contig 13194 bp, 7 predicted proteins | sample AntDrymUQ2792106_2_FD_106643 | JGI IMG/M metagenome (GOLD analysis project Ga0136614, IMG submission 106643) | Polar desert sand microbial communities from Dry Valleys, Antarctica - metaG UQ279 (21.06) | ecosystem: Environmental > Terrestrial > Soil > Desert | place: Antarctica: Dry Valley...
ACGGCGCGATCGCGCCGTACAGGGGTGTTGTGGCGTAGGCCAAGGCGTCATCCAGCCAGCGAGGTGATGCGCTTGCCCATTCAGCGGGTGTCAGGTACCCAGGCACCGCCTCCTCTAACAGGCCACGAGTCAACGACGATTCCAGGCCTAGCCGGCGTGCGTCGACGGCCACTGTGATGACGGCCCTGGCGTACGGGTACGCATTTTGCCAACGACGCACTAACGAGGGTCCAGCCGCGAGAGCTTGCGTGGGCCCACAGTCCTCCATCAGCAATGCAGTGCGGATTCGAGGGTCCGTGACGGCAAGCTGCCTGGCTCGGTCCCGTTCGGCGGCGGTGAAGCCAGCCGGGACCTCCATCATTCGCGCCAGCGACAGGACCTCGCGGCCCCGGGCCGTCGAAGAGTCGCTCTCCTGACCGGTTGAGGCTAAGGCGGCGTGGTGCTCGGCCCACAGGGTGCCCAGCAACACCCCACCTGCCGCAACGAGGGTTCGAACGGTGCTAGCGGTGAGGCCGTCGTTGAGATAATGCGCAAGTTCGTCGAGCCAAATTACGGTCCGCGATGTCGGTGATTCAGCAAGTGCTCGGATCTCATCCGAGCTGTCTGGGTGAACCAGCCACCAATCAGGCACCGTCGCTCTTACCGCCTCATAAAGCGCCCGCGTCTTGCCCGAAGCCGCAGGGCCGACGAGTACCAAGAAACATCCCTGTTCCGCTCCGCGAGCCAAGGCCTCGCGGAGCAACGCATCGAAGTCGCGCGGCACGTACATTGGCTGATCCCGAACCTGGCTTTCCGCTTCGATGGCCAGGTGTACGCCGAGTTCGCGTGCCCGAGCGTCACGCACTCGTACCGCGCCGACAGGCCGATCGGCCGCTTCGCGGGTCGCCTCCCGCACCCTTGGCGCCGCATAGGAACCGAAACGCCAGAGAAGCTGCTGAGCCGCAACACACGCGAGGTCGAAATACCAGCTACGAAGAGCGTGGGGCAATGGCCGACTGACGTAGCGAATTGCACCAGCGATCAACGCAAGTAGGCTCTGCGCCGACCAGTCCACATTGGTGAAAAGATTCCTAGCCCATTGTTCCCCAGCTTCCCAGATCGCCTTACTGACTGCGACGAAATGTTGGGAAATTTCGGTCGTCGCTGCCTGAGGTTCCACAATTGCACGGATGATTGCCTGCGCAGCCGGTGAAGCCGGATCGACACTGGACAGCCAATCTTCCGCAATCGACAAAAGAAGGTACATTGGATCTTGGGCTAGGGGTGCGTCTGTAGAGAATCGGCTCAGGTCGATTAGGTGGAACTGCTCCGGCGCCGGTTCTGGCGTCGAAGGAACCAGGACGTTGTGGGCGCTGAGATCTCCGTGCGCACGTCCAGTCAGAACCCGGACGAGGCCAATAGTATCGGCACCGGTGTTGGCCAATGCATACGGATTTGGCACTAGTTCTGGTTCGCCAGCGCGTTCGATCCAACGTTTGCTTGAGTCGATGCCCTCCGCCGTCATCCACCCACGCACTGGACCGCTTTCGTCAAACAGTGTTGTACCAGCCGCAGCCTGTAGGTAATCTTGCACACTCATTACACGTATCGAGGCGGACTCGTTCCAGTCAGCCAAGATGGACCTCACGATCGTTCTGCAGGCTCGGCCGAGCTCGTAAGCGGGTACGGCGTCTGCTAGGGAGTGCAAGGCTGTCGGATCGACGCCCCTGATTTCCTCAAAGCGCAGCGACCAATTCTGAAGGGGAATCGGCTCGGAAGGCAGACCCATGTGTGCTTGCCGAAACTTCGGTGGCGCGTCTTGCAGGGCTGCCTGGATTGGGGGGTCGCCCCGAGTCGGTGAGAACACGGCGAGCAAGGGCCGGGCGGTGGTATCGGGTAAGCGCAGTGTTACTGAGGCTGCCAGGCTTGCACTGCGTCCCGTCTCCAGCCAGCGGACGTTGGCCAACGTGGCGGAGCGGGTGTGCAGCCAGAGCTTCAATGCTTCAAGTTCCTCAGGGGGAAGCACCCGCCAAAGGTCGTCGTCGCCGGCCGGCCGCGTGGCGATCCCGGGGGAGGTGCTGGAGCCAGCTGCGATCGGCCCCGGTAAATCCTGGCCCAAAGCGGAGCGATCGCGGACGAGTTCAGCCAGCGCATCGTCAATGGTTGGTGTTGGCGGAAGCGCTCGATACAGCGCAATCGCGGTGTCGAAGGCAACGGCAGCGTCTGCACGCCGAGATAGCCTTGCGAGGACACGGCCTAGCTGCGTGTACGCGTGTGCGGCGGCAGGATCACCCCGCCGTGCTGTTCCCGAAGGCCGATCGTCGGCTGAGCCGAATAGCGCTAGGGCCTCCTCGATCACCGACAGGGCGTTGTCAAGGCGGCCGGAGGCTGCGAGCGCAATACTCAGGTCGGTCAGCGCCGCAGCTTCGCGGTCCGTAGCCGCTAGAGGACTGCGAAGCACGTTTAGCGCATGGGTGTAATAGTTGATCGCGGTTTCATGGTTGCCGAGCTTCAGCTGAAGATCGCCGATTAGCTTCTGGGCGGCCGCGAGCTCGGGCATGAACTCGTCCGGGTTAGCGTCGAAGATTCGGCCGTAGGCGTCGAGAGCTTGTCCAGCCGTTTGTAGGGCGCGGTGGAGATGACCGGTTGCTGCGAGTTCCTCGGCGAGTTCCATAAGCCGCTCTGGTGACGGTTGTCGGGTTTCAAGTCTGACCCGGGAGGTGGCGAGTTTCTCGGCTAGTACGGCCTCGGATTTAGGCACGCTGTTTAGAAGTTGCACGGCTTGTTCGATTTCTGCGAGAGCCGCCGCATTGCTATTCGTGCTGATTCGTAAGCGTTCGTGGCGGGTTGGGTCAGTGACCAGCGCCACCAACCGGTCTAGGTCTCTTTCGTCGGCGAGCAATCGGGCATATCGCCGTAGGAGATATAGAGGGGTTTCGGAAGGCCAGCCATCTCGCCAGTAGAAGTCCGCCCACGAGTGAATTCTGTTGCGGTATCCAGTTATTACCTCAGAGCCGAGCACTTCAGTAACCAGCTCACGTAGCGCCTCGTGTGCGAGCGAGAACACCTCGCGATTGTCCGTAGAACGGTCTTGGTATCTGGCCAAGGTCCGGCCAAGCACTCGACTTAGGACGGATCGAACCTGAGGGCCGGGCGAGCTGGTCAATTCCTGTAGGTCGTCAGCGATTAACCCTCCGGCCGATGCCGCCAGAAGACCCAACACATCCCGTTGAAGTCGATCGCCGCCCAGCAGTAGATCAAGTTCAAGCCGTGCCCGTCGCCCGATCTCGCGCACATAGGACGATGGCTTTAGCTGACGGACTCGGCATGATCGCAGGGGGTGGTCCTGGGTCACGTCCAGCGGGATTGGTGGATGGGCTCGGCTTGACACAACAACCCTAAGCACATCCTGATCAGTCTGTGGCAGTTGCGAAGCGATACTTGGTCTTCCGCCGCCCGGAGGACCTCCCCGGTCCTCATCCAACCCGTCGACTACAAGTACCAGGCGGCGGCCAGCACGCCGAGCGAGCAGCGTCGCCTCGCGCAACAGCTTGTCCCGGTACGGCCGGGCCCCAACTCCGGCAGCGGAAGCTGGTCCGGGCGCCTGGCCCAGGATGGCGGCCAGCTGTTCAATGAGCGCCTCATTGAACGCTGTGCTGTCGGCTTGACCTGCCACTCCCGAGGTGGCGAAGAACGAGATCACGTCGGTCCCGGCCGGTGGGTTCAGCACGAGCGTAGCCAACAGGGCGGTCTTTCCGGCCCAAGGGCCGGCCTGCCACCAAACATATGGCTCGTCCGCGGCGCAAAACGCGGCCAGGTCGTTCAGCTCTGCTGCACGGTCGGTCGGAAAAGGCTCGGGCGCCATGTCACGAACCAACTCGACGTAGCGGCAGCGGTCCCACCATTCGGGCGGCTCGGATACAACATCGTTCAAAAGGACGTCGTAACCGAATAGCGTAGTTAACGCACGGTGACGCAGTCGACCTTCGGCGTCGAACCAGTTGTCGATACGAATCACGTTGAGCTGAGCTTGTCCTTCGCGAGGACGGTGATCGGATAAGACACCGACGAGGTAAGCGTTCACCCAAACAGCCGCGCCGGCCATGCCTTCCCAAGGCGAAAGGTCAGTATGCTGCGGCTCGATTGGCGGGATGAAGGTTCCTTCCAAATTGTCCCTTCGTGCGCCACTCGATGTCGCAGTAGCTCCCTGGATCAACGCCAGCTCCCGGCTGGCAGCCTGTGACCCGCGGATCGACCTCTTCCACCACGGATACCCTGCGGCGTGGATGCTGACTACTGCGCTGCGGTCGGGCATGCGGCCGAAGGCCACCGGGGCGACCGCTGGCTCGTCGGGTGGAGGATCGAAGCTAAGCACTGTCAGGCTGGTTCCGCGCTCGTGCCAAGCAACCTGCGCCGGCGTAGCCCATTGGCCTGATACGCCAAGGGAGAACCGCACCTTAATGCTGGCTACGCTGCCAGCGTCGGCCAACGCTGTCAGCACCGTATGGTTGGTGGTCCTGTAGCCGCTGACCTGGACCTGGGCTCCGTTGTTGAGCGTGACAACGACCGCGGCAACTCGGTTCGGATCAAGCCGACCCGACGTTCGTTGCCCCGCGAGTCCGCCCGGCACAGTGAGGTCACCGCGGTTGACTGGCAGGAGCGAGTGCCGCTCTGCCGGCCACGGGACGTCCTTGCCGGACCGGTGGGCATCGAAGCGGGGATTGGGCAGGAACTTGTCTGCTCCCGTGCGGGTTAGCTCGACCATCTGCACGGTCTGGGTCCGTTTGACAGCAGCCACGATCGACTCCAACGACAGGAAGGCCGACGTGGTGTCTGCTCTCTCGATCTGCCGTCGAACTGCCTCCACAAACGCTTCGGTAAACGCCCCGTCTCTCGCCAGTTCGTGTGCTCCGGCGGCCGTAACGATGGCCAGGTCCGCTGATCTCGCGTGCATACCTCCGAACTCGCGGACCAAGGTGTCGCTGGCCAATCCAGCGTAGCAGGTGTCGAGGATGACCAGGAACCGCTCGACGACAGTGTTTGCGGTCAGCTGTCTTGCCAAGTGCGGGAGTGGAACGCTGACCGTTAGTTGGTCGACCCTGGACTCCGGGAAGAGCAGTAAGAGATTATCGTTGTCGGTTACCGCGTGGCCTGCGTAATACAACGTTACGACGTCACTGCTTTGGCGCGCCGGGGAGGTAAGAAACGCTCGGAGCAGGGAGAACATGGCATGTTCGGAAAGGTCGGTCTCGAACCCGGGAACGATCTGATATTGCAGCTCACGCGCAAAGAGCTCCCGCATGGTCGCGGCTGAATCGGTGGTTTTGGGGAGGTCTGACAGCGCTGGGTCGGTGTAGCGGGAGTTGCCAACAGCGATGAAATACCGGTTAACGAGCTCTGGAAGGCCACGATCCCAGTACTGTGTGGAAGGCGACGTCGTTGAAACCGCGCCGTCGATCACGCCCGCGTCGCCGGCAGGTGGTTCGTCCGTGGTCGTGCCGTCGACCGGTAAGCGACCGGTGTAGAACGGGACGCCACCAGCCGTGGTAAGCGTGAGCCAGAGGGCCGCCCCGCCAATTTCGCTAACGTCCGCCGGTACCTCGGCCACGAATCGGGCCGGACCGTAGGTTCCACCGAATCTGTGCAGTACCACACCAGCATCGCCGATCACATGCACCGTACAGATTGGTCGGCCGTCGACCATACAGCCCACAGCGAATTCCTCGTCCTCGTACGGCCAAGGCGCCGTCGGGTCGGTTAGCCGAAGATCCACGCTGATCAGGTAGGTGCCCCCCGGCACGACATTCCTCGGCCAGCTGACGACCGGCTGAATGCCGATTTCGCGACGTTCATCCCTCATGGTCATGCGAAGCCAATCGAAATGTTGTGTCTGGATGCCCAAAATATACGAACATGGATGCGAATAGAAATGCTTTGATGGCGTCCTGCTCGGTTTCCCCTAAGTTGGCGGTATGGGATGGCAAGGAATTGGCGTATTTGGCACGGTGTTCGCGCAGCCGTTCGGCCAATGCTACGTGCCCTGACTGAGCCTCTTTCACCAGGCGCCTGGCGAGAGCGTTCGAATGGCCGACGGGGACCTCGGCTAGGGTCGCGATTACTGCCCGAGCACGTCGACGAAGGAAGACTTCGGCGAAGGTTCTATTTGCGCGCTCGCCGAGGCTTCGGTCTACGACCGCACGGGCTGAGTTGCAGGTGTTGAGAAAGATGAGCGGATTCGATTTCTGTAAAGCCCGCAACGTTCGAGCGCCGAGACTGGCAAGCGTGACCTCGGCGAGGGAGGTCTTCTCTAGGCTGGCGCCGTGTGTGCCATGACATCTGACGTATACGAATCCGACAATGCGTGTCATGTCTTCAAGAAGGTCGAGTAGCTGAGTCATTGTTTCGGCGAATTCATATCCTGGCGGTGCTGGCCAGGTTCGACATAGGCTGGTGTTTCGGTCGGCGACCAGTTCTAGATCTTCGAAGAGGACGATTCCGCCGTCGGTCCCACACTCCCCGAGTTCGGCGCTGAATTGGCTTTCGCGGCCGGCTTCGTGGACCGTGGTCCATCTGATCAATTGCACCGCGGTTCCGAGCCAGGCTGGCTTACCGTCCATGGAATGGCGGAATAGCTCCCATGGGATTTCGAAGTCGGTGTCATCCCAGATGATGAGCTGCAGTTCGTGACCAAGTTCCTGTCGGAGGATCGTTAACCATTTCGTTAGGGTGTATTTGGTGTCTGACCAATTGACGAGCTTGTTATAGCTTTTCACCGCGCAAGCGCTGTCATGGACCCATTCGCGGCTTGCGACGACGTCGGCCATTACTAGGTACGGGCGGCGTTGATTAGTCAGATCAGCGGGCTTGCTTGTTGTTCTTATCTGGCCACGGAAGTGCATTTCCAGGCGAAAGCACGTTTCGCCGTCAAATTGGGTGGGTATGACCTTGAGCACCGCTACGTTGTTGGGAAGTCCCTGACTTAGGTCCTCGGTAACTGGGCTGACGGCTCGTGCCTCGACTTGTTCCACCGACTCCAGCACCATCTCCGGCGTGGCCGGTGGTGTGGCCGGCCTGGCTTGAGGTGGCCCCCCGAGTGATGGGCCTCCCGATCTCATAATTTCTGCCAGCGATTGGGCCATTACCGCACTGCCTCGGTGTCGGCCACGACTCCGCCCATGGCGTCGGCGAGGTCGAATGGTAAGTGCGAGTAGTACGCAAGCTCTGGTGGTGCCAGGACGACTGGCTGGACGGCCGGGAGGGACCGGATCCTTGCGGCTACGAGCAGTGCGTCGTCAATGCCCTCGCGGCCTGTTGGAGTCACTGCCCGGCCCCTGAGGCTGGCCTCAAGCGGAACGTTTCCACGTCCGTCCGATGCCACAACGAGCCACGCACGCTCGGTAGGTGCCTGGCCGTATCGCATACGTTTGCGCAGTTCCTGCACTGCGACGTCGAGAGCGTAAGCCAACGGTGTTGCGCGGCCTGGCAGCCGTTGCAAGGACTCGGCTACACGATTGTCGGTGACGCCGATAGCGCGGTACTTCTCGGCTCGGAGCTCGTTGGGACTTACCGCGTGCCCAAACTCCACGACAGTTACGGCGGCGCGTTGCATGTGAGCCCAGCGGAGGTAGGGCACGAGTGCGCTGGACCAGTCCCAAGACTTCCGGCATGTATGATCAAGGATGAATACGACCGCTGTGTCCGGTTCAGATTGCCGTCGATGGCGGCGAAGGTCGCTAGTCCCTATCAGCAGTGCGGGACCCGGGTGCCCGGTAGCGTGGCGTCGCATCGGTTGAAACTTCGCGGCTTCCAATGCCGTGGCGACGAACGCTAGATCCCCCAGGGTCGTGGTGGGTTCGGTTCCGACGATGGGTCCGCGGTAGCGGCGTACCAGGACACGTTTCTGCCACGGCATCCGGAGGGAAGCATACTCAGGCAATGCGCTCGGATGATCTTCGGGGTAAGTCCAGGTCGGATCGTCGAGACTGGAGCGCGCCTCGATCCCATCAAGCGCTGTTGCTGGTTGTTCCCGGCTGCCGCGGTTGGCGTCAGGACCGACGCTGGGCTGAGTGCCGGACGTGCCGTCTGGGGCCAATGATCCCTGCGTCCCAAGCGTGCCGTCCGGGTCGCCCTCTGTGTCGGAAGACGGGCCGAATGGTGCAGCGTGTTGCATGGCGACGCCGAGGAGTGTTGCAGCCCTCGTCACCTGTTCCTCAGTCACCGCTTCGACGCCGTCGATTACGGCGAGCGTGCGGGCCGCCCTCGCCAGTGCAAACTCACGGCGGAGACCAGGAGAACTAGTGCCGATAGTGTCGACGACAAGCTTCGTGGCTCCGTCAGTGAGTGAAGGCATCCGCCGTAAGGTTGTCCAACTGCCGCGGCGTGTCGGTGGCAGCAGAGCCGAATAGAGGAGCCCTTCGTCGTCGGATGAGTCCAGCGCCGCGCGGAGGTTCTCTGCATCCAGTCGTGTTTCGCCGATCCCGGCTGCATCTACACGCACAGCAAAGCGATCGAGCAGGTGCGCCGAAAGGCGACGTAGATCCGATCGTCGGCACGCGGCGAGCCATCGGGATCGAGGTTGCCATTCAAGATGTCGGCCATGACGATCCGCGGATGCCGTGTCCGCGCCGATCAGAACAAGTGCCGCCCGCATGACCGCCAAGCTGGCTCTGGCGAGGTCAGGAATAATGATCGTACGGTCTTCATCAAGCGGAAGATCGACAACTGGTCCGGGGGCGGCGATTGAGCCGAACGATCCGTTGGGCGCTGGCGCGATCGGTTGCCACCACAGGTGTTCATCCCAATCATTAGAACCAAGTGTGACGATCCTTGGCGGTATCGTGTCAGGTTCCGCTATCACGGCACCCATCCACCGTGCTAAATGCCGGAGCGCTGAAGGAGGCAGGTCTACGAATAGGACGCCGCCGAGGCGCTGGTCGACGGCGAGGCACGTGAGGACCGTGGCGATTCTTGCTGCCACGGTCGTTTCGGGCTCGTTTCCCGTCATCGGCGCGATCACAGTTAGTCGCCTAGTCGGACTGTGTCGACTTCATGGATGCCAGGTGCTGCTGTAGGAGTTCGGCATCCTCGCTTGACCACGGCGGTAGTGTCCCGGTTTCGCCAACCGCACGCCGGTGAATCAGGGCCAAGGGTGCGACAGTTGCGATGTGCTCTGCCCGCACCTCCTTGGCGTTACGAATTGCAGCCAGCGCGCGCGCGGCTCGAATCATGACGAGTTCCCCGCGATGACCCTCGACGCTAAATGCCGCTGCCACGTCGGCGACCAGGTTCATGATTGAGTCGGATACCGACAAGGCCGTGAAGCGCTGCTTGGCCTGCTCCAATTCGGTTTTCCTGGTCAAGTCCTCGGCGTAGCCCTCGGAAAGATAGTCCGTCCGGCCTTCATACAGTTCTTCTTCAAACCGCAGCACCGTTTTCAGTATGCTAGCCCGGGCTTCCGGGTCCCGGCTCGATTCTACCGGCACGACTAGCCCGAACCGGTCCAGCAGTTGTGGGCGCAGGCTTCCTTCCTCTGGGTTCATTGTGCCAACCAAGCTGAAGCGCACTGGTAGAGCATCCTGGTTGATGCTGTCGCGCTGAATGTTGAGGATTCCAGTGGAGGCAACGTCAAGGATGATGTTCACGAGATGATCATCGAGCAAATTGACCTCATCAATGTAGAGCATGCCGGACTCATCTCCAGAGCCGGCTTCCTCGATGAGTCCAGGCATCCGGACCGCTTTGCTCTCCATCAAGGCGTCGACGCGCCAGCCGCCGAGAACTCGATCGTCCGTAGCGCCAATCGGCAACGTCACTGGGAGCCGGCCGGTAAGCATCTTGGAGAAGGCCCTGACGGTGGTCGACTTAGCGGTTCCACGTTGGCCCGTGGCCAGTACTCCTCCGACGGCCGGCGCGACGTAGGCGATCTCTAAGGCGAGCCTCAGCGTCTCCTGCCCGACGATGCGAGAATACGGAAGTATAGCTGGGACCTCGCCCCGCCTGGTCTCGGGCAGCATTGCCACACTATCCATTTCCACTCACTGGCGTTTGGGAATCGATGTAGGAAAAATGCACTGGAACGCCTTGTCTAAGAAAGTCAGAGAGGGCCCTGTTGGCCTTGGTCTCGGCGTCTTGACTGTGCGGGACCTCCAGCCGCATCGCTTTGAGCATTTCAAAACGATGCAAATCGAATGCAACGTGGATCGCGACGCCATAAGCGACCGCCGCACGAACCGCACCGCTATACCCAAGTATCGAAATCGCCAGCGGCGCGAGTGCCAAGAGTGTCCACCACCCGGAATGCCTGGCAAGCAAGCTAATAGTGGTAAGCGCCGTTGCCGCTCCAGTCGCGGCCAGTCGCGCGGCGGCGTCCATACCATCACGGAGATCATCAACAATAGCGCGGGTTCGGTCACTAACGACTGGGTAGAGACGTGGCCATACCACGACGGCGTCCAAACCGTACGCCGCGCCAGCGTTGTCTTCGGTCGCGGCCAAGGCGTTGCCCAATGCAGTTGGCCGAACTAGGAAATCTTGCGCCGGGAACCGCGAGCGTAACCGAGCCGCTCTCGCCCCGGCGCGCTGAACTAGCGCCTCTCTCTCGTTGCGTGCGGTGGGCGTGTCCAGCAAACTGGCAGCGCGGTCGACGGTCCGTTGAACTGCGCGTTCGAGCCTGTGCTTGCGGTACAGCTGCCAGCGATGGGCAAAGCCTGAACCAAGCCAGCGGGGCCACCCGCCCTCTAGCAGTCGGACTAGGCTTTGTTGCAGCGGCTGAAGGAGCACCGAGACCAGGACAACTGTGAGAACGATGAGCAGGATCTCGATGATCCCTGCGTTGTTTGCTGTCTGCCAGGCACGATCAAATTGCACGCTTTTGTCTGGCGCCCCAGCCCATATCAAGACGAGAAGGAAGATGACGGCAGAGAAGGTGGGCAGGTAGCTCGTCCGGAAGAAGCGTCCCGCCGCCAAACCCTCAGGCGGCTTCATGGCGAGGTCAATTTTCATCTCATGAACCTCATCCCGACGTGTTGGGAGCAGTCTGGCAGGTCCCGTTCGTCATAGTACACCCTGTGTGCCTTCGATCCGCATATGGCGCACTCGAAGGCTAGGAGGCGATAACGAGTAGATTCGCCGGGTAGAGTCATTCGTTCACCAACACCAAGCTCATACGGGCTCGGCGACGGCTCACCTGCTGTTCCAGTTGAGCGGGCAAAGCTACCACGTGTGACCAGACCGACGACCTCACCCTCGACCGTCAACATCACACAGGGCAGTGTCGGGTCGGCGTTGAACTCTAGCCGCAGTCGAGACTGAACCTGGTCGATCATCAGGTCCGCCTTGACGTCCACGGTTCGCGACGCAGGCGGTGCGTTGGTGTCGAGAAGGATCTGGAGATCTTCGATCAGTTCCGCTGCTTCGTTCACATTCCCTCACAGGCTCGGGCGGGAGCACCAAGCGTTGTACTCCGATCGGTCCGAAGCGACATCGTGGCACGGCGGGGCACCATGGCGTCAATCCCTTACAAAGGCAGTGAATGCGCCTGAGTCGTCCTCCAGCGATAACCATCGATGGCGCTGCGGCTCGTTGGCTGGCCAGTCACCTGCGCTGAGCTGCGGCGCCCGCCGTTGAGCAGCGCGTGACGGCCTTGACTTATTAGCCGGTCGGCGAGGCCCAAGTCGTTTCATCGAACCAGGCCACCACGATCGTCTCGTGGCTGGAGAGGTCATCGATGAGTCGCAAGCCGTTCGCGTTCGTGGGGCGTCTCTGTCGCAGGCAGAGCAGGATGCCGGTGACCGTGTGTCAGGTCCCACCTGTGGTCCCGGCCAGGTCGCAGCCGTTGCCGGCCGTGGGTGGATGTCGAAATCCGGCCGTCCCGTTCGACGCGGAGGTGAGGGGTCACCGAGTGAGAGGACAGGACGATGACGCAGACGAGCACGACACCGGTCGGTAGCACCGTCGGCTCCACCAAGGGCAGGCTGCACGACCAGCGACGCTGGATAAACGTCGCGTTGTGGGGCCTGCAGATGGTGACCGCAGGGGTGTTCGTGGGGTCGGCGGTTCCCAAGGTCACTGCCGACCCCAGGCCGTCGCGGGGTTCGCCGCGCTGGGATTGGGCACGGTGGGAATGTACATCATCGACGTCCTGGAGATCGCTGGCGCGACTCGTTGCTGAACCCACCGTTGGCAGGGCTGGCTGGGTTGGCGTTCGTTGGTCTGATGATCGGGGCGGTCGTCAGCACGCTGCTGGTGTTCGGCGCGAAGCTGGTGGCGATGCCCGCCGCGGTGCTCGTGCTCGCCGTGATCATCGACTGGGGACGCCAGGCGGCAGCGAGGGCCAGGATGAGGATGTGACCTGGTACGGGGGCACGGCCTACGGCAGCGGGGAGTTGCGCGACGCGATCGAGCGGGCCGGGGCCCGCGCGGTGATCAAGCCCAAGCCGATGGCGCCCGCGGTCGCGGGCGGGTTCATCCTCGACGACTTCACCGTCGACGAGCAGGCTGCCACGATGACCTGCCCGGCCGGGTGGACCCGGCCGCTGTCCCCGGGCCGGACCGTGACCTTCGGTGCCCTGTGCCGGGACTGTCCGTCCGCTGCGTGCCCGCTGCACCACGGCCACGGCCGGGCGCTCGATCACCCTGCACGAACATGACCAGCGGTCGCGCGGCGCCCGCGCCGAGTGGGCCTCGGACCCGGCGCTGCGCGAGGAGTACCGCCAGCAGCGGCCCAACGTCGAACGCACCGTCTCCCAGGTCGCTAGCCACCGTGGGCGGGTCAAGCTGCGCTACCGCGGCACCGTCAAGAACCACTCTTGGCTCAAGCGACGCGCCGCCGCGCTTAACCTGCGAAACCTGATCGGGCGCGGCCTCACCCGCCACGTCGGAGCCTGGGTCCTGGCCACCTGACCAGGCGGGCGGGCGCGGGTTCCTCGCCAGATCGTGTGGGTAAAGGAGAGTGTCGGGACTATGCCGGTGTGGGGTTGGTGACGTGGGTAGGGGGAGCTTGCCGGCGATGAGGTACACGATGGTGATCATTTTGTCTTTGGTGCGGTAGCCGCGGGCGCGGGCTTTGGCCGCCTGGATCAAGGAGTTGGTTCCTCCAGCAGCCCGTTGGAGACTCGGGTGGCGTGCCAGGTGATGACGGGCGTCCCAGTGGCGTTCGACCAGCGCGACGAAGTCCTTGATCGGCTGCAGGCGGGAGCGTTTCGCGCCGTAGCACCA
>Ga0136614_10001684_pt1 | contig 13190 bp, 15 predicted proteins | sample AntDrymUQ2792106_2_FD_106643 | JGI IMG/M metagenome (GOLD analysis project Ga0136614, IMG submission 106643) | Polar desert sand microbial communities from Dry Valleys, Antarctica - metaG UQ279 (21.06) | ecosystem: Environmental > Terrestrial > Soil > Desert | place: Antarctica: Dry Valley...
GAAAGTACGGGGCGCCGGTGAGCCGCGCGAGCAGCCGCGACTCGCCGATCTTGGGATAGATCTCCTCGCTGCCGACGACCGCCACCGGAACGATCGGCGCGCGCGTCCGCAGCGCCAGCTCGACGAAGCCGCCGCGGCCGAAGCGCTGGAGGCGGTAGCGGTCGGCGAAGTCCTTGCCGGCGCCCTTCACTCCCTCGGGGAAGACGGCCACGAGGTGGTCTTCGCGCAGCAGGCGCTCGGCGTTGTAGGGCGAGGCCGCGACGCCACCGACCTTGCGCATGAACGCCGACACCCACGGCAACTGGAAGGCCCAGTTGAGGACGAGGAAGCGGGCGTGGCGCGGCTCGGGGTGCTCGCGCAGCAGCGCCGCCGCGATCATCGTCGCGTCCCAGGGCAGGATGCCGGCGTGGTTGGCGACCATCAGCGCGCGACCGCGCGCCGGCACGTTCTCGACGCCGGTGGTCTCGACTCGCCACCAGCCGTCGTACATGAAGTCGAACAGCGGGCGCACGGCCGCCACGTACTCCTCGTCGAAGCCCCAGTCGTCCTCGTCGTAGTTGCCCGCGAGACGGCGCAGCGAGCGGGCCTCCTGCCCCGGCGAGGTGCCGGCCGCGGTGCTTCCGCGCGCGAGCGCGTCGGCGAGGCCGACGCCGCTTTCGAGGCCTTCGCGCGCGGCGCGCAGGAAAGCCGTCGCGGCCGCGAGCGGGCCCGCCGCCGCCGAGCGCTGGGGCGCGTCGGTCGGCGGCGGCGGGGACGTTGCCGGTGGCGCTTGGCCCTCTGCCCGTGGCGGAGCCGAAGTGCGGGTGCGGGCGTCGGTCATCGAGTGATCTCCTTAAGGGCCAAATCTCGCTTGATGTTGGCCCGGTAGGGCCTCATCGCGGCGACCCCGAACCCGTGACCGCGTGACGCGGCGAGGGGACGACGCGCCGACCGGCGAGCGTCTCGACGTAGTCCTCGACCGCCGCTCGCGCAGTGAATGCCGGCTCGAAGCCGACCTCCTCGGTCAGGCGCGTGACGTCGACGCCGCGGCCGTAGCGCAGCAGGCGCTCGAAGTCCGGCGAGAGGCTCGCGAGCCCGGCGCGGCTCGCGGTGCCGACGACGGGTGCGAAGGCACTGGGCAGCAGCGGCAGCGTGAGCTTGCCGCTCAGGCGCACGATCCTGGTCAGGCCGATCGTGCCGGGCGCGGCCACGTTGACGGCGCCGCGCACGGGGTTGCGCACCGATGCCACGAGCGCGTCGAGGCCGTCGCGCTCGTGGATGAACTGGAGCCGGGGGTCGAAGCCGAGGTAGGTCGGCAGCACGGGCAGCGACAGGTAGCGGGTGATCTGGGAATCGACCGAAGGGCCGATCGAGGGCTGATAGCGCAGCATCATGCAGGTGACCTGTGGGCGCCGGCGCGAATAGGTCTCGAAGTAGTTCTCGATCTCGGCGACGTCGCGCTGAAAGCGCGTGCGCGGCGCATAGAGCTTCGTCATCTCCTCGGTGAAGAACTGCGGCGCGGCCGGCTCGGCGCCGTAGATCCCGGCCGAGCCACGGATCACGATCGTGCGCACCGTCTCGGTCCGCTCGCAGGCGGAGAGCAGCTGCAGCGACCCGACCACGTTGACGTCGTGCGCCTGCTGAGGCGAGAGCCCGGCGGCGCCAGGACGGCGCACGATCTGGTTGTGGACGACCGTGTCGACCTCGGTCGCCGGGATCAGCTTTGAGATCACCGGGCTGCGGATGTCGGCCTCGATGAAGTCGGTGCGCTCGAGCGCGCGCGGCGGCGGGCGCGTATCGAGGCCCGCGACGTACTCGTACGCGGGATCCGCCTCGAGCCGCGCGGCGAGCTCGCAGCCGAGATGGCTGCCGATCCCTGTGACCAGGACCCGACGGCCCGCCATCGGCGCAGCTAGCTCCGCTTGCGCTTGGCGGCCGGCAGACGCGCTTCGATCGCGTCGAGCCTGCGGACGACCTTGCGCAGCTCCGAGCTCAACTCGCGAATGTCCTCCTGGGTCGCGGGCAGCGCGTTGCGCAGGCTCGACTCGGCGCCGCGCACGAACTCGTCGACCACGCCTTGCGCCGCCTCGGCCCCGGACTGGGCCGAGCCGACCGTGGCCTGGACGGTTCGCTCGACGGCGTCGCGGACGGCGTCGCCGGTCTCACGCACCGCGTCGGGCAGCTCCTTGGCCGAGCGGCTCGCCGAGCGACCTCTGGCTGGCTTGGCCACCGACAGCCTCTATTCGTTGACGGTCAGGCGTTCCTGGGCCCGCGAGGGGGGCTCGCTGCCGGGCGCGACCGCCGCTCGCAGCGCCGCCAGGTCGCGCGCCATCTCCTCGAGGCGCGCCTCGATCGCGGTCAAGCGTGTGTCATCGCCCGGCGCGCCCGCGGGCGCGCCGGAACGCGCGCCGCCGAGGTCGACTTCGAGCCGATCGAGGCCGTCCTCGATGCCTTCGAGGCGCTGTGAGACCGACCGCATGCGGCGCGTGAGGCGCTCGATGTCGGCCGCGGATGGGATGCCGAGCGCGCCCATGGCGGTCTCCTGCGCCCGCACGGCGCTCTCGCGTGCCTCGAACACGGCCGTCAGGGCCCCGTTGACGATCGGGTTCGCGACGAGCTCCTCGGCCATCCGGCCGAGCGCGTCCTCGCCCTGTCGTGAGAGCCGGTCCTTGAGGCTGTCATCGGGCTGCTCCACCGCGCCAGCGTAGCGGACGAGGCGCGAGCGACCGCGCGCGGAGAACGCGCAGGCGGCGAGCTAACCGTCGAGCTGAAGCTGAGAGATCCGTTGCAGTGTCCGAAAGCGCACAAAGCGCGTCGACGTGCGCCGCGCGAGCGCTTGAAGCCCGGCGCGGGATCTGCCGATAGCTACCTAAGCGCCGCCGCCGAGTGCGCGCGACACCACTAAGTGAGAGATCGGACAGCATCGCGCCCAGCGTCCGCGGGTTCCCTATTGCAGACCACGAGTCGAACAAGTAGCTTTGCCTTCTCAGCGGGCCGCTCTGGTAGCGTGCGCGCGGGTGGAGGAGACGCCCGGTGACGGGCGCCTGGAGAGGATCACAGAGTTGACGACGCAGCTGCCAACGGAATGAAGAAGCGGCTTCTCTACGTAGCGCTCGCATCAGCGCTGCTGATAGCCGCTGGCTTCGCCGCGCTCACGAACTCCGCCTCCGCGGTGCAGCGCACGATCACGGTGCAGCTGGCCGACGGCCAGGTCATCACGATCACGGTCGACATCCCGCCCGGAACGCCGCTCGACCAGATCCAGCTTCCGGGCGAGGTCGTTCCGCCGGGCACGCCCTCGACCCCGCCGGCCTCACAGCAGGGCGCCGAGCAGCCGTCCACGGGCGAGCCGCCGAAGTCCGACAAGGGCGAGAAGCAGAAGGGCTCGGGCTCCGACGAGAAGGCCGAAGAAGAGGAAGCCGAGCCCGTGCCCGGCACGCCTCAAGCTGAGGTCGAGCCTGAGAAGAAGGACAAGAAGAACAAGCCGAAGACCGAGATGCGCAACCCCGACGGCTCGCCCGCGCCGTCGAACCCGAGTGCCTTCGATGCCCTGCCCGGGCCCTCCTCCACGAAGGGCGTTCCCAATTTCGTCATCCGCAAGTTCCGCGTGCCGATCTTCCTGCTGCCGATCTACCAGGCCGCCGGGATCCAGTACGGCATCCGCTGGGAGATCCTCGCCGCGATCAACGAGATCGAGACCGACTACGGGCGCAACCTGAACGTCTCCTCGGCGGGCGCGATGGGCTGGATGCAATTCATCCCCTCCTCCTGGCGCGCTTACGGAGTCGACGCCAACAAGGACGGGCGCAAGGACCCCTACAACCCCGTCGACGCGATCTTCGCCGCCGCGCGCTACCTCAAGGCCGCCGGCTACGAGAAGGACGTCCGGCGCGCGATCTTCGCCTACAACCACGCCGACTGGTACGTCGACTCCGTGATGCTGCGCGCGAAGCTGATCGCCGGCGTTCCCGGTGACCTCGTCGGCTCGCTGACCGGCCTCACCGAAGGCCGCTTCCCCGTCTACGCGAAGGCCCGCTACGCCGACGACCTCTCCGAGCGCGAGGCCAGCAAGCGCGTCAAGCGCGGGCAGAACGCCGCCAACGTGGTCGAGTCCGACGACGAGCGCCGCGGCATCGAGATCTTCGCCCGCAAGGGCTCCCCCGCCGTGGCTGTAAACGACGGCGAGGTCAAGAAGATCGGCCGCTCGGAGGAGCTCGGCCGCTACATCGTCCTCCAGGACGTCTACGGCAACCAGTTCACCTACGCCGGGCTCGACTCGGTCTCGACGAACTACCCGGTCCCCAAGGACGAGGCGCTCGACGAGAAGGTGCAGGCGAAGGCGATCTCCGCCAAGGCCGACGCCAAGCCCGGCAAGGCCGCCTCCGCCGGCCGCCAGGTCGACGACTCCGACACGGTCACGAAGAAGCGGATCGCAGCCAACGCCAAGAGCGATGCCCCCACCACCCCCCGCCCCACGCTCGCCGTCAAGGAGCGCCTGTTCGCCAACCCGACGCGAGCGGGCGCGCGTGAGGCCGGCGGCGCCGATCAGATCCTGGCGGCGAAGAAGTCGGGCTTCTCGACCTTCAAGAACTACTTCTCGCGCCCGGTGGGCCTCGATCCGAAGGAGTTCCGCCTCAAGCGCCTGAAGAAGGGCTCGCGCGTGATCGGCGGCACGATCCTCGGCCGCGTCGGCACGCCTGTCGAGAGCAAGGCCTCGCACCTCTACTTCGAGATCCGCCCGGCCGGCAAGGGCGCCCCGAAGATCGACCCGAAGCCGATCTTGGACGGCTGGAAGCTCTTGGAGGCGACCGCTATCTACCGCGCCTCGGGCAAGAACGCGCTGCGCGGCGACGATGACGACGCCTTCTCGATCGGCCAGATCCTGCTGCTGCCGAAGCCGCTGCTCGAGAAGCGCGTGCTCTCGGATGAGCGGATCGACATCTACGACTGCGGGCGCGAGGACATCCAAAGCGGCCAGATCGACCGCCGCGTGCTGGCGACGCTCGCCTACCTCGCCGAGTCCGGCCTGCGCCCGTCTGTCTCCTCGCTGAAGTGCGGGCACTCCTTCTACACCTCCGCCGGCGGGGTCTCCCATCACTCCTCGGGCAACGCGGTCGACGTCTGGGCGGTCAACGGCATCCCGATCCTCGGCCACCAGGAGAAGGGCGGCATCACAGAGCAGACGCTGCGCTCGATCCTGAAGCTCCAGGGCACGCTCGCGCCCGACCAGCTGATCTCGCTGCTCGACCTCGGCGGGCCCTCGTTCGCGCTGGGCGACCACGCCGACCACATCCACGTCGGCTTCTCACCGCGCTTCGGCACCAACCCGAAGGCCGGCAAGCAGGCGCTCGCGGTGCTCAAGCCGGGGCAGTGGAACGACTTGCTGAAGCGGTTGCGCCAGATCGACAACCCCGTCGTCCCGACGAAGCCGTCGAAGGTCGCGATCCCGGTTAAGGACAAGAAGTCCGAGCGGGGTTCTGAAGCGCACGAAGGAGACTAGGGCGACGTCGGAGCCAGCCTCCGGAGGCGGGTCGTTCGCCTTCGTGCAGTTCGAGTTCGGGTTCCTGCTCGGCCCGCCCGATGGGCGCTATCTGACGCGCGAGCGCCAAGACGCCGAGCCCGAGCGCGTCGTCGTGCTCGGCACGTTAGGGGCACCCGAGCGGCGGCGGATGCGCAGCAAACGGCCGAAGTCGATCGACTCCGCCGAGCAGCCCGAGCCGGTCGCGACCCAGCGCGCGACGCTGATCCGCGCCCCCGCCCTGGGCTCCGGCTCCGAGGCCGAGCGCTGGCTCGAGAGCCTGCGCGGCGACGAGGACGGTCGCGTCGCCGAGGTTGCGGCGGCGACGAGCGCGCTGAACGCCGTCGTGCGCGCCTGGCGCGCCGCCGCGACCGACCCCTACGCGCGCGACGTCGCGGCCGACCACGCGCTCGTGGCGCGCGTCGGCTACGGGGACGGGGAGCTGGTCGCCAACGGGCGCTTCGACGCCGCCTATGAGCTGCCGCGACGAGAGCGGCGTCGCCAGCGCCGTGCCGAGCTGCTCGAGCCCCAGGAGCGCTTCGCGCGCCTGCTCGGCGCGCGCGAGCAGCTGCTCGCCTGTGAGGAGCTTGTCCTGCGCGCGCGCTCGGACCTCGCCGCCGGCCGCGCGCGCGAGGCCGCGCTACAGGCCCGAATCGCGCTCGAGGCGGTGCTCGCCGAAGTGAACCTCGAGCACGCCGGTCCCGTGATCGGCGAGCTCGAGGGCGACCGCGAGGGCGTGGCAGCGGCCGCGAACGCCGCGCTCGACGGCGCGCCTGGCCCGGACATGCAGCGCGCCGTCGAGCAGGCGGTCGACCACATGGAGCACGCGCTGCGCCGCCACAGGGATCCGCGCCGGGCTGCTGAAGAGCCGTCCTGACTCGACCTGGTGTCGAATCGCGGCGACCGAATCTTGGCCATCGGGACATAGGAACCGCTGCGGCAGAAGAAGAAAATCGCATCCATGAGCAATCCCTCTCCGCTCATTCCCTCGCCCGGCCCCCGCGAGCGTGGACGCAGCCGTCGACGCCCGCGCGGGGCCGAGCGGAGGGCCGGCCGCGCGGGATTGCGCGCGCTGCCGGCGCCCGCGGAGCGGGTGCTCGGCCGCGCATGGATCAACGGCCGCGAGGTCGGCGGGGCGGACGCCCGCTACGCCCACCTGGCCGGCTCGTACGACTGAGCGACTAGTGGTCCCGTCCTCAATTACGATCGCGTTCGGCGGCTGCGAACCGTCGCATGGCCGCGTCCGCTCGCTCGCCGATGCTTTGGCATCGACTGCGCTCGCGGCCACGCCCCTGCTCGGTTCTCGCTCGCCGAGCCACGACCGTACTTTCGGACGGAACCACTAGAGCGCCGCGACGACGGCTTCGAGCTCGGCCACGACGTCGCCATCGAGCTTGACCGCGGCCTGGGAGTCGTACGGGGTCGGGCCTTGGGTGACGAGCGCTATCTGCCCGCCCGCAACCCGGCACACCTCCGGCAGGCCGGCGACCGGGAACACCTCGAGCGACGAGCCGACGCAGAGGATCAGGTCGGCCTCGGCGGCCAGCGCGTGTGCGGCCGACATCGCGGTCTCGGGGAGCAGCTCGCCGAAGAGGACGACGTCGGGCTTCAGGGGCACGACGCAGGCGACGCACTCCGGCGCCGCGAAGCCGTCCGCGGCGGCGCGGGCCTCCACCATCTCGATCACCTCGGCGAGCCGCACCCGCCCGCCGCACTCCAGGCAGACGCTCCACTCGATCGACCCGTGCACCTCGATCACGTTCTGCGAGCCGGCGAGGCGGTGCAGGCGATCGACGTTCTGTGTGATCACCCCGCGCACCAGCTCGCGGCGCTCGAGCTCGGCGATCAGCACGTGGGCGCGGTTCGGCCGCTTGTCGCGCAGGCTGACGAAGCGCTCCGAGTAGAAGCGCCAGAAGCGATCGGGGTCGTCCCGGAAGGCGGAGATGTGAGCGACCTCCATCGGGTTGACGTTCTCCCACAGTCCGGTGCCCGGCGTGCGGAAGTCGGGGATGCCGGACGGGACGGAGACGCCGGCGCCGGTCAATACGACCGCCTGCCTGGCGCGCTGGAGCAGCTCCGCGAGCGTCGCCGCCCGGGAGCCGCCCTGCACGGTCGTCGTCGAGCTCACTCGCCCTTGAAGCTCGCCTGGCGCTTGCCGAGGAAGGCGGAGATGCCCTCCTTGGCGTCCTGCGATCCGAACGCCTCGGCGAACGCCTGCTTCTCCGCGTCGAGTCCGGCGTCGAGGTCTCCGTTCGCGGACACCTGCTTGATCTTCTCGATCGCGATCGGCGCCTGGCCGGCGAGCTTGTTCGCCCAGCTGAGCGCCGAGTCGAGCAGCTCGTGGTCCGGCACGACCGCGTTCGCGAGGCCGATCCGCAGCGCCTCATAAGCGCCAACCGGGTCGCCGATCAGGTTCATCTCGAGCGCCTTGGCCTCTCCAACGAGCCGCGGCAGCCGCTGCGTGCCGCCGAAGCCGGGGATGATGCCGAGGTTGATCTCGGGCTGGCCGAAGGTCGCCGACTCGGCCGCGATGCGGAAATCGCAGGCCATCGCAAGCTCGCAGCCGCCCCCGAACGCGAGCGAGTTGACCGCCGCGACCGTCGCGGTGCGCGAGCTCTCCATGCCGCGCATGAAGGCGTGGGCGGACTCGACGAGCTCACGCCCCTCCTTGCCGGGATCCATCTTCGTGAACGCCTTGATGTCCGCCCCCGCCGAGAACGTGAAGATGTTCGACGAGGCGAACACCAGCGCGCGCAGCTTGCCCTCGACCGCCTGCCAGAGATCGTCCAGCTCGCGGATCACCTCGGGCGAGAGCGGGTTGGCGGGAGGCCGGCTGAGCCAGGCGATCCCGACGTCGCCGCGCGTCTCCAGCAGCACGTGCTCGCGCTCCTGGCCGGCGTCGGGCTGGGGATACGGGAAGAACCCCTGGCCGGACTTCTTGCCGAAACGCCCCTGCGCCACGAGCCGCCTCAGCAGCCGCGGCGGGGAGAAGCCGTCGCCCCAGTCGCCCTCGGCGCGCTCGAGCGCCGCGAGCACGTCGTCGAGGCCCTGCTCGTCGGCGCGGGCGAACGGGCCGGGCAGGATGCCCGCGCCGGCCATCATCCCGAGCTCGGTGTCCTTGGTGCTCGCAACGCCCTCCTCGACCACGAGACACGCCTCGACGAGCGCCTTGAGGCTGAACCGCTCGACGATCGTCGCCGTCGCGTCCGTCGTGCTAGCCGTGCTCATAAAACCCCTTCCCCGTCTTCTGTCCGAGATCGCCGGCCTCGACCAGCCGCTTCATCTCGGCCGACACGAAGAAGCGGTCGCCATAGCTCTCCTTGAGATGCTCGGCGACGTGCAGCACGGTGTCGAGCCCGAGCAGGTCGGTGAGGAAGAACGGGCCCATCGGCGCCGCCTTCGACTCCTGCACGACCTTGTCGACGTGCTCGACCTCGAGCCCCTCCTCCTCCTGCACGCGCCAGACCTCCGAGACCGCTGAGTTGAGGACCCGGTTGACGACGAAGCCGGGCGCCTCGCCGCAGCGGATCGACTGCTTGCGGATCGTCTGAGCGAAGGTGGCGGCCGCCTGGAGCGTCTCCTCGGAGGTCTCCTCGCCCTCGACGACCTCGATCAGGCGCATCACCGACGCCGGGTAGAAGAAGTGGAAGCCGACGACCTTGTCCGGGCGCCCCGTGGCGTCGCCCATCTCGGAGATCGCAAGCGACGAGGTGTTCGAGGCGAGGATCGCGTGACCGGGCGTCGCCGAGTCGAGCTCGGCGAAAACCGCCTGCTTGACCTCCATCCGCTCGGGGACCGCCTCGATGACGAAGTCGACGTCGCCGAAGCCCTCGTAGGTGGTCGTGCCCTCGATCCGCCCGACGATCTCCTCGAGCTGGGCGTTGGCCTGCTCCTGCGTGATCTTCTCCTTCTTGACCAGGCCACCGAGCTGCCCCTGCGTGACCTCGCGGGCCTTCTCGAGGCCGGTGTCGACGAACTTCTGCTCGACGTCCTTGAGCACGACGGGAACGCCTGCCGAGGCGATCACCTGCGCGATTTCGCCCCCCATCGTCCCTGCGCCCACGACGGCGGCTTTGAATACGTACATGCGCCCTCCGGTTCGGTGCCTTGGCGGGCGCTGAGGCTATCGGTCGGCGGCTTCGTGCGCCGCCTCGACGGCGAAGCGCTCGAGCGTGCGGCCGAGCGCGGCGGCGAGCGCGCGCCGGATGAACAGCACGTCGGTCAGTCCTCCGAGCGGGCCTGATTTCAGCAGCCGGTAGTCGAGCTCGAGGCGCAGCAGCGATCCGCCCTCGCCGTCGGGCGCGACCGAGAAGGTCTGGACGCCCTCGAGGTCGTCCTCGGCGACGTCAACCACGAAGCGCGTCGGGCCGCTCTCGACGACCCGCTCGCTGACCCGGCCACGCCCCTGCGGGATCGACTCCCAGACGGCCCGCGAGCCCAACTCGGGCCAGCCCGCGTCCAGCTCCGCGACGCGCGCGAAGCCCTCGATGAACGCGGGCCAGCGCTTCGGGTCGCACCACACGTCGACGATCCCTTGCGGAGGCGACCCGACGCGCGCCGTGTTCTTGGCCAAGCTCATGCCTGGTCGCCGTAGACCTCGTGCGCGATCTCGCCGATCGACCGCTTGACCGAGTCGAGCGCGGGGCGCGCCTCGTCGCGCAGCCGGCGGTACTCCTTCTTGCCCGCGGCGGTGATCGAGTAGTAACGCCTGCTGCGGCGCTCGGGATGCTCCCAGCGGCCCTCGATCAGGCCGCCGGCCTCGAGCTGGCGCAACAGCGGGTACATCGTGTTCGGGTTGACTTGGAGTACGCCCTCGGTGACAGCCGCGATCCGTTCCATCAGCTGGTTGCCGTAGGAGGGGCCGTCGGCGATGTAGTGCAGGACCAGCAGGGGTAGCACCCCGCGCTTGCGCAGCTCGCCCGCGAACGGCTCCGCGCCCGCTCGCTCGCGCGCGGGGCGCCCCACCGACCGCGCGGCCTCGCGCGCTCCCCCGACGCGGGTGGCCTGCTCGACCGCCTCCCTCGTCGCTCGCCGGCGTGCGGTCCGGCCTCCGGCGGGTCCTCGCGCACCGCCTTTCTTGCTCGAAGCCGCCACCCGACCATCCTGACACGCGCGGCGGAAGAGAGCGCGAAGCTACGCGGCTGCGGGCTCCTTGTCCTTGGCCTGCGGAACCTCGTCGTCGATCTGGCGCGGCATCAGGACCTCGCGCGCGATCACGAGCCGCTGGATCTGCGAGGTGCCTTCGTAGAGCTGCATGATCTTGGCGTCGCGCATCAGCTTCTCGACCGGGTACTCCTTGATGAAGCCGTAGCCGCCGTAGACCTGCACGGCGTCGACGGTCACCTCCATCGCGGTATCGGCCGCGAAGCGCTTGGCATGGGAGGAGACGAGCGTGTTGCGCTCGCCGCAGTCGAGTTGGACGCCCGACTTCCAGACCAGCAGGCGCGAGGCCTCGATCTTGGTCGCCATGTCGGCGATCATGAACTGGATCGCCTGGTGCATCGCGATCGGCACGCCGAACTGGACCCGCTCCTTGGAATAGTCGCGGGCGAACTCGAACGCGGCCTGGGCGATGCCGACGCCCATCGCGGCGACGCCGGGACGCGTGCGGTCCAGGGTCATCATCGCGAGCTTGAAGCCGCGGTTCTCCTCGCCGATCATGTTCGACTCGGGGATCTCGACGTCGTTGAACGAGATCGTCGCGGTGTTGGAGGCGCGCTGACCGAGCTTGTCCTCCTTCTTGTCGACGGTGACCCCATCGAGGTCGCGGTCGACGACGAACGCGGAGATGCCCTTGTGGCCCGCCTCGCGGTCGGTCTTGGCGTAGACCGTGTACCAGTCCGCATAGCCGCCGTTGGTGATGAAGCACTTCGAGCCGTTGATGACGTACTTGTCGCCCTTCTTGACCGCGGTCGTCTTCATCCCGGAGACGTCGGAGCCGGCATCCGGCTCGGTGAGGCAGAACGAAGCCAGCTTCGGCTCCTCGATCAGGCGCCCGAGGTACTCCTTCTTGGTCGCCTCCGAGCCGCCGAGGACGACCGGGGCGGTAGCCAGGCCGTTGCACATCAGCGACGTGCCGATGCCGGAGCAGCCCCAGCCCAGCTCTTCCTCGATCAGGCAGCCGGTCAGGTAGTCGAGTCCCGGACCTCCGTACTCCTCGGGGATGTGGGTGTTCATGAGACCCACCTCCCAAGCCTTGTCCACGATCTCCTGCGGCCACGTACCTTCCTTGTCGTAGTCCCAGGCGACGGGACGGATCTCCTTCTCGGCGAAGCTGTGCGCGAGCTCGCGAAGGTCCTTCTGCTCGTCGGTGAGGTTGAAGTCAACCACTCGTCTCGCTCCTTAGGTCTCGGCGGCGGTACCCGGTCGATTGATTCGTCAGTCAACGGCAGGATACCGCACCGCTGCGCGAAAGGTGAGGCGCCGCCCGGGCCTGTCGGTCAGCCGCCGATGATGCGCACGGCGACGTAGACGCCGGAGCCGATCGCGGCGAGCGAGAGCAGCAGCAGGCCGACTTGCTCGGGGTAGAGCGCCGGACGCGAGGGGGTCATCGTCCGGCGCCGCAGGCGTCGCCACATGAGGGAAGCCTACGGGTGCCGAACAAAATGAGCGCGAGCCTGGGGCGGTCGGGGACCGAGCGAGGCGGTTCCGGTGCGGGGACCGCGTAGTGGAGCTACGTGGTCCCCGTGACGGGGGCGCATTCGCGACGGTCATCCGGTCGCATCCAGGCCGCGTCTCATTTTGAGAGGCGCCCAAGGGTGAGACAATGGGGACGTGGAGGATTACTTCGGGGTCGTGCTGGTCGTCGTCGTCGTGCTCGGCGCAATCGCCGCCGTCGCCGCCTATGTCGGCGCCGGCAAGCTGTACAAGGGGATCGGCAAGAGCGAGTTCTTCATGGACTCCGACGATCCGCGTTTCGCGGCCGCTGCGCGCGAGACCCCGCAGTCCCGCGCGGAGGCCGCCGAGGAGCTGCGCCAGCTCGTCACGGCCAAGTCGGACCGGCGCGTTGCGCGCGGCGAGGAGCCGCTCGACGTCGACGCCGAGGTCGCGGCCTTGAGCACGCCCGCCGACCACGGGCGCGACGCGGCGCTGCGCGAGGAGGTGCGCCAGCTGGTCGTGGCGCGCAACGAGCGTCGGGCGCGCAAGGGCGAGCCGCCGCTCGACGTCGAGGCCGAGGTCGAGCGCCAGCTGCGCGAGCTCGGCTGACCTGGCGCGCCAAGCCGCTGTTCGGGCGGGCGCTGGTCGGGTATGAATACGCATGTATGGCTGACGACCGTCGCAGGTACGAGCTCGACGAGCTGCTGATCCGTCCGGGGACCTACTTCAATCCCCAGACCGAGGTGATGGTCGTCGTCGACGACTCGCCCTCGATCGACGCCGAGATCTTCAACCTCGAGGAGTTCGAGGGCGCGGACTGGATCCTGATCGCCGACGACCTGCCGGTCGATGAGGCTCGGCGCGACGAGTTCTTCGAGGGCTTCCAGGCGACTTTCCACGGCGGCGACCAGCGCTCGGTGCCGGCCGAGGATGAGGACCTCGAGGGCTTCGACGCCGACGAAGATGACGAGCCCGACCCGCCGCCCGAGGTCGACCTCGCGGCCGAGCAGGGCGAAACCGGGGCCTGAGCCCTCCCCGAACCGCGCCGCCCTCCCCACTCCCGAAATCGTCATCTAGGCTCCGGCCCCGTGCGTCC